>ERZ1066118.121-NODE-121-length-84408-cov-12.148412_pt1 | contig 84408 bp, 78 predicted proteins | sample MGYA00382765_ERZ1066118 | MGnify/ENA primary metagenome ERZ1066118 (study PRJEB33369, sample SAMEA5778348) | biofilm metagenome | biome: Industrial cooling water; feature: Water cooling tower basin; material: Biofilm | place: United Arab Emirates | collected...
CCACCAATCGGCCGGCGGTGGTCGCCGCGGGGCTGCCCGTGAACGCCGCCGGACTGCCGCTCGAGCGGCCGGCGAACGCTGATTTCCCCAACTACTTCGTTTTCCCGGACGCGGAGACGTTCCAGCCGATCTTGGCGCGAACTATCGAAGTACTGGGCCTGCGTCCGACCGGCACCCGTCGCGACTTCGACTTCCGCGAAAAGACGTTCGCCGCCTTCGCGCAGGGCCAGATCGACTTCGGCGACAGCGTCACGGTGATCGGCGGCGTCCGCATGGAGCAGACCGACTACACTGCGAGCGGTCTGGTCGTGGAGCTGGTCGAACGCGACGGCCTGGATCTGCCGCCGCTCGGGCAGGCCGCGCCGACCAGCTTCTCGCGCAAGCGTACCGATTGGTTCCCCTCCCTGCATTTGCGCGCCGACCTCACCAGCGCCGTGGTGGGCCGCCTGAGCGTCAGCCGCGCCCAGGTGCGCCCGACGTTCGAGGATGCGCGCAACTTCCAGACGATCGACACCGTCCAGGTCACGCAGGGCGGCGCCACCCGAACCATCCTGCGCGAGCTGGACGGCGGCAATCCACGGCTGGAACCGCTCCTCGCCGATCAGGTCGACGCGACGCTCGGCTGGTACCCGTCGCCGCGCACCGCGCTCACCGCCGCCGCCTTCTACAAGGACCTGAAGAACCCCTTCATCTCGGCGACCTTCACGGGCGCGGATGTGGCGCTGGCTGGGCTCGCCCCCCTCGACGCCGTCGCCGGCACCGGCTTCACCCTCGCGCGGACGGTGGGCAATGGAGGCAGTGGGAACCTGTACGGCGTCGAGCTCGGCCTGAACCACTTCTTCTCAGGGCCGCTCGACGGCGTCTTCTTCAACGGCAACCTGACGCTGATCGAAGGCGAGGCTCGGTCCCGGTTCGTTCGAAACAACGCTGCGCTGCGCCTGGAGGATCAGGCCCGCGTCAACGCCAACGTTTCGGTCGGCTATGAAGACGACCGCGTGACGCTGCGCGCGTCCGCCACCTATGTCGGCGATCGGATCGAAACGGTGGATGCCACCAACGCAGAGCTGGACGTGATCCGCGCACCGTTGACGACCGTGGACCTGAACTTCCGCTTCAACCTCGCGCGGCAGGTGCAGCTCTACGCCGATATAACCAACCTTCTGGACGAGCTCGACTATCGCTACTTCCGCGGCATTGACGGCGTCGCGCTGGTCAACCGGACGTCGCGGTTCGGCCGGACGTTCCAGGTCGGCGTCAACGTCGCATTCTGAGCGTGCGTGACGACGACATGCGTGCGCAGACCACCCGTCGGCGATGGGTGGTCTGCGCGCTGCTCTTCTTCGCCACCACCATCAACTATATCGATCGGCAGATCATCGGCATTTTGAAGCCGGTGCTCGAAGTCGAGTTCGGCTGGAGCGAGGTCGACTATGGCGACATCGTCTTCTGGTTTCAGGTCGCCTATGCCATCGGCCTGCTCGGGGTGGGCCGGCTGATCGACCGGGTCGGCGTGCGCTGGGGCTATGCGCTGGCCGTCGCCGTATGGAGCGCCGCCGCCATGGCGCACGCCGCGGCCCGCGGCGTCACAGGCTTCGCGGTCGCGCGTTTCGCGCTCGGGCTGGGCGAGGCCGGCAACTTTCCCGCCGCGGTGAAGGCCACGGCCGAGTGGTTCCCCCGCCATGAGCGCGCGTTCGCGACCGGTCTCTTCAACGCTGGCTCCAATGTCGGCGCAATCGTCACGCCGCTGGCTGTGCCGGCCATCGTGCTGGCGTTCGGCTGGCAGGTCGCGTTCATCGCGACCGGCGCCTTGGGGCTGGTCTGGCTCGCCGCCTGGCTCGCGCTGTACCGCGCGCCGGAGCGGGACCCGCGCGTCTCGCCCGGCGAGCTGGCGCTGATCCGGTCGGACCCGGCCGAGGAGGAAGGCGGCGTGCCTTGGGGAACGCTGCTCCGCCTGCGCCAGACCTGGGCGTTCGCCATCCCCAAGTTCATGACGGACCCGATCTGGTGGTTCTTCCTGTTCTGGCTGCCCGACTTCTTTGCCAAGACCTATGGGCTTGACCTGAAGTCGTTCGGCCCGCCGCTGGTCGCCATCTACCTGCTCGCCGATGTCGGCAGCATCGGCGGGGGCTGGCTCTCGTCACGGCTGATCGCGCGCGGCCTGTCCGTCAACGCAGGCCGCAAGATCGCGATGCTGGTCTGTGCACTCTGCGTGACGCCCGTCAGCCTGGCGGTCTTCGCGGACGACCTCCTCGTCGCGGTCGGCATCATCGGCTTGGCGGCGGCGGCGCATCAGGGCTGGTCGGCCAACCTGTTCACGCTCGCATCCGACGTCATGCCCCGGCGGGCGGTGGCGTCCTTGGTAGGGATCGGCGGCATGGCCGGCGCGGTCGGCGGCATGCTGATGGCGAAATATGTGGGTGCGGCCCTGGAGGGCGTCGGCAGCTACACGCCCATCTTCGTCGGCATCGGCTCCGTCTATCTTGTCGCGTTGCTGATCTCGCACCTGCTCAGTCCGCAGCTCGAGCCCGCGCGCCTGCCGGCGTGAGACGTTGCGCGTGACGAATGCGCGGGGCCAGTCCGCGTGGCGCGCCGGCCTGGACGCCGTACCGGCAAAGGCGTGCCTACTCCCGATCGACGACGGCTGGAGGCCTCTCAGCGGCCGCTTAGGCTGACGCCGAACCCGGCTTGAGAGCCGGGTTCCGATCGGGCAAGCACATGTCCTGCGGAACGAAGTAGACGGGGAGACGGGAGTGACGCGAGCCTTGATCCTGGCGCTGGGGGCGATGGTCCTCGCCACGCCTGCCGCCTCCTCCCTGCAGGCGCAGACCGCGACCGCTCGATCGAACGCGCCCGCAGGACGCGGCAGTTATCAGGACCTGCTGACGCTGTGGCGCGAGTTCCAGGCGTGGCGCGACGCCCGGCCGGTCACGGGCGAGCTCAATTCGGAGGAAGTGCGGTCCAATCTCGGCGACTATAGTCCTGCGACGATCGCCGCCCGACGGACGCGGATCGTCCAGTTCCTTCAGCGTATCGAGGACATGAACGTCGTCGCCTGGGATCGTCCGCGCCAGGTCGACTGGCTGGCCGCCCGGTCGAAGATGAACCAGGAGCTCTTCATCCTGAACGTGTCCAAGCCCTGGGAGCGCGACCCGGGCTTCTATGTCGACCAGATGCTGGAGGTCGGCTTCACGGAACTGCCGGTGACGGGTCCGGCGGAGGCGACACTCCGCCGCCGGCTTCGCGCCGTCCCGCTGCTGGTCGCTGACGCTCGGCGAACGCTGCGGAACATTCCCGGTGACTATGCAGACCTCGCGCTCCACAATCTCGCAAACGCCGATGGCGTGGGCCATGGCCACCCCTATCGCGCGACGCCGCCGGCCGGCGTCATCGGCTGGTTCAACGACCTGGAAGCGCGCGCGCGCCGGACGCAGCCGGCGCTGCTCCCCGACATCCGCGCGGCGCGCGCGGCGGCGCTGGACTTCCAAGGCTGGCTGCAAGCCGAACGCCCGAGCATGACCGCCCAGGCTGGCGTCGGCGAGGCGAATTTCAATTGGTACCTGAAGCACGTGAAGCTGCTGCCCTACACTGCGGAGCAGCTGCTGGTGCTCGGCGATCGGGAGACCAAACGGCTCTGGGCGATGCTGGCGCTCGACCGGCATCGCCATCGCAAGGAGCCCGAGCTGACCCTGCCGGCGAACGCGGCCGAGTATGAGCAGCGCCGAACCGCCACGGACCGCAAGATCCGCGCGTTCTTGACGGGCGAGGAGGTCATCACCATTCCGAGCGATCTCGGAAAGCTTTACGTCAACGTGCCCTGGATCGAGCGGCCCGGCGGCCCGAACTTCTGGGAGCAGGTTCAGTACCGCAATCCCAGCCCCGACTGGCTGCACGCGACCATTCCCGGCCATGCTTTTGACGGGGAGATGGCGAAGCGCATCACCCACGCCATCCGCGGCCAGATCGACGACGGGGTCCGGATCGAGGGCTGGGGCGTGTATCTGGAGGAAGGGGCGCAGCGGCTCGGGCTGTTCGCCGACGCGCCCCGCGTGCGCGAGCTGATCGACATCTTCGGCATCTTCCGCGCCGTCCGCGTCGCCGGAGACGTGAAGCTGCAGCTCAACCGCGCGACCGTGCCTCAGGTCGTCGCCGAATGGCGGGACTGGACTCCCTGGCTCGACGAGAATGTCGCGCGGGTGGATGCGGAAATCTACCTGCGACGACCGCCCGGCTATGGGCTGGGCTATACCGTTGGCATGATCGAGATGCAGAAGCTGCTGGCGGACCTGAAGCATCAGCAGGGCGACCGGTTCGTGCTTCGCGACTTCCACGACAGGCTGATGACGATCGGCCGTCTGCCGCCGTCGCTGATCCGCTACGAGATGACGGGGCTCGACGACGAAGTGCGTGGGTTCTGGCGGCCCGAGCCGCTGCCCGGCAGCTGAACACAGAACGCTGCCAGCTCTCGGCCCCTGCCCTAGCCTGCCCTGAAGACTAGGCGGCGCATGTGGGCTGACTTTGCCCGGCCGATCGTCAGGCCGCCAGTACGCCGTCGAGCGCGGTCCGGAACGCCGCCATGTCCGCGTTCGAGCCGACCGTCACGCGCGAGACGGAGGGCCAGATCGGCCAGCTGCGTCCGATCTGGATCTTCCGGTCCAACAGCGCCTTCTGCATCGCCGCGGCGTCCCTGGTGCGCCAGTCGAGCATGAACATGTTCGCCTGCGACCCGCCGTGGAACGCCACTCCGCGCCGGCGCAGATGGTCGAGCGTCTCCTCACGCGCGGCGATCATCTGCTGACGCCGCTCCCGGATTAGGTCCGCGCGCGGATAGGCCGCCGCACCGCACGCCATGGCGGTGACCGGCAGCGTGCCCGTCACTTGCATACCGTCATAGCGCATCATGCGCTTGTGCAGCTCGGGATGCGCGAAGGTCAGTCCCAGCCGCATCCCGGCCATGCCGAACAGCTTGGAGAAGGTCCGCATGACGATCACGTCGCGGCGCGTGGCGGCGAGCCGGATCGCGCTCGGCACGTCGGCGAAGTGGATGTACGCCTCGTCGACCAGCACGACCGAGTCCGCCGGCTTGTTCGCGACCAGCCACTCGATCTCGGCAAGCGGCGTCACCGTGCCCGTCGGATTGTTGGGCGTGCAAACATAGTAGAGCCCGGCGTTCGGATTTGCTCCGAGCAGTGCCCGTCCCGTCGAGCCCTGCCCCGGCGTAAGCGGCGCCTTGGCCAATGGCGCATCGAGCCACGCCGCGACGCGCCATGCGGCCTCGAAGGTCGGGTCGGCGGTGACCAGGCCGCGGCTCGGCGAGCAGAAGCTCACGACCGAGCGCGCGAGCGGGTCGCCCGAGCCCGGCCAGGCCAGGATATGATCCTCCGGCAGGCCCTCCACCTTCGCGACGGTGGCGATCAGCGCGCCGCGCAGGTCCGTGGGGTCGTATCGGTTGCCCTGCGCGATCGCCTCGGCGGCCGCGGCGGCGGCGACCGGGAACGGTCCCGTCCAGCACTCATTGGCCCCGATCCTGACCGCGCCGGGCACCCCTCGCGCCGCCATGGACTGGGCCAGCGCGGCCGAGCCGCCGAACGCGGACGCGACCGCCCCGCCGCTCAGCATCGCCGCCACGCGGCCCAGCTGCCGGCGCGTGTAGCCGCGCGACACCAGCTCCTCTCGATCCGTATCGGTCAGCATGGTCCCATTTCCTTCCCTGTCACATCGTCAAAGCATCGCGGAACATCAGGCCCGCGATGAGCACCAGGTAAGCCCCGAATGACCGCCTCAGCAGGATCGGGGACAAGGCATGCGCCGCGCGCGCGCCCAGCGGCGCGGTCAGCATCGACATGGACACGATCGCAGCGGCCGCGATCAGGTTGACGTAGCCGAGCGATCCCAACGGCACGCCGCTATGGTCGAGCCCGATCGCCGCGAAGCCCATCGTACCCGGCACCGCGATCACGAAGCCGAGCCCCGCCGCGGTCGCAATCGCGCGATGGATGGAGCGGCCGCACAGCGTCATGACGATCACCGCGATCGTGCCGCCCCCGATGCCGAGCAGGCTGGAGAAGGTGCCGAGCCCGCCGGCCACGGAGGCGCGCGCCACGCCCGACGGCATGACGTCGCTGACCTGCTTGCCGGCGAACACCGGGAAAAGGAAGTGAAGCGACATGAGGCCGACGCCCGCGGCGAAGGTCAGCGCCATCGCGCGTCCGTTGGCGTGATCGGCGAGCAGCACGCCCGCTCCTACGCCGACCACCACCCAGGGCGCCCAGGAGCGCAGCACATCGAACTCGACCGCGCCTTTCCTGGCATGCGCCTGCACCGAACGGGCGGAGGTGAAGATGATCGTCGCCAGCGACGTGCCGATGGCGACGTGCGGATAGGTCTCCGCATCCCCGCCCAGCAGCGGCAGCGTCGCGAACAGGGCAGGCACCACGACGAAGCCGCCGCCGATGCCGAACAGCCCGGCGGAGAACCCCGCGAACAGCCCAGCCGCCGACAGCGCGACGACTGCGACGGCCAGCTCGACGCCAAGGCCACCGGTCATCGCGCGACATCCCGCGAACCGGGTTGGAACGAGCACGATCGCGCGTTCCGGCAAGCCGACGCGCGAACGTGATGGGCGACCTGCGTCGCACGCGGAACCAGCACTCGAGGCTCCTTTGCTGGAGGTATGCCTCTCCCTCGAACGGCCTGTCTCCGGCGCGCGACTTTGCCGTCACGCCGAACGACCGTCCTCATCGTCCGAGCGGCTGCGATCGCCCGGCCTGTTCCTCCGCGTCCCGGCCCCCAAGGGCCCGGGTCGTGCAACTCTACCCGTCGCGCTGGGCTCGGCAACGGTGATCCTGCGCGGGTCTGGGTGGGGGCTTCAGGCGCATCAGCCCAGCCTCCCGCGCGTCTCGTCCATTCGCCAATACACGACCAGCGAGACGCCGATCATCCCTGCGACGTACCAGTAGAATCCGCGCTCCAGCCCTTCGCCCTTCAGCCATAGCGCGACATATTCCGCCGTGCCGCCGAACAGCGTGTTGGCGAGCGCATAGGGTAGCGCGACCCCGAGCGCGCGGATGTTGGGCGGGAACAGCTCCGCCTTCACCACCGCGTTGATGCTGGTGTAGCCGGTGACGATCACTAGCGCGGCCAGCACGAGCAGGAAGGCGTGGAAGCTGTTGGTCACGCCCTCCAGCGCGGTGAAGATCGGGACGGTGCAGACGAGCCCCGCCAGGCCGAACCCGATCAGCAGGGGCTTGCGCCCCACCCTGTCCGACAGCCAGCCCGCGACCGGCTGCAACACCATGAACACGAACAGCGCCGCCGCCATGATCCCGGTCGCCGTTTCGCGGCCGAATCCGGCCGTGTTGACCAGGAATTTCTGCATGTAGGTCGAGTAAGCGTAAAAGGCGAGCGTACCGCCCGCCGTCAGCGCCACCACCAGCGCCACCTGCTTGGGGTGGTGCCGGAACAGCGCCAAGCCGCTCGAGCGGCGCGCGGCGCGATCCGACTGCACTTCCCGGAACGCCTCTGTTTCCTGCATCCGACGGCGGAGATAGAAAACGCTGAGCGCGAGCACTCCGCCGATCGCGAACGGAATGCGCCAGCCCCATGCCTCCAGCTCGGGCTCGGGCATCAGCGATTGCAGGATCAGCAGCACGCACAGCGCGATCAGCTGCCCGGCGATGAGCGTCACATACTGGAAGCTCGAGAAAAAGCCGCGATGGTCGCGCTGCGCCATCTCCGACAGATAGGTGGCGCTGGCGCCATATTCCCCGCCGACGGAGAGGCCCTGCAGCAGCCGCGCGAACAGCAGGATCGCGGGCGCAAGCGCGCCGATCTGCGCATAGGTGGGCGCGACCGCAATCAAGAGCGATCCGCCGCCCATCATCATGACCGACAGGGTCAGCCCCGCCTTGCGCCCGCGCCGGTCGGCATAGACGCCCATCAGCCAGGCGCCGAGGGGGCGCATGAGGAAGCCGACCGCGAAGATCGCGGCGGCGTTCAGCAGCTGCGCGGTGGGATCCGCCTGAGGAAAGAAGATTGGGGCGAAATAGAGGGTAAAGGCCGAATAGACGTACCAGTCGTACCATTCGACCAGGTTGCCCATCGAGCCGCCGAAGATCGATCGGAGCGGGCCGGCCGGCTTCGCCGCCGCGCCGGCAGCGACGCGGGAAGTCGGGGCCTGCGGGATGACGTGCTCCATGTCCCCCGTAACGCTTGCGGATCGGGTTTCTGCCACCCCTCAGCGGCCATTCTGCGCAAGCATGACGGTGCCGTCTCGGCTGAAGGTCGCCTGGAGGCCGTGCGCCCGCACCAGCGCGCGGATGAATGCGTCCGACCGGCCGACCCGAAACAGGCCCTTGACCGGCAAGGCGCCAAGGCTGGGGCTGCCGAGCAGGATCGGAGCCTTGCGGTACCGGTTCACCTCCTCGATCGCCTGCGCCAGCGGCTCCCCCGCAAAGGCGATCGTGCCGGTGCCCCAGGCGATGCGCTGCGCGATCTGCGCGCGGTCGAGCGGAGTCATCGCGACTGCGCCGCCCCGGATCGCCGCCAGCGTGCCCGCCGTGACCGTCCGGGGCGGCGCCTCGCCGTCGCGGACCGCCACCCCGCCTTCGATCACGGTCACTTCGGTCATCTCCGGCCGCAGCCGCACGTTGAAGTCGGTGCCGAGCGCACGCAACGTGGCGTCGTTCGCCTGCACCACGAAGGGCGCTCGGCGATCGGGAGAAACGTCAAAGCGCGCTTCGCCCCGCAACAGGCGGATGAAGCGGCGATCCGGGCGAAGCGACACCTCGATCGCGGTGTCGGTATTGAGATGGGCGAGACTGCCGTCGGCCAGACGGATCTCGCGCTCGGCTCCCACGTCGGTGCGGTACCGGTCGACCGCGGCCATCTTCTGGAGTCCGATGGACGCCAGAGTGCAGAGCATGGCCACCGCGACGAGCCCCGCGACCATGCGCGCGCCGAACAGCGCCTCGAAGTGGCCGGCCGGGCCGGCGATCTCCTCCGGCGCGAGCTGCGGCGCCACCTCCTTCAGCCGCTCGGACAGCTCCCAGCTGGCTTCCGCTTTGGCGAAGGCGACGCCGCGCGCCGGGTCCCGCGCGACCCACTCGTAAGCGCGATCCCAGGCGGCCGGATCACCGCTCTCGCGCGCTTCAAGAAAGAGCCGCGCCGCCTCGGCCTCGGTCGCCCGTCGTTCCTCGGCGCTGGAGTCGCGACCGCCCAAATCCGAAGTCCTCGTACTCGCCCAGCGCTTCCATCACCTTTAGAGTGGCGCGAGCGATGTGCTTGTCGACCGTAGAAACGGCCAAGCCCATCTCTTCTGCTATCTCGCTCCCCGACTTACCGAAGACGCGCCGCAGGATGAAGGCGCGGCGGCACTGGATCGGTAGCGTATCGATGATCGTCTGGAGCCGCCGCAGCTCGTCACGCGCCTCCAGCGCCGCCTCGGTCGAGACTGTGTCGGTAAGCAGGTCGGCGTCGACCAGCTGATCGAAGCCGACCACCCGGTTCCGGCGCGCCTCGTCGATGATGAGATTGCGCGCGATCTGGAAGATGTACGCCCGCCCGGCCGTGATACGGCCATAGTCCTCGGTGGCGTAGGCCCGGGCCATGGTCTCTGCGACCAGGTCGTCGATGTCGATGCGCCGCGGCATGATCCGGCGCAGACGCGCGCGGAGCGCCGCTTCGTGCGGGAGGATAGTCAGCTTGAACCATTCCAGCTTGGCCCTGATCGAGCTCATGGCGCCCCCTCTCGGCTGATCCGCTTCGTCGCTCTCCCGGGCGTTCTGCTTGTCGCTTCATTAAGCCATGGGCAGTCGGCCCGAGTCCAGAAGTTTTATGATTTTGGCCCCGGAGCTATTTTTGCGTCGCGGCAACGCAAGCTGATGGCAGTTTTATGCGCGCGCTCCGTTAGGGCGCGTGACAGAACCATGACAGGGGACCCCACGATGCGCCTCCGCGCCCTCATGCTCGCCGCCACAGGCCTGGTCACCGCGTCCGCGTTTTGCGGCTTTGCTGCGGGCGCGCAGACACTGCCCGGCGAGCAGGTGCCGACCCAAGGTGAAGATCCTGGCGAGGATCCAGCGCCTCTGGACGTCGTCGTGACGGGTAGCCGGGGTCTACCACGCTCGATCGCCGACAGCCCGACCCCGATCGACGTCATCGCGCCCGCCGACCTGCAGAAAACCGGTCAGCCGGGCGTGCTCACGGCCCTCAACCTGCTGGTGCCCTCGTTCAACGTGCCGAACCGCGCCGGTGGCGGCACGTCCACGATCATCCGCACCGGCGGTCTGCGCGGACTCAACCCGGACCAGACGCTGATCCTCGTCAACGGAAAGCGCCGGCATAAGACGTCGCTCATCAATGCGGTTTCGACCTTCTACAATGGATCGGTGCCGGCCGACCTGGACCTGATCCCGGTCCCTGCGGTCGGCCGGATCGAGGTGCTGCGCGACGGCGCGGCGGCGCAATACGGGTCGGACGCCATCGCGGGCGTGGTCAACCTCATCTTTGACGATTCGACCGATGGCGGCGCGATCGGCTTCACCGCCGGGCAGAACTTCGATCGCAGCGACGGTGAGAACTACCTCCTGCAGCTCAACTACGGCCTCCCGCTTGGCGACCGCGGACACCTGAATCTGTTCGCCGACGCGAAGAAGCAGGACCTCTCGAACCGGGCGATCCCGATCAGCCCGAACATCGATCTTTATCGCCGCCTGCCGGGCAATGTTCGCGACCCTCGGGAGGCGACGATTGATCGCCTGGTCACCATCAGCTACGGAAACTATCCGGTCCAGGCCTATAATCTGGGGTATAACGGTTCGGTCGGGATCGGCGACGGCGACCTAACCGCCTATTCGTTCGGCACGTTGAGCGAGCGCGTGTCGGACCTGATCTTCACCTTCCGCGCCCCCAACAACGCCAATTCGTTGCCGGAGGTTTACCCGAATGGGTTCCGGCCGGTCCTGATCATCAGCGAGGACGACTGGGAGATCGCGGCCGGCCTGCGCGGGAAGCTGGGCGGCTGGAGCTTTGACCTCAGCACCACCTATGGCGGCAACCGCTCGCGCCAGCGTGGCGAGAATACCATCAACGGATCGCTCGGTCCGACCAGTCCGACGGAGCTCTACGTCGGCGCCCTCGTCTCGACCGAGTGGGTCAACTCGCTCGATTTCACCCGGGGCTTCGCCGTCGGCAAGAACCTGCAGGTGTCCGCCGGCGTCCAGCACCGGCGCGAGACCTACGCGGTGCGCGCCGGCGAGCCGGCCAGCTACGCCGCCGGCACCTATACCTATGTCGTCAACGGCGTGACGATCCGGCCCGCACCGGGCGGGCAGGCGGCGGCCGGATTCACGCCGGCGGATACGGGCTCGATCGCGCGCAACAATCTTGCCGCTTACCTGGATGTGGCGTGGGATCCCAGCGACCGCACCACGATCGGCGCCGCCGTCCGGTACGAAACCTATGACGACGACAGCGGCGACACGCTCATCTGGAAGGTCAACGGTCGCCAGGAGCTGACTGACTGGTTCTCGGTTCGCGCGGCGGCGCAGACCGGCTTCCGCGCGCCCGCGTTGGCGCAGCAGATCTATGCGTCGACCACCGGCCAGTTCCGCACTGTGGCGGGCGTGCTCGAGCTGCTCCAGATCAAGACGCTACCGGTCAACTCGCCCGCCGCCATCGCGCTCGGCTCGGAGCCGCTCACGCCTGAGACGTCGCTGAACTTCAGCGCGGGCGTCGTCTTCACCCCGCTCGACCGGCTGACCGTCACGATCGACGCCTACCAGATCGACGTCGACGACCGCATCGCGCTCACCAGCACGCTGACCGGGACGGCCGTGTCGAACATCCTGCGCGCCAACGGCTTGCCGGCCGACATCAGCGCGCAATATTTCACGAACGCCATCAACACCCGGACGCGCGGCATCGACGTGGTCGCGACCTATAACCACACCATCGCCGACGTCGTGCGGATGAACTGGAACATCGGCTACAACTTCAATGAAACCAAGATCCGGAGCATCAAGCCCAATCCCTCGGAACTTGCCGCGCTCGGCGCCGGGTTCGTACTGTTCGACCGGCTGTCGCAGAGCAACCTGACCGTCAACCTCCCCCGCACCAAGTTCCTGATCAACAACCTGACCACAGTCGGCGACTTCTCGCTCAACACCCGCATCAATCGCTTCGGATCGTTCAAGAACTTCCAGAACGCGACCAGCGTCGTAAATGGCGTTCCCGTCTTCGCCAACGACCGCGAGTTCGGGCCGAAGTGGATCACCGACGCGGAACTGAGCTGGAACGTGAGCGATCGGCTGGAACTCGCGATCGGCGCGAACAACCTGTTCAACGTCTATCCGGACTTCAACGACACCGGGCTGAACCCGAACCTCGGCCAGGGCTTCTACGCCACGACCAGCGCCTATGGGTTCACCGGCGGCTCCTATTATGGCCGGCTCCGGCTGAGGATCTGATTGCAGGGAGGACACGCCATGAGACTGACCATCGCCGCCGCCCTCCTGATCGCCGCGCCCGCGCTGGCCGAACCCAAGCATAGCGGCACCTATCGCATCGATCCCAAGCGGATGAACTTCTCCGACGGAACCACGCCGCCGACGATGAGCCTGGCGGTCACGATGACGATCACGCCCGATCGCCTCAAGTACCGCAGCGTCAACGACACGCAGAAGGACCGGCCGCCCTATGTGTCCGAGTTCGACGCGCCGCTCGACGACACGCCAGCCCCCTTCCCCAACCAGCAGCGATTCAACTTCGTGCGGGTCAAGAAGCTGTCGCCCAACGAATACCGCATCATGAAGATGAAGAACGACGACGTCATCTCGGGCGAGGTCTGGACGTTCCAGCCGAATGGCAGGGAGGTCGTGCGGCGCGGGGTCACCAAGAACCAGCAGAACCACTCGCATTTCTACGACGAATGGTTCGTGCGGACGGGCGCTCCGGCCGCTGCCGCGAGATAGCTATCGGGCCAGCTTCGCCGCGACCGCGTCGATCTCGACCAGAAAGGCGGGGTTGTCGAGCGCGGCGACCTGAACCGTCGTGCGCGTGACCAAATCGGGATTGTCCGCCGTGCCGAACGCCTCGCGATAGGCGGCGTTCATGCCGGCGAAATCCATCTTGCCGCCCAGCTTGGGATCGCCGACAAGATAGACGTTGAGCTTGACCACGTTCGCCAGCGTCATGCCGCGGGCGGCCAGGATCGCCTTCATCTTGCCGAGCACGCTGGCCGTCTGCGTCTTTGTGTCGCCATAGTCGCCGGGCGCGACCGCGGACGGCACTTGGCCCGAGATGTAAAGCGTGACCGCGCCGGGGGGCACGGTGACGGCGCTCAGGATCGGGCCGGGCGGGTTGGTCGGATGGCGCTCGATCCGTTGGGCGTTGGCCGGGCTTGTCGCTGCCAGCCCCGTGAGCGCGATCCAGGCAAGCTTCGTCATGGCACCTCTTGTGGCGGTTTTCGACCGGTGCTTCGTTGATCTCCTTGCCGAAACGAAGCTGTACGAAGGAACCGCCACCCGATGCGTCCGCCCCACCTACTGCTCTTCGCTCCGCTCATTTTGGCAAGTGCCTCTCCGGCGCAGCAGGTCCCGACCGGCCGCGGTCAGATCCTCTGGGATAGCTTCGGGGTGCCGCACATCTACGCGAGAGACGAGGCTGGCGGCTTCTATGGCTTCGGCTGGGCGCAGGCGCACAGTCATGGCAACCTGCTGCTGCGCATGTATGGCGAGAGCCGCGCGCGGGGCGCGGAATATTGGGGCGAGAAGAACGAAGCGCTCGACCGCTGGCTGATCGCGAACGACGTGCCGGAGCGGTCGCGCCGCTGGTTCGCCCAGCAGACGCCGCAGATGCGCCGCAACCTCGACGCCTTCGCCGCGGGCGTGAACGCCTACGCGGCGAAATACCCGGACCGTATCGCCGCCGAGATGCGCAAGGTGCTGCCGCTGACCGGCGTCGACATCATGCAGCACGCGCACCGGCTGATGAACTACAACTATATCGCCTCCGAACGCCGGGTACTTGCCGACCCCGCCAGCAACGACGCGGGCGGATCCAACGCCTGGGCGGTGGCGCCGTCGAAGTCCGCGAGCGGCAAGGCGCTGCTGCTCGCCAATCCGCACCTTCCCTGGGCGCCGTCGATGCTCTCCTATTACGAGGCGCACATCAACGCGCCCGGCATGAGCATCTATGGTGCGACGCAGGTCGGGCTGCCGGTGCTCCGGTTCGGGTTCAACAACGACCTGGGCTTCACGAATACGGTCAATACGATCCTCGGCTATACCAGCTACAGGCTGACGCTGGCCGATGGCGGCTATCGATATGACGGTAAGGTGCTGCCCTTCCGCACCGTCGCCAAGAGCTACAAGGTGCGCCAGGCGGACGGCAGCCTGAAGACGGTGAGCTTCGCGCAGCGCCACGCCGTGCAGGGGCCGGTGTTCGACCTGCCCAACAACGGCGGGACCATCGCGCTCAAGGTCGCCGGGCTCGATCGGCCCGGCGTGCTCGAGCAGTATCTACGCATGGGCAAGGCGCGCAACTGGGCGCAGTTCGAAGCGGCGCTGAAGTCGCTGCAGGTGCCCATGTTCAACATCGTCTATGCCGACCGCGCCGGGCACATCCTCTACCTGCACAACGGCATCCTGCCCCGCCATGCTGAGGGCGATTTCGCGACCTGGTCGAAACCGGTGCCGGGCGACACGTCGCGGACGCTGTGGACTGGGGTGCACGGCTATGACGACCTGCCCAAGGTGCTCGATCCCGCGTCCGGCTTCGTCCAGAACGCCAACGATCCCCCCTGGGTGTCCACTTGGCCGCGCGCGCTCGATCCCGCCAGATATCCGGCCTATACCGCCAGTATCGGGCCGATGAGCCAGCGCGCGCAGTATTCGACGCTGCTCCTCGCCAACACGCCCAAGGTCAGCTTCGACGACTTCGTCGCGAGGAAGGTCGACACCACCGCCTTGATGGCCAAGCGGCTGCTGCCCGACCTGCTCGCAGCGGCGAAGGGCCATGCCGATCCCGACGTGACCGCGGCCGCCGCCGTGCTCGCCGCCTGGGACGGGCGCTACGAAGCCGACAGCCGCGGCGCGCTCTTGTTCGAGACCTGGGCCGGGCTGTTCGCGCCGAACAACTTTACGAGTCAGGCGAATTATGCGGTGCGCTGGACCCTCGACGACCCGCTCAACACGCCGCGAGGGCTGAAGGACCCGGCCGCGGCGGTCGCCATGCTCAACCAAGCGGCCGTCAGGACGCGCGAGCTGTACGGCGCGATCGACCGACCCTTCGGCGAAGTGTCGCGCCTGCACCTCGGGCCGGTGAACCTGCCGGGCAACGGCGGCTTCGGCAATCTGGGCATCTTCCGCACCATAACGTGGGGTCCGATGCGGAACGGCGAGCGCACGCCCGTCCATGGCGAGACCTGGGTCAGCCTGGTCGAGTTCGGCACGCCGATGCGCGCGCTCGGCGTGATGAGCTACGGCAATGCGAGCCAGCCCGGCTCCAAGCACAATTCCGACCAGCTCCGCTTCGTGGCCAGCAAGACCTTCCGCACGCTGTGGCTGACCCGGCCGGAGGTGGAGGCTAACTTGGAGGAGAAGGTCGATTACTAGCCGCGCGCTCCTGCTGCTGGGCGCGCCGCTGCTGCTCGGCCCCGCCCTCGCGCAACAACGGCCGGCCCCGCGGGCCGTGCACGAGGCGATGCTGGTGCTCGACACGCATCTCGACACGCCCGCCCAGCTCGGGCGGCCGGGATGGAGCATCCTGGACCGGCACTCGGCCGACCTCGACGGCGACCAGGTCGACCTGCCGCGCATGATCGAGGGCGGGCTGGACGGCGGCTGGTTCGTCGTCTTCACGCCCCAGGGCGGCCGCGACGAAGCCGCGCAGCGGGCGCAGCGCGACGCGGCGCTGGTGCGCGCGGTGCAGATCCGGGAGATGGTGGCGAAGCACGGCCGCCATTTCGCGCTCGCTCTCACTGCCGACGATGCCACGCGCATCGTCGCGTCGGGGAAGCGCGCCGTTTTCCTGAGTATGGAGAACAGCTCGCCGGTCGAGAGCGACGTCGCGCTGGTGCGCAGCTTCCGCGCGCTGGGCGTGACGATGATGGGGCCGGTCCATTTCCGCAACAACGGCCTGGCGGACAGCGCCACGGACAAGCCGGAGTGGAACGGGCTCAGCCCCAAGGGTCGGCAGTTCGTGGCGGAGGCGAACCGGCTCGGCATCCTGCTCGACGGCAGCCACGCATCCGACGCGACCACGCGGCAGATGGTGGAGCTCTCGCGCGCGCCCATCATCCTCTCGCATTCCGGGATGCGGGCGATCCACGACCATCCGCGCAACGTGCCGGACGACCTCGCAAGGGCGGTCGCGGCCAAGGGCGGGGTGGTCCAGATCAACGCCTTTTCCGGCTACATGATCGCAAGCCCGCCCAACCCCGCGCGCAACGCCGCGATGCGCGAGCTGATGGCCGGCGCAGGCAGCCCGGCGACGCTGACCATCGGACAGCGGCGCGCGCTCAACGCGAAGCGGCGCGCGATCGAGGCCCGATATCCCGCGCCGCGCGCGACGTTCGACGACGTCGTCCGGCACGTCACCTATGCGATCCGCACGCTGGGCATCGACCATGTCGGCATCTCGGGCGATTTCGACGGCGGCGGCGGCGTCGAGGGCTTCGACGACGTCACCGCCTTTCCGCGGCTGACGGCGGCCCTGCTCCAGGCGGGCTACAGCCGCTCCGACGTGGCTAAGGTGATGGGCGGCAACGCCCTTCGCGTGCTCCGGGCGGCGCAAGCAGTGGCCGAGCCCGGCGCCATCCCGAACATCCCCATGACTCTCTGACTCTCCCAAGGAGCCGCCCGAATGAAGCTCGCGCTCGCCCTCCTCGCCTCCGCCGCCGCGCTGCTGCAGGGCTCGTCGGAGCCCGCCTTCACGCCGGTGCAGCCGGAGCTGCTGTCGATGCCGGGTTCGCTGTCGAACGCCTGGGCCGATTACGACAGAGACGGCGATCTCGACATGGCGCTATCCCTCAAGTCGGGCGCCATCCGGCTGTACCGCAACGACCGGGGCACGCTCACGTCGGTCGGCGATGCGCTAGGCCTGCCGACGAGCGGGCACGAGTATCGCGCGATCAGCTGGGGCGACTATGACGGCGACGGCAATCTCGACCTGTTCGCGGGCGCGACACCGCGCGACAAGCCGAGCGCGCTGTTCCGCAACGACGGTACGCGCTTTCAGGACGTAGCCGCGTCGGTCGGGCTCACGATTCCGGGCCGCGTGTCGCGCCAGAACAACTGGGTCGACTACGACAACGACGGCGACATGGACCTGTACGCGACCAATCGCGCCGGCGGGAACCGGCTGTACCGCAACGATGGTGGGCGGTTCGCTCCCGTCGCGGCGGGTCCGAACGAGACCGGCTTCACCGTGGGCTCGTGCTGGCTCGACTACGACCGCGACGGCGATCTCGACGTGTTCGTCGCGAACCAGTCGGGGCCGGACTCGCTGTGGCGCAACGACGGCGCCGCGTTCGTCAACGTCGCCGCCGCGCTCGGCATGGCGGACACCGGCCGCACGCGCGACGACGGCGGCGTCGGCTGCGCGATCGGCGATTACGACGCGGACGGCGCGCTCGATATCTTCGTGCCCAACTATGGCCGCAACACGCTGTGGAAGGGCGACGGGAAGGCGTTCACCAACGTCGCGGCCGCGGCGGGCGTCGATCTCGACAACCATGCCGTCGGCGCCGCCTGGGGCGATTACGACAATGACGGCGACCAGGACCTGTCGGTGATGAACTATACCGGCGAGCCCGGGAAGCAGGTGCCCAGGAACCACCTGTTCCGCAACGATGGGGGTCGCTTTACCCAGGTCCTGACGCAGGGCGGCCCGCTCGATCGCGGCGATCACGGCGATCACGGCGTCGCTTGGGCCGATTTCGACCGCGACGGCGACCTCGATCTGTCGATCACCAAGGGCTATACCGATGTCGGCGGTCACTACGTCTTCCGCAACGAGCTACCGTCGGCGCAGGCGCGCCGGTCGCTGCAGGTCTATGTGCTCGACGCGCGCGGACGGTACACGCAGCCCGGGGCGGAGGTGCGGCTCTTCGACGCCGCCGGCAGGGTGCTGGGCGTGGGCCAGGTGCAGACGGGGGGCGGCTATGGCGCGCAAGGCGCCGTGCCCGTCCATTTCGGACTGCCGCGACCGGGCCGCGTCACGGTCGAGGTCACCTTCATGAGCGCCGCCGGCCGCAAGGTTCAGACAGTCCGAAACGTCGACCCGGCGCGCCATGCCGGTCGCTGGCTGGTGGTGAAGCGGCGGGTTTGAGCCTCCGGCGGCCGGTTCTGTGCGATCGGGACCAGCGGCGGTGCACGCGCATGATCTCGCCGGAAGAGGCTCAGGTGCAGGCCAGCGGACCAAGTGCAGAACTAATTGGCGGAGAGGGAGGGATTCGAACCCTCGGTACGGTTGCCCGCACAACGGTTTTCGAGACCGCCGCATTCGACCACTCTGCCACCTCTCCGCGCGAGGTCCACGGACACCGTTGGTGAGCGCCCGGCCGGTCGAGCGGGCGCCTCTAGCCCAACCGCCCCACCCCCGCAAGCGCCCGCTTGCGCACCTGCCTGCCCCGCCTAAATAGATGGGCATGTCGCGTCATCCCACCGCCGGGCAGCCCGCCCGCATCGACCTCGCCGCACCGCCCGTCGCCTCCGCCCGGTTCGGGATCGGCGAGGTGGTGAAGCATCGCGTGTTCGATTTCCGCGGGGTCATCTTCGACGTGGACCCGGTCTTCGCCAACACGGAGGAATGGTATCAGGCGATCCCGGAGGCGATCCGGCCGCACAAGGACCAGCCCTTCTACCACCTGCTCGCCGAGAACATGGAGTCGAGCTACGTCGCCTATGTCAGCCAGCAGAACCTAGTGCCCGACGACAGCGACGAGCCGATCGATCATCCGGCGATCCCGGGGCTGTTCGAGCGCCTGGACGACGGCCGCTACGCCTTGCGCCGCGAGCTGCGGCACTGAGCTGACGCTCGGAGAGACAGGGGGAACGCTCGCGCGTCCCCCTGCCGAACTCAGAAGTTCACCGCCACGCGGCCGTAGAGGAAGCGGCCGTTGAAGCCGAAGGGCGACAGGCTGCTGTACGGCAGGAAGTAGCTGTTCGGCGTGAACCCCGGCGCTCCCGTCGCCCCCCCGGTCGGCAGGCGGTCGGGATAGACGTCGAACACGTTGTCCGCGCCGACCGCGATCGTGACCTGCTCGATGGGGCTCACCCGCAGCTCGATGTCGGTGATCCACTTGGGCGTCAGCTCGAAGTCGCCCGCCAAGGATCCGAGCGGCGCATTGAGCGTCGCCGCCGTTCCCGGTGCGGCGGTCCACACCGTGCCGAACCGATTGGTGCGCAGCGTCGCGCCGAAGATGCCGCCACTCCAGTCGGCCGACAGGTTCAGCTTGCTCCGCGGCTGACCGTCGGTCAGGCGGAAGCTTTCCTGACGCCCGAACAGCACCTGGTTCGGCAGCGTCGGGAGGACAGCTCGGTTGATGATCTTGGTATCGTTGTAGTTGTATCCGGCCGTCAGCACGATCGTTCCCACGCCGAAGTCGGGCATGCGATAGGTGCCGACGACGTCCACGCCCTGCGTGCGCGTATCGACACCGTTCACGAAGAACCGGGCGGAATTCACGTCAGGGAAACCGGCGTTGCAAAGCAGCGTCTTGACGGGTCCTCGCGTCGGACTGTTGCACGCGACCGGGTTGCCCGGATCGACGATGTTGTCGGTCAAGGTGACGCGATCGTTGATCCTGATGTTGTAATAGTCTGCCGTGATCGTCAGACCCGTGACGGGGTTGAACACGATGCCGCCGGCCAGGTTGAGCGCCTTCTCGGCCTCCAACTGTCGCCCGCCGAGGGCGCGCCCGATGGGGCTGGTCGCCGGGAAGGTGCCGATCTCGATCAGCTGGGCGACGCCGTTGACGATCTGGTTGTTCGTGGAGGTCGCCGTGAAGAACTGCTGAGCCAGGCTTGGCGCGCGGAACCCGGTCGAGACCGAGCCGCGCAGGGCGATGCCCTCGATCGGCTCGAAGCGCGCGGCGAGCTTGCCGTTCCAGGTGTCGCCGAAATCCGAATAATGCTCGTACCGGCCGGCAGCCTGCAGCGAGAAAGCCTCGCTCACGTCGGCATTGATCTCGATATAGCCCGCATAGCTGTTGCGCGATACGTCGACGGCGTTGGAGGGCCGGAAGCCCGGGAACACCTGCGCGCCCCCAGGCGCATTGAACGGCGGAGCCGAGAACGGGCCGTTGATGTAGCTGGCGACGTCGCCCGGGCGGATCTGGAAGTTCTCGTTGCGATACTCGGCCCCGAATGCGACGCCCAGGCTCGACAGCCAGCTCACGTCATACTTCCTGGCGATGTCGAGGTTCGCCGTGGTCTGGGCGAAGCGCAATCCGCCCGCGTCGAACCGCCGCGGCGACGCGGCTCCGCCGAGCGACGCGTTGAAGCTGTTGATGGTCTTGTAGTTCAGCCGGTTCGCGCCGTGCACCACCGACAGGTCGGCGCGCCAGCCCGCGATGTCGCCGCGCACGCCGACCGCGCCGGAGAAGTCCTGGATCTCGCTCTGGATCTGCGGGAGGAAGCCATCCGGGTAGAAGGGCACGAACGTCGTCGTGGACGCCGCGAAGTCGCGGTTCCGCGCGTCGTTGGCGCGTCGGTAAAAGCCAGCTCCGATGCCGTCCCGGATGCCGTAGCTGCCGAACGCATAGAGCTCGGCGGTCGAGCCGAGATCGGCGCCGGCGTTGAAGAACAGGTTGTAGTCGACAACCTTGCCGTCGCCATAGCCGTGGTTGAAGCGATCAATGGTCAGCTCGCGCGGGTCGCTGACGCCGCCGGCCAGGAGCGGATACTGCCGCCGCGGATCGGGCCCGGAGCGCTGGGTCGGGTCGCGGTCGCGGAACTGGGCGGTGAAGGAGAAGAAGCCGCTTTCGCCGACGGGCAGCCCCAGTCGCGTGGCGAGCGTCAGCGCCGCGCCGTCGCGCCGACGGACCTCCCGGCCCTGGTTCAAGACCAGGATATCGCCCGCGCCGCCGCCGGGCGTGAGGATGGAGGGGACGCCGCCCACATTGGCGACGCCGTTCACCTCGAAGACGTCCTCCAGCGTCGTGTGCGTGCGGCCATAGGTGACCTGCGCGCTCACGCCCTCGCGCTTGGACAGCTGGAGGTTGATCACGCCCGCGATCGCGTCGGAGCCGTATTGCGAGGAGGCGCCGTCGCGCAGCACCTCGATCCGGTCGATCGCGAGCGGCGGAATCTGGTTGAGGTCCACCGCGCTCGACCCGCGACCGACCGAGCCGTTGAGGTTGAGCAGCGCCGCCTGATGCCGGCGCTTGCCGTTGACGAGCACCAGAGTCTGGTCGGGCGCCAGGCCGCGCAGCGTCGCGGGCCGCAGCGAGTCGGTGCCGTCCGTCAGCGAGGGTTGCGGGAAGTTGAAGCTCGGCACCAGCTGGTTGAGCACGCGGTTGGTTTCGGTCTGGCCGGTGCGGACCAGCGAATCGCCGCCGATCACGTCGATCGGCACGGGGCTGTCGGCGATGGTGCGGCCGGGCACGCGGCTGCCGGTCACGACGACGTCGCTCTGGTCCCGCGCCTGCTCCTCCGCCTCCTGCTCTGGCGTGACGGTGCTGTTCTGCGCCAGCGCCGGCGCGGCCGCGAACACGGAGCCGGTGGCGAGAAGCGCGATGACGAAGCGGCGCATGAGCAGTCCCCTGATTGTGCGTTGCAGCAGCTTGGCACGGGACGGCTGCAGAGCAAGCCGACCTTGGTTATGGATGACGCAATTGTGACTATGCTGTTGCAGCCGTGTCACACACCCGACAGCGGTTGACAGCTGAGCGCCCGTCCCTTAGCTGGCGCTTTCTCCCGACGGGCCTGCCCGGACGGGTCAATGTATTTGGGAAGTGATTGGGCCATGTTCGCAGTGGTGCGCACGGGCGGCAAGCAGTATCGCGTCGCCGCCGGAGACAAGATCGTCGTCGACCGCATGGACGGCGAGGCCGGGGCGTCGGTCAACCTCGACGTGCTGCTCGCGGGCGAAGGCTCGGAGCTGAAGGACGCGGGCGGCGTCAGCGTCGCGGCCGAGATCGTCGCGCAGGCGAAGGGCGAGAAGGTCATCGTCTTCAAGAAGCGCCGCCGCCACAATTATCGCCGCCGCAACGGCCACCGCCAGCAGCACACGATCCTCAAGATCGTGTCGGTCGGCTAAGCGGACGCGCGCAGGAGTAATCTGAGATGGCACATAAGAAAGCAGGCGGTTCGTCGCGCAACGGTCGTGACTCGGCCGGTCGGCGCCTCGGCGTGAAGAAGTTCGGCGGGCAGGAGTGCGTCGCCGGCAACATTCTCGTGCGCCAGCGTGGCACCAAATTCTATCCGGGCAAGAATGTCGGCATGGGCAAGGACCATACCCTGTTCGCGCTGACCGACGGTCGCGTGGCGTTCGCCGAGGGCAAGCTCGGCCGAAAGTTCTGTTCCGTCGTGGCGCCGGAGAACATTGGCTCGATGCCGATTGCGGCCGAATAGCATCGGGTGACCGGACGGGTTGCCCACCAGGGCGACCCGCGGACCATCCGGTCCCAGCCAATCCAAAGGGAGACGGGTCGCCCCGGCTCCCTTTTTTCATGCTCCCTCACCTGGATTGTCGCCTGCACGTCACAGGAGCGTGACAGGCGGCGGGGAGGAATGAGCATGTTCGCCCGTACGCCCAGACTGACGCTCAGGCCCGGCTGGCCCGAGGACGCAGCCCCGCTCGCCCGTGCGATCGCGCATGAAGAGGTGGCCTTCAAGCTGTCGCGCCTGCCCTGGCCATACACGCTGGCGCACGCGCAGGACTGGCTCGGCCGCGCGCCCGAGCCGGACAATCATCCCTTCCTGATCTTCGCGCATGACCGCGGTGATCGGCCCGAGCTGGTCGGCGGGATGGGGCTGCACCCCTGGGGCGACGATCTGGAGCTCGGCTACTGGCTGACGCCCGGCGCCTGGGGCCGCGGCTATGCGACCGAGGCGGGACGCGCGCTGGTCGGGATCGCCCGCTATGCGCTGGGCCGCTCGCGGCTGGTCAGCCGGCATTTCGTCGACAACCCGGCCTCGGGCCGCGTGCTGCGCAAGCTCGGCTTCCATCAGGTCGGCCGGTGCACCACGCCGTGTCTCGCGCGGGGCGGGGTCGAGGTGGACAGCCTCGCCTACGAGCTGCCGCTGGAGATAGCGGCGATGGGGTGGCGGCAGGCGGCTTGAGGGGACGGAAGCGGTTGCCCCGGCCGTCGTTTCGTCCAACATGGCGTCGATGTCGGTCGCGCCCCTTCCCGCCCGCAAACGCCTGTCGCCCGAGGAGTCGCGCGATGCGGCGCTCGACGCCGCGCGTGCGCTGCTCGTCGAGTCCGGTCCGCAGGCCGTCACGCTGAAGGCGGTGGCGGCGCGGATCGGCCGCACGCACGCGAACCTCCTCCACCATTTCGGCTCGGCCTATGGGCTGCAGCAGGCGCTGATCGCGCGCATGGCGGGCTTCATCACCTCCACCATCCGCGAGGCGGTGCTGCGCCAGCGCGGCCGGCCCGATCCCAACCCGCAGGAGGTCGTCGACCTCGCCTTTGACGCGTTCAACGATGGCGGCGCGGGGGCGCTGGCGAGCTGGATGATCCTCTCCGGCAACGAGGACGCGCTCGACCCGATCCTGACCGCGATCCACGATCTGGTGGACGAGCTGACGGTCGACCCGATCAAGGGCGATCGCCCGATCCAGGACGAAACGCTGACGCTGGTCCTGATGGCGCTGGGCGACGCCCTGCTCGGCGCCCCCCTCGCCCGCGCGCTCGGCGTGCCTCGCGACCGAGCGCGCGAGCTGGCGCGGGAGATGCTGTCGGCGGGGCGGTCCTAGGCTCCCCGTCACCCCGGCCTTGAGCCGGGGTCCATGTCACCGCTGGCGCAGGTGCTCAGGGCACCATGGACGCCGGCTCAAGGCCGGCATGACGGGTGGGCCCGCCGCGGCGAAGCCGCGTCGTCGGTCGTCGGCTTAGCCGACGCCGGCCGGGCTCGCCGTCGAGCCTCGCTTCAGCGGCGCCGAAGCGATACGGCGAGCCATGCACTTTCTCGACCAAGCCAAGATCTTCGTCCGCTCCGGCGCCGGCGGCCCCGGTGCCGTGTCCTTCCGCCGCGAGAAGTTCATCGAATATGGCGGCCCCGACGGCGGCAACGGCGGCAAGGGCGGCGACATCGTCTTCGAGGCCGTCGCGGGCCTGAACACGCTCATCGATTTCCGCTACACCCAGCACTTCCGCGCTCCCCGTGGTCAGGGCGGGTCGGGCCAGAACAAGACGGGCGCGGGCGGCGACGACCTGATCATCCGGGTGCCGGTCGGCACGCAGGTGCTCGCCGACGACGAGGACCGCACGCTGCTCCTCGACCTCACCCGCGTCGGCCAGCGCGAGGTGTTCCTGCGCGGCGGCGACGGCGGGCGCGGCAACGCGAGCTACAAGACGTCCACCAACCGCGCCCCGCGGCAGCACGGCACCGGCTGGCCCGCCGAGGAGGCGTGGGTCTGGCTTCGGCTGAAGCTGCTCGCCGACGCCGGGCTGGTCGGGCTGCCCAACGCGGGCAAGTCCACCTTCCTCAATCACGTCACCAACGCGCAGGCGAAGGTCGGCGCCTATGCCTTCACCACCACCCGTCCGCAGCTCGGCGTCGTCCGCCATCGCGGCCGCGAGTTCGTCCTCGCCGACATCCCCGGCCTGATCGAGGGCGCGGCGGAGGGGGCTGGCATAGGCGACCGCTTCCTGGGCCATATCGAGCGCTGCCGCGTGCTCCTCCACCTCGTCGACGCGGGCGATCCGGACGTGGCGGACAGCTATCGGGTCGTCCGCGACGAACTCGCCGCCTATGGCGCGGGACTGGACAACAAGCCCTTCGTGCTGGCGCTCAACAAGATCGACACGCTCGACGAAGAGCTGATCGCGGCGCTTTCGGCCGAGCTGGAAGAAGCGTCGGGCCAGCCGGTCATCCCCGTGTCCGGAGTGAGCGGCGTGGGCGTGGACTGGGCCCTCGACCAGATCCTCGATGCGATCGGCCCGGCCCCGGGCGCGCCCGTCGACGACGACGGCGAGGAGCAGGCGGTGGAGTGGTCGCCGGTTTAGGTGTAAACGCATCGGCCATGGCCACGCAGTACGCTCCCCGTTTGCTGACGGCGGAAGAGTTTCTGAGGATCGACTTCGGCGACCAGAAGGCCGAGCTGGATCAGGGCGTCATCTCTATGATGGCCGGCGGCTCGCGACGGCACGCGCGAGTGTCGGGCAACATCCTGAGGGCCTTGGGTAACATGCTGGAGGGAGGGCCTTGCGCGCCTTACGGCTCGGATATGGCGATCAAGACGCGCGCCGACTCCGTCAGGTTTCCGGACGTCAGCGTGTTGTGCGGTAAGGAAGGGGCGGAGCACGACGACGACCGGCTCGAGGAGCTGCCGGTGGCGATCTTCGAGGTGCTGTCCGCCAGCACCTCACGCACCGACCTCAAGAAGAAGCTGCCGGAGTACAAGGCGCTCGGCAGCTTGGACACGATCATATTCGTGGATATCGCGACCGAGCGGGTCCGCATCGTGCAGCGCATCGGGCCAAAGGGTTGGGCGGACGAAGAACATGACGTACCGTTCGACATCCCGCTGCCGGCGCTCGGCCTTTCGCTGCCCCACGCGGAAATCTTCGCCCGCTGACAGCGTGCAATCGGGCCGGTAACGCTCGGCCATGCTCTTCCCGCCCACCTCCTGCCCGCGCCTGATCGTGAAGATCGGGTCGGCGCTGCTGGTCGATCCGGACGGCGGTGTCCGACGCGGCTGGCTGGACGGGGTCGCGGCAGACGTCGCGGAGCGCCGCACGGCGGGGCAGCAGGTGGCGATTGTCTCGTCCGGCGCGATCGCGCTCGGCGCGCGCCGCCTGCGGCTCGCGAAGGGCGGAAGGGCAGCGCTGGAAGACGCGCAGGCCGCCGCCGCCGTCGGCCAGATCGCGCTTGCGCAGGTCTGGACGGAGGTGCTGGCCGCCCGGGAGCTGACGGCGGCGCAGATGCTCGTCACGCTCGACGATCTGGAGGACCGGCGTCGCTATCTGAACGCAGCCGCCACGCTCGACCGCCTGCTGACGCTCGGCGCCGTGCCCGTCATCAATGAGAATGACAGCGTCGCCACCGCCGAGATCCGTTTCGGCGACAACGACCGGCTCGCCGCGCGGGTGGCGCAGGCGGCCGGCGCGCACGCGGTGCTGCTGCTGTCGGACGTGGACGGGCTGTACGACCGCAACCCCGCCGATCCTGCCGCCCAGCATATCCCCCGCGTGGAACGGGTCGAAGCGGCCGTGGAGGCCATGGCCGATCGCGGCTCGACATCAGGTATGGGGTCGGGCGGCATGACGTCGAAGCTGCAGGCCGCCCGCATCGCGGCTGCAGCCGGCGTGCAACTCGCCATCGCGTCGGGACGAGTCGATCGGCCGCTCTCCGGCGATCGGCGGCACACGCTCTTCTCCGCCGAGCGCGCCGCCCCCGCGCGCAAGGCGTGGCTGGCGGGCGGCCTGACCGCGCGCGGGCGCATCCGCATCGACGCGGGCGCGGTGGCGGCGTTGCAGCGGGGCGGCAGCCTGCTCGCGGCCGGCGCGACGGCGCTGGAGGGCGCGTTCGCGCGCGGCGACCTGCTCGCGATCGACGGACCGGACGGCCCGGTCGCGCGCGGGCTGTCGGAATATGATGCGACCGACGCCGCCAGGCTGATCGGCCATCGCTCGGACGAGCATGCCGCGATCCTCGGCCATGCGCCTCGTGCGGCCCTGGTCCATCGCAACCACCTGGCGCTGCTGTGATCGTCGCGCTCACCGGGGCGACCGGCTTCGTCGGCGGGCACCTGCTCGACCAGGCCTTGGCCGCCGGCCACCAGGTCCGCGCGCTGACCCGCCGCGCGCAGCCGCCCCGCAAGGGCGTGACCTGGATCGCCGGCGACCTCGCCCGGCCGGGCCCGCTCGCGGAGGGCGCCGACGCGCTGGTCCATGTCGCCGGCGTCGTCAACGCGCCCGACCGGGCCGGTTTCGCCGCCGGCAACATCGAAGGCACGCGCGTCGTGCTCGCCGCCGCCGAGGCCGCAGGCGTGCCCCGCTTCGTTCACGTCTCCTCGCTTGCCGCGCGCGAACCGGGGCTGTCGCTCTATGGCTGGTCCAAGGCGGAGGCCGAAGCGCTGGTCTGCGCATCCTCCCTCGGTTGGAGCATCGTGCGCCCGCCGGCGGTGTTCGGTCCGGGTGACACGGAGATGCTCGACCTGTTCCGCGCGGCGAGGAAGGGCGTCGTCCCCGCCCCCGGCGGCCGCTTCTCCGTCATCGCGGTCGAGGATCTGGCTGCGCTGCTGCTGGCACTCGCCGCCGCGCCCGCCGACCGAACCCTGTACGAGGCGGACGACGGCAACCCCGGCGTAACCCACTCCCAGTTCGCCCGGATGCTCGGCGCGGCGGTCGGCCGCCCTGTGCTGCCGCTGCCCATCCCCGGCCCGCTGCTCAGTCTGGGCGCCCGCATCGACCGGCTCTGGCGGGGGCCGAAGGCGAAGCTCACTCCGGACCGGGCCGCCTATATCCGGCACCCCGACTGGACGGTCGACCCCGCCCGCCGCCCGCTGCCCGCGCTGTGGCGTCCCACCCGTCCGACCGCGCAGGCCTTGGCCGCCACCGCGCGATGGTATCGCCAGCAGGGGCTGCTATAGCGCCCCACCTTCGCCGCAAAGCATCGCCACAGGGACAGGCATGAGCGACCGTCAGCAGATCTTCGACACCGTCACCGCCCAGATCGAACCCTTCAACAAGAAGGGCGTCGCGCTGGCCGAGGCGACCACCTTCCAGGGCGATCTGGAGTGGGACAGCCTGACCGTCATGGATTTCGTCGCGGCGATCGAGGACGAGTTCGACATCATCATCACCATGAACATGCAGGCCGAGATCGAGACGGTCGGCCAGCTGGTCGACGCGGTGGCGAAGCTGAAGGCCGCCGCGTGACCGAGACCGGCCTGCAACCCGAGCGGATCGACTTCGACCCGCCCGCCGTCGCGCCCAAGCGCGACCTCATGTCCAAGTTCGACGGGCTGATCGCCGAGCGCCAGGCGCTGCTCGACTCAGGCGTCACCGATCCCTTTGCGATCGTGATGGAGGAGGTCCGATCGCCGACCGAGGCGGTGATCAAGGGGCGCGAGACGATCCTGCTCGGCACCTACAACTATATGGGCATGACGTTCGACCCCGACGTGATCGCGGCGGGCGAGGAGGCGCTCCGGCGCTTCGGGTCTGGCACCAACGGCAGCCGGATGCTGAACGGCACGTTCCGCGACCATATGGAGGTCGAGCAGGCGCTGCGCGACTTCTACGGCGTGTCGGGCGCGATCGTCTTCTCGACCGGCTACATGGCCAATCTCGGCATCATCTCGACGCTCGCCGGGAAGGGCGAGTACGTCATCCTAGACGCCGATAGCCACGCGTCGATCTATGATGGCTGCCAGCAGGGCAATGCCGAGATCGTGCGCTTCCGCCACAATTCGGTCGAGGATCTCGACAAGCGCCTTAGCCGCCTGCCGAAGGAGCCCGGCAAGCTGGTCGTGCTCGAAGGCGTTTATTCGATGCTGGGCGACATCGCGCCGCTCCGGGAGATGGTCGCGGTCGCCAAGAAGCACGGCGCGATGGTGCTCGTCGACGAGGCGCACTCGATGGGCTTCTTCGGCCCGAACGGCCGCGGGGTGTACGAGGATCAGGGGCTGGAGGATCAGGTCGACTTCGTGGTCGGCACCTTTTCCAAATCGGTCGGTACGGTCGGGGGATTCTGCATCTCCGACCATCCGAAGTTCGAGGCCGTTCGCCTCGCCTGCCGGCCATATATCTTCACCGCCAGCCTGCCGCCGAGCGTCGTCGCGACGGCGGCGACGTCGATCCGCAAGCTCGCGCACGCGCACAACAAGCGCCAGCATCTATGGGAAAACGCCCGCTTTCTCCACGGCCGCCTGCGCGAGCTCGGCTTCCGGCTCGGCACCGAGACGCCGGAAAGCGCGATCATCGCGGTGATCCTGTCCGACCAGACCCAAGCGGTCGCGATGTGGCAGGCTCTTCTGGACGGGGGCGTGTACGTGAACATGGCGCGCCCACCCGCGACGCCGGCAGGCACCTACCTGTTGCGCTGCTCGCTGTGCGCGGAGCACCGCCGCGACCAGCTCGACAGGGTCGCGGACCTGTTCAGCGCGGCCGGACGCGCCGTGGGTGCGATCGCCTGAGATCGGAGTCCAAGTTTCCTTTAACGCGACTCGCGGTAGAACTCCCCATGTGACCGGGGAAAGCGACCTTCGCACTCCCGCGCCCGCCTCGCGCTGGCGTATGAGGCTGCTCGTCGTCATCGTCCTGGCCGCGATCGTCTCGCTGGCCGCACTCGTCCTGACCCTATCGAACGCGAACCGTCAGCGCGACGCCGCGCTGGACGCGCAGCGGCGGTCCTACAATGTGATGGTGCTCACGCGCACCCTGTCCGGGTCCATCGCGCGCGCGGAGGCCTCGCTGGGTCGCTACGTCATCTCCGGCGACCGCGCGCTGGGACAGCTATACTCGGACGAATGGGAGAGCGCAGGCGCACAGCTCGATCGGCTTGACCGGATCACCGGGGCCGATGCCGTCCAGCAGCGACGGATCGACGCCCTCCGCGCCGCCTATCTGAAGCGTGGCGAGAAACTCGACCTGATTGCGCTTGCGACCCGGTACGGTCGCAACGCCCAGGCGCTCGCCCGATATTACGCAGCGCGCCGCGCGCCCGCGCTGGAGGAGATCGCGCGACAACTCGACGGCATCAACGACCGCGAGCGTTTCCTGCTCGACCGGCGTACCGCTGCCGCCACGCGCTCGGTCTCGCGCTCGAGCAGGATCGCGGGCATCCTTGCAGGCTTCGGTGCGCTGCTGTTGGTGGGGGCCGCCGCGCTTGGCTGGCTCACCGTGCAAAGCCTGGCCGAAGCGGCGGTCGCCGAGGACGAGGCGGATGCGGCCCGCATTCGCGCAGCCGAGCTTGCCGCAGCGGTCGAGGCCGCCACGGCGGAGCTCCGTCTGCAGGAGGCGCGGCTGCGCCAAGTGCAGAAGATGCAGGCTGTCGGCCAGCTGACCGGCGGCATCGCGCACGACTTCAATAACATGCTGGCCGTTGTGACCGGCGGACTCGAGCTCGCCCGCCGAGTGCTGAACAGTGATCCCGCGGCCGCGCGTCGGCATCTGGACAGCGCGGCGGAGGGCGCCAGCCGAGCCGCCGCCCTCACCCGCCGCCTGCTCGCATTCAGCCGCGACGACGTGTCCAAGCCGGAATGGTTCAGGCCCGCCGCGCTGGTCGCCGATATGCGGGACCTGATCGACCGCACCCTCGGCGACGCGATCACCGTGACGCTGCGCGACGAGAGCGCCGGCTGGGGCGTGCGCGCCGACAAGGGCGAGCTGGAGAACGCCGTCCTGAACCTGGCGGTCAACGCGCGCGATGCCATGGAGGGCCGCGGCGACCTGATCATCGCCACGGGCGCGGTCACGCTCGGCGACAACGAAGCCGCGGGACTCGCGGCCGGTGATTACTGCACGCTCGCGGTGACCGACACCGGCTGCGGCATGACGCCCGAGATCGCCGAGCGCGTCTTCGAACCCTTCTTCACGACCAAGGAGGTCGGCAAGGGGACCGGCCTGGGTCTGTCCCAAGTCTTCGGATTTTCGAGACGGATGGGGGGCGGCGTGTCGATCGACACCGCGCCGGGCCAGGGCGCCACGGTGACGCTGCACCTGCCGCGCGACCTGGCGGGGGCGAGCGAGGCTGCGATCGCCCCCACGCCGGCGCTCCAGGCGGCGCCGCGTGGTCGCCGGATCCTGGTGGTGGAGGACGACCCTCGCGTGCTCGCGACCACGCTCGGCGCGCTCACGGAACTCGGCCACGATCCCCATGGGTGTGGCGATCCGCTCTCGGCCCCGGCGCTGCTGGACACGATGGGTGAGGTCGATCTGATCATGACGGACGTGCTGATGCCCCGCCAGACCGGGCCGGAGCTGATCGCCGCGCTGCCGGCGCGCTGGCGGGACACGCCCGTCTTGTTCGTGACCGGCTATGCCGGAGAGGCCGATCCGGCGACGTTCGGTGGCCACGCCGTATTGCGCAAACCCTTCACCCTCGCCGCGCTGGAAGCCGCGCTTGGCGAAGCGCTCGCCACTCCGCCCAACAAGGCCCAGGTGCTCGCGGCCGGATAGCCGACGCTTAGCTAGTGACGCCCGCGCGCGGCTCGCCTACAGCCGCGGCCACGCCATGAAATCCATCGATCGCTACATGGCCCGGCTGATCGCGCTACCGCTCTTCTCGACGCTGGTGATCGCGGCGATGCTGCTCATCCTCGACCGGATGCTGCGCCTGTTCGACTTCGTCGCGACGCAGGGCGGCCCGATCAGCGTGGTGTGGCGGATGCTCGCCAACCTCCTGCCCGAATATCTGGGGCTCGGCATTCCGATCGGGCTCATGCTCGGCATCCTGCTCGCCTTCCGCCGACTGGCGACGACCAGCGAGCTCGATGTCATGCGCGGGGTAGGCATGAGCTACGCCCGCCTGCTCCGCGTGCCCTACATGTACACGGTCGCGCTCGCGCTGGTGAACCTGGCGATCGTCGGCTTCATCCAGCCCAAGGCGCGCTACTTCTACGAAGGGCTCCGCTTTGAGCTCCGCACCGGAGCATTGGGGGCATCCATCAAGGTCGGCGAGTTCGCGCATTTCGGGCCCAAGATGACGATCCGCATCGAGCAGAGCCGCGAAAAGGGCCGACAGCTCCAAGGCATCTTCGTCCACCAACAGTCCGCACCGGAGACCTGGGTCTCGGTGACCGCTCGGGGCGGCGAGTTCCTGGCGACCGACGACCCGGACACGATCATCTTCCGCCTGACCGACGGGACTTTGGTTCACAACGACCCGAAGTTCCGCGCGCCTCGCGTGCTGACCTTCACTAATCACGACCTGCCGATCCCGCTGCCGCGCTACGAGAGTTTCCGCGCCCGCGGCGGCCGCAACCTGGAATGGACCCTGCCGGAGCTGGCGCAGCTCGGCCAGGAGGGCGATACGCGCGAGCTGCGTAATGAGAGCCGCGCGGAGTTCCACTTCCGCATGGTGGAGATCGCGTCGATGTTCCTGCTGCCGCTGCTCGCGGTCGCGCTGGGCGTACCGCCCAAGCGATCAACCTCGGCGTTGGGCGTGTTCCTGTCGATCGTGATCATCGTGACCTACCACAAGATCAACCAATACGCCGCCGACTTCGGCGAGCTCGGCCGGGTCGACCCTCTGTTCGCGCTCTGGGCGCCCTTCCTGGTCTTTGCGGCGCTGATCGGCTGGATGTACTGGCAGATCGCCCATGTGCCCGGCGGTCAGCCGATCGGCGCGCTGGAGCGCGGCTTCGGCCAGCTCGGCCGGACGATCACCGGCATTGTTCCGGGCCGGCGGCGGCGGACGGCGGCGGCATGAGCAGCTTCTTCCCCTCGCGCACCGTGTCCATCTACATGGCGCGGCTGTTCCTGGTCCGCACCTTCGCGATCCTGGCCGCGCTGGTGGTGGTGCTGCAGGCGCTCGATCTACTCTCGGAATCGGGCAAGATTTTGGGCGTGGCGGGCAACACCGACCGGGAGGTCTGGGCCTATGTCTCGCTGCGCGCGCCGCAGATCGTCGCGCGCTTCCTGCCCTTCTCCGTTCTGCTCGGCACCATCCTGACGCTCATCCAGATGAACCAAAATTCGGAGGTGGTGGCGCTCAAGGCGTCCGGGCTGTCGGCGCATCAGGTGCTCGCGCCGCTGATCGTCGCGAGCCTGGGCGTCGCGGCGCTATCCTTCGCCTTCAACGATCGCGTCGTCAGCCGCGCGACGGCCACGCTCAATGCCTGGCAGCGGGTGGAGTACGGACCCCTGCCCCGGGACCGCGGCGACCGCTCCAACGTATGGGTCCGGTCGGGCGACGATCTGATCGCGGTGGAGCGCACGTCCGGCCGCGGCGCGTCGACCCGGCTCGCCGGCGTGACGATCTACGACCGAGGGGAGGGCGGAGCGCTCGCGGCCATCATCCGCGCCCAGCAGGGCGTGCGGGAGGGCGATGGCTGGCGGATCGCGCCTGCGACCCGCTTCGACCTCGCCACCGGCCGCGTATCGCCGCTGGGCGAGATCCTGGTCGCCCGCGGCGTGCGCCCCGACCAGTTCACGCTGGGAGCGGTCGACGCGGACGGCCTGTCGTTCGCCGGCCTGCGCGCCGCGATCGCCGACCTGAAGGATGCCGGCCGCCCCACCGAACCGCTGGAGGGCTCGCTTTGGCACAAGCTGTCAGGCCCGCTCTCGTCGGTGCTGATGCCGCTTCTGGGCGCGGTCGCCGCGTTTGGCCTCGCGCGCTCCGGACAGCTGTTCATCCGCGCGGTGATCGGGATGGCGCTCGGCTTCGCCTATTTCGTCGCCGACAATTTCGCGCTCGCGATGGGCAATCTCGGCGCCTACCCGCCCTTCCTCGCCGCCTGGGCGCCCTTCCTGCTCTTCTTCCTGATCGGCGAGACGGTCCTGATCAGAACCGAAGAATAGATCGCCCCGCTCAGCGCAGCCCCATCGTGCTCCGCGCGATCTTGCCCACGAGATACGGCAGCCCGGTGTAGCTCGCCTTGTGATAGGACGAGCCCGGCTCCAGCGCGGCCGACAGCCGCCGATGCGCCTCGCCTAGCGAGTGATAAGGCAGGCCCGGCAAGAGGTGATGCAGCGCATGGTAGCGCAGCCCAACCGGCGCCCAGAGGCCCGGCAGCAGCGCCGGCGGCGGCACGTTGACCGAGTCGAGATATTGCGCGGTCATGCTCATCGGCTCGCCGTCATTCTCCCAAAGATGCGCCACCAGCGTGCGAACCTGGTTCAGTACCGCCACACCCGACGCGATGGCGAAGCCGATCGCGAATGCCCGGAGCGGGACCACGCCCGTGGCGACCATGGCGATCAGCGCCAACGCCCACAGGCTCGCGGCGATCTCGACGCGATCCCAATAACGCTTCGCTTCGCCCTCGGGCGCGCGGCGGCGAAACTGCGGGTTGATCGCCAACGCGGAGAAACGCTCCACCACGGGCCGGCGCATCCCCGGCACGATCGCCGACAAGGGCGCGAGCACGCCGTAGCGGATGAGCAGGCCGAGCGGCGCCAGCGCGCTGACCAGGATGAACACGGGGAGCGTCCAGGGCTTCATCAGCGCGAGCGGCAGATATTCGGGATCCTCGACCGTGCCATAGCGCGTCTTGGCGTGGTGCAGGTTGTGCACGCCCTCGTACATGAAGGACGGGATCAGCATCGGCACGCCGACCACCGCGTCCCAGCCCCGCCGGAACCCGCGCATCGCGCCCGTATGCTTCATGTGACTGACTTCGTGGATGAAGCTCATCGCGCGATACAGCGCCAGCACCGCCACCACGCCGGCCGCTATCGCCCACGCGCCGGACAAGGTCACCGCGCCAACCAGCGCGGCATAGCCGAGCACGGCCGAGCCGAGCATGTCGGCCCAATAGATGGGCGCGCGGGGCTGAACGAGGTCGCGTGTCAGCTCCGCGGCGGCGCGCAGCATCGCCTTGTCGTCCTGTGCCTTCAGCGCCGTCGCGGCGCCTGCAGCAGGGGCACGCGCGTCGAGGGTGATGGTGCTCATGGAGGTCGCCATAGCCGCAACATAGTGGCGAGGGTGTGGCGATCCAACATGGCTCGTCACCCCGGGCTTGTCCCGGGGTCCACCGTTCCGCATAGACCGCCCGTGCGGCGCATGCTGCTCGGTGGATGCCGGGACAGGCCCGGCATGACGAAAGAGAAGGCATGCCCCTCCCCCTCCGCCCCGTCCTGACCCAGGCCGATCGCCGCGCCTTCGTCGATCTCCCCTTCCGCCTGTATCGCGACGACCCGAACTGGGTGCCGCCGCTGAAGCGCGAGGCGATCGGGCTCATCACGCCCGAAAAGAACGGCTGGTACTCGCATGCGAAGGCGCAGCTTTTCCTCGCCGAAGAGGATGGTCGCGTGGTCGGCCGCATTTCCGCGCATATCGACCTGCTCGCGCTGACCCAGCCGCCCGAGCAGGGCTTCGGTCCGGGCACCGGCCAATGGGGGCTGATGGAGGCCGAGCGCGAGGAGGTGTTCCAAGCGCTCCTCTCCCGAGCGGAGGCTTGGCTGCGCGAGCAAGGCATGACGCGAGCGCTGGGACCGATCTCGCAGTCGATCTGGGAAGAGCCGGGGCTGCTCATCCAAGGACACGATCACCCGCCGACGGTGATGATGGGCCACGCCAAGCCGGAATACCGGGACTGGATCGAGCGCGCGGACTACCGACCCGTCAAGCAGCTCTTCACCTACGAGCTCGACATCACCCAGGAGTTCCCGCCCATCGTCAAGCGGATCATCCGTTCGGGCGAGAAGAACGACCGCATCCGCATCCGCATGGTCGACAAGAGCCGGTTCGAGGAAGAGGCGGCGATCATCCTCGCCATCCTGAACGACGCCTGGTCCGATAATTGGGGCTTCGTCCCCCTGACCCCGCCCGAGATCCGCGACGTCGGCGTCAAGCTGAAGCCGATCGTCTTCGACGACCTGATCCGGATCGCGGAGCTGGACGGCCGGCCGGTCGCCTTCATGATCACGCTGCCGGACCTGAACGAGGCGCTACGACCCCTGAACGGCTCGCTGCTGCCGCTGGGTTGGGCGAAGCTGCTGCTGTGGCTACGGCGCCCTCGCGTCCGCACCATGCGCGTGCCGCTGATGGGCGTGGTGAAGGACTTGCAGAGCTCGCGCATGGCGTCGCAGCTCGCCTTCATGATGATCGAGTACATCCGCAAGGCGTCCGTCGGCCATTATGGGGCGTCGCGCGGCGAGATCGGCTGGATCCTCGACGACAATCAGGGAATGCGTTCGATCGCCGAGACGATCGAGAGCCGGGTCAACAAAGTCTATCAGATCTACGGACGCGACCTGGCCGTCTGAGCGGCCAGGTCGGCTCCGGCCGTCAGTTCGGCGCCGTTGGATCGATGCCCTGGTCCAACCACTGCGCTTTCGTGAGGCAGGTCTTCTTGACCATGCGGCTGCCCGTGGGCGCCTCCGCGATGCAATAGCGCTTCTCCTTGGCCTTTGCCGAGCTGCCGCCCGCCTCGGTCGGCGCGGCAGTCGCCTCGTTCCTGTTCAGTTGCGAGCCGTCCTGCGCGCCGCCGGCGATCAGAGCGGCGAGGGCGATGAATGCGATGCTCATGGCACAACCCCTTGTACCGCAACGCGATCACCACGACCGTGTTGCTGTATTATGTGTGTGACACAGCGCCTGAATGCGCGATGAACGACTACAATCGTTTCCGATCGGCTAGCGAAGCCGGATCCAGGTCGGCGCGTGATCGCTCGCCTTCTCGCGCCCGCGATATTCCTTGTCGACGCCGGCGTCGGCCAGCCGGTCGGCAGCTTGGGGGCTCAGCAGCAGGTGGTCGATCCGGAAGCCCGCGTCGCGCTGCCAGCCGCCCGCCTGATAATCCCAGAAGGTCCAGACCCCGCCGGTCGGAGCGCGCCAGCGCAGCGCATCGGTCCAGCCCTGCGCCAGCAGTCGGCGATAGGCTCGCCGGCTCTCCGGCTGCATAAGCGCGTCATTCGCCATCGCGCGCACGCTGAAAGTGTCGTCGTCGCGCGGGATCACGTTGTAATCGCCCGCCAGCACCACCGGCCGCTCCTCGGCAAGCAGTTCCCGTGCGCGCACCGCCAGCCGCTCCATCCAGCGCAGCTTGTAGTCGAACTTCGGCCCCGGCTGCGGATTGCCGTTCGGCAGGTAGATGGACGCGACCACCAGATCGCCGACCTCGCACTCCAGATAGCGGCTATGCTCGTCCTCGGGCTCGCCGGCGAGGCCGCGCGCCCGCTCGATCGGGGCGACGCCGCGCGCCAGCACCGCGACGCCGTTGAACCCCTTCTGCCCATGCCAGACGGCGTGGTACCCCGCCGCGTCGATCTCGGCCGCGGGAAAGGTCTCGTCGGAGCATTTCAGCTCCTGCAGACACACCACGTCCGGCTGCTGCTCGGCGAAGTACTCGAGAAGGCGCGGCAGACGCGCCTTGATGCCGTTGACGTTATAAGTGACGATCTTCACGCGGCCCGTGTGTAGCGCGGGCGCGCGCGGCCGCTAGATCGAAAAGCTCGAACCGCAGCCGCACCCCGATGCAGCCTGCGGGTTCTCCACCCGGAACGCCGCGCCTCCGAGCGACTCGACGAAATCGACCTGGGCGCCCCGCACGAGGTCCAAGCTGATCGCATCCACGACCAGCGTCGCACCGCCGCACTCCGCCACCACGTCGTCGGACGCGGGCGCATCGGCCAGGCCGAACCGATAGGTGAATCCGGAACATCCACCGCCGTCGACGGACAGGCGCAGGATCGGGGCCTTGCCCTGCCGAGCCGCGATCGCCGTCACGCGCGCAGCGGCGGCAGGCGTCAAGGCGATCTCGACGGGGGCGGTCATGCAATCGAGATAGGGCGACAACGACGCGCCCGCAACCGGCTCAGTCCTGAGGCGCGGGTCCATCGGTGATTACGGGGATCGCACGAACAGCGGCGTCGTTGCGCGCGAGCGCGTAATCGGCCGTCGTCAGGAACGGCACCGGATTGACCGCATGGCCGTCGATCCGAACCTCGTAGTGCAGGTGCGGGCCGGTCGAGCGCCCGGTCGAGCCCATCAAGCCGATCAACTGCCCCCGCGAGACCCGCGCGCCCGGCTGGACCAGCAGCTTGGAAAGATGTCCATAACGGGTCGCGATGCCCTTGCCATGGTCGATCTCGACCAAGTTGCCATAGGCGCCCTTGCGATCGGCATGGGCGACGATGCCGTCGGCGGTCGCGTAGATCGGCGTGCCGGTCGGCCCGGGGATGTCGACGCCCGCATGCATCCGCGCGGTGCCGACGAAGGGATCGGAACGGATGCCGAAATTGCTGGTGAAAGTGAGCTTGTCGACCGGCTGAACCGACGGGATCGCGATCCCGATCACGCCGGGCGTGTCCAGCTTCTTCCAGGTCTGGAACAGCGTGCGGACCTGGGCCTGGTTGACCACGCTTGCGGTCCGGGCCTCGACCGCGGCGACGGTCGCCGCGGCGGCGCTCGAGAGCGTCGTTGCGGGCTCGGCGGCGTTCGCGGCTCCGGAGAGCGCGACGATCGTAGCGAAGGCGAAAGCGAACTTGGTCATGCGCGATCCCAAACCCCCTGCGCCGCCCCTGTCGGGGCCGGCGAGCCTCGTCCCATCCGTCGTGTCCGCAACCCCCGCCGCGTCCGACGCCCTAGGGGTGCCCGCATCAGGGTTAACGAAACAAGAGGAACGCGCGCCGCGCGGGGCGGACGGAAAGGAGGGCGCGACGAGTTGACGAAAGTCGGCCCCGCGAGCCGTGTTTCGGGCCCGCGGCCGGCTCCGCCGTTACAGAATCACCTCGAACCGCGCCTCGGTCACCGCCGTCTCGTCCTGGGCGAGCAAGGCGATGCCCAGCTCCGGCCAGCGGTCCTGCGCCTCGTTCAACGCCGCATTCGCGTTCTGCACCGGCTCGGCGGCGAAGAACCCGCCGCTTTCCGGCGCATAGACCTGGAAGCGCCTCGCGTCGGGAGAGGTCAGCCGCAGCCCCGCGGGCGCACCCGGCCACCGGATCGTCGCCGTCCCGCTCCACCCGTCATAGCCATTGTCGAGCGCCTGCCCGCAGATCCGGCGCGCGGACAGATCGTAGCGTCCGGTCGCCGGCTCCCGCGCGACGGGCAGCACATCGGCGTCGACGGTCCACACCGCCTCGACCAGCGTGTCGAGGACCGTGTCCGCATCACACGGGTAGTAGGGATGGAAGCCCAGCCCGCAGGGCATCCGCGCCGCCGACAGGTTGCGGCAGGCGAGCGTCAGCGTCAGCCCCCGCTCGTCAAGCGCGATCACCTGCCGTGCCTCGTAACGCCACGGCCACTCACCGGCCGCATGCTCGTAGACCAGTTCGACCCGGCGCGCGTCCGCCGCAGCCACCTGCCACGCGGCCAACCAGCCCTGCCCATGCAGCGGGCTCTTGTCGCCCGCCATGTTGGGCGGGAGCCGCACCTCCTGGCCGTCGCACAGGAAGCGCCCGCCCCGGATCCGGTTACAATATGGCACAAGCGGAAAGCAGGCCATGGCGAGCACGTCGTCGGCCCCGTCCGGCGCGGGGCGCAGCAGCGGCTGGCCGGCCCGGTCGAACCGCGCCACCGACCCGCCCACCTCGGGCACGACCTCGACGCTCAGGTCGCCGGCGACCAGCGAGATCATGGCTCCGCCCCCCTGTGCTCCCGCGCTTCGATCAGCGCGCGGATGCGCGCCCGCTGCGCCGCGGTGTGCCGATCCTCATCCTCGTCGGGCATCACGACCGGCACCTGCAGGCATAGGCTCTGCGTCGGCAGCACGTCGCGCCATTGCGAGATCAGCTTCTTGTACGCCCGCCCGACGTTGCGGATGTTCCGGTCGAGGTCGAACAGGCCGAGCGGGTTCACCTGACCCCGGACCTCGCGCAGCGCCACGTCCCAATCGGTCTGGTCCGTCAGGGAGTACCAAGTGAAGCCGACCACCGGCACGCCGTCGTTACGGACCCTGAGCACGTTGGCCCATTGCTTCCACAGCCAGTCCACCGCCTCCCAGCCGGTCGCGCCTTCGTTCAGGTTCGTCTCGGTGTGCATCACGGGCAGGCGGTAACGGTCATGATATTGGCGCGTGATCTCCGAATAGCCGAAGATTTCGCCCGAAGCGCGCGTCGATCCGTCCGCCTTCACCCGGTGCTCGTTGGTCCAGTAATAGTCATTGCCCATGATGCAATGCTGCTTCAGCCGGTTGCCAAGGAAGAAATGGTACTCGTCCCGCGTCATGCCGTTGTCGAGCAGATACTCGTACATCTCCGAGTCGACGCGGCGTCCATAGTTGAGGTCCAGCGTCAGGAAGCGTTGCGAGTTCATGATCTCCGCCGGCCGGATCGCGGCCGGGGACTCGGCATGGAAATATTCGGAACTCTCGCTCTGGATGAAGATCGCGTCCGGCCGCACCTGCAGGATGGCGCGCATCGCCATCACGTTCGCCCTGACGATGTGCTTGAGCGCGGTGACGAACGCCCCGTCGCTCGCCAGCTGTTCGTTCCACCAGCCGTAGCGCGCCGAGAAGGTCGCGCAGATGAACATCTCGTTGACCGGCGTGTAAAGCTGCACCCACGGGAAACGATTGGCGAAGGCGCGGGCATAGCGCCCGAACAGGTCGGCGAAGTCCGGGTTCTGGAAGTCCCCGATCCAGTCGGGCACACCGAAGTGGCACAGGTCGACGATCGGCGTGATGTTGCGGGCCTTCAGCTCGGCGAAGGTCTCGTCCGCGAAGCTCCAGTCATATCGCCCCTCGCCCAGCCAGGTGCGGTGGATCGGCGGTCCATAACGCAGGAAGCCGATCCCCATCTCCTCGACCAACGCGAAGTCGTCGCGCCATCGTTCGTAGTGGCGGCAGCTCGCCATCTGGTCCACGCGGGTGCGGCCGCCATGGATCGTCGGGTTGCTGTTCTCCACCCCCGTCGCGAACATGAAGGTGGTCAATCGTCGCTCCTCGTCCCGCCTGCCCGCCGAACGCGCGAAGCGGGCGGGAGTGCCGGGCCGGGCATCCGGCCAACGCTCGACCGAGGCTCGAGTTCGGCCTGGTCAGCGCCGCAGGTTCTCCGTTTCCGCCCGCACCACCTCCAGGTCTTGCCGGAACCTGGCCCTCGCGCGGAGCCGCTCGACCACCCGCGCCGCCACCACGCGGCTGCCGGTCAGATCGCTCGGATAGTGAACGCCGCCGACCACGCGGCGCCAGGCGATCCGCTCCGCCTCCGCGTCCGCCGCTCCCGCCAACGCCGGGAACAGGTCGCCGAAGACCGCCGCCCAGACGTAGCCCGAACTGGTCCGCGCACTGGGATAGCTGGCGTCCCCATGACCCACCATGTCCAGCGACGGCGTGATCCGGGCGTCATGGACGCGCGGCCGCGGGCGGAAGCCCTTGGCGGCGTTGGCGGCGCGGTTCACGCCACGCATGTCGTCGTGGAGCGCCCGCATCAGCGCGAACAGCTTGGGATGGCTCGCCGGGCTGGCCTTCGCCACGCCCAGCAGCCGCACCGTGAAGTCGCTCATGGTCGTGACAGAGTCGGCCTGCGCGTCGATCTCGTCCACCTTGGTCCGTCGGCGCTGGATCGCGAGCATCGTCTCGACATCCACCCGATCGGCGAAGCTGCCTGCCGCCGGGAACGGCGGCAGCACTCGGGCAAGGTCCAGCTCCGCGGGCGCCACATAGGTGGGCGCTGGCAGAGGTGGCAGCGTCTGAACGGCGGGCGTCTGCGCCTGCGCTGCGACAGGCGCTATCGCCAGCAGGGCCAGCGCGACGCTCGGAACCCTCATAGGAGTACGCGCACCGTACCCCGCACCGTCCGCGGCTGGCCCGGGTAGAAGTTGTTGTTGGTGTTCCCGTTCTCGAAATAGCGCGCATCACCCAGGTTGAGCAGGTTCAGCTGCACCTCCAGCCGATCGATCGGACGCCAGAACAGCGCGGCGTCGGCGCGGGCGAAGCCGTCCAGCGCAAACGTGTTCTGCGTGTCGACGAAGCGGTCGCCCACCAGTGTCACGCCGCCCGCGACGCCGACCCGCGGCGTCACGTCCCAGCGCGCCCAGAGGTTCGCCGAATGCTCGGGTGAGGATTGCAGCTGCCGTCCGGCCAGCACGGGATCGTTCGTCACCCGCGCATCGACATAGGCGTACGCCAGATCGATGGTCAGCCCGGCGATCGGCTGCGCGGCAATGTCGACCTCGACGCCGCGGCTGCGCTGCGCGCCCACCTGCCGGTCGAAGGGCGAGCCGCCGGGCTCCGCCACGCGGACGTTGGACCGGGTGATCTCGAAGCCCGCCACCGAGGCGCGGACACGGCCGTCGGGGGCCTGCCAGCGTACCCCCGCCTCGAACTGCTCGCCGCGCGACGGCTTGGGCTGGCCTCCGCCGACGATGGGCCGGGTCGAAACCTCCGGCGCAAAGGAGCGGCCGTAATTGCCGTAGAGGGCGAAGCCGCCGCCCGGCAGGATCGTCGCGCCGAAGCGCGGGGTCGTGGCAGTGGCCTCCGCCCGACCGGCGGTGCGCGCAGCGAAGTCCTGCAAGCGCGAGGTGACCCGCTCCACGCGCACGCCCGCCAGCGTCCGCAACCAAGGCGCCCAGGCCGTCTCCACCTGCGCGATGCCCCCGACCGAGCGGTTGCGGACCGCGGTGTCCACGATCAGCGCGGTCGGGGCAGCGCGCGGGCCGCCATAGACCGGGTTGAATATGTTGAGCCCCGAGTTCACCGTCGCGCGCCGGATGGTCGACAGGCCGCTGTCCTCGTTCCAATCGACAACGGCGAGCAGCGTGTGCCGGAGCGCGCCGGTCGAGACCTTGCCGATCAGCTCGGCCTGCACGGTGCGGTCGCGCTGCAGGTCGAAGGTGGTCTGGAGGCGGCGGTTGAGCACGCCCGCCGCCGACACCAGGGGTGCGCCGCCCGCCGCCTGCGGGAAATAGTAATCCCCGTTGCTCTCGCCCCGGCTGAACGAGCCGCCCAGCCTGAGCCGCCAGTCCGCCGAGAAGTCGTGCTCCAGCGTCGCCGACGCCGCCGCCGTCGTGTTGTCAAATCGGTCGGCGGGATCGCCTAGGAAGCGCTCGGGCGGCAGCCGCAGCGTCAGCGCGTTGCTGACGAAGCCGCGGTCGAACACGCCGTCACGACGCGCGAACTCGCCTTCGACGAACAGTCGCGTGTCGGGCCCGAGCTTCGCGGACATGGCAGCCGCGCCGAACCGACCTTCGTTCGCCACGAAGTCACGGAACGTCTCGCCATTCTCCCACACGCCGTTCAGGCGCAGGCCAAAGCTGTCGCCGTCGACCAGGTTCACGTCGGCCGTGCCGCGCACCAGCCCATAGTCGTCGGCGGTCAGATCGGCGGTCGCGCGGTTCGTGGCGAGCGGTCGCTTGGTCACGATGTTGACCGCCCCGCCCGGCTCGAAGCGGCCGTAGAGGGAGGACGCGGGACCCTTGAGCACCTCGACCCGCTCGATATTCTGCACCTCGGTGACCGGGAAGCCGAGTTGCTGGCGGAAGCCGTTGCGCAGGTTGTTGGTCGACAGGAACCCGCGCAAACGGAAGCGCGTGTTGAACCCGCCGATCCCGCCGACCGGCTGCACGCCCGACACCTGCCGCAGGGCGTCGGTCAGCGTCACCAGCCCCCGGTCGGCGATCAGCGCGCGCCCGACCGCTTCCTGCGACACCGGCGCCTCGAAGGACGGGGTGCCCGTGCGGGTGCCGGTCGCGGGTTCGGGCGAATAGCCCTCCAGCGTGCCCTCGACCACCACGTCCTCGGGCGTGGTCCCCTTCGTCTGGGCGTCGGCCACGCCCGCCGCCAGCACCGCCGCGATCGCGACGACGCTCGATCCGATCTTCATCTGCAAGCCTCCCTGTGCTGGCCCGCGCGGGTAACGAGACAACATCACTCTGTCGAGGCGTTTCCGTCCGGTCCGGTCATAGCGAGGCCCTGGTGCCGCGCCGTCCACGCAAGCTCGATCGCCACCGCCGTCCGCAGCGTCCGCAGCGTCGCGAGCGGCAGCGCCAGCCGCCGCCGGCCCTCGATCCGGACGATGCCGGCGTCGGCGGCCGCGCGGAGCATGTTCTCCAGATGCGAGCGCGACACGCACAGCCGCTCCGCCAGCCCGGTCGTCTGGAACGCGAACGGCCCGTCCGCGCCCGCCACCGATCCGCGGCGCAGCAGCTCCAGCATCACGAAAAAGCCCATCAGCCGCTCGGTGAAGAAGCGCACGGCCGGCACGTCGTCGTGCAGCTTGACGTGCCGGGCGAAAAGCAGCTCCACGTCCGCGCGCAGCAGCGCCGGCACCGCCTCCCGCCGCGCCGCCAGCGCCGCGGACGGTTCCGGCAGCGGCAGCACCTCCCCCACACAGCCGAGCCGGCACGCGAGCGAGCGGCGGAAATGCGCGAGCAGCCGCTCCGTCGGCAGCGGCGCCCGCGCCCGACGGTCGCCCGCTACATCTCCCATCCGCACGAAGCCCGCCGCGACCAGCGTATCGATCGCGCCTTCGACCGACCGCCGGAGCGCCAGCCCCTTGCGCTCGCACAGCGCCACCATTTGCATCTTGGTCGTCGCCCGCTCCGCGCCAGGGCCGTTCAGATGCGCGATCAACACCGCCAGGCCGTAACGTCGCGCCTCGACCAGCGCCCGGCTGGAGGCCCAGTCGCCGTCATAGAGCGCCGGCACCTCGGTGCAGAAACGGGTCAACGCCGCGTCGAACCGGTCATGCGACAGCATGCGCCTGACATCCGTCGCATCCACGCGGGCGTTTCCTCCGCTCGGCGCAGTAGCCGGTCCCGACCCCGATGACGCAGGTTATCGCGACCTGCCCTGTTTCGAAAGGGGACAGCGCAGCGGGGCGCGCAGATGCTGGCGGATTGTGTCGTTGATCCGCCGGCCGCGTTGCGGTTTTGCTCCTGGCATCGGGATCAGGCGGGGGAGCCGGAACATGTCGGGGTTGATAAGAGCGGCCGGGCTGGCCGCGGGGATTGTGGCGGCGCTGGCGTTCGTGCCGGCGGCAGAGGCGAGCGTGCGGTTCTCGTACAAGTCCGCATCCGGCTTCGAGGCGGACTGGATCATCCGGGACTCCCAGGGTCCGTCGCAATGGAGCCAGAGCGCGATCACCTACAGCAACCTGATCTCCACCGAATTTGGCGTGTATGTCGATCCCGCCTGGCGCTCGATCAACTTGCGGAGCGGCGGCGGGCTTTCGGTCGAGCGCGATAACGGCACGGTGCCGATCAACATGATCGGTGGCGCGGTGCTCTACTCGCAAGTCGCCCCATTCCAATGGGCCTTCAATCTGGGCACGCACACGGTGGGCAGCGGGCAGAACACGGCCGTGATCACGCTCGCAGACGTTCCCACCTATTACTTCCGCCTGACCGGACAGGACCAGGACATCCGCTTCTCGCTGGAGCAGATGCCGCAGGTCACCTTCATGGCCGGCGGCTTTCGCGTGAACGACCTGGCCGCGACGCTGAACGGTGTCGATCGCACCTACAGCCAGGTCCGCTTCTTGGCGAATGGCGGGTTCCAGCTCGGCCAGACGGTTTTTTCCGGCACGCAGCGCGCCTACTCCGGCCCGCGCCAATATCCGACCTTCGAGCTCGGCAGCTACGCACTGACCCAGGGCGGCAACGCGTTCAATCTTCAGATCAGCGCCAACCCCTTCGCGGCCGTCGTGCCCGAGCCGGCCACCTGGCTCATGCTGATCGCAGGCATGGGCGGGATCGGGGCGACCCTGCGGAGCCGCCGAGCCGCGCCGCCGCCGCGCGCCGTGACGGCCTAGCGCTCGTACCGCTCCCGCGACCCCGCGTCGCCCATGGCCATCCGGGCGGGCAGGCGGCCAGGGTCGAGGATTGCCGAGCGGAGCGGCCCGCGTGGGATGGATCATCCACCCGCCCGCGCGGGCCGGTCGCGGCCGAGGCCGCGCCTGGTTCTCTCGCCGATCCCGTCTTGCGCGCATCTGCAGCCCCCCTATGCCAAGGCTCCAAAAGGAGAGCCGCCCCATGTCGAGCCGCCGTGTCGCCCAGTGCCTTCTTGCGTCCAGCCTGATCCTTTCGCCCGCTCTGCTGGCTGCGCGAGGGCATGCGGAGCCGGCCACGAGCTTCGACCGTCAGGCCGCGGTCGCGCGCGCGGCGGGCTATGATGCGACGGTCGGGCGCGATCGGTGGGGGGTGCCCCGCGTCCATGGCAAGACCGACGCCGACGCCGCCTTCGCGCTCGGTTACGCCTTCGCCGAAGACGACCTGACGCTGGTCGAGGAGGCGTTCGTCCCCGCCAACGGCCACCGCCTGATCGCCCGCTCCCCGGCGGAGGCGCAAAGCGCCTATGTCGCGCAGCTGTTCCGAGTGGCGCAGTACGCCGACCGTGCCTGGGACGGTGTTCTGTCGGCGGAAGCGAAGGCGTATCTCACCGCCTATGCCGATGGCATCAACCTCTACGCAGCGCAGCACCCGGACCGGATCGGCCGCCCCGACCTGTTTCCGCTGACCGGCAAGGACGTGCTGCGCAACACGATCTTTCAGGCCCCGCTCTTCTACGGCATGTCGGCCACGCTGACGCGGCTGATCGCGCCGGACACGACGCGCTCGCTGGGCAAGGGCCAAGGCCTGCAGGTCGGCGCGGCGCCCCCCGTCCGTGGCGCGCCTCTGATGCGCGGCGCGGATGCGGACCTCGGCTCCAACGCCTTCGCCGTCGCGGCCAAGCGGTCGAGCGACGGCGCGACGCGGCTGATCGCAAATTCGCACCAGCCGCTCGAAGGGCCGCTCGCCTGGCTGGAGGCGGGCATCTTCTCCGATCAGGGCCTGCGCTTCGCCGGCGGGGCGTTCCCCTCCTCGCCGCTGATGCACATCGGCGCGAACCCGGATCTCGCCTGGACGGCGACCGTCAACCGTCCCGACCTGATCGACACGTACAAGCTGGTCGTCGATCCCGCGCGGCCGAGCCAGTACCGCCTCGACGGCGAGTGGCGGACGTTCGAGACGAGCACCGCGCGCATCCGCCTGCGCCAGGCCGACGGCACGGTCGCGATGGTCGAGCGCCCGATCCGCTGGTCGGCGCACGGGCCCGTGCTCGACACCCGCGACGGCCCGGTCGCGATCCGCTACGCCAGCATGGACGAGGCGCGCGGGGTGGAGACCAGCCTCAGGATGATGAAGGCGCGCTCGGTCGCCGAGGCGCGCATGCTGCTGGAGACGCTGACCGTCCCCAGCACCAACCGCATCTTCGCCGACCGCACGGGCGCGATCGCGCGCTACTACCTCGCGCGGATGCCGAAGCGGATCGACGGCCCGAACTGGAAGGGGATGCTGCCCGGCGACGACAGCCGCCTCATCTGGACCGCGTTTGAGCCCTTCGCCGCGCTGCCCCATGTCGAGAACCCGGCCGAGGGCTGGGTGACGGAGGCGAACAGCTCGCCCTTCCAGCAGATGGGCTCGGCGAGCGACCCGGACCCGGCGCGCTTTCCGCCGCGCTTCGGGATCGAGACCGAGCTGACCAACCGCGCGCGCCGCGCCACGGGCCTGATGAGGGCGCTGCCCACCATCAGCCGCGACCAGCTCTGGGCGGTCAAGATGGACCACAGCTACGCGCCCGAAAGCCACGCCGCGCTGCTCCGCTCGATGATCCTGGCCGCGCCATGGGCGAGCACGCCCGCCTATGCCGAGCCGATCGCGTTGCTGAAGGCCTGGGATCTGACGCTCGACCCCGACAACCGCTCCGCCCCGCTCGCGATCCTGACGATGCAGCCGATCGGCGCCGCGCTGCAGCTCGGGCAGAAGCCGCCGGAGCTGAAGGACGCCATGGACGCCGCCGTTGCCTTCCTGCGCCGTCACCACGGGCGGCTCGACGTGCCGTGGAGCCAGGTCAATCAGCTCCAGCGCGATGGCGTGCGCCGACCGCTGACGGGCGGCCCCGACGTGCTGCGCGCCGCCAGCTCGGAACCGGATGAAAAGACCGGCACGCTGAAAACGATCGTCGGCGACGGCCTGGTCATCATGGCCGAATGGGACAAGCGCGGGCGGCAAATGGTGCGCTCCATCTCCCCCTTCGGCGCGTCGGGCCGGCCGGGCGACCCGCACCGCACCGACCAGATGGACCTGTTCGTCGCCGGCAAGCTCAAACCCGTCGCGATGACCTGGGGCGAGGGCTTGGCGCGCCGCTATCGTCCGCAAGCGATGACGGCGCGGCGATAGGGCCGGCGGGGCGCCGCCGCCGTCAGGGCGCCTTGCCCTCCCGCTCCATCCGCTCGCACCAGGCGAGTTGCGCCGCGCGCTCTTCCTCCCTGTCCTGACGATCGAAGGCTTCCAGCTTGGTCAGGATCGACTCGCGAACCTCGTCGAGCGTTTTAGGCCGCTGCCACCGCTCGCGCCTGGTCGGCACGGCCGGCGCGGGCGACGCCGGAACGGCTGCCGCCGGGCGCTTCAGCATGTCGCGCAGCAGCGCGTCCGACCAGCGCCGGCGATGGCCGACCAGCTTGCCGCCTTGGAACACCGGCTCTTCCCAGCCCTCGATCGCGCGCTGGCGCGCCGCCTCCTCCGGCGTCGGGCCGCCCTCGGTCAGCGCCCGGTCGCACAACGCCTGGAACTCGGGCGAGCGCCGCCGCAACCGTTGGACCGACGTCATGGAGATGCCGACCCGCGCGGCCGCCTGCCCATAGCTGCCCGTGTCGGCGAGCGCCCGGCCGAAGGCCCGCTGGCGCTGCTGCGTCCAGCCGTCGCGCCGCGCCCGGATCAGCGGCCGTCCGACCGGCCCGGCCGCGCGCGCCGCCCCCGCGTCGGCGAGCCGCTCCGCCTCCAGGCTCGCCAGCACCGCATCCCACTTTTCCGCAAAGGCCGGCGACCGCCTGCGCCGCTCGTAGCAGCGCCCCGGCGACCGTCCGATCGCCGCCGCCGCGCGCACCACCTGCCCCTCCGCCCTCAGCGCGAGCAGAAACGCCCGCTCCGTATCCAGCGTCCACCTGACCGGACTCGCCCCCATCCCGTCACTCCCGTTCGTCGAGGGCGGGACAGCTATCGCACCATCATGCTTGTAGGACAGCGGAATCGGGACCGCCCGAGCTGCTCGATCCCGTTCGCCTTGGGCCGGTCGAAGGGCGCCCTGCGCTGGCGAGGAAGGCTGCGCTTCGACAAGGACAGCGCAAGCGAGGCGGAGCCATCCGCCAAGCCCCTCGCTCCTGAGCGTGATGATCTGTTGTACTCCGGCACTCACGCCGCACCCCTTCCCCCTCCTGCACCCCCTTGCTAAGGCCCGCGGCGACCCCGTTTTCCCGCCGCGTGTGCGCCTTCCGGCCTGGCATCGCGGCCCAGCAAAGGACCGCACATGACCGCCATCGGCCAGGACACGCTCAACGCCCGCGCTACTCTCCAGGCCGGCGGCAAGTCCTACGATTACTTCTCGCTGGCGAAGGCCGCCGAGCGGTTCGGCGACATCTCCCGCCTGCCCTTCTCCATGCGCGTGCTGCTCGAGAACATGCTCCGTTTCGAGGACGGCAAGACCGTGACCGAGGCGGACGTCCAGGCGATCGTCGACTGGCAGAAGGAGCGCCGGTCGGACCGCGAGATCCAGTATCGCCCCGCGCGCGTGCTGATGCAGGACTTCACCGGCGTCCCCTGCGTCGTCGATCTCGCCGCCATGCGTGACGCGATCACCAAACTCGGCGGCGACGCGGCGCGGATCAATCCGCAGGTCCCCGTCCACCTCGTCATCGACCACTCGGTCATGGTGGACGAGTTCGGCACGCCCCAGGCGCTCAACGACAATATGGAGCTCGAATACGCCCGCAACGGCGAGCGCTACGAATTCCTGAAGTGGGGGTCGAAGGCGCTCGACAACTTCCAGGTCGTCCCGCCGGGGACCGGCATCTGCCACCAGGTCAACCTGGAGTATATCGGCCGGGGCGTCTGGTCCTCGACCGCGCCGGACGGGCGGGAGATCGCCTATCCCGACACGCTGGTCGGCACCGACAGTCACACCACCATGATCAACGGCCTGGGCGTGCTCGGCTGGGGCGTGGGCGGGATCGAGGCGGAGGCGGCGATGCTGGGCCAGCCCGTCTCCATGCTGATCCCGGAGGTCGTCGGCTTCAAGCTGACCGGGGCGCTCGGCGAGGGCATCACCGCGACCGATCTGGTCCTCACCGTCACCCAGATGCTGCGCGCCAAGGGCGTGGTGGGCCGCTTTGTCGAGTTCTACGGCCCCGGCCTGGCGCAGATGACGCTCGCCGACCGGGCGACCATCGCCAACATGGCGCCCGAGTACGGCGCGACCTGCGGCTTCTTCCCGATCGACGAGCGCACCATCGACTATCTGCGCCTGACCGCGCGGCCGGAGGAGACGATCGCGCTGGTCGAGGCTTACGCCAAGGCGAACGGCTTTTGGCGGCACGCCGACAGCCCGGACCCCGTGTTCACCGACACGCTGGAGCTCGACATGTCCACCGTCGTGCCCAGCCTCGCCGGGCCGAAGCGCCCCCAGGACAAGGTGTCGCTGAACAAGGTCGACGAGGTGTTCAACGGCGACCTCGCCAAGCTGTACGAGCGCGATGCGGCGAGCCGCGTGCCGGTCGAGGGCCGGGATCACGACATCGGCGACGGCGACGTGGTGATCGCCGCGATCACGAGCTGCACCAACACCTCCAACCCGTCCGTGCTGGTCGCCGCCGGCCTCGTCGCCCGGAAGGCGCGCGAGAAGGGTCTGGCGCCCAAGCCCTGGGTCAAGACCTCGCTCGCGCCGGGCTCGCAGGTGGTGACCGACTATCTCGACCGCGCGGGGCTGACCGCCGATCTCGACGCGATCGGCTTCAACCTGGTCGGCTATGGCTGCACCACCTGCATCGGCAACTCGGGCCCGCTGCCCGGTCCGATCAGCCAGGCGATCAACGAGAACGACCTGGTCGCCGCCTCCGTGCTGTCCGGCAACCGCAACTTCGAAGGCCGCGTGTCGCCCGACGTGCGCGCCAATTTCCTCGCCTCGCCCCCGCTCGTCGTCGCCTATGCGCTCAAGGGCACGGTGACCGAGGATATGGTCGCCACCCCGATCGGCGAGGGCGCCGACGGGCCGGTGTATCTGAAAGATATCTGGCCCTCGAACGACGAGGTCGCCTCCGTCATGGCCGCCAACATCGACGCGGAGATGTTCCGCAGCCGCTACGGCGACGTCTATCGCGGCGACGACAAGTGGCGGGCGATCGACGTGGCCACGTCCGATACCTACCAATGGCGCGCCGGCTCCACCTATGTCGCCAACCCGCCCTACTTCGAGGGCATGGAGATGACGCCCGCGCCCGTCACCGACATCCGCGAGGCGCGCGCGCTCGCGATCCTGGGCGACTCGATCACGACCGACCACATCTCGCCGGCCGGCTCAATCAAGGCCGACAGCCCCGCGGGCAAGTGGCTCCAGGAGCGCCAGGTCAGCCGGGCCGACTTCAACAGCTACGGCGCGCGGCGCGGCCACGATCAAGTGATGGTGCGCGGCACCTTCGCCAACATCCGCATCCGCAACGAGATGGTGCCCGGAATCGAGGGCGGGATGACGAAGTACGGTTCCGAGGTCCTCCCCATCTACGACGCCGCCATGCGCTACAAGGCGGAGGGCGTGCCGCTGGTCGTCGTCGCGGGCAAGGAATACGGCACCGGATCGTCGCGCGACTGGGCGGCGAAGGGCACCAACCTGCTCGGCGTCCGGGCGGTCATCGCCGAGAGCTTCGAGCGGATTCACCGGTCCAACCTGGTCGGCATGGGCGTGCTGCCGCTCCAGTTCGCGGACGGCATCGACCGCAAGTCGCTGCGCCTCGACGGGTCGGAGACGTTCACGATCGAGAACGTGGCCGGCCTGCGCCCGCGCCAGGACGTGCAGGTCACGCTGACCCGGGCCGACGGCTCGACCGAGACCTTCGCCACGCGCTGCCGCATCGATACCGTAAACGAGCTGGAGTATTTCCTGAACGGCGGCATCCTGCACTACGTGTTGAGGAACCTGGCGGCGTGAAACGGGTGCTGGCGGCCCTGCTCTGCGTGGCGGCCGCCCAGCCCGGACCGGTCACGGGCCGCTGGCTCACGACCGAGGGCAAGGCGCTGGTCGAGATCGGGCCGTGCGGCACGCTGCTGTGCGGCCGGATCGTGCGGGTGCTGAAGGCGCCCGCCGCCGGCCCGCTCACCGACGTCAACAACCCCGACCCGGCGCTACGCCGCCGGCCCATAGCCGGGCTGGTGTTCCTGACCGGCTTCCGCCCAGACGAGGACCGCTGGCGCGGGCGGATCTACGATCCCGAGAGCGGGCGTTCCTATCGCTCCGAACTGATCCGGGCGGGTGCGACGCTGAAGGTGAAGGGCTGCATCGGCCCGTTCTGCCGCACCCAGCAGTGGACGGCGGCGCCCTGACCGCTCACACCAGCGCCCGCCGTCGGGCGTAGAGGAAGTAGACCAGCAGCCCCGCCGCGTTCCAGGCGAAGAAGAAGCGCTGCGTCAGGCCCGACAGGCTCGTGAACAGGTAGAGGCAGCCCAGGATGGCGAGCGGCGCGATCAGCCAGGCGGCCGGCATCCGGAACGGCCGGCGCGCGTCCGGATCGCGACGCCGCGACACGAGCACACAAGCCGCGACCGCGATGAATGCGCAGAGCGTGCCCGCGTTCGCGAGGCTCGCGATCTGATCGAGAGGGGCGAGCCCGGCGATCACCGCGACCAGGATGGCGGTCAGCACCGTGATCCGCACCGGCGTGCCCCGCCGCGACACCGTCGCCAGCGAGGCGGGCAGGAAGCCGTCGCGCGCCATGACCAGGAAGATGCGGCTCTGGCCGTAGAAGAAGGCGAGCAGCACCGTCGGCAGCGCGATCGCGGCCGCAAGCGCCACGATCGAGGCGATCGTCCCCTGTCCCAGCCGGTCGAGGATGAGCGCCAGCGGCTCCGCGCTCTGGCCAAACTCGGTGTAGCTGACCGCGCCCACCGCCGCCGCGCCGACGAGCAGATAGATCAGCGTGCAGGCCGCCATTGAGCCGACGATGCCGATCGCGAGATCGCGGTCGGGGCGCTTGGTCTCCTCCGCCGCGGTCGAGATCGCGTCGAAGCCGTAAAAGGCGAAGAAGATGATCGCGGCGGCGCCCATCATGCCACGCTTGACGCCCTCTCCGTCGCTGTTCGCGCCGAAGCCGAAGGGTGCGAAGGGCTGCAAGTTCGCGGGGTGGAACTGCGGCAGCGCCACGATGACGAAGAGAGCGAGCGTCGCGATCTTCAGCACCACGAGCGCGGCGTTCACCCGCGCGCTCTCGCGGGTGCCGAGCGACAGGAGCCAGGCGACGACGGCGATGATCAGCATGGCGGGCAGGTTCACCACGCCGCCCGCCTCGGGTCCGGCGGCGAGCGCCTGGGGCACGGCGAGCCCGAGCCAGTCGAGAAAGCGCACGGCGTAGCCCGACCAGCCGACCGCCACCGTCGCGACCACGAGCGAATATTCGAGGATCAGGCTCCAGCCGACGACCCAGGCGACGACCTCGCCCAGCACGGCATAGCTGTATGTATAGGCGCTCCCCGACGCCGGGATCGCGCTCGCCATCTCGGCGTAACACAGAGCGGCGCAGGCGCAGATCGCGCCCGCGACGACGAAGGACAGGAGCACCGCCGGCCCAGCGCGATCGGACGCGACGCCGATCAGGGTCAGGATGCCCGTGCCCACGATCGCACCGACGCCGAGCGCCACCAGATGCGGCCAGGACAGGGTCCTGGCCAGCTGGCGTTCGGGCGGTTGTTCGACGATGACCTTGCGGCGGAGCAGGCCCGCCCCGCTCACCAGACCTTCACCCGCTTCTCTGCGGGCAGGTATTGCTGCTGGCCTGGCTGGACGTCGAAGGCCGGATACCACGCATCCAGGTTCCGAACCGTCTCGACCCGCCACATCGCCGGGGCATGCACGTCCGTCGCCACGCGGGCGCGCAGCGCGCGGTCGCGCATCTTGGTGCGCCATGCCTGGGCATAGGCGAGGAAGAAGCGCTGGTCGCCGGTAAGCCCGTCGATGACCGGCGCGGGCCGGCCGCCGAGCGAGGCGCGGTACGCGTCGTAGCTGGCGGCGAGACCCGCCACGTCGGCGATGTTCTCACCTAGCGTCAACTGACCGTTCAGCTTGAGGCCGGGCAGCGCTTCATAGGCGTTGTACTGGTCGATCAGCGCCTTGCCCGCGGCCTGGAAGCGCGCGAGGTCGGCCGGGCTCCACCAGTTCCGCAAGCGGCCCGTGGAGTCGAAATCAGCGCCGAGATTGTCGAAGCTGTGGCTGATCTCGTGCCCGATGATCGCGCCGATCGCGCCGTAGTTCGCGGCCGGGTCGTAGCGCGCATCGAAATAGGGCGTCTCCAAGATCGCGGCCGGGAAGTTGAGCGCGTTCTGGAGCGGCAGGTTGACCGCGTTCACGGTTTGGGGGGTCATCCACCATTCGCCGCGATCGACCGGCTTGCCGAGCTTACCGAGCTGGTAGCGATAGTCGAACAGGCGCGCGCGCTGCAGATTACCGAGCGGATCGTCGCGCCGCACGTCGAAGCTGCGATAGTCGCGCCAGCGATCGGGATAGCCGACGCCGACCTGCAGCACCTGCAGCTTGCGGCGGGCCTCCGCCTTGGTCGCAGGGGTCATCCATTCGAGGCCCGCCACACGGCGGTCGAACGCGGCGACGATGTTCCTGACCATGCCCTGGATCTCGGCCCGCGAGCTGGCCGGGAAGTAGCGCCCGGCATAGATCCGGCCAACCGCGTCGCCCAGCGCCGCGCTGGTCGCGGCGATCGCCCGCTTGTCGCGCGGCTGCTGCGCGGGCGTGCCGTTCAGCGTCCTGCCGTAGAAGCCGAACCGCGCGTCGTCGAACACCTTGGGCAGGACGCTCGTGACCTGATTGAGCTGGTGAAAGGCGAGCCAGTCCTTCCACACGGCAAGCGGCTCGGTCGCGACGAGGCGCGCGAGGCCGGTCACGGCCTCCGGCTGCCAGATATAGATAAGCGGCTGGCTGCCTAGCCCAGCCGCCGTCCAGAACGCCTTCCAGTCTAACCCGGGCGCGCGCCGGGCGAAGTCGCTGCGCCGCCATGGCTGGGCGCGGTGCGCGTCCTGGCTCTGCTCCAGAGTGTAGTGGGCGCGGGCGATCTTCTCCTCGAGCGCGGCCACCGCCGCTGCCCGCACCTCCGCATTCGGCATGCCGGCAAGCCGCATGACTTCGGCGACGTAGCGGCCATAGCCGGCGCGCAGCTCGGCCATCTCGGGCTTGTCGGAGACGTAATAGTCGCGATCGGGCAGGCCGAGGCCGCCCTGCAGCAGATAAGGGACGCTGACCGTGGGCCGCTGCAGGTCCTGCGTCACGAAGATGCCAAACAGGTTCTCAGTCGCGAAGTTGGTGGCGTTGAGCGGGTCGGTGTCGGCGCGCACCGTCGCGCCGATCGCGCGGGCCAGCGCCTGCTTGTCGGCGATCGCGGCAATGGCGTCGAGCTGCGGCCGGATCGGGGCCAGGCCGCGCCCCTCGATGGCGGCGGTATCGAGGTACGCGGAGTAGTAATCGGCAATCCGGCGCTCGTCGGCGGTCGTGCCCTTGGCGGCGTTCTGGATCAGGTCGGCGGTACGCGCCTCGGCGACCTTGAACACATCGTAGCCGACGCCGATCGAGGAGCGGTCGGCGGGGATCTCCGCCTTGGCGCGCCAGCCGCCGTTCGCATAGCGGTCGAACCCGTCACCCGGCCGAACGGTCGTGTCGATGCCCGCCTTGTCGACGCCCGACAGGGCGCCCGTTTGCGCGATCGCAGCGGTCGCGAGCGCCCCCGCGAGCAGAAACCCGAAACGCTTCATGGATGATCCTCACCTGTGTCGCTTGGGTGCTACACGGGCGGGATCAAACCGTGAAGCTCTCCCCGCAGCCGCAGCTGCCCTTGGCGTTGGGATTGTTGAAGACGAAGCCGGCGGTGAAGTCGTCCTCGACCCAGTCCATAGTCGAGCCGATCAGGTACAGGATCGAGCCGCCGTCCACGAACAGCGTACCGCCGGGGGTGTCGATCCGCTCGTCGAAGGGCTTCGCCTCCGTCACGTAATCGACCGAGTAGGCAAGGCCCGAGCAGCCCCGGCGCGGGGTCGACAGCTTGACCCCGACCGCGCCTTCAGGTGCACGCGCCATCAACGCGGCCACCCGCGCTTCGGCGGCGGCGGTGAGGTTGAGCGCGGCGGAACGCGGGCGGAGCGTCGTCCCCATCATAGCATCCCCAGCTCAAGGCGCGCCTCGTCGGACATCTTGCCGGGGTCCCAGGGCGGGTCCCAGACAAGATTGACGTCGCAGGTCGCGATGCCGGGAACGGCGGAGACCCGCAGCTCGACCTCTGCCGGCATCGACTCCGCGACCGGGCAATGCGGCGTGGTGAGCGTCATCGTCACGGCGGCGTGCCCGTCCTCGGTTACCTCCACCCCATAGATCAGCCCCAGCTCGTAGATGTTCACCGGGATCTCGGGATCGTAGATGTCCTTCAGCGCCTCGATCACGCCCTCGTAGAGCTGGCCGCCGGGCTCGCCGGCGGGCTCGGTCCGCGGCTGCTGCGCGAGGAAGCCCTCCAGATAGTCGCGCTTGCGCGCCAGCGTCTCCGTCGGGCTCTCCAGCTCGACCCGCGCCCTGGGCGGCGGGGCGACGCCGTCGACCTCTTCCACCTCGTATGTCATCCGAAGATCCTCGTTACCCGTTCAAGGCCGTTCACCAGCGCGTCGATGTCGGCGGGGCCGTTGTACACGCCGAAGCTCGCCCGCGCGGTCGCGTCGACGCCGAGCGCCGTCATGAGCGGCTGCGCGCAGTGGTGGCCGGCGCGGATCGCGACCTGCGCGTCATCCAAAATGGTGCCCACGTCGTGCGGATGCACCCCCTCGACCGCGAAGGACACGATGCCGGCCGAGTCCTCAGGCCCGAACAGGCGGACCGAGTTGAGGCGGCCAAGCGCCTCGCGCGCCTGCGCGACGAGCGCAGCCTCGTGCGCGTGGATGCGCTCGAGCCCGATCACGTCAACATAGTCGATCGCGGCGGCGAGCCCGAGCGCGCCGACGATGTGCGGCGTTCCCGCCTCGAACCGCGCAGGCGGCGGAGCGTAGGTGGTGCGCTCGAACGACACCCGGTCGATCATGGCGCCCCCGCCCTGCCAGGGCGGCATGGCGTCGAGCAGCTCCGCCCGGCCCCACAGTACGCCGATGCCGGTCGGTCCGTAGAGCTTGTGGCCGGAGAAGACGTAGAAATCGCAGCCGAGCGCCGCCACGTCGACGGGCAGGCGCGGCACCGCCTGGCAGCCGTCGAGCAGCAGCTTTGCCCCGACCGCGTGCGAGAGCCGGGCGGCGTGGCGCGCGTCGAGCACCGAGCCGAGCACGTTGGAGACGTGCGCGAGCGCAACCAGCTTGTGCGCGGGCGTCAGCATCCGCTCGACCGCGTCGAGGTCGATGCGGCCGTCCGAGGTTAGCGGCGCGACATCGATCGCGGCCCCGACGCGCTCGGCGACGAGTTGCCAGGGTACGATGTTGCTGTGGTGCTCCAGCATCGACAAAAGGATGCGGTCGCCGGGCTTCAACTGAGTCCCCGCCCAGCATTGGGCGACGAGGTTGATGCCCTCGGTCGCGCCACGCACGAAGACGAACTCCTCCGGCCGACCGCCGATGAACCGGGCGACCTTCTGGCGCGCCGCTTCATAGGCGAGTGTCATGTCGGCCGAGCGGGCGTACACCCCGCGATGGACGGTCGCGTAGGTCGTGTCGTAGGCGCGGGTGATCGCGTCGATCACCGGCCGCGGCTTCTGCGCGGTGGCGGCGGTGTCGAGATAGGCCCAGCCCGCCGGGATGGCGGGGAAGTCGGCGACGGTGTCGAGGGGCGCAGTCCCTCTCCCACCGGGAGAGGGAGGGAGCGGCGAAGCCGCGGAAGGGTGAGGGTGAGCGCTGGCGAGGTCACCCTCACCTTCCCACTCGGCTGCGCCGAGCGGGCCCCTTCCTCTCCCGAAGGGAGAGGAGATGCTCACAGCACCGCCTCCAGCCAGGCGTCCGCGTCGGCCTCGAAGGCTTCGCGCACGGTCTCGTTCCCGATCCGGCCGAGCGCGTCGGCGGCAAAGGCGCGGGTCAGCAGCGCCTGGGCGCGGGCACGCGGGATGCCACGCGACTGCATGTAGAAGAGCGCGCGGCCGTCCAGCTCGCCGACTGTCGCCCCGTGCGCGCACTTCACGTCGTCGGCGAAGATCTCCAGCTCTGGCTTCAGGTTCACGGTCGCGGTGCGGTGGAGCAGCAAGCCCCGCAACGACTGTTCGCCATCGGTCTTCTGCGCGTGGCGCGCGACCTCGACCGCGGCGGCGAGGCTCGCCTGGCTGCGGTCGGCGGCGACCGCGCGCCAGAGCTGGTGCGACTGGCCGTTCGGCTCGGCATGGTGGACGCGGACGGCGCATTCCTGCTTCTGCTCGGCAGCGGTCAGCAGCGCGCCGCCGACCTCGGCATAGGCCCCCTCGCCCACCCGCACCTGCGCGTCGACCCGCGACCCCGCGCTGCCCGCGCCGAGCGTGACGTTGATTAGGCTCGCGCCGCGATCGAGCGTCGCTTCGTCGCGCAAGGACACGAAGCCGCCGGCTTGGAGAAGGCGGACCGATCGCTGCAACCGTGCGGACGGCCCCAGCGCGATACGGGTCGCGCGGTTGGACCAGCCCGCGCCGACGAAGGTCTCGACCACCTGCGCGACCGCGTCGGCGCCGAGCACGATCTCGGCGGGCAGATGGTTCTCGCGGCCCGTCGCGGCATGGACGACCTGCACCGGATCGGCGGCGGCGTCGCGGTCGAGCCGAAGCGCCCAGCCGGTCCCGCGCGCATGCTTGCCGAGCGCGTGATCCGAACCGCTGAGCGACTCCAGCCGCACGCGATCCAGCCGGCTCGCGTCGGCGTCGAACGCGCCATCGACGAACAGCAGCCGATCACCGGGCAGATCGAGCCACTCTACCTCGGGCCGCGCGATCGGCGCGAGCGCGGCGGCGGCGGCGAGCCCGCCCAGGTCCGCCCAGCGCCAAGCCTCTGCGCGTGTCGAGGGGGGGTCGAGCACGCTCATGACGCGCGTCCGTTACATTGCGTGATATAGAGCTGGCGAAGATAGCCGACCGTCTCGGACTCCAGCCTGTCCGCCCGCGCGGCGTCGTCGAGCACGCGCTGGCGCTCGTCCAGGTCGGCGGCCGCGATCGCCAGCCCCGCCTCTGTATCGCCGACCGAGCCCGTCCCGAGCCGCAGCTTGCGGCGGCGCTCGGCGATCGCGGCGCGCTCGTCCGAAATGGCGCGCTGCTCTCGAACGGCGCTGATGAGGAAGCCGCTATGACGCTCGACCTCCGCCGACCAGCTGCGGCTGACGGCGGTGCGGTCGCACTCCGCTACCGCCCTGGTCAGCGTGTCCAGGTCGGCGGGGCCGGTGGCGGCGGCGGCGATCAAGGCGATCACGAACCGATCCTTTTCGCGTATCGGCGGTCTGCGAGCGCCTGGATCAGCGCATCGTGCTTGGTCGTCATGCAGCGCGCGAGCTCATCGTTGATGCGCGCCTGCGCCGCCTTGCGGGCGGCGGGCGCGAGCGCCTTGTCCTTGGCGAGCGCGATCAGCCGCGCCTCCATGGGCGTCGAGCAGGTGGTCAGCGCCGTGCAGCCGATCGCGTCGACCTCCTTGTCGCCGCTCGACTTCTCCGTGCGGCACGCGACCTTGCCGCCCTGCGAGCGCACCGTGCCGCGCCAGGCGCGCAGGCGCTGGCCGATCACGGTCACCTCCGTGACGCGGTCGGGCACGGGCACCTGCCCAAGCGCGAGGGCGGCGGCGAAGATCATGCGGCGACCTCCGCATACCCTTCGCGCTCGAGCTGCTGCGCCAGCTCCGGCCCGCCCGACCGCGTGATGCGGCCGTCGGCGAGGACGTGGACGACGTCGGGCCGCACGTAGTCGAGCAGGCGCTGATAGTGGGTGATGAGGATCACCGCCTTGTCGGGCCGGCGCATGATTCGGTTGATGCCGTCGCCGACGACCCGCAGCGCGTCGATGTCGAGGCCGGAGTCGGTCTCGTCGAGGATGGCGAGGCGGGGGTCGATGATCCCCATCTGCACCATCTCGTTGCGCTTCTTCTCGCCGCCGGAAAAGCCCACATTGACGGGGCGCTTGAGCATCTCCTGGTCGAGGCCGAGCCCCTGCGCCTGGGCGCGGGCGAGCTTCAGGAACTCGGCGCCCGACAGCTGCTTCTCCTCGCGCGCGGCGCGTTGGGCGTTGAGCGACTCGCGCAGGAACTGGACGTTGGAGACGCCGGGGATTTCGACGGGATATTGGAAGCCGAGGAACAGCCCCGCGGCGGCGCGCTCGTGCGGGTCGAGTTCCAGCAGATCCAACCAACCTTCGTCACCCCGGGCTTGACCCGGGGTCCAACTGTCGTCCGGGCTCAGTCCATTGTCGTTGGGGCTTGCGCCAAGCTCCGCGTTGGGCCCCGGCTCAAGGCCGGGGTGACGGGAAAGGAACCGCACGCTGCCCCCCGTCACCTCATACCCTGGCCGGCCGCCCAGCACATAGCCGAGCGTCGACTTGCCCGCCCCATTCGGCCCCATGATCGCATGCACCTCGCCCGCGTTCACGGTGAGCGAGAGGCCCTTGAGGATCGGCTTGCCGTCGACTTCGGCGTGGAGGTCTTCAACTTTGAGCATGTATTAGAGACCCTTCAGCGTGCTTGCGCCGTCCATCAAAGTCTTTGCGAAATCATCGCGGCCATGACTGTTGCCTTGTGGCTCGAAGCCATACGCATGAAAGCACACGATCAAGCCGGCGATCACATAACTAGCAGCTCGCATCTCCGCAGGAGACCGAACTCGGATCGACATCACCGCGTCGCCAGCTGAGATACGAAATTGGCCCGAAGTAGCCGCAAGTCGCTCATTAATCGCGTCCACGTCCTCGCGACCTGAAGCAGTCGAGAACAGTTCACCCTCAAGGTACGCCTCGGCGCCTTCGTCAATGGTAACTAGAATTCCGTCGGTGACGGCCTGCTTCGGATTGAACAATGGGAAGCGCCTCACTTGAATGGGATAGGCGCGCTCAGTCATGCACTGTCGAACCAGTTCGGCCGTAGGCCAGTTCGCAGCAGGTACGGCGACATAGAAGTCAACGCTCACCCCACGCTCCCCTCAAGGCTAATCCCCAGCAGCTTCTGCGCCTCGACCGCGAACTCCATCGGAAGCTGCTGGAGCACCTCGCGGGCGAAGCCGTTGACGATGAGGGCCACCGCCGCCTCCTGATCGAGGCCGCGCGACATGGCGTAGAAGAGTTGGTCTTCGCTGATCTTGCTCGTCGTCGCCTCGTGCTCGATCTGCGCGGACGGGTTGCGGACCTCGATGTAGGGCACAGTATGCGCGCCGCACTGGTCGCCCAGGAGCAGGCTGTCGCACTGGGTGAAGTTGCGCACGCCCTCCGCGGTCGGGGCGACGCGCACCAGCCCGCGATAGGTGTTGTCCGAGCGGCCGGCGCTGATGCCCTTCGACACGATGGTCGAGCGTGAGCCCTTGCCCAGATGGATCATCTTGGTGCCGGTGTCGGCCTGCTGGCGGTTGTTGGTGACCGCCACCGAGTAGAACTCGCCGACCGAGTTCTCGCCCGCCAGCACGCAGCTGGGGTACTTCCAGGTGATCGCCGAGCCGGTCTCGACCTGCGTCCAGCTCACCTTGCTGTTGCGGCCCTGGCAGAGCGCGCGCTTGGTGACGAAATTGTAGATGCCGCCCACCCCGTTCTCGTCGCCGGGATACCAGTTCTGCACGGTCGAATATTTGATCTCGGCGTCGTCGAGCGCGACCAGCTCGACCACAGCGGCGTGGAGCTGGTTCTCGTCGCGCATCGGGGCGGTGCAGCCCTCCAGATAGGAGACATAGCTGCCCTTGTCGGCGACGATCAGCGTGCGCTCGAATTGGCCGGTATTCTCCGCATTAATGCGGAAATAGGTCGACAGCTCCATCGGGCAGCGCACGCCCTCCGGGATGTAGACGAAGGTGCCGTCGCTAAAGACCGCGCTGTTGAGCGTGGCGAAGTAGTTGTCGTGCTGCGGCACCACCTTACCAAGCCATTTCCGGACCAGCTCGGGATGCTCGCGGATCGCTTCGGAGATGGAGAGGAAGATCACGCCCGCGCGGCTCAGCTCCTCGCGGAAGGTGGTCGCGACGGAGACGCTGTCGAACACCGCATCGACCGCGACCTTGCGCGCGCCCTCGACGCCGGCGAGCACTTTCTGCTCCTCAATCGGGATGCCAAGCTTCTCGTAGGTGCGCCGGATCTCCGGGTCCAAGTCGTCGAGCGACTTGATCGTCGCCTTCGCCTTGGGCTCCGCGTAGTAGTAGGCGTCCTGGTAATCGATCGGCGGGACGTTCAGCTTGGCCCAGTCCGGGGCCTGCATCTCGAGCCACTTGGCATAGGCCTTCAGCCGCCAGTCGAGCATCCACTGCGGCTCGTTCTTTTTGGCGGAGATGTAGCGAACGGTGTCCTCGCTTAGCCCCTTGGGCGCGAAGTCCTGTTCGATGTCGGTGGCGAAGCCCCACTCGTACTTCTTGGATACGGCCGCATAGGCCTCGGCGTTCTTCATGCGAGCACCTGCTGGCGCGCCGGCTGGGCGGGCGCGACGGAGAGTTGGGCGAGACTGACCTGAGCGAGCGCGCCGCGGATCGCTTCGTTGACGACGCCCCAGTGCGGGCGGACGGCGCAATGGCCGTCGAGCGCGCAGTCGTGGCGGTCGGGATCGACGCAGGTGGTGAGCGCGATCGGCCCCTCCACCGCCTCGACGATGTCGGCAAGGCTGATCGCCGCCGCCGGGCGCGCCAGGCGAAAGCCGCCGCCCGCGCCGCGCGCGCTTTCGATCAGGCCGGCCCCCGCCAAGCGACTGACCAGCTTCTGCGCGGTCGCGACCGGCACGCCCGTCTCCGCCGCGAGCGCGGCCGCGTTCGGACGCGCCGCGCCGCAATGCCGGGCGGCGGCGGCCATCATGACGACGGCATAGTCGGCAAGGCTGGACAGGCGCATTGTTGCGAGCGGTTCTCAAATCGGACCAATCTGGTCCGATTACATGTGGGCTTTCGGCCCGTCCGGGTCAAGCGCCTATGTGCGAGAGACGAGCGGCGCGACCTGCCCTTCGAGCGCGAGCCGGTGATGAATGGTGAGCTGCGCCAGATGGCCCGGCTCCTCGCGCATCTGGCCGGGCGTGCGGCCGGTGAAGTGCTTCACCTCGCGGATCATGTGGCTCTGGTCGTAGAAAACGTCCAGCTCGGGCTCGCCGCCATTGGCGATCGTGACGGCCGCGCGCAGGGCTCGTGTCTTGCGGGCCAGCAGCTTGGGCGGCGCGCCATACAGCGCGTTGCAGCGACGCTCGATCTGCCGCCGGGACAGGCCGGTCGCCTCGATCAGGTCGGAGAGCGCCGGCGAGGCGCGTTCGGCGAGCCAGGCGTCCACCGCGCGCACGAAACCAAGCGTTGCGCCGTGCTTCGCCTCCAGCCGCCTGCGGAGCCAAGGCTCGACCGCGGTCACCATCTGCGCGAGCGACCGGGCGTTGCGCAGGCCGACCAGCGCCTCCGCCGGACCGTCGCCGAACAGCGTGGTCGCATCGACGCAGCGGTTCACGAGCGACGACGCGTCGCTGCCGAGCAGGACCGCCCAGCCCGCTGCCTCCAATCCCATGCCGAACGCGACCACCGGGCCCTCAACCGTCACCCGCGTAGGCCCCGTGGTCGGGCCGATGAGGTGGATGGTCGGCGCCTCCTGGACCACATCGTCAGGGAAAGCGTAGCGGGTTTGGCCGCCGGCGATGCGGAAGCGGAGTTGCGCCCGCTGAGCGCGCTCCAGTTCGTCCACGTCCGTTGGAGAGGAGAAGCGGTAGAACAGCCCGACGAAGGGCTGCAAATCCGCCGAGGGCACCAGATATTCCAGCTTAAGACCGGACATGTGCCTGGCGTCCCCCTCGCGCCTGCGTACCCTATATCCTGACCCGGGACAAAAAGGCCCGACCGGGGAGCGGCCGGGCCTTAGGGAGGACGTCGCCGAAGCTTCGTCCTTGGGTCGCAAGCGCAATAAAGCAGGTCCGGTCCGGTCCGTATTGGATGAATGCGACAGGCCTGCAACGATGGCTTTGACGGGCGAAACGGAAAAGGCCAAGCCGGACCAATGGCTTCGCTCCTTTCCCGGCTGGCGCGCAAATTTGACCCTGAAATGTCGCACGGTTGGGCGATCGGCGGCCTGACGGCCTGGGGCCGAATCGGCGCGCCGCTCGGCATCGCGCCCGACCGCTTTCCCGCGCTGGTCACGTCTGTCGCCGGGCTCGACTTTCCCAACCCGGTTGGCGTGGCGGCGGGACTCGACAAGAACGGCCAAGCGGTGAGCGGCCTTTTCGCGCTCGGGTTCGGCGCGGTCGAGATCGGCACGCTCACCCCGCTGCCCCAGCCCGGCAACCCGCGCCCGCGTCTGTTCCGGCTGGCGGAGGACCAAGCCGTCATCAACCGCTACGGCTTCAACAATGTCGGCCTTTCGCGGGGCCTGTCCAACCTGCCGGCCAGACCACGTCCGGGGATGCTCGGCGTCAATGTGGGCGCGAACAAGGATGCGGCGGATCGCGTAGCAGACTACCGCGTCGGCGTGACCCGCGCGGCCGCAGTGGCGGACTATGTCACCATCAACATCAGCTCGCCCAACACGCCGGGGCTGCGCGACCTGCAGCATGGCGCGGCGTTGCGCGAGCTGCTCGCCGCCTGCATCGAGGCAGCGGGCGCGACGCCGCTCTTCCTCAAGGTCGCGCCCGATCTCGACACCGCGCAAGTCGAGGACATCGCGCGCGCCACGATAGACGCAGGCGTCGCGGCGCTCATCATCGGCAACACGACGCTGTCACGCCCTGCGCTTCGCTCCGAGGCGGCCGCTGAGACCGGCGGCCTGTCGGGGGCGCCGCTCGCGCCCCTCGCCCGCCGTCGCCTGGCCGACTTCCGCAGCGCGACCGGAGGCGGGCTCCCGCTCGTCGCGGTCGGGGGGATCGATAGCGGCGCGGAAGCCTATGCGCGCATCCGAGCGGGCGCGAGCCTGGTGCAGCTCTATACGGCCCTCGCTTTCCATGGCCCGAGGCTGCCCCGGCGCATCCTGCGCGACGTCGCCCGGCTCCTCGCGCGTGATGGGTTCACGTCCGTAGCGGACGCGGTCGGAGCCGGTTGACGTTACGTCCCGCGCGCCTACGGTCCCGCCGCGATGAAGACACCCATGCTGCTCGCCGTCATGCTCCTGCCGCTTGCAGGAGCGGACGCCCGGGTTCCCGCCCGCCGCGCGCCCGTAGCGCCCGGCATGGTCAGCGCCGCCGATCCGCGCGCGGCCCAAGCGGGGGTCGAGATCCTGAAGGCGGGCGGCAGCGCCACGGACGCGGCGATCGCGACCATGTTGGCATTGGGCGTGGTGGAGCCGCAGAGCTCGGGCCTGGGCGGCGGCAGCTTCTGGGTAACCCATGCCGTGGGCGGCAAGCTTGCGACGATCGACGCGCGCGAGACTGCGCCGGCGGCGGCCGACCCGCGGTGGTTCTTCGGGCCGGACGGCAAGGTGCTGTCGAAGCGCGACGCCGTACCGGGCGGAAAGAGCGTCGGCGTGCCCGGCGCGATCCGCGGCATGGCGATGGCGTGGCGCCAAGGCGGACGCCTGCCCTGGGCGCGGTTGTTCCGGCCGGCGATCCGCCTGGCGCGCCAGGGCTGGACGGCGACGCCCCGCTTCGCCGCCGGGCTGACCAGCTATGCCAAGCATCTGCCGCCGGAGACGCGCGCCCTTTACGCGCGGCCGGATGGCCAGCCCCTCAAGGCCGGCGACCGGCTGACCAATCCGGCGCAAGCGGCGCTGCTGGAGCGGCTCGCGCGGCTGGGGGCGGACAGCTTCTATGTCGGCCCCCAGGCGCGGAAGGTCGTCGCGACGGTAAACGGCGCCGCGCGGAACCCGTCGCGCATGACGACGGGCGATCTCGCCAGCTACGAAGCCAAGCCGCGCCCGCCCGTCTGCGCCACCTATCGCCTGCACCGCATCTGCAGCATGGGGCCGCCCTCGTCCGGCGGGCTGACGGTTCTGATGATCCTGAAGCAGCTGGAACGGTTCGACCTGGCCGGGCTGGGCAAGGACTCGCCCGTCGCCTGGCACCTGTTCGCCCAGTCCTCGCGCCTCGCCTATGCCGATCGCGACCTGTACATCGCCGACCCCGATTTCGTGCGGGTTCCCACCAATGGGCTGCTCGATCCTGCCTATCTCGCCAGCCGGTCCGCGCTGATCTCGCCCGAACGCTCGATCGCGTCGGTGGCGGCCGGCACCCCGCCCGGCGCGCCGCTTCGCCAGCGCACCGAGCCGGCGGAGGTCGCGGGCACGACGAGCCTGGCGGTCGCGGACGGGCGCGGCAACGTCGTCCACGTCACCACCACCGTCGAGGGCGTGTTCGGCTCGGGTCTGTCGGTCGACGGCGTGGTCCTGAACAACCAGCTGACCGACTTCGACCTGCCGCCCGAGAAGAACGGCTTTCTGGTCGCCAATCGGGTGGAGGGCGGCAAGCGTCCGCGCTCGTCCATGTCGCCCACCATCCTCTACGGCCCGGACGGCAAGGTTCGGCTGTCCATCGGGGCGGCGGGCGGGCCGACCATCATCGCCCAGATCGCCAAGGCGCTGGTCGGCGTGATCGACTGGAAGCTGTCGGCGCAGGACGCGATCGCGCTCGGGCTGATCTTCGCGCCGGGCGAGACCGCCTACGCCGAAGCCGGCACGCAGCTCGACGCCATGCTGCCGAGGCTGCGCGAGCTAGGCGAGAAGATCGTGAGCACGCCGCTCGGGCTGAAGGCGAACGCGATCGAGCGTGTCGACGGACGCTGGGTCGGCGCGGCGGACCCGCGCAGCGAGGGCGTCGCGATCGACACGCTCGGCCGCGTCACCGAACCCGCCCGCATCGTGCCCAAGCCCAACCAGCCGCCTGAGTAAGCGGCGCGCCGATCAACAGGCCCTTCAGGAGAGAGAATGCGCAAGCTCGAGCACTTCCCCAACCTCGTCGCGATGTTCTTCGCCCGCGCCCGCGAAAAGGGCGAAGCGCCGTTCCTCTGGGCCAAACGCGACGGGCAATGGCGGTCGACGAGCTGGGCGGGCGCGGCAAGGCAGGTGGCGAGCCTGGCCGCCGCGCTGAAGGCGCTCGGAATGAAGCGGGGCGACCGCGTCATGCTGGTGAGCGAGAACCGGCCGGAATGGTGCATCTCCGACCTCGCCATCATGGCGGCGGGCTGCGTGACGGTGCCGACCTACATCACCAACACCGAGCGCGATCACCAGCACATCCTGGAGAACTCCGGCGCGGGCGCGGTGATCGTGTCCACGGCCAAGCTCGCCAAGACGCTGATGCCGGCGCTGCTCCGGTCCAATCAGGGGCAGCTCATCATCGGCATCGACGAGATGCGCTTCCCCGCCACCATCGAGCATCACGATTGGCGGCAGTTGATCGCGGATCATGCGGCCGCACCGGAGAGCGTCGTCGCGGACTTTGCGCGCGAAGATCTCGCCTGCATCATCTATACGTCCGGCACCGGCGGCGCGCCGCGCGGCGTGATGCAGCACCACGGCGCGATCCTTCACAACGTCGCCGGCATCTGCAACGTGATCTCGGAGGATCTGGGCTGGGGAGACGAGGTCTTCCTCTCCTTCCTGCCGCTCTCCCATGCCTATGAGCACACCGCGGGGCAGTTCGCGCCGATCGGGCTTGGCGGGCAGATCTACTATGCCGAGGGGTTGGAAAAGCTCGCCAGCAACATCGAAGAGGCCCGTCCGACCATCATGGTCGTGGTGCCGCGGCTGTTCGAGGTGCTGCGCACGCGCATCTCCAAGGCGATCGAGAAGCAGGGCGGACTGGGAGCCAAGCTTCTCACCCGTGCGCTTACGATCGGCGAGCGCGACTATGCCGGTACACTCGGTTGGTCCGAGCGCCCGATGAAGCTGGTCATCGATGCGCTGTTCAAGCCCAAGATCGGCAAGAAGTTCGGCGGGCGGATGAAGGCGCTGGTGGCGGGCGGCGCGCCGCTGACGCCCGAGGTCGGGATCTTCTTCCACTCGATCGGCCTCACCGTGCTGCAAGGCTATGGCCAAACCGAGGCCGCGCCCGTGATCTCCTGCAATCGCCCGGCCGCGGGCGTGCGGATGGACACGGTCGGCCCGCCCCTGCCAGACACGGAGGTGCGGATCGCGGACGATGGCGAGATCCTGGTGCGCGGCGAGCTGGTGATGCACGGCTATTGGCGCAACGATGCGGAGACCGCGCGCGTCCTGCGAGACGGCTGGCTCCATACCGGCGATGTCGGGATCATCGACGAGGGCGGCCGGATCAAGATCACCGACCGCAAGAAGGACCTGATCATCAACGACAAGGGCGACAACGTCGCCCCGCAGAAGGTCGAAGGGATGCTCACCCTGCAGCCCGAGATCGCGCAGGCGATGATCGCGGGCGACCGCCGGCCGCACATGGTGGCGCTGATCGTGCCTGATCCCGAGTGGGTTCAGGAATGGTGCGCGAAGAACGGCGAGGCCTGCCGCTTCGAAACGCTGGCGCAGAACTCCACCTTCCGCACGGCGCTTGGACAGGCGGTGGAGCGGGTCAACAAGGACCTGTCGGTGATCGAGCGCATCCGCCGCTTCACGCTGGCCGACGAGCCGTTCACGATCGAGAACGGGCAGATGACGCCCTCGCTCAAGATCCGGCGGCATGAGATCAAGAAGGTTTATGGCGAGCGGTTGGACGCGCTGTACGGGGGGTAGCCGTCAGGCCGGGCTTGGACCGGGCCTGCCGAACAGGAACGACGCCGCTCGTGGCGATAGAGCGCGGCTCAGGGCCGGGGTGACGGACCCGCTCCGGCTCGCTCACTCGCCCGCGGCACCACCGCCAGCGTCCAGTCCCGCTCGGGGCGCAGATATTTGGCCGCGACCTGCTGCAGCTCCGCGGCCGTGATCGACACGAAGTCCTGCGCCAGCGCGCGGGTCGCGTCGATGCGGCGCTGGTCATAGGCGCCGCCGCCCAGCTGCTGCAGCCAGAACTGGTTCCCCGACGAAGCGCGGACGATGTACTGCGCGATCGGGCGCATAATCCGCTGCAGCTCCGCCTCCGGGATCGGGTTGGCCGCCAGGTCGGCCGCGATCTCGCGCGCGAGCTGGAAGAAATAGGGCACCTTATCGGGCGTCACCTGACCGATCGCGAGCAGCCGCCCGCCGCCGTCCAGTCCGACGGGCCAGGCGCTCGAGACGCTGGGGCTGTAGCTGGCCCCCGCGGTCTGACGCAGCCGCTCGAACAGCCGATCGCTGAACACCTGCGCCAACACGTCGAGCCGGCGACCTTCGCGGATGCCCTCGATGCCGCCGTCGGTCGGCCAAGCGATCACGGCGGCCGCCTGATTCTCGGACCCGCCATGGGTCAGGACGACCGGCCTCTGGCGGTGCCTGGGAAAGCGCACCTGGGCATGGCGGCGGGGCGCGGCGGCACGCGGGGGCAGCGCGCCGAAGCTGGCCGCGACCGCCGCGATCGCCGCGTCCGCCTTGACGTCGCCGAAGACCGAGACCTCGATGGGGCCGCTCGCGAGCAGCGGCTCCCAGAAGCGCCGGAACTGCTCGGGGGTGAGCGCCTGGATTTGCTTGGGCGTAGGTTGCGTCCAGCGCGGGTCTCCTGCCTTCAGCAGTCCCTCTAGATCGCGCGCCAGCACGCCGTCAGGCGACGCATCATAGCTCGCCTGACCGGCCAGCTTTACGGCCTTGGCGCGGGCGATCGGCGCAGGGTCCCAGCCGGGATAGGCCAGCTTCGCCGCCATCAGGCGCAGCTGGTCGGCGAAATCGGCGGGCGAGGTGAGCGCGTTGAGCGAGAAGGCGTCGGCATCGATGCTGAAATCCAGCCCGATCACCCGGCCCGCGATCAGCTGGTCGAGATCGCTTTGGTCGAGCTTGCCGACGCCGCTCTGCACCAGGGCCAGATCGCCGGCCCAGGCTGGGCTCGCCTTGCGCGGCAGCGCCGCATAGCCGCCGCCAAAGCGCACGCGGACATAGACGCGCCCCGTCTCGGACGGGCTCGGATAGAGCAGCATCCGCACCCCGTTGGCGAACTCCACCCGCTCCATGTCGAGGTCGGGGATCTTCTCCCGCGCCGTTACCTTGCCCGGCGCGCCGAGCGCGGGCAGCGCGTCGAAGGAGACGGCGGCCTGCGCGCGCCGGGTCACGCCTGCGCCGTTCACGTCGGCCTTGAGCGCGGCGAGCAGCTTCTGCGCCGCCTCCGGGTCGGCTTGCGAGGTGTTGACGATGGCGCGGGTCGCGTCGCCCTGGAACAGCTTTCGGGTGGAGGCGAGCAGCGCGGCGGGGTTGAACATGCCCTTCGCCCGCGCGTCCTTCAGGATGGCGTAGGAGGTCTCCGGCGCCGCTACCGTCTCCCGGATGTCGAGCGCCTCGACCACGTCGTCCGCCTGACGCGCGCTCGCCTCGACGCGGGCGGTGTCGACCTGGTTGCGCAGCGCCGTTTCGTAATCCGTATATTCGCGGTCGATCTCCGCCTGGCTGGGGGCGGTCGCAAGCGCGTCGGCGATGACGGCACGCACATCCTTCAGCGCCGCGGTCCAGTCGCCGTTGATCGGCAGGATCGAGACCTGGGTGATGTTGGCCGATCGCGCGACGTCGTCGAGCGCGACCGAGGCCTGGAGAAAGCTGCCGCCCGCCCGCGCGCGCTGCTCCAGCCGGCGGCTAATCACGCGCGCCGCCAGGCTGTCGACCATCCGGCGCTGGTTGAACACGACCGTGTCGGCGTTGAAGCGCCAAGGCCGGAGCACCGCCATCTGGACGAGGCTGGGCAGCCCCGGCTCGGCGATCGCGCCGGTGGCGGGCGCGCTCGGATCAGGTCGGCCGAAATCCGGCTCGGCCGGCGCCGGACCGGTCCCGCGCCAGTCGGCGAAGTTCTTCGCGACCAGCTGGCCCAGCACCGCCGGGTCCAGATCGCCGGACAGGATCACCACCGCGCGCTCGGGCCGATACCAGCGGTCGTGGAAGGCCTTCACGCTCGCCGGCGTAGCCGCCTGCAGCGTCCTGATCGTGCCGATCGGCGAGCGATCGGCGAGCGGCTGGCCGGCGAAGAAGACGGCGCTTCGCGCATCCTGCAGGCGCAGCTGCGGGCCGGGCAGCTCGCGCTGCTCGGCGAGCACGACGGGTCGCTCCGCGTTGATCGTCTGCTCGTTCAGCACCGGCGCGGCCATCATCCCCGCGAGCACGCGCAGGCTCTGGTCGAGGCGGTCGGGCGTCGCGGAGGGCAGGTCGAGCTTGTAGGTGGTCGACACCGGCGAGGTCTGCGCGTTGGTGTCCGAACCGAAGGTCGCGCCGAAGTTCTGGAACACCCGCTTCGCCTCGCCATCGGGCACATGGCGTGAAGCGCGGTAGGAAAGATGCTCGACGAAGTGGGCGAAGCCGCGCTCGCTGTCGTCCTCGTGCAGTGAGCCCGCGTCGATGCGAACACGGATCGAGACCTGCCCAGGCGGCACCCCGTTCCTTCGTACCGCATAGCGCAGGCCGTTCCGCAGCGTCCCGAAGCGCCACGCCGGATCGGGCGTGATGTCCGATCCCTTGTAGAGCCATGCCGTCGTGTCGATCGCGGGCGTCGCGACGGGAGCGGGTTTGGCCGGCCGTGGGGCGGCGCGCTGGGCCTGAACCGCCGCGCCGCCGAGGGAGAGGATAAGGAGAAGTGTGGCGGCGCGCGCGCCGGGCGAGACGGTCATCGCCGCGCTCTCTAGCGCGCCGGGGTGAACGCGGCCAGAACCGATGACGTCGTCAACGCGCGGCGGTGCGCGCAGCGGGGCTCACGCGCCAGATCACGTTGCCGACATCGTCAGCGACCAGGAGCGCGCCGGCCTGATCCGCGATCACGCCCACCGGCCGGCCACGCGCATCGCCCTCAGCGTCGAGGAAGCCTGCCAGCACCGGCACCGGCTTGGCCTTCGGCGCGGGGAAGCCGTTCGCGCCGAAGGGCACGAACACGACGTTGTAGCCGGACACCGGCTGCCGGTTCCACGAGCCGTGCTGGCCGACGAACGCGCCGTTCGCGAAGCGTGGCCCCAGCTTCACCTCGTTCGAGAAGGCGAGGCCGAGCGCCGCGACATGAGGCCCGAGCGCGAAATCCGGGCGCTTGGAATATTCCTGGAGCGCGGGGTTCTTCGGCTCGACGCGCGTGTCCGGGTAGCCCCCCCAATAATACCATGGCCAACCGAAATGGTCGCCGAGCTCGATCTGGGTCAGGTAATCGGGGGCGAGGTCGGAGCCGATCATGTCGCGCTCGTTCACCACCGTCCACAGCTCGGCGGTGACCGGATTGACGGCCAGGCCGACCGGGTTGCGCAGGCCGGCCGCATAGATGCGGAACGCCTTGCGATCCGGCCACACCTCCAGGATCGCGGCGCGGTTCTTTTCCGCGTCCAACCCGTTCTCGGCGATGTTGGAGGCCGACCCGACGCTGACGTACAGCGACTTGCCGTCCGGCGCGGCGATGACGTTGCGCGTCCAGTGGTTGCCGCCGCCGGGATAGCGGACGACCACCTCCGGTCGCGCGGTGACCCGCGTGTCGCCGATCGTGTACGGCACCCGGACGAGCGCGTCGGTGTTGGCGACATAGAGCTGATCGCCCAGCAGCGTCATGCCGAAGGGGGAGTTTAGCCCGGCCATGAATACCGACCGCAACTCCGCCCGGCCGTCGCCGTCGGCGTCGCGGAGCAGGGTGATGCGGTTGGCCGAGGGCACGCCCGCGCCCGCCTTGCCGAGCAGCCACTTCATCACGAGGCCGGTCAGCCCCCCGCCCTTGCGTGGCGGCGAGTTGCTTTCCGCGACCAGCACGTCGCCGTTGGGCAGCCGATACAGCCAGCGCGGGTGGTCGAGGCCGGAGGCGAACGGCTGCACCTGCAGGCCCGCCGCGGGCGTCGGCATCTCGCCCGCCTTCCAACCGACCACGTCCGCGACCTTCACCGTCGGCAGCACCTGGCGACGCGGCGCGGTGATCTGCGGCCGCTGACCCTGAACCGCCTCAATCGGCAGGCGCGCGCGATCCGGCCAGGCGAGATAGACGAACACGCCCACCGCGATCAGAACCAGAATACCGCCGACGCGCAGGAAGTGCTTGAGCATATCGCGTTAGCTAGGCGCGCTCGCCCCGCGAGGGAAGGCCCGGTTCATTCCTCGCCTTCGGGGACCGGCTCGGGCGGATGCAGGCGGACGCGATTGATGCGCCGCTCGTCCGCTTCCATCACCTCGATGCGCCAGCCGGAGGGATGGTCGACGCACTCGCCGCTAGCCGGGACGCGGCCCGCGAGCAGCGCGGTCAGCCCGCCGACCGTATCCACATCGCCTTCGGTCTCGGCCAGACGGGAATCGATGACCTCGCCCGCATCCTCCAGCTCGGCGCGCGCATCGGCCTCCCAGGCACCGCCATCAAGCGGCACGAACAGCGCGGTGGGCGCCTCGTCATGCTCGTCCTCGATCTCGCCCACAATCTCCTCGATCAGGTCTTCGATCGTGACGAGCCCCTCCGTTCCCGAATACTCGTCCAGCACCACCGCGAGGTGAACGCGGCTGGACCGCATGTCGGCGAGCAGGTCGAGCGCCCCGCGCGACATCGGAACGTAGAGCGGCTCGCGGATCAGCCGGGAGATGCCGTCCGGCCGCTCTTCTCCCGTCGCCAGGATCGCGAACACGTCCTTGATGTGAACCATGCCGATGATCGTATCGAGCGCGTCGCGGTACACCGGCAGGCGGCTATGGCCGGCCTCGGCGAAGATCCGCACGAGTTCGTCGAAGCTGGTCTTCTCCTCGACCGCGATGATGTCGGCCCGCGGCACGCCCACGTCGCCCGCGTCACGCTCTCCGAAATGCAGGAGGTTGCGGACCATCTGGCGTTCGAGCGGCGACAGGTCGCCCTTGGCGTCGGGGGCCGGATCGCCCTCGTGCCGGTCGATCGCGTCTTCCAGCTGGTCGCGCAACGTGTCTTCGGCCTGGGCGCCGAAGATGAGCGTCTTCAAGCCACGCCAGATGCTGTCGTCGCCGCCCCCCTGAGGTCGTTGGGCGCCGCTACTTCGGTCGTCGGGCAAGTGTCAGTCGTCCTCGCGCACCAGATACGGATCGGCGATGCCGAGCCGGGCGAGCACCGCACGCTCGATCGCCTCCATGGCCTCCGCTTCTCCGTCCTCTTGATGGTCGTAACCTAGCAGATGCAGGGTCCCGTGCACCACCAAATGCGCGACATGGTCGACCGTATCCACGCCCTTCTCCGCCGCCTCCGCGACGCAGACGCCGTGGGCGAGCACGATGTCGCCCAAGAGCACCTCGCCGTCGTCCGAGTTCTGGGTGACGGTGTCGAGCAGGTCGGGCTGGATCATCGGAAAGGACAGCACGTTGGTCGGCTTGTCCTTGCCCCGGTACTGCGCGTTCAGCTGCCGCACCTCGTCATCCGACGCGAGCCGCACCGAGATCTCGACCGAAGCGGGCGTGGTGGCGAGGTCGCCATGCACCGTCGCCTCAACTGCCGCCCGTGCGGCGCGGGTGGCGATCGCATCCCAATCGCCTTCGGGCCAGGGTTCCTCGCGGGACAATTCGACGTGAATCATGCCAGGTCCGTATGGGCGAAGTCGTCGCCCTTATAGAGGAGCCGCGCATTGTTGGTCTTCGCGCAGGCGTAGGCGAAGCAGTCGCCGAAATTGAGCCCGGCGCGATGGCGTCCCTTGCCGTAGGTCTGGTAGGCATCGAGCGCGGTCGACAGCTCCGGCCCGCCAATGGTCACGGTCGCAAGGTCGAACATTTCTGCGAACGCCGTGACGCGGCCCCGCGCGATGTCGAGCGGCCGTTTGTAGACGTTGTGCAGCGCGGACACCGCCTCCCAGCCGGTCAGGGCCGACCACAACCTCTCAGAGCCGTCGTCGAGGCGACGGAGAAGTTCGGCGCGGTCAGGCTCGTCGGCAACGATCCCGACAAGCGCGGACGCATCGATGAAGACTTTCAATCGGCTTCGCCCCACATCGCGTCGAAGAAGGACCTGTGGTTGGGGGTGACGGCGGGGCGCTCGGGCGGGAACCGACGATAAAACTCCCTCAACTTGCCCTCCAGATCGCCTCCGCCACTTGCGCGGTCCAGCCTAGCCTCGCGTTCCGCAGCAAGCTCTCGAACGACCGCGGTCTTGGTCTGCCCAGTGCGCTTCGCCAAGCGGGCGATCGCGGCAACCGTCGCCGGATCCTTGATGTAGAGGGAAGCCATAAATGGTATATACTCTCGCCGTCGAGGATATACAATCAGCCGCGTTCGCCCTCGTATGCTTCCACGATCCGCCCCACGATCGGATGCCGCACCACGTCGCCGCTGGTGAAACGGCTCATGGCGATGCCCTCCACGCCCTCGAGTCGGCGCACGGCGTCGGCCAGCCCGGACGCCTCGACCCCGCCGGGGATGTCGACCTGGTTGGGGTCGCCGCAGATGACCATGCGGCTGTTCTGGCCGAACCGGGTCAGGAACATCTTCATCTGAGCCGGCGTCGTGTTCTGCGCCTCGTCCAGGATCACAAAGGCGTCCGCCAGGGTGCGGCCGCGCATGAAGGCGATCGGCGCGATCTCGATCTCGCCGCTCGCGATGCGGCGCTCGACCTGCTCGGCGGGCAGGCAATCGTAGAGCGCGTCGTAGAGCGGGCGGAGATAGGGATCGACCTTCTCCTTCATGTCGCCAGGGAGGAAGCCCAGCCGCTCGCCCGCCTCGACCGCGGGGCGCGACAGGATCAGGCGCTGGACGGAGCCGGTGATGAGCTGCGCGACCGCCTGCGCGACCGCGACATAAGTCTTGCCGGTACCCGCCGGGCCGAGCGCGAAGATCATCTCGTGGCTGGTCAGCGCACGCATGTACGCCGCTTGGGCCGGCGTGCGCGGCACGATCGTCTTCTTGCGCGTGCGGATCATCACCGACGGCGCGCGCTCGCCCCCGTCCACCCGGATGATTCCGTCCAGGTGAGGCTCCGACGCCATCGCCAGCGCGGCATCGACCAGACCTGCGTCGACCTCTTCGCCGCGACCGATCCGGCCATACAAATCGTGCAGCACGTCGCGCGCCAGCGCCACCTGCTCGGCCGGGCCTTCCAGCCCCACCCGGTTGCCGCGCGCGGTGATGTACACGCCCAGCCGGTTCTCCAGCGCCACTAAATTCTGGTCGTATTGACCGAACAGCGCGCTCAGCGCCTGCGGCCGGTCGAAGGTCAGCTCGACCCGGCTGCGATCGCCGGACTGGGCGGGAACGGGCTTACGGCTCATGCGGTCCTTTCACGAGAACGGACCCGATGTTGGGCCGCCCGCGGGTCCAATGCAATGCAGGCTGTCAAGTTGCGGCCATGGCTCGGGCCGCGGCGAGCCGATGGACGTGCAACCCTGGCTTGTCACCCACCACGATGCGGCCGTCCTCAAGCATCCGGATCATCTTGCCGGCGTCGCGGACGCCCTTGCCCCAGCGCTCGGCGATCGTCGCGGCGGAGAAGTCGAACGCCTTGCCCACCACCTCGCGTTCCTGGTCCGCATAGATCAGATGAAGCAGCGTCACTGCGGGCGCCGGTCGCCCGGCGGCGGCGCGCTCGGCGAAAAGGCGTCCCCAGGCCGTGATGGCGCGACGGCTCTGCGCGGCGAAGACAAGGTCCTGTTGGCGCTCGGCAACCTCGGACAGGGTGGTCGGCCGGCGCCCCTCCGGCGGCAGCAGATCCACCGCCACCAGCAGCAATCGCTCGTCTGTCAGCGCGCCCAGGACGGCGTCGAGCGGGAGATTGGCCGAGATGCCGGCGTCAGCCAGCAACCGGCCTTCGACATCGACCGGCGGAAACACCGGCATCATGGCGGCGCTCGCACGAAGTTGGTCGGGGCCGATCGGGCCCTCGGCCGTATCGAAGATCACGTCGTCGCCGGTCTCGACGTCGACCGCTCCCACAGAGAAGCGGGGCGTCCCGGCGTTCAGCCGCTGATAGTCGACGAGCCGCGTCAACGCATCCTGCAGCGGGATGGTGTCGAACAGACTGGGTGGTTCCGGATCACCGAAGGGCAGCGCCGGAAAGAACAGATTTCGCGGGGTGAACGCGTCCGCCCGCCCCGCCAGCAGCGTCGCCGAGACCGCCATTGTGCGCCGCCAATCATCGACCGGCCCAGCGGCTGGACCAGCTTCGCCCGGTCGCCAGAAGGCCCGCAGCCGCGCCACGCGCTCGGCAGGCGGATTGCCCGCGATCAACGCGCCGTTGATCGCGCCGGCCGACGCCCCCGCTATCCAGTCCGGGCGCAGGCCCGCCGCGTCCAGCGCCTCGAAGACGCCGGCCTGATAGGCCGCGAGCGCGTTGCCGCCGCTCAGCACCAAGGCGAGGGGATGATTCAGCTTCATGCGCCGCGCAACGCGCCGCCCGCGATTTGGGTGCTCCTCAGGCCGCGTCGCGAATCCGCTCCAATCCCGCAAGCGAGTTGGGGCCCGCGTCGGCCAATGTGGCCTCCACGACCGTGCCGATGGAAGCGTCCGTCAACATATGCACCGATTGTAGCCACGGCGACTTCCCGAGCATCTGACCCGGCAGCTTGCCCCGGCGCTCGATCAGGACGGCGCAGGTCCGGCCGACGCTGGCCTGGTTGAACGCGTGCTGGTCGCGGTTCAGCGCGGCCTGAAGCCGCTGGAGCCGCTCGTCCATCACCTCCGGCGCGATCTGATCGGGCAGCGTCGCGGCGGGCGTGCCCGGTCGCGGCGAGTATTTGAACGAGAAGGCCTGGGCATAGCCGACCGCATCGACAAGGCTGAGCGTCTCCGCGAACTCCGCCTCGGTCTCGCCGGGGAAGCCGACGATGAAGTCGCCCGACAGCGCGATATCGGGCCGCGCCGCCCGGATGCGCTCGATCAGGCGGAGGTAGCTGTCGCGCGTATGGCTGCGGTTCATGGCGCGCAGCACCCGGTCGCTGCCCGCCTGCACGGGGAGGTGCAGGAACGGCATCAGGCTCTCCACGTCGCGGTGCGCGTCGATCAGGCCCTGGGTCAGGTCGTTGGGATGGCTGGTGGTGTAGCGGATCCGCGCCAGGCCCGACACACGGTCCAGCGCGCGGATCAGGTCGTGCAGACCGCGATCGCCGTCGCTCCAGGCGTTGACGTTCTGGCCGAGCAGCGTGATCTCCCTCGCGCCCGCGTCGACCAGCGCCTTGGCCTCGTCGACGATCGCGGCGAACGGGCGGGAGAGCTCGGCGCCGCGCGTGTACGGCACGACGCAATAGGTGCAGAACTTGTCGCAGCCCTCCTGCACGGTCAGGAAGGCGCTCGGGGCGACCCGGCGGCGCGTCGGCAGGCGACCGAACTTCGACAACAGCGGCATGTCGGTGTCGAGCGCCGCCGTGCCCGTCGCGGCCTGACGGACCAGCGCGGGCAGGTTGTGATACGCCTGCGGGCCGACCACCACGTCCACCTTGGCGCGCGCGACGATCTCCTCGCCCTCCGCCTGCGCGACGCAGCCCGCGACCGCAATCATCGGCGCGCGGCCCTCCGCACGCGCGGCTTTCCGCAGCCGGCCGATGTCGGAATAGACCTTTTCCGTCGCCTTCTCGCGGATGTGGCAGGTGTTGAGCACGACCAGGTCAGCCTCGGCCGGATCGACGGCCGTCATCCCCTCGGCCGTCATCAGCTCGGCCATCCGATCGCCGTCGTACATGTTCATCTGGCAGCCGAACGACTTGACGGCGAAGGTCTTGGGGGCAGGCATGCGCGCGCGCTTAGCAGGTCCGCGCGGCGGCGGGGAGGCTCAAGCGCTCGCGGCGATCCGGCGGCGGGCTTCCGCGGCAATCGCCTTGCGCCCGCCGATCTCCGCGGGGTCGAAGGGGTCCAGGAAGGTGAGGTTGACCGGGACGCGACCACGCCTTCGGAACACGCGCGCAGCGTGGCTCTGGCCGGATTCGTCCCCAACCCAGGCCAGCTCGGTCGTCGCGGGGCCATAGTCGATCCGCACCGGCTGCACCTTCAGCCCCGGCGCGGGCGGCTCCAGCGCCGCGAGCAGCGCGGCCTTGAACGGCAGCAGGTCGACCCCGTCGCCCGTCGTGCCCTCCGGGAAGATGGTGACGGGCCAGCCCTCCTTCAGGGCCGCCGCAAGTTCCCCCACCTGCGCCGCGACGCCCATGCGGTCGCCGCGCCGGACGAACAGGGTGCGATTGAGCGCGCAGAGCCAGCCGATCACGGGCAGGTCGGCCAGCTCCGCCTTGGCGACGAAGGCGGTGCCGGTCGCACCGGCGAGGACGGGGATATCGAGCCAGCTCAGATGATTGGCCAGGAACACCACGTCGCGCCGGAGCGGGGTGCCCCGGACCGTGCGCCGCGCGCCGGCGACGCGGCCGAATGCGCCCAGGAACCAGCGCGGCCAGGGCGACGGCGCGCGCACCGCCCGTGTGGCGCCGTGAGCGATGAGGCAGGCGGCGAGGACGGCCAAGAGCGCCAGGAGGCGACTAGCGAGCCGAAGCCGACTCATCCGACGTCGTCATGCCGGCACAAGGCCGGAGGCACGACCCTGGATTCAGTCCTTGCGGGCAAGGCTGACGCCGTACAGCTCCATGCGGTGGTCGACCAGGCGGAAGCCCAGACGCTCGGCGATCTGCTTCTGCAGCTGCTCGAGTTCGGGATCGACGAACTCGATCACCTTGCCCGTCTCGACGTCGATCAGATGATCGTGATGCGCCTCGGGCGAGGGCTCATAGCGCGCGCGGCCGTCGCCGAAATCGTGCCGGTCGAGGATGCCGGCTTCTTCGAACAACCGCACGGTCCGATAGACGGTCGCGATCGAGATGCCGGGATCGATGGCGGAGGCGCGCTCGTACACCTTCTCGACATCCGGATGGTCTTCCGCTTCGGACAGGACGCGCGCGATCACGCGCCGCTGCTCTGTGATGCGCAGACCTTTCTGATTGCAGAGCGTCTCTAGATCGATCTTCCGGGCCACGGCCCTCCCCTACTCCACCCGACTCGTGCGTGAAAAGCGCTACCGACTCGCAACAAGCGGGAGCGCGTATGTATGCGCGTCATGGAGCTGCCCGCCCCGCCCGCGATAATAGCCGCGTCGCTCGCCGACCTTGGTGAAGCCGGCCTGCCGGTAGAGCAAGGCCGCCGGATTGCCGGCGCGGACCTCCAGATGGATCTGACGCGCGGCGCTTGCGGCGGCGTCGGACAGCACCGCACCGAGCAGCGCCTGCCCGACCCCTTGCCGCCGCTCCGCGGGCGCGACCGCGATCAGCAGCAGCTCCACCTCGTCCAGCACCTGGCGGACCATGGCGAAACCGGCGGGACGACCGTCGGCCTGGGCGAGGGTCAGCCGTACGCCGGGCATGGCGAGCACGCCCAGGCACTGTCCGCGCGTCCATGCCTCCCCGAACCGCGGATCGAAGGCGATCTCCATCAGCCGTTCGACGAAGTCGATGTCCCGTGCGGCGCCGGCCCGCAGCGTCAGCGAACGCAGGGCGGCCGTCGCCATCAGCCTGGCGCCTTCGCGTCGGGGGCGCGGCCATAGAGCGGGCGCGGGGCCAACTGCGCCAGCGCAGGCGGTAGCAGCACCGCGTCGGCCGCGCGGGGCAGCGCGCCGCGCGGGGCGGCGCGCGGGTCGGGGCTGTCCAGCCAGCGCACGCCATCGCCGACGAGGCGCAGCCCCGCCGCGCGCTCGCGCACCGCCGCCGGGGGCAGCGAGAGCAGCTCACCGGCGGGCGCGAGCGGCGAGGTGGCGAAGGCCTGCATGAAGAGCTCGCCATGCCCGCCCTCCAGCACGACCGCAAGCGGCCCCGCGCCGCCGGCCGCGGCGGCGACCAGCGCGAGCGAGCTCATGCCGTGAACGGTCGCTCCCCAGCCGAGCCCCAGCCCGCGCGCGGCGGCGATGCCGACCCGGATGCCGGTGAAGCTGCCCGGGCCGACATCGACCAGGATGCGCGCGGCCCGGCCGCCGTCGGGCAGCTCGGCGATCATCGGTACGAGCCGCTCGGCATGCCCCCGCCCGACCAGCTCGTGCCGCTCGGCGAGGACCTGCCCCGCCTCGATCAGCGCGACCGAGCAGGCGGCTGTCGCCGTTTCGATGACGAGGGTGCGGTCAGGCAATGCGGTTGAACGTCTCGAAATCGGGGCGCGGGCTGCGGGCGAAGATGCTGGCGGGATCGCCATAGCCGAGCGTCGAGATGAAGTTGGTATGGATCGACGGCGTTCCGGCAAAGAACGCCTTGTCGACCTCGCCCGCGTCGAAGCCCGACATGGGCCCGGTGTCGAGCCCCAGCGCGCGGGCGGCGATGATGAAATAAGCGCCCTGGAGCGTCGAGTTGCGGAAGGCGGACGCCTGCCGCAGTTCTGCGTTGCCGGTGAACCAGCTCTTCGCGTCGGTGTGAGGAAACAGCCAGGGCAGCTGCTCGTGGAAGTCCGTGTCCATGCCGATGATGACGCTGACCGGCGCCTTCAGCACCTTGGGCGCGTTCTGGGCGGAGCAGCACGCGGCGAGCTTCGCCTTCGCCTCGTCGGACACGCACCAGACGAGCCGGGCCGGCAGCTGGTTGGCCGACGTCGGGCCCCATTTCATCAACTCCCAGATGGCGTGGAGCTGATCGGTCGTGACCGGCTGGTCGGTGTAGCCGTTGTACGTGCGCGCGGTGCGGAAGATCCGGTCGAGCGCAGCGTCGTCGAGAGGGGGCATCGGCACCTTTCGCGGAGGGGAGCGCTCCCGCGGATGCGGGAGCTTGGGGCAACGAAACGAAACGCCCGAAGCTCTGGGCTCCCGCCTGCGCGGGAGCACGGCGCGGATCTAGACCGCGCGGACTTCGGTCACCTCGGGCACATAGTGGCGCAGCAGCTGCTCGATCCCCTGCTTCAGCGTCGCCGTGGAGGACGGGCAGCCCGAGCACGCGCCCTGCATCCGCAGGTACACCTTGCCCTTGTCGAAGCCGCGATAGACGATGTCGCCGCCGTCATTGGCGACCGCCGGGCGCACCCGGGTGTCGATCAGCTCCCGGATCTGGGCGACGATGTCGGCGTCCGCCGGATCGTCCGCGAAGCTCTCCTCCGCCGGCACGCTGAAGCCGGCCTGGGCCGGGCGGAACAGCGGCATCGCGGCGGTGAAATGGTCGAGCAGCAAGGCCAGCACGTCAGGCTTCAGGTCGCGCCAGTCCACCCCCGGCGCGGCGGTGACCGACACGAAGTCGCGGCCGAAGAACACGCCGGTCACATCGCCCAGGTCGAACAGCGCCTGGGCAAGCGGGCTCGCCTCCGCCTCCTCGGGCGTCGCGAAGTCGCGCGTTCCGGCTTCCATCACGGTCCGGCCGGGCAGGAACTTCAGCGTCGCCGGGTTGGGCGTGGTCTCGGTCTCGATCAGCATATTGGGCATGTGGCCCCGCACGCGGAGAGGTGCAACCCGAGTCGGGCTTTACATCACCCGTCCAACGCTTTCAGCGCGGCATTCCAACGGCCGATATTGGCGCGCGCTTCCTGCACGAAGGCGGAGCGCCTTACGACCGCCAGGAACCTGTCCGCGACCCACTTGGCGGGACCGCGCAGCGGTCGCTCGAACTGGATCAACAGCACCACGCGGGTGCCGCTCGTCTCGTTCCAGACCTCATGGCGATAGGTATCGTCGAAGACGAGCGTCTCGCCCTCCGCCCAGCGCACCACCCGGTCGTGCACGCGCATCCTGACGTCGCCGTCGCGCGGCACGATCAGGCCGAGATGGCAGGTGATCAGCCCCTTTGTAACGCCGCGATGATCCGGAATGTGCGTGCCGGGTGCGAGGATCGAGAAGAAAGCGGAGTTCAGGCCCGGGATGCGCTCGACCAGCGCGGACGTGACCGGACAACGATCCGCGTTCTCGTCGATGCGGTAGCCGTAGCCCCACAGAAAAAAGGACCGCCACTTGTCCACCTCGGCGATCGACCGGTGATCGGGCGAAATGGTCGCGAGCGATGGCGCCGCCTCGCCCTGCAACGCGACCGCGCGCGCCTCGGCCAGGATGTCGCGCCAGTGGTCGCGCAGGACCTGCGTCCAGGGGAAGTCCCTCACGTCGAGCACGGGCTCGTTCGGGACCAGCGATCCGCGCGCGATCAGCCGGTCGAAGACGCCGCGCAAGTGCTTGCCCCACCGGATGATGAGCGGCCGGCCGGGCTCGGCACGCAGCGGCGCACCGGGCGACGGAACGGCTGGAAAGACGGCGGGGGTGGGCACGACCGCGGGCCTAGCCCCGGTCTGGGACAAAATCGTGGCAGCGACGCTATTTCAGCAGCTTGGGGGCCTCGCTCTGGATGGCGGCGCGGACCGGCTCGGCGAACAGCGAGAGCAGCCCCGGCAGGTCGACTTCGGCATGAACGTGGCTGTCGAACACCGTCGCCTTGCTGATCACCGCCTGCCCCAGCGCATGGACGGTGAAGTGGAGCGTGTCGCCCTCCCAGCGATGGTTCACCTGCGCGCCGCCGGGGATCTTTTCACCCAATCGGCCGATCCCGCCGTCGAGCCGGGCACGCACGCCCGCCTTGCCAAGCTTGTGCGGAATATCGAGCGCGATCGGAGTACCCATCGGGCCGATGTAGGCGGCCGAATGACCAGAGGCTAGGTTGCAAACAGCTGCGCGTCGTCCGCGAAGGCCTTGAACTCCAGCGCGTTGCCGCTGGGGTCGCGGAAGAACATCGTCGCCTGCTCGCCGGGCTGGCCCTGGAAGCGGATATGCGGCGGGATGCCGAACGAAATGCCGGCCGCCTCCACGCGGCCGGCGAGCGCCTGCCAGTCGGCCATGGTCAGGACGACTCCGAAATGCGGAACGGGCACGTGGTGGCCGTCCACCTCGTTGGCGACGGCGACCGGCTTCGCCGCAGGATCGAGATGCGCGACGATCTGATGCCCCATCAGGTCGAAATCGATCCAATGCTCGCTCGACCGCCCCTCCGCGCAGCCCAGCACACCGCCATAGAAGGCGCGCGCGGCGGCGAGGTCGTGGACGGGGAAGGCGAGGTGAAAGGGGCGGAGCATCGCGGAACTCTAGCTCGTGAGACCCTTCTTCGTCACCCCGGGCGAAGCCGTCCCAAGGTTCCGACGATGCAAAGCATCGTTGGAAATGCGGCGGAGGGTTGTCCCGGGGTCGACCGGGAGGCATCTACCGCGGCCTGAGGTCCGGTCCGACCGTGGATGCCGGGACAAGCCCGGCATGACGACGTCCTGATGTTTTTGCGCTCCCCAGCCCTCCTGTCCGTCCTGCTCGGCGCGCTCGCCGCGCTCGGTTTCGCGCCGTTGGAGCTGTGGCCGCTGACGCTGGTCGGGGTCGCGGGCTGGCTACTGCTCGTCCATGCCGCCCCGACTTGGCGCAGCGCGGCATGGCGCGGCTGGCTCTTCGGGGTCGGCCATTTCACCGTCAACAACAACTGGTTCCAGCACGCGTTCGACTTTCAGGACGTCATGCCGCCGGTGCTGGGCTATTTCGCGGCGGTCGCGCTGGCGCTGTACCTCGCGATCTATCCGGCGCTCGCCGCGCTGATCGCCTGGCGTGCGCGCTCCGAGCGGCCGGACGTCCCGTTCGCGCTCATCGCTGGCGCGGCCTGGATCGCGACCGAATGGCTCCGCGCCGTCATGTTCACCGGTTATGCCTGGAATCCGATCGGCGTAATCTGGGTCCCGGTGCAGCCGGTCGCCGCGCTCACCGCCTGGATCGGGACCTATGCGCTGTCCGGGCT
>ERZ1066118.122-NODE-122-length-84330-cov-21.904705_pt1 | contig 84330 bp, 73 predicted proteins | sample MGYA00382765_ERZ1066118 | MGnify/ENA primary metagenome ERZ1066118 (study PRJEB33369, sample SAMEA5778348) | biofilm metagenome | biome: Industrial cooling water; feature: Water cooling tower basin; material: Biofilm | place: United Arab Emirates | collected...
GTGCAGAGCCGGCGGAGCGCGCGGCGCTCGTTAGGCAGGAGCGCGGGCGTGCGGTCGTACGCCGCCGCGTCCACGGGCCAGCGCCAGTCGGCGGCGTGCGGCGTCCCGTGAGGCGTGTCCGCCGTACGACCGGCCGGGGGGCGCACCGTGTCAGCTGACATCATGCCCGGTCGGGACCCGCTGCCCGGAGGCCCGCACGTACGCCGCCAGGCGCGCGTCGAGCTGCGCCGTCGCCCCGCGCACCCGGGCGGCCAGCTCGGTGCCGCTCAGCCGGATGTACTGGTGCGTCGTCGCGAGGTGGCGGTGCCCCGCGTAGCTCGCGATCTCGTGCAGGTCGAGGCGGCAGCGGGCGAGGTCCGTCAGCCGCAGGTGCCGGAAGGTGTGCGTGGTGAACTGGGGCACGCCGGCGCGGCGCGCCACGCGCTGCACGACCTGATTCCAGGTGCCCACGCCGAGCGGCCGCGCGCGATTGCGCGGCGACTCGGACAGGAAGAGCGCCCCGGCGCCGGCCCCGGTGCCGCTGCCCGACACCGCCCCGTACCGCGCCACGAGGGCCTGCCGGTGGGCGACGTACGCGACCAGAAGCGCGCTCGTCGCGTCGCCGTAGCACACCACCCGCCCCGCCCCATTCTTGGCCGTCTCGGGCCGGACGCGCACGAGCTGGGGCGGGAAGTCGACGTCGGCGAGGCGGAGCGCGAGCAGCTCGCCGCGGCGCAGCGCGCCGTCGTACGCGAGGTAGGCCAGGAGCTGATTGCGCAGCGGCTCGGCCGCGGTGAGCGCGTCGAGGAACGCGCGCCACTCGGCGTCGGTCGGCAGCCACGGCGGCCGCTCGCGGCGCGGGATCAGGCCCGCCGCGCCGCCGCGGGCCCCCGTGCGGTACTGGCCCCGGCCGACCGGATTCGCCGCCCGCCGCCCGCACTCGACCAGGTAGTCGTAGAAGAGCCGGACGACCGTCAGCCGGAGGTGCAGCGTGCGGTGCGCGAGGCCGTGCGTCGGGGCGCCGTCGACCGCGGCCTGGCGCCGGGGCGGCCGCTCGCGGTGCGCCAGGTCCTCCACGTACGCCGCCACGTCGTGGCGCGTCGCGCCGGCGACGTCGATCCCGAGCCGCGCGCACACCCGCAGGTAGTCGTCCACGCCGCGCGCGTACGCGTCGACGGTCTTGGGGGCGCGCAGGAGCTTCTGCTGCAGCTCGACCCAGGCGCGCGCGTCGGCACACGCCGCGGCCGTGGGATACAGCGACCAACGGATCGGGCCAGCGGACGTCGTCACGTGGCACCCCCGGCACACAAGGACGCGTGCACGATCGCTCGAAGTACCAAGCCGGCCGAAGCTGGTCGGCAATCACAGACAACGTACACGCTGCTCCTGCCCGACGAATACTGAGCGGCGCGCATCCCACGCCAGGACGTGAACGCAGGACGGGCCGGCGCGCTGCTGCATGCGCGCCGGCCCGTCGTCGTTTCCCGCACGCCGTCGATCAGGCGGACGCAGCAGCCGTTGTCGGCGCCGGACGACCACCGCGAGGGGCGTCCGACCGCTCCGCCGATCGCCCACCGCGTGCAGTGGAGATCCCGAACAGGTACGCATCCCGGGCACCGACAACCGGGGCGAGCGCGGTCCGCAGCGCATCCGCTCCGGTGCCTGCGAGGTACTCGCGCAACAGCGCGCCGCGACGCTGGTCCTCGTCGGCGACGAGTCGCTGTTTCGCTTCGAGGAGGCGGCGGATCTCGAGCTCGACGTCGGCCGACGTCTGCGGCTTGCGGGGGCGGGACATGGGGACCTCTCCTGCCGTTTCGTGGCGGTGATTGGGCGGTCGTCCGGTGCGGAAACGCGCCGGCAGCGGGACCGGATGGGCGCGAAATCGCACGTGATGCGCTCGCCCGTGAGTGCGTGCGCCGCGCTCACGGTGCACGATGCGGGAGCACCGTCCGGCCCGGCTACGATCGGCGGCCCACGTTCGCCCGGGTGCGTGCCGACGGGAACGCGCGCCGTCGTACGTCTCTCCCCGGTGCGTTTCGCCCCCCAACGGTCGGTGGTACGCTCGGAGCAGGCACCGCCCGCGCTCGCATTCCGGGGTGCGGTGGACGGTGCGAACGGCGGCGGGCGAGCTAGTGGAGAGGGCCCTCGGGCGTGTGCGTTCGCGCTAAGCGGGAGGGCCCTCCCGGCGCAGCGCCTCGGCGTGCGTGGCGCGCACACCCGACCGCGCGGCAGCTGCAGCAGAGGAGGGGAGATGCTGGAGACGTATGTCCGAGAGGTGCCGCTCGGGAGCGAGCGGACGGGCGCGCATCAGGTGGCGCGCGCGAACGGCGAGCACGCGACCGAGCGCCCGGACGGGGACGGGGCGACGGTGCGCCCGCGTCGCTCGCGCAGCGTAACGGCGGAGCCGAAGGAGCGGCGGGCGGTTCGGAAGATCCGATTCTCCGGCGCGGAATGGGCGCTTGTCGAGGAGCGCGCGCGGGCGTGCGGACGGGCGCCCGCGCGGTACGTCCGGGATGTCGCCCTCGGTGCCGTGCCGAAGGTGTCCAGGACCCGCGCAAACGCACCAATCATCCGCGAACTGGGGGCGCTCGCCGCGGCGGTGCAGCGCGTCCGCCGGGACTTGTCGAGTTCCGGTTTGGGGAGCGTCGAGGCGTCGAACCTGGAACGCCATCCGGGTGCTTCCGGCGCCGGAGGCGACATCGGCGCGGAGCTGGAGGCGGTCGTCGGCGGGCTGCTCGCCGTCGTCCGTCGGCTGGCATGACGGGGCAGGGAAGGAGGATGCCGGCGGTGACGGCTGTGGCTCTCGATGGGAGGTCCGCATGATCGCGGTGTCGAGCAGCGGCACGGGGTTCCGGGCGCTCGCCGCGTACCTGGTGCACGGGCGCTCGGGGTTCGAGGAGGGGCGCATCGGGTGGGCGAGCGCGCGCAACCTCCCGACCGCCGACCCCGAGCTGGCGGCGACGCTCATGCGCGCGACGGCGGCGCAGAACGTCCGCGTCGAGAAGCCGGTCTATCACCTCGCGCTCGCCTTCGATCCGGGCGATCCGGTGGACCGTGCAACGATGGAGCGGGTGGCGGATCGGGTGCTCGAGCGGCTCGGCCTGGAGCGTCATCAGGCGCTCGTCGTGGCGCACCGGGACCGCGAGCATCCGCACCTGCACATCCTCGTGAACCGCGTGCATCCCGAGACGGGGAAGGTGTGGGATCGGTGGCAGGACATGCCGGCGATCCAGGAGGTGCTGCGCGCGGAAGAGCGCGCGCTCGGGCTGCGGGCGGTACCCGGGCACCTGCACGTCCGTGAGATTGATCGGGTGGAGGAACGGGCGATCGGCGCGGAATCGTCGCGTCTGGCCGGGAGGCCGGACGAGCGCCTCCCGGGGCGGGAGCTGGCGCGACCGACGGAGCAGATGGTCGGGACGGAAGCTGGGAAGCCACCCTTGTCGGAGCGGTCGGCCGGCTCCCCGGCCACGCAGGCTGAAGCGGAACGTGCGGCCGACCAGCGGGGCCTCGTTGCCCGTGCGCGCGCGCTCCTTCCCGCGGTGCGAGAAGCGGGCACCTGGGAGGACGTCGACCGGACGCTCTCGGGCGCCGGTCTGCGCCTGGAGCGTCGCGGGTCGGGGCTCGTCGTCACCGACGGCGAGCGGTACGCCAAGGCGTCGGGAGTCGGGCCGGATCTGACCCTGCGGCGGTTGGAAGCGCGGCTCGGCGTACCGCCGTCGGTGGCCGACCGCACCGGTGTGCATCGGCACGAGCGCCCGGCCACCGGGGACCGTTCCGTAGCCGAAGCCGCGGCGCGCGAGCGGAGCGGGGCAGGGGGGCGCGAGGCAGGCCGGGACCAGGCGCCATCGTCAGTGGGTGGGGCCCCGTCCGGCGTTCCCGGTCGGGATCCCGTGCGTGCAACGCTCGACGTGCAGGTACCGGCATTCGCGCCTGCGGTGGAACGGGAACCGTCGCCCGTGCTCGAGCAGGTCGCCCGGGGCGTGACGCAGTTAGAGCGCGTGCGGGAATTGGCCGTCGCTCAACGCGAAGCGGCTCAGGTCCTCGGCGCCGAACGCGCCCGGCTGGCGGCGCTCGACGCGGCGGTGGAGCGGCGGGATCGGACGGGCCGCGCACTGGATGCGACATTCGCCCGCGTGTTCGTGGAGCCCGCCCGAGCGCGCTCGACGTTCGACTCGGCGGCGGCTCACGGTGGCGCGGACGAGGCTGTCGCCCGGCTGCGCGAGCGGCCCGAGTCCTTCGGCCAACTCGCAGCCGAGGAGCGCAGTCGGGCGTTCGGGCTCGTGCGTCAGCGGGACGAGACGGGCGCCCGGCAGGCAGCGCGAGAGGCGGGCGCGCTGGCGGCCGAGTGGGTGGCGGCGGAGCGCGGGTTGGCTGCCGCGCTGGGGCAGGGAAGGGGAGACGGCACCGACGGGCCGGCGGCGCTGCGGGGGGACGTCGGCGAGCAGCGAGAGCGCCGCGCCGGGGCGCTTGAAGCGGGCACGGCGCGTGAGCGAACGCTCGCGGCCGAGCGGCGTGGGCTGCCCGGCGCGGATGTGCTCGAGCGGGGGCTCCGGGAGGCGATGCGGAAGCTCACGCCGACCGAGGTCCAGCAGCTCCAGGCGATGCTCACGCGGCCCCAGATGGCGTTGGCGATGCGCGTGCGGCAGACGGTGAAGGAGGCGGTGCTCGGGCGAGAGGTGGGCGAGTGACGGACCGCCGAGTGACGGACCGGGGTGCTTGAGGAGCGTAGTCTGGAAGGTCAGCGGTGGGCGCACGCGGGGACTGAGGAGGCGCAGGCGAGTGTCAGCGGCCGGCGTCACCTTGCGGCCGATGTCGCCACCTGCCCGCACCCCGACCCGGCTCGTTCCCGAGTCCCTCTCGGCGGAAGACGTCGCGGCATTCGTACATCTGGCTGAGGATACCGACGGTGTGCCGCTGCCCGACGAGCTGCGCGCGTTTATCTCCGGCGCGATCGACGACGTGCTGCGCTTCGACGGCTGGCGACTCGTCGTGTTCGGGATCGCCGGACCTTCGTACTACCCACCCGCTCAGATGCGGGCCGCTGTCGCGGACGCCTTTCGCGTCTGCCGGGTCATCCACCCGGGGCGGCGGCTATCATGGACCATGATGCGCATCATAACCGAAAAGGCGTGACCCGCGAATGATACGGTATGATGTGGCCGCCACGATTGCACCGGGCTGGTTATTGTAGAACGTGGCGTGGAAATCCAAGGGCGTCACGCGTGTTTGGCTCTAGGCGGCCGGCGCCTGACTGGCGCCGCTCCGCCGGCATGCGGCGATAGGTGCGCTCGTAGGACTTGCCGCGGCCACGGAACGCGACGACACAGGGCAACGTGGGGAAAGTGATGACCGAAACTGGTTATCGCTGCGTGGTATGCTGGTAGCGGAAGTCGCTGGGGCATACTCACCGGCTCTGGGCACGGAGCGCTCTTGAAAGACCGGCCGGTGGGGCGCGCGGGAAGGCGACGTCACGAGTGTCGTAGGGTGCCGGCAGATTCGGGCCACGTACCGACCGTCGCCCTCCCCTGCTGCCGCTGACACGCCATCTCGCCCGCAGCCGCTCACGCCCGGCGACGTCGAGGCGTTCCCTCAGGCGGCCGAGGACGCGTAGTCGCGCGCTCTGTCGCGGCGGACGTCGCCGCTTGCTACGATGCTCGTGCTATGCAGTCACTCCGTTAGGCGATCCCGTGGCGGGCGAACAGTCGGCGGAAGAACGGATCGACAACGTTTGCGACCTGCCCGTTCCGGAGCTCGGCCCCGCCGAAGCGGAACACCTCGTATCCAGCGAGCCGCAGGTCGCGATCGGCACTGACCATGGCCGCGTAGCGCCCGGGGCTCGCGACGTCGCCCTTCGCGTAGTGATGCTTGCCGTCCAGCTCCAACACGACACGCACATTGCCTCGCAGCAACAGGAGGAAGTCCATGCGCTGGCGCGGAAGCGGGACCGGTAGATTGGAGTCGCCCGTCCAGGCCGCGGCCATCCCGGCGCGCTCGCGCACGGTCCGCGGATCGTAGTGGAGGTAGACCTGTGGCACGAGCGCGGGCAGGCGCTCGCCGAGCAGCGGCTGGAACGTCGCGAAGTAGCGCCGGAAGAACGGGCGCTCGACTGCGTCGTCGAGGCTCGCGGCGAGTCGCTCGTAGAGCGCGCGCTCCGAGCTCGACTCCTGCTCGCGGGCGTCGGGTGTCAGCGTGCGAGGTCGCGCTGCCCACCAGCGGACGAGGTCCGCCCACCGCAGGCCCTCGGCGGGAATGGGCGCGTCGTACACGAGGCAGTGTTCAGCGTGGCGCACGATGCGCACGTCGTTCGCGAGGGCGTCGGCCAGCACGAGGTCCGGCTTGGGGCCGGCAGACGCGAAAATGAGGTTCTTGACCGGGCCCGCGGCGCCGGCCCGCTCCGCCCGGTATACCGGCCGCCCGGACACGTCGCCGCAGACCACGAGCCGCCACCCGTCGGCGGCCAGGTGCGCGTTGAGGGCGTCGGCCACGGTGCGCTGCGCGTCGCCGTCGCGCACGACCGGGTGCACCAGCTCCTCGACGAAGCGCAGGAACTGGCGGTCTGACGACGCGAGCAGGTCGAGGCGCTCCGCGAGCAGGTACCCGAGCGCGTAGTCGCCCGGGTTGTTCTCGGTGTGCTGCCAGATCTCCCCGGCGGCGTGGCTGAAGCGGTGGTCGCGCGACGGCAGCGCGTCGAGCGGCCAGACTCGGCGCAGGAACTCGACAAGTCCCAGCCGGCCGCCGAGCGTCTCCAGCCCGACCGACAGCTCCAACTCGTCGAGGAGCGCGCGCCGCGTGAGCTCGGAGATCGTCGGCCGGCCCTCCTCGACGCGGGCGAGCGCTTCGCCCAGCAGGAAGTCGGGGCGGCGCGCGTGCAGCCGGCGGGCGACGGCCAGGAGTGCCGTCCGGTCGAGCGCGTCTACGCGCGCCAGGACATACCGGAGCTTGCCCTGAAACGCCTCCTGACTGTCCTCCGGTCCGACGGCCGCTTGGAGCCCGACGTCGACGCAGACGGCAGGGACGTCGTACGCCTTCTCGCCAGCAATGAGCGCTGCCACCTGTTGCCGGACCAGGTCCTCTCGCGTCTGTCCGGCCCCATCCCGCCTCAGGCGGGACGGGAGGTGCTCGAATAGCATGCCGAGGGCTCAGGTCGGGTCACGGGACGTACGGACGAGCACGGCGGTAGCGACCGCGCGATGTGGGCCCGCCGCGCACAGGCCGCGGGCAAAAAGTGGTCAACAAAGTGATCACGTCGGTGATCACCTTCCACTAAACAGTAGACGGAGACTCGCCGTGCGGAGGTTGCTCTCGGGCGAGCCGGACGCCGTCGCCGGCGAGTGACCACCCGCCGCCGCGTCCCCTCCGGAGTGCTACCAGCCCGAGCCGCTGCAGCGCGCGCAGGTCGCGACGAAGCGTGACCTCCGACGCCCCCTCGCCCGCGGTGCCGAGCTGGTCGGCGACCTGCGCCACCGTCTGTTGCCCGACGAGCAGGGCGCCGAGGACGGCCCGCTGCCGCGCGGTGATCGGGTACTCGGCTGCCGGCACCGGCCCGAGCGGCCGCCGGGACCAGAGCCGCACCCCGAACGAAGCGGGTGCCTCGAAGAACTCGGGGTCGGGGTGCCCCGCCTCGCGGCACCCTCGGACGATGAGCCCCGTGCCGCGGCCCCATTCGTCGATGAGCCCGCGGGTGAAGCACACGCGCGCCACGGTGGGATTGCGCGGTCGCGAGTCGTGGGGCCGGAACAGGTCCGCGATCGCGAGTCCAGGCGGCAGCGCGCCGGGGTTCGTCACCTCAACGCGATCGGTGTAGATCGCCACGTGCACCGCGCCGCCGGGCAGCGAGTAGTCGCGGTGGGCGAGCGCGTTGGCCAGCACCTCGCGCAGCACCCGGACCGGGAATACCGGCTCGTCGGCTCGCGCGATCAGCCCCGGCACGAGTCGCCCAGCCTGAGGCAGGTTGCGCCGGAGGAACGCCTCGGCCTCGCCCAACAGGTGGAAGGCGTGCCCGTGCAGCGGTGGCCGGAGGTCGAGGAGGTCGGCGTCCTTGGTCGTGCCGTTGAAATGGGCGAGGTGCAGCCGGAGCTGCGGATACGCGTCCGGCAGCGCGGGGCCGAAGAGGGCGACGGCGGCCTGGGTCGGCTGCCGGTCCCTGAGCAGGTGCAGCTTGGCCAGCGCGTCGGCCACGGACAGCGCTGCGTCGTCAGCCGGCACGCGGCCTGCGGCGATTCCGAGCTGCAGCGTTCGCCGGATCTCGGTGGCGTCCAGGTCGTCCACGCCGACCCCCTCGGCCACGCGGTGCTCCCAGCGCTTGCGCGCGTCCTGGCGCTCGAGCCGGAGCTGCTCGTAGCGGGCCTGCGGCATCGGCCGCGTGACCGAACCGACGCGCTGGAAGGGCTGCCCGCGGTACGTGTAGGGCCGGTCCTCCTCAACCGGGTGCACGGCCACGACGAGCAGCTCGTTCCCCGCGTTGCCGACCGGCACGCGCGCGAGCTCGACGGGCGCCGCTGGTTCGAAGTGCGGGAAGAGCGCCTCGACCTCGCGCAACGTCGCGTCGCTGACCGTCTGGCCGACGAGCCGACCGTCCGGGGTGGCGCCGAAGAGGAGCACTCCGCCGGCGCCGTTGAGGAACCCGCAGAGCGTCTGCATCGCGGGCTCCTTCTCGGCCGTGGTCTTCTTGAACTCCAAGTCGACCCACTCGTCGCGCTTCGGACGCGCGGCGACGAACGCCTCCACGTCGGCGAGTGTGGTAGGGGCCGCAGCGGTGGCGGGCACGGTGTGGTGGAGGCCGGGCAAGGGGAGGGCGGGTGCACGCGACCAGTCCGGTGCGCCTGCCGGCGGCGGCACACGAACGTGACCCGATGTCCGGGGCCGAGGTGGACTGGCGGCGTTCACTATTGGGTGAACAAGTTAAGGGGACGCTCGGTAGCGCGCCGCCTCCTCGGAGGCGCCGCGCGGTCCGCCCTGCGCCTCCGCGATTGCTCACCAGCGCACCGACCGACGTGCCACCTACCGCCGCCTCGGAACAGAGCCAGCTTGCCTGGATCGCCAACTTCATCTGGGGGATCGCGGACGACGTCCTCCGCGACGTGTACGTGCGCGGCAAGTACCGCGACGTGATCCTGCCCATGGTCGTGATCCGGCGGCTGGACGCGGTGCTCGAGCCCAGCAAGGCGGCGGTACGGGCCATGAAGGCGCGCCTCGACGCGGCAGGGATCGCTAACCAGGAAGCCGCGCTCCGCCAGGCCGCGGGGCAGGCCTTCTACAACACCTCGGCCTTCACCCTGCGCGACCTGCGGCACCGGGCCAAGGCCCAGCAGCTCCGCGCCGACTTCGAGGACTACCTGAACGGCTTCTCCCCCAACGTCCAGGACATCCTCGCCAAGTTCGAGTTCCGCAACCAGGTACCGCGCCTCTCGGAGGCGGACATCCTGGGCGACGTGATTGGGAAGTTCCTCGACCCGTCGATCAACCTCGCGCCCCACCCGGTGCTCGACACCGACGGTGCCGTGCGTCTCCCCGCGCTCGACAACCACGCCATGGGGACGCTCTTCGAGGAGCTGATCCGGCGCTTCAACGAGGAAAACAACGAGGAGGCCGGCGAGCACTTCACCCCGCGCGATGTCGTCGACCTCATGGCCCGGCTGATCCTGCTGCCGGTGGCCGACCAGCTCACGCCGGGCACCTACACCGTCTACGACGGCGCGTGCGGCACCGGCGGCATGCTCACCGTGGCCGAGGAGACGCTCCGGCGCCTCGCCGCGGAGCGGGGGAAGGAGGTCGCCATCCACCTGTTCGGGCAGGAGGTGAACGCCGAGACCTATGCCATCAGCAAGGCCGACCTGCTGCTCAAGGGAGAGGGCGAGGAAGCGGAGAACTTCGCCTACGGCTCGACGCTGTCGCAGGACGGGTTCCCGAGCCGCACGTTCGACTTCATGCTCTCCAACCCGCCGTACGGGAAGAGCTGGAAGAAGGACCTCGACCGGCTGGGCGGCGAGAAGCGCGACGTGACCGACCCACGCTTCGTGGTGGCGCACGCGGGCGAGCCCGACTTCCCGCTCGTCACGCGGTCGAGCGACGGGCAGTTGATGTTCCTGGCGTCGATGCTGTCGAAGATGAAGCACGACACGCCTGGGGGATCCCGCATCGCCGAGGTGCACAACGGCTCGGCGCTGTTCACCGGGGAGGCCGGGCGCGGTGAGAGCAACGTGCGCCGCTGGATCCTCGAGAACGATTGGCTGGAAGCGATCGTCGCGCTCCCGCCCAACATCTTCTACAACACGGGCATCGCCACCTACGTGTGGCTGCTGACGAACCGCAAGCCGGCGCACCGCCAGGGCCTCGTGCAGCTCATCGACGCGACGCGCTGGTTCCGGCCTCTGCGCAAGAACCTGGGCAAGAAGAATTGCGTGATGGCGGAGGAGGACGTCACGCGGGTGTGCGATGCTTTCCTGGCGTTCGAGGAGACGCCCGAGTCGAAAATCTTCCCCAACGCAGCGTTCGGGTACTGGCAGGTCACCGTCGAGCGTCCGCTGCGGCTGCGCGTGGAGCTCACGCCCGACGCGCTCGCCCGCTTCCGCGAGGCGTGCGAGGCGACCGACGAGACGCCGTTCGCGAACCTGCTCGACCGTGTGGCCGCGGCGCTCGGGGCCGGCCCGCACCGCGACTACAACGCGTTCCTCGCCTTCGTCTTCGAGCTGGCCGACGCGTCGGGCGTGAAGGTCTCGGCCAAGCGGCTCAAGCTGCTCGCCGGCGTCCTGGGCCGGCGCGACGAAACGGCGGCGCCGGTCGTCCGGCGCACCCATAAGCCCGGCAAGGTACAGCCGGACGCCCTTCACGGGAGGTACGACGTCACGACCGACGGCCAGCGGCGCATCGTCGAGTACGAGCCCGACCCCGAACTCCGCGACACCGAGCAGGTGCCGCTCTTGGAGCCGGGCGGCGTGGCGGCGTTCGTCGCGCGCGAGGTGCTGCCGCACGCGGCGGACGCGTGGGTGGACGCGGACGCGACGAAGGTGGGATACGAGATCAGCTTCACTCGCCACTTCTACCAGCCGCCGGCGCTCCGCACGCTCGACGAGATCCGGGCCGACATCCTGGTCCTGGAGCGCGAGACGGACGGGCTGCTGCACGCCATCTTGGATGGTGCCACCGACGCGGACACGCCCGCGGGAGCCGCGGCGTGAAGCGCCTCGTCGAGTGCCCGTTCTGGAGACGGTCGTGAGCGGACAGCGTCGCGCTTACCCATCCTACCGCGACTCCGGGCTGCCGTGGCTCGGGGCCATCCCGTCGCACTGGGAGGTGCGACGCAACGGACGGCTCTTCGCCGAGCGGCGCGAACCAGCGGATCCAGCGCTTCCACTCTTGGAGGTCTCCCTACGAACTGGCGTCCGGGTACGCCCGATTGGCAACGGCGCGCGGAAGCAGGCGATGGCGGACCGGAGCAAGTATCAGCGGGCGCGCGTCGGTGATGTCGCGTACAACACGATGCGCATGTGGCAGGGCGCCGTGGGCGTCGTGCCAGCGGACGGCCTGATCAGCCCGGCCTACGTCGTGGTGCGGCCGTACCCGGACGTGGACCCGAGGTACTACGCGTACCTGTTCCGGACGGCGGCCTACCTGCAGCAGATCGAGATCGAGTCACGCGGCATAGTGCCGGACCGCAATCGGCTGTATTGGGACGCGTTCAAGGCAATGCCCGCGGTGTACCCGCCCATTGACGAGCAGCGCGCCATTGCCGACTACCTCGATATACAGGGTCATATGGTGCGCCGGTTGGCTTATGCCAAGAGGGCGGTACGTCAGCTCCTCGAACGGCAGCTCGCCGCCGAGTACCAGCAGGCGCTCACACGTGGTATTGGGCACGTGGGCGAACGCCGCAACGCAGGCGCTCCTTGGCTCCCTGACGTACCGGTTCACTGGCGCGTCGACAAGTTGAAGCGATTTATCCGGCTGAACCCATCGCGGGCGGAGTCGGCGGCACTCCGGCATGACGCGCAGGAAGTGGTGTTCTTGCCGATGGAGCGCGTCTCGACCGAAGGGCGAGTCGACTGTTCCGAACGCCGCCCGATTCGCGACGTGTGGGAAGGGTACACCTACTTCCGCCGCGGCGACGTCGTCATGGCGAAGATCACGCCGTGTTTCGAGAACGGGAAAGGCGCGGTCCTGGGTGACCTCGCAACCGAGATCGGTTTCGGCACGACGGAGTTCATCGTGATGCGCCCGGGGGAGGAGCTCCTTCCCGAGTACCTCGACGCGCTATGCCGTATGCCCGTGTTCCGTCAGCTCGGTGGGGAAGCCATGACGGGTGCGGCTGGGCAGCAGCGCGTCCCAGCGTCGTTCGTCCGTGACTTCGTCGTCGCAGTGCCGCCCATCGATGAGCAACGCGCCATTCTGGAGCACCTCACCGCGCGCCGCGACGTGGCAAGACGGGTCGAGGACCGAATTGCGGCGGAGCTCCACTTGGTGCAGGAGCACCATGAAGTGCTCATCGCCGCGGCCGTCACGGGCGAGATCGACGTGCGCGGCGTCGCGTTCACCCAATCGGGTGCTCCTACCGGCGACTTGGGGGAGGACGCCCCCGGCGACGATGACGACTTGTTGGCCGAGTCCGACGACGACCTCGAACTCGACGCGGTGACCAGCGATGCCGACTGACACGTCGGAGCGCGGCCTCGAGGACCTCATCGTCGCTGACCTCACCCGTCCGCGCCCCGAGCGGCCGGCCCGGGGCCGGCTGGGCGACGCCGTGGGCGAAGGCCTCGCACCCGCCTACGTCGCCGGTGCGTTCGGCGGCTGGATCCTTGGCGACGCCGCGGACTACGACCGCGGGCACGCGGTCGACCTGGCCAAGCTCGTCGCATTCCTCTGCGCGACCCAACCTGTCGCCGTCGAGCGGCTTGGCCTTGCAGCTCCAGGTCCGGTTCGGGACAAGTTCCTCGCCCGGCTCCAGGGCGAGGTCGCCCGGCGTGGCGTGGTGGACGTCCTCCGCCGCGGGGTGGACCACCTGGCCGCGCACGTGGACCTGTTCTACGGCACGCCCTCGCCGGGCAACGCGCGTGCTGCGGAGCTCCACGCGGTCAACGTCTTCAGCGTCACCCGCCAGCTCCGTTACAGCGCCGACGCCCGGGCCCTCGCGCTCGATCTGTGCCTGTTCGTCAACGGACTCCCCGTCGCCACGTTCGAGCTCAAGAACCGGCTCACCAAGCAGACCGTCCACGACGCCGTCGACCAGTACCGGCGCGACCGCGACCCGCGCGAGCTGCTGTTCCAGTTCGGCCGCTGCCTCGTGCACTTCGCCGTGGACGACCAGGAGGTGCGCTTCTGCACCCACCTGCGCGGCAAGGACTCGTGGTTTCTCCCGTTCAACAAGGGCTGGAACGACGGGGCGGGGAACCCGCCCAACACGGGCGGCCTCAAGACTGACTACCTCTGGCGCGAGGTGCTCACCCCCGCGGGGCTCACCGATGTCCTGGAGCATTACGCGCAAATCACCGAGGAGCGGGATCGCTCGGGGCGTGTGACGCGCCGACAGGTCTTCCCGCGCTACCACCAGCGGGACGTCGTGCGCCGGCTCCTCGCGCACGCCCGCGCCGCTGGCCCGGGACGCCGCTACCTCATTCAGCACTCGGCCGGGAGCGGCAAGTCCAACTCGATCGCCTGGCTGGCGCACCAGCTCGTGGGCCTCGCGCGCTCGGACGGTCAGCCCGGCGAGGCTCCGCGGCCGGTGTTCGACACCGTCGTCGTGGTGACCGACCGGCGCGTGCTCGACAAGCAGCTCCGCGACACCCTCCGCCAGTTCGCGCAGGTGGCGAACGTCATGGGCCACGCGGCGCGCGCAGGCGACCTGCGGCGGCTCCTCGCGCAGGGGAAGCAGATCATCGTCACCACCGTGCAGAAGTTCCCGTTCGTCGTGGACGACATCGGGAGCGAGCACCGCGGCCGCACCTTCGCCATCCTCATCGACGAGGCCCACTCCGGCCAGGGCGGCCGTGCGACCGCTGGCATGCACCGCGCCCTGGGCGCCCAGGCGGAGGATGGGACGTCGGCGTCGACCGACGGCGCGGGTCAGGACGGGGCCGGGGACGACCCGAACGCCGAGGAGACCACCGAGGACCGGATCAACCGCATCCTCGAATCCCGGCGCATGCTGCCGAACGCGAGCTACTTCGCCTTCACGGCCACGCCCAAGAACAAGACGCTCGAGCTGTTCGGCGAGGCGGTGCCGGAGGGCGCGGTCGTCAAGCACCGGCCGTTCCACAGCTACACGATGAAGCAGGCCATCCAGGAGGGCTTCATCCTGGACGTGCTCGCGCACTACGTACCAGTGCAGAGCTGGTACCGCCTCGCCAAGACCACGGAGGACGACCCCGAGTTCGACGTGCAGAAGGCGCAGCGCAAGCTGCGGGCGTACGTCGAGGGGCACCGCCACGCCGTGCGGCAGAAGGCCGAGCTGATGGTGGACCACTTCCACGACGAGGTGGCCGGGAAGCGGAAGATCGGCGGGCAGGGCCGGGCCATCATCGCCACCGCCGGGATCGCGCGGGCCGTCCAGTATTTCCACGCGGTCTCGGCATACCTGACCGAGCGTCGGAGCCCGTACAGGGCAATAGTGGCCTTCTCGGGAGAGCACGAGGATGGCGGTCGCATGGTCACCGAGGCCACCCTCAACGATTTCCCGAGCGGGGACATCGAGGAGCGCTTCCGGGAGGACCCGTACCGACTGCTCATCGTGGCCGACAAATTCCTCACCGGCTACGACGAGCCGCTGCTGCACACGATGTACGTGGACAAGCCGCTCGCCGGTGTGAAGGCGGTGCAGACGCTGTCGCGGCTCAACCGCGCGCACCCACTCAAGCACGACACCGCGGTGCTGGACTTCGTGAACGACGCGGCGGTGATCCAGGACGCGTTCGCCCCGTACTACCGGACGACCATCCTGGCCGAGGAGACCGACCCGAACAAGCTGCACGACCTCGCGGCCGTCGTGGAACGCGCGCAGGTGTTCGGGCCGGACGAGGTGGACGCGTTCGTGGCGCGGTACCTCGGGGGCGCGGGGCGCGACCAGCTCGACCCGATCCTCGACGAGTGCGCGGCGCGGTACCGGGAGGACCTCGGCGAGGACGCGCAGGTGGCGTTCAAGGGCGCGGCCAAGGCGTTCCTGCGGACCTACGCCTTCCTCGCCGCCGTGCTGCCGTTCGGGAACGCGGCCTGGGAGCGGCTGTCGATCTTCCTGACGTTCCTCGTCCCGAAGCTCCCGGCTCCGGAGGAACCCGACCTCGCGCGGGGGCTGCTGGAGGCGATCGACATGGACAGCTATCGCACCGAGCTGCTGGCGGCGCGTGCGGTGGCCCTCCCGGACGAGGACGCGGAGATCGGCCCCGTGCCGGCCGGCGGCACCGGCGCACCGCCTGATCCGGCGCTCGAGCGGCTGAGCGCCATCGTGCGGCAGTTCAACGAGCAGTTCGGCAACATCTCGTGGACCGACGCGGACCGCATCCGGCGAGCGATCACCGAGGAGATCCCCGCGAAGGTCGCGGAGGACGCGGCCTACCAGAACGCGCGGCGCCACTCGGACCGGCAGAACGCACGACTCGAGCACGACCGAGCCTTGGGCCGGGTGATGACCGACCTGCTCGCCGACCATACGGAGCTGTTCAAGCAGTTCAGCGACAATGCGCAGTTCCGCCGCTGGCTTGCGGACACAGTGTTTCGTGCGACTTATGACGTCCGCAACGACACGCAGTCTGCTGTTGAGCCGAGGTGACGATGTGATGTGGCATCTACTGGGCACGACACCCGTTTTCGCCAGCGCGTTCGGCGCGTCGCGCGCACAGCTTATGGATGAGGGCTCCCGCGATGCCGTCTAAACTCGGACAGCTGATCCGCACCACGCGGACAACACAGGGAGTATCGCTGCGGGAGTTCGCCCGGCGCATCGAAAAGTCGCCGGCGTTCGTCACCCAGCTCGAGTGCGACGACGAGATCCCCGCCGTCTCCGAGGACACACTGCGCACCGTCGCCAAGGAACTTGGGCTCGAATCGGGCACCCTGTTCGTGCTCGCGCAGCGAACGCCTCGGGACTTGGTGCCGCGCACCGACACCGAGTACGCCTTGTATCGCAAGGTCCGCACGCTCTCTGCCGCCCGGCAGCGCGAGCTTCTCGACCAGCTCACGGACCGAGGCAAGGAATGATTGAGTATCCGTACCTCACGGAGGAAGCGATCGACCGGGCGGCCGCGGCGTTGCTCCAGCGGGCGTTTGGTGGCCCGTGGCGAGAACGCCGGCCGGTCGACCTTGAGGACCTCGTGTACGAGTACCTCTCCCCCGAGGAAGGCCTCTCGTTCAACGACGAGGCCGAGCTCCTGCCCGAGGACGGTGAGACGGTGCTCGGCAAGACGGTCCCGGTGCGGAGTCAGATCTTGCTCAATCGCGTGCTAAAGGGCGACGCTGACCCAGGCCGCATGCGATTCACGCTCGGTCACGAGATCGGGCACTGGGTGTTGCACCGGCGGGTCGTGCTGGAAGCAATCAGAGTCCGGCGCGAGGTCGGAGCCGATCTGTTCGGTGAGGCGCCCCCGACGGCTGAAGAGTTCGCGTTCGTCGGCCTGAATCGGACAACCTTCCCCCGGAGCTGTGCGCCTGGGGCGGTGCGACGAGAGGAGTGGCAGGCGAACCGATTCGCCGCCGCGCTGCTCGTCGATTCCGTCGTGCTGCGCGAGGAGTTCGAAGCGCGTTTCGGGCCGCCGCCGGTCGCGCGCGCGACACAGACGTGGCGGTACAGAGCCGCTTCGGTTCGCGACCTTGCGCAGCTGCTCGCCCGATCCCTCGTCGGGGTGCAGTGCCCGCTCCGTGAGGTCTTCGGCCTCTCGGCCGAGGCCATGGCCATCGCGCTGGAATCGCGCGGGTACGTGACGGAGAGCGCGCCGGCAATTTAGGGTTGCGTAGGCGGCGGGCCGTCGAACGGCCGGGATTGCGCGCGGCGGCTGGGGTGTTTACCATCTACCTGACAATGAACAGTGACCCCGGTCACGGCCGCACTCAACCCCGGAGCACCGATGCACCCTGCGATGGATCAGCGATCCCGCGCCGCCGGTCTCCCGGCGGGGCGCGCGACCCGCTTCGCCGCGCTGCCGAACGGACTGGCGGACGTGCGCACCTTGCCGGACGATGATTTCGCGCTGCTGTGGGACGCCATCAAGGTCGAGGGAAGTCTCAAGGATCGCCTGCTAGCGCAAGCCGTCCTGAACTTCACGACCCGGGGCAAGGTGTCACGAGCCACGCTGCCGCTCCACGGCGTGATCCTGCTCGAGGGGCCGCCGGGTACGGGCAAGACGTCGCTCGCCAAGGGGCTCGCGTCGCGGGTGGCGGAGGCGTTCCGTGGGCGGCTCGGTGCCCAGTCGTTCCGCTTCGTCGAGGTCGACCCGCACGCGCTGTCGAGCGGGTCGCTCGGCAAGACACAGCGAGCAGTGACGGAGCTCTTCGGGGCCACCATCACGGAGCAGGCGGCGCTCGGGCCGACGGTCGTCCTGCTCGACGAGGTGGAGACGATCCTCGCTGACCGCGCCAAGCTGAGTCTCGAGGCGAACCCGATCGACGTGCACCGTGCGACCGATGCGGCGCTCGTGCAGCTGGATCACCTCGCGGAGTCGCACCCGAACGTGCTCTTCGTCGCCACGAGCAACTTCCCGCAGGCGATCGACCGGGCCTTTGTGTCGCGCGCGGACCTGGTGCTGACCGTCCCGCCGCCCGACCAGGCGGGGCGACTCGAGATCCTGCGGGATACGCTCGTCGGGATGGCAGCGGTCTTCCCGGAGCTCCAGGCGCTTGCCGACGCGCGCGAGCTGGCCACGGTCGCCCGGGCGTCCGACGGGCTCGACGGGCGCGCGATGCGGAAGCTGGTGGCCGCGGCCTGCGCGCGCGACAAAGAGGTCGCCCTCGACCCCGGGCGCCTGACCCACGCACTGCTCCGAGAGGCCGCGCACGACGCGGTCGTGACGCGAAACGCCCGCGACGGGGGTGCCGCATGACGGTCGTCGCGCGCACGCTCGTCTCGGTGCCCGAGCGCTCGGCCACCGACACCTGGCAGCGGATCGTGGAGCTGATCGCCCCAAATGCCACGAGTCCCGCCCGGCGCGAGCTCTCCGCGGTCGCCGGCGTCGCGTGTAGCTGTATCGCCGACGAGGCCTTGGCCGACGATCCGCTCGTCGTGCACGGGGTCGGGCCCCGGCTGCGCGTCTACGCGCTCTACGGCGACGACGCCGTGGAGCGGGAGCGCGCCAACGAATCGGCCCTGAGCTGGGTGCCGACCGACGGGGACTGGCGGATGTCGATCCCCTGCTTGGCGGACGACCTCGCGTGGGTGCGCGCGAAGCTCGCCACGGTGTCCACGCGGGTGACGGCCCGCGAGCTCGGGGCGAATGTCGAGGGCGAGGAAGAGGAGACGCGGGGCCAGGAGGCGACGCGCGAGCGCACCACCGAGCCGAGCGTGGATCTGAACGCCTTTTTCCGCCGATAGGAGGCTGAGAGTATGGGTGTTTCCGTCTCGGTCCGCTCGTACACGCACGCCACCACCTACGTCGCGGAGAACATCCTCCGCAGCCTCAAGAACATCTTGCTCTACAGCGGTCTCGCGCCAGACCGGCTCGTGGACGACTGGGACGTGCTCCATCGCGGGATCAAGACGTGGATCGATTCCGGGCACCTCCAAAAGGTGGTGCTCGAGGTTTACGACCCGGTGTCCAGCGCGCTCATCGGGCGGTGGGACGTTCAGGTCACCTACGAGTGGACGGGGGGCGACGGCCAGTTCTGGACCGACACCGACCAGATTCGCTTTGCGATCAAGAAGGCGGGGGTCCTGCCGTCGAGCGCCAGGTACCGAGTGGTCGCCACCACAGCGTCCGAGAGGCCTGATGTGGTGGGGTGGTCGTCGACGCAGCTGCGATCCACCGACGGGATGGTCGAGCAGCGAATCGGCACGTCGATCGAGGCAAGCGGCCTCAGCGGCGGTATGAGCTACTACCGAAGGAAGTGACGATGCTAACCACGGCCGAGGCGTTCACGAAGTTCCGCAGCCGGCTCGAGCTGAACGACAAGGAGCAGGCCGACGCATCCCGGCGGCAGCGCGAGATCCGCGCGCACATGGACGCGGCGTTCGACGTTGAGCACGATTTCCTTACCGGCTCGTATGCCCGCTATACCAAGACGAAGCCGCTCAAGGATGTCGACATCTTCTGCGTGCTGGGCGAGAAGGAGCGCCACTACCGCAACAAGCCGCCCGCGGAGCTGCTCGGCGCCGTCGAGCGAGCGCTAGCGAAGCAGTACGGCTCGTCGTGCGTGAAGTCGCAGCGCCGGTCGGTCTCGGTGGACTTCGGGGTGAAGCCGGACGCAGAGGAGAAGACGAACTACCAGGTCGTCAGCTTCGACGTCGTCCCCGCTTTCGCGCTCGGGAACGACTACGAGATCCCCGACACGGGCGCCGAAGGTGGCGATGGTTGGACGCGCACCAACCCGAGCGTGCACGCCGACAAGGCGGTGAAGGCTCAGGAGGCGTACAGCCGCGAGTGGAAGGGGCTCGTGCGGATGATGAAATACTGGAACACGCACCACGACAAACCGATCAAGCCGTCGTTCCTCATCGAGGTGATGGCGCTCGAAGTTCTGCACCCGCCGTACGGAGGGGACCGTGCGCGGGAGATGCAGCTGTTTTTTGCGGCGCTCGCGGGGCGCGTGCACGAGACGTGGGACGATCCCGCTGGACTCGGCCCACCGGTGAGCGACGCGATGGACGCGACGCGTCGCGAGGCGGCCGAGAAGGCGTTGCGCGGCGCCGAGCGCGAGGCGGCGCATGCCATCGATCTGACGCGGCGCGGGCGGCAAGGCGACGCGCTGAAAGCATGGCGCACCCTGTTCGGGCCCATGTTCCCGCTCTCCTGACGCTTCAACCCTCACGGCGACGCATCCTCACTATGGCAACTGCTCTCCCTGGGTCCCGGAACACGGCGGCCCGCGACTGGTTCCTGCGACAGCAAGAGAAGATGCAGGCCGAACTGCGCGAGGTGCGGGCGGTCCACGAGCACCCAACGGCGCGTGGCGACGGTACGGAGCTGCATTGGCTCGAGATGCTGCAGAAGCGGCTGCCGGCGCGTTACCGCGCCGAGCGGGCGTTCGTGATCGACGCCGACGGCGCCAAGAGCCAGCAGATCGACATCGTCATTCACGACCGCCAGTTCTGCCCCGTTCTCCTCGATACGGCCGGCGGTATACACATTCCGGCTGAGAGCGTGTACGCCGTTTTGGAAGTCAAGCAGGATCTCACGAAGGGGCAGATCGAGTACGCGGGGGAGAAGATCGCCTCGGTACGCCAGCTGCGCCGCACGAGCGCCGAGTTCGCACATGCGACGGGCCGGAGTCGCACGACGCCGAAACCGATCCTTGGCGGCATCGTGACGTACGCGAGCGGCTGGTCGCCTCCCCTCGGCGAGGCATTCGAGGCGGCGTTGCGTGCGTCACCGCCGGCGGCGCGCCTCGACCTTGGTTGCGCACTCTGCGACGGCGGCTTCGAGGTCGTCTACGGCGATCAGGGAGAACCGAACCTCACGCGGAGCGGCGCGGACTCCTCGCTCATCTTCTTCCTCCTGCGGCTGCTGCATCGCCTGCAGCAGGTGGCGACGGTGCCGGCCATCGACTATGTGGAGTACAGTGACCTCTTGGTCGTCGGCGTCGACGAGGCGGCGGAAGCATTGCGGAACACCCGCGCCGTCTGAACAAAACCACGATGCCCGAGGCGCCGCACGACCGACAGGGAGGCGAGCGTCAGCGGGAGCCGAGCGTCGTCGCGATCCTCCAGTACAGCAGCGCGCTGAAGAGAACGCCGCCCACCATGACACCGCCGAAGTCGTGCGCGAGTGCCGCGTCGCGCGAGAAACGGTGGGCGCCGAAGTTCCGGACCGTGGCGTAGATCAGAATCTGCCTGGCCGCACCGGCGGGGCGTTCGGGCAGCGACAGCGTGAGGATGGCGGCAAGCCGTGATCGCAGCCGCTCGGTCGGGCTCATCGCGTTCCATCCGTCCGGGACCCGAGGCGCACGCGCGGTCGTGTCCGTCAGCTCGTAGTGCTCGTGGACGGTCTGCCAGACCGCGGCTCTCCAGTCGCGGTGGCCGCAGAGGAACGCCTTCAGCGGCTCCTTCGTCTTCCCCTGGGCCATCTTCTGCCGGTCCTCATCTCGGCCGAACTGCTCGGCGAGTTCGGCCAGCAGTTGCTCGTTGAGCAGCGCGAGCGACCGAGTGTGTAAGAAGCGGCGGTCACGCCGCACGTCGCCGGTGATCTGATCGGCTTCCAACCAGCCAGCGAACTCGAGCGTCCACGCCCACATCTCATGCTCATCGAGATAGTCCAGGAAGCGGGCACCATCGTCCGCATCCAGCGCTGGCTCGGAGACATGGCGCCCGAACTCACCGATGGCATACGTTCGGAGATACCGTTCGGCGACCCGACGGGCCGGTTCCCGCGTCGGCCTAAGCACCAACGCGAGCGTGGTGTCCTGACGGTCGTCCAACGCACCGACCGCTGCGTTGACCGCTGTGAACGTGGTCCGATACGCGAAGATCGCCCACTCGGCCGCGGCGAAGAGCTGAGCGTGCAGCGCCTCCGCGAACGGGGCCGCCCCTCGATCGGTCGCCCAGCGCCAGAGTTCCAGTAGCGGTCGCACTCGCGCGCTGAACGCTGCCGGCATCGGCCGCTCCGAGCTCGCGGCGTCACGGTCACCCCCTCCTGATGCGTTGTCTGGCGACGAGTCCGGGTCGTCTCGCCACGGGTCGGCGAGCGTGGTGCAACGCGTCTCTAAGCGGGCACGCTCTACGGACCACCGCTCCTCAGCGGAGAGTGCCTCGCCGGCTGGCCAGCATGCCAAGTCTGGTCGGGCCGTGCGCGCGTTGGCCCACAGAATGGCGGCTCGCGCGCGGTCGAGGGCCGTGAGCCAACCGTCCGCTTCAAGTTCGGCGAGCCATCGGTCAGGCCGAGGGTCTCCGTCGCGATGGAACAGCGCGGCACGCGCATCCGAGATGCCGCCTGGATCGCCTGTGTGCTCGTCGGCAGGGGCCTCTGCCGGTTCGCGCCGCGGCTCCCGCAGCGTGCGTTCAGTGAAGCGCTCGAGGAGCGCCCACGCCCGAAGTCGCTGCCACGGCGCGTACAGCGAGACCACGAAATCGCGTGTTACCGGTCGTGTGTGGCCGGACCCGAGCGGTATCTCCCCCACCTGGAGCCGCCAACGCGCCCACTGCACATCGAGCTCACGGTCACCAGGCTCCAAGTACGCGGTTAGGAGAGCATCCTCTTGGAGCGGATGCCGTCGTGCGGGATCGTCGAAGTGCTGACGCCCCACGTTCATGGCGTGCTCAATGTGCTCGAACCGCGCATGGTCCTCCGGGCTCAGGCTGTCGCGAACCGGGTTGGGGGCTTGATGCCAGTGCCACCACGCATAGGTCTCGGTGAAACGCAGTCGGAGGCGCGGCCGCAGCAGCCCGCATTCATCGAGTACACGGAGTACGTTGACGAGGGAGGCGGTCGTGACGTGCCACTCAGGCGCGAGCTTGAGGACGGCGTCGGCGAGACGCTCCACGGTGAGGTACTCGTGCTCGGAGTCGCGCGGGTCGCCAGGATACGCGTCGAGGACCGGCGCGGTATACCGCGTGGGGCTCGCGGCGGTGTCCGCCGACTCGTACTCGACCGACGAAGCCGATGAATGTGGGGCGTCTGCCTCGGGCGGTGTCATGCGGGACGATGGAACAGTACGAGGGTGAAGGATTGCAGCGATCAGCGGAACGTCCGTGTCAGCGCGACAGAGAGCCAGTCTGCAGCTGTGGATCGCGCCATCCGTCTGGCTACAGACCGAGTTTCGCGGCGGCGCTTGCGCGCAAAGCTCGCGCATTGCGCACGTAGCGCATGACGGTGTCCACGCGTGCGTGCCCCGTCTGGTCCATGATCTCGTCGAGCCGCGCGCCGGCGGCCGCGGCGCTCGTGACGAAGCCCGCACGGAGCGAGTGCCCGGCGTGCTGGCGCACGATCTTCGCCACAAACGCCGCCTGCCACACCGCCTGGTCGTGCCGCGCGCGCGCGGTGTGCGAGAGCCGGTGCCAGGCACGCGTCGCCTGGCGCTCGGCCACCGGCACGACGGCGCGCTTGATGGCGAGCGCCACCCACTGGTCGGTGAGCCGGCGCGGGAGCACGCGCTCCGCCTTGGAGAGCGGACGGAATACTGGTCCTGCGTCGATCCCGGCGCGCTCGAGCCACTCCTGCAAGGCGAGCACCGGGCAGTGCTCCCGGTGCCGGGCGAACGGCAGGTCCTTGAGGCGCCCGGCGCCCTCCTGGTCCGTTTTTGAGCTACGCACGGTGATGCGAACGCCGTCGGTCTGCCAGTCGAGGTCCGCCACGTCGAGCGCCACGAGCTCCGCGCGGCGAAACGCCCCGGCGAAGCCCACCAGGATGAGCGCGCGGTCGCGGACGCCGGCGAGCGTCGGCGGGAGGGCGTCCACCATGGCGCAGACGGTCTCGGTGACCGCGGCGGCCTTCTCGGCCGGAGCCACGCCGTGCGTGCGCCGGATGCCGCGCCAGGTCGCCTTGAGCGCTGGGTCGTCGAGGGCGAGCGCGTGGCCCGCCTCGCGGTGGTGGTAGGCGATCGCGGCGAGGCGCCGCTGGAGCGTGGCGACCTTCCGCCCCTCGCGGTCGGCCGAGACGGCGAGGTAGGTGCGGACCACTAGCGGGTCGGCCGGCAGCGGCGCGGCGCCGCGCGCCGCGCAGTAGGCGACGAAGTGGCGCCAGTCGGCGCGGTAGGCGCGGAGCGTAGCAGCGGCGTAGGCGCGCTCGCGGTAGGTCTCAGCGGTGCCCACCTCGGCGGCGACGGCCTCGGCGCCGACTGGCAGGCCGCCGGTTCCGCCGCGCACGACGACGGCGCCGCCAGAAGTGTCCTCGGGGACCGCGTCGGCCGGCAGGTCGGGATCGTCGGGCCACATCCCCGAGTCGCTAACGGAGGGGGTCGACACTCGGGGGCGTGAGTGGCGGGTGGATGGTGGTGAACGGTCCCAAGGTACTGAGAACTCTCACTTCTCAATAGTAATGTTGGACGCTTGCTTGGGGCATCGCACATTCCCATGGTGGCTAGCGCGAGGGCTGCCCTCGGTTGGCCGTCCAGAAGGGCCGTACCACGCCCAGGCTGCGGCTGATCGGCTGCGGGCCGAAGTACCGCGAGTCGAGCGAGCGAACCGAGTAGGGCGAGAACAGCCAAGCCGTGCTGGTCGCGAGGACGTAGCGTCTGTAGGCAAAGGGTTCGAGCGCTCGCCCGGTGCGGTCGCGCAGCATGGGAGTCGTGCGCGCTACCGGCAGCCCGTTGAGCCGAATGCCGCTCGGCGACCAGTCTATGGTGTCACCCGCGAGCGCGAGCACCACCTTCCCCAGCGCCTCCACCTCACCGGGGCACTTCCCGCGCGTCAGATACCCGCGCTCGCGCGCCCAGCGCCCCCGCGCCTCATCCAGGCACCACAACGCGATGCTACCCCGCCCGATCTGCGCGTCGCGATCGAGCCAGTAGAGGCCCCGCGGCAGGCTTTCCGTATGCTGCCAGCGGAGCCCAGACGTCTGCACACCGGCGGCGAGCGCGCCGAGCGCCCCGAGCACGCCCGTGAGGAGCAGCAGGTCGCGGCGGCGCGCTCGCATCACGCAGCGGCCGTGGCCACCGGGATTCGGGCGTGCATCGGGTTCACGTCCGCGAGCACGGCAAGCTTCGGCGACATGCGATAGTCCACCTTGGCTGCCCGCACGGCAGGCTGCCCGCGCAGGAAGAGGAGAAGCTCGGACCCGGGCATCCGCAGCACCTCGTCGGCCGTCAGCAGCCGACGCCCGCGCTCCGCGAGCGTCGTCGCCTCCCCCTCGTTGCGCTGGGCGTGGTGCCCCCGACTCACGCCGCGCGAGCGGTTCTCGCTCGCCACCTGGATCGTCGCCTCCCCCGTCAGCTTCGAGAGGTGCTCCGCCGTATCCCAGTCGTTAGTCCCGAACGCCTGCAGCACCTCGCAGTTAGCGAGGAAGGTCGCCCAGCGGTCTGGGTACGTCGCGCGGAGCTGGGCGAGATCCTGCAGCAAGAGCCAGAACGTCACCCCGTAGCCCGCCGCGAGCCCGATGTCCCGCTCGACCGGCTGCATGCGGCCGAGGTGCGCGAACTCGTCGAGCAGGAAGAGAGCGCGCGGGGCGCCCGGCGCCGGCGGCCGGCGCGTCACGGCCGTCAGCGCGCAGCCGATCATCAGGCGAAGCCACCGGGCGTAGCTCTCCAGTCGAGCGGGCGGCAGGACGAGGTACACGCTCGTCGGCGCCGCCCGCAGCGCGTCCAGCGGCACTGTCGTCTCGCCGAGCACGCGCGCCATACGCGGGCTGTCGAGGAAGTGCGTGTGGCTCTGCGCCGCCGAAATGACGCTGCTCCGCTCGCGCTCCGCCTTCTGCGCGAGGCGCGCCGCCGCGCGAGCCACGAGCCCGTCGCAGGCGTCGCTCGCCAGCATGTCGTCGAGCACGACCTGGAACGGCTCGGGCGGGAGCGTGAGGAGCTCGCGCACGTGCGGCAGGTTGCGCAGCTCGGGCGGGGCCGCGGTCGCCACGTGCAGGATCAGTCCAGTGAGCAGCGCCCGCGCCTCCTCGTCCCAGAACGCCTGATCGCCACCGCGCGAGGCGGGCACCACGAGCATCTCGGCCAGCATGCGCGCGTCATCGAGCGCGTCAGGCGAGCGCGGGTCGATGAGGTCGAGCGGGTTCACAGCGGCGCTGCTGGTGAAGGCCGGCACCTCGTCCACCGCGCCGAACGGGTCGAGCACGTACACTGCATGTCCCATGGCGCGCCGCGCCCGCGCGGTGACGGCGCAGTTCTCGCCCTTCGGGTCCGTCACCACGACGCTGCCGGGATGTGTGAGGAGGTTCGGGATCACGCACCCCACGCCCTTGCCGCTGCGCGTCGGCGCGACGGTGAGAAGGTGTCCGTCGCGCGCGTAGCGAAGGAGCGGCGCCTCGGCATGGCGCCGTTCGCGGCGATCAGTCTCCGCGTCGGGGAGCCGACCGACGAGCAGACCGTCCGCCCCGCAGAGCGCACGCGCATCACCCCAGCGCGCGGAGCCGTGCGAGACGGAGGCGGCCGCCGGCTGTCGCCCCGGGCGCGCCGCGAGCATCAGGCCCCAGATCACCACGAGCGCCACGCCGGCCGCGACGAGACCGTGCTGCGTGATGGGCGCGAGCGCCGGCAGTCGCTCGTAGCGGTGCGCCCAGAGCACCACGCGGTATGGCGCGAAGAGCGGTCCCAAGCTCACGGCCCACGCGCCCACCGCCGCGAGCAGCGCCGCCACGGCGACGGCGGGCGCGCAGCGCTGACGGCGGCTGAGGACCGCAAGGAGGATGACGCCGAGCGCCAGGACCCCGGCGACCAGCCGCCATCGCGCCGCGAGCGTCGGCGGCGCAGCGTAGAGTGCCGGGCCGAGGTTCGCGTGGTAGCCGAGTCGGTGAGCGACGACCTGCGTGCCCACTCCGGCCGCGTACACCGCTCCCGCGGCGAGCGCTAGCACGAGCGGGCGCCCGTTCGGCAGGTCCGCCGGTCGGGCCGGCGCGCCGGACGAGGTGCTCACCGGCCGGCCTCGCGCTGGTACGGCCCGGGGAAGACCAGGTCCGTTCGCAGGAAGACCTGGAACGGCATCCCCTGGCGAATGCGGATGGTCGGCTGGACGTCCATCTGCTTCCGCAGCATCTCGGTCGCCACCTGCGCGAGCTGCTGCCCCGCGGCGCCCGCGGCCACCTGTCCGGCCGACGGGTAGGCGCCCATCGGGCCGTAGCCACCGTTCGGCTGGGCGAGCTGCGCGCCTGCCCCGACCAGCGAGAGCAGCGCCGCCGTTCCGAAGGTGCGCTTCCGGTGCTGCTCGACGCGGTCCGCCACGCCACTCGCGCCGCTCCGGTCCTTGGTCTCGAGCCCCGGAAGCGCGAGGCTCCTCCCGTCGGGGAAGATGACGCGCGTCCAGGCAACGAAGAGCCGCCGCTGGTTGCTCGACACGTCGCTGTCGTAGGTGCCGATCAGGCGCGCGCCCTTCGGGATGAGCAGCGCCTGCTGGTCCCGGCTGTCGTACACGTCGTGCGCGACCTGCGCGAGCACGTCGCCGGGCAGGTCCGAGTTGATCTCGGTGAGCAGCACCGCGGGCAGCATCGTCCCCGCCTGGAGCGCGTACGGTCCGGAGGAGGGCTCGAGCATCGCCGCGCTGCTGCGGCCGCCTTCGGTGCCCGCGAGATCCTGCATGAAGCGCTGCTGGCGCCCCCACCGCCGCTCGACCGCCGCTCCACGGCCGGCAGCCGGCGCCCCCGAAGCGGGTGCGCCTCCGGGGAACGCCGCAGCAGCGAGCGCCGCCTCGACGTCGGCGGCGTCCGTGCTCCGCTCGGGCGCCACCGCGGACGGGCGGAGCGGCGCCGCGACTGCCGCTCGGTATGCCGCCACGGCCGGGTCGACCGGGCGTGGGGCCGGTGGGCCGGCCGGGACCTGCCACGACTGCGGCCAGTCGGCGACCGGCGGAGGTGCGGGAGGCGCGGTGCCGCCAGACGCAGCGTCGGGGGCGGCAGTCCACTCTCCCTGCACCACGCCCGCAGACGTCGCGACCTCGCTACCAGCCACGCCCGGCGTCCCGCCAGCGGCGCTCGCCGGGACCGTCGGCGTCGCCGCACCGGGCTGCTGGTCGAGGAACGTCGGCTCGGCGGCCACCGGAGGGGGCACCGGACGGGTCGCGTCGGCATCGGGACGACCGGGCGGGATGAAGACGACCGCGGCGAGCACCATCGTCCCCATCGCCACCGCCGCGATGGTCAGCGCGCTCCGGTTCACCCGCTCGGGGCGCGGGAGCGGCGGGCGCTCGGGCACGGGGAAGCGCGGCGGCGCCGTCTGCGCCCAGGCTCCGGGAGTCGCATCAGGGGCGCCGGGCCCCATGCCGTTTGTCCGAGTGTTGTCGGGCGCGGCACCGTCGGCAGCCGGCGCTGGACCCGTCGTCGGATCGATCGCCATCAGCCGCGCGCCTCCCGACGAGTGCTCTCCTCGCGCGCCGCCTGCCGCCCGATGGCGGCAGGCGGCTGCGCGACACCCTTCCGCCAGCCACGGTTCTCGATCTCCAGCTTCCGCTCGCGCGAGCCCGCCATGACCACCAGGACCGCGCGCTTCACGACGCGGTCGGCGACGTACATCGGAGCGCCAGCCACCGTGCGCACCGCGTAGTTCACCATGGTCCGCGAGCCGTCGTCCTCGATCGCGTAGAGCACGGGCGCGGCGTGCGGGGCCGCGTTCGCCGGCAGCGCGACGAAGGTGTGGGCCCCGTCGTCCGCGACGCCAGCGGGCTGCCACGGAAAGTCCACCGGCTTGCGGCCGAACAGCCCGAACGGTCCACGGCGCTTGCGCACCACGCGGTAGGCGCGGTTCATCCCACGCCCGCTGCGTGCCGCCTGCGCCTCGATCGTGGACAGCGCGTCAGCCGGTGGCGCGCCAACTCCTCGCGTCGTGGAGGCGAGCCGCGCGACTGGCGCCGCTCCGGGAGGAGCGTCAGCCCCGGTGTCGTCCGGGTAGTAGAACCGCACGTGGCGTACGCCGGCCATTCGCGGGTTGAGCGAGCCGCGCGGGCAGGGCGGTGAGTCGAGCGTGAGATCGTAGATGCGGCGGTCGGTCGGGACCACGAGATTGGTGGTGACGTCGCACGCGCGCGGCTTCACGAGCACGAGCGCCGTCTCGCCACCGGGACCCGCCTTCGAGCCGTCCACGCTCCAGCGCACCGGGTCGCCCGCGACCGGTGTGTCGGCGAGCTGCTCCCCCGGCTCAAGCTCGACGACGCACGCGCGCAGCACCGTGCAGGTGACGACCGGCTCGACGTGGCCGAAGGGCAGCGCGACCACCATTCCGAACGCCACCGGACGCGCCACTCCGGTGCTCCGGTACTCGGCCAGGGCCGCGTTCACGGCAGCCGCCATGCTCGGCGCCGTGCGCGCCACCGTCGCTGCGGCCGAGGTCGCGGGTGCCGAGCGCCGCTCCGCGTCGTCACTTGCGCGCGCCTTGGCGGTACTCGCGCTCGTCCGCCGTGCCTGCGCGCTCGCACCGTCCGCGAGCAGGCAGCTTGCCGCGAAGCCGACCATCACGGCCGGCGCCAGTCGCACCGCGACCGCGCGAGCCCCGCACCTCTCCAGCGTATGCGTCACCGTGCTGCCTCCTGCTGCGCCGGCGCCGCGTCCGGCTGGTTGGCTCCGCTCCCGGGTGCGCTCCACCCCGGTGCGCTCGTCTGTGCCGCCTCGCGGACGCTGAGCCGCGTCCACGTGACGGACGTGACGTAGAGGCCGAGCGGGTTGAGGGTGATCCGCTCGGCATCGGTCGGCGGCGCGAGGCGGGTCGTCAGGTAGCCCTCCCACGCGCTCACCACCGGAGCGCCGCCGAGGCCACGAGGGATCGTCGTCTCGGTCCAGCTCACCTTCCATGTGGCCGGAAGCGCCACCCGCCCGTGCTCCCCCGCTCCACCCAGTCCTGCCCCGCTGGCCGGTGCGCCCGGCATGGCGGGTCCCGGGACAGGAAGGACGCTCGTCACCTCCACGAGGCGCGTGTGCTCGCTGCCGAGGAGCCGGGGGTCGTTCGTCGGGTCGGTGAAGTACGCGTTCAGGAACGACGCGGCGCCCTGGTCGGCGTACCCGTAGGCGCGTCGCACGAGGTCCGCCTGCACCGCCTGATCGCCGACCACCGCCCTCACGTCGCGCACGAACGCCGCGAGCTGGCTGGTCACCACGCGCTGGTCCGTCAGGCGCAGCAGCTCGGCGGGCCCGAACGCCTGCGCGCGGCCGAGTCGGTCCACCTCGACGACGTAGGGCGTGATGCGCGACTGGGTCGCCAGCGTCACGAGGCCGGCGGCGAGCAGCCCGCTCAGCCCGAGCGCTCCGAAGGCGACGAGCTGCCAGTTGCGTTTGCCCTTCGCGAGGTCGCCGAACACCGAGTCGAACTCGGCGCGGCCACGAAGGTGTGGCGGGACGGCGGTCGGGAGCGCCGCCACAGCGACGACGTGGCTCGCCGGTGCAGGGTCGGGTGCGTACGAGCTTGTACCGTGTGCGCCCGAGCCATGTGCGCCGTTGGGCGATGGCGCACGCCCGAGCAATCGTCGGAACGCGTGCTGCATGCTGCCTTGGTGCTGCTGGTGGATGCCGCCGATTCCGGCGGCGGTTGCGCGGAAGCCGATCAGAGCCCGCGGAGCGCCTGCGCGATACCGAAGCTCGACGTGCCTGCGATACGGCTTGCCATGTTGCGCGGCACGATGGTCGTGATCGCCGCGAAGGTGACCGAGATCGCGAGCAGTTCGCCCATCTGCTCCGGTCGCATGGCGGGCGGCATCCCGGCGATCTGCGTCGTGATCATCGAGACGCCGATCCCGAGGAGCAGGTAGAGCAGGAAGAGCCGAACGCCGATGTAGACGAGGAAGCCGAGGTAGTTCTCGGCGTACTGCGCGGTCGCCCGGAACCCGCCGAGCCCAAGGAAGAGCACCCCGCCGGCGAGGGCGACGTAGGCCTCGACCCAAGTGAGCAGCACCATCACCGCCACGACGAGGAACGAGCCGAGGATGACGAGCCGCGATGCGAGGGCGTAGAGCGCCGTCTCGAGCGAGGCGAAGCTGAGCGGGAGCCCGGTCGTGTCGATCTTGTACAGGGCGATGTTGAGCCCCATGTCCACGATGCCGGATGGGCCGACCGCGAACCCGGCGCCACCGCCGACCTGGCCCGCGCGGGCGAAGCCATTGACGATGGGCGGGAGCCAGTAGCCGGCGCTCGTGATGCACATCAGCACCGCCGAGAGCACGATGAATTTCACGAGGAACTTGCCCGCCACCTCGTCCAGCGAATCACGTCGCAGGACGTAGAAAAGGGCGCTGATCGTCACCTCGATGGCGGCGAGCGACACGAACAAGCGACGCGCGATGGCGGAGATGGGGCCGAGCCAGGCGCGCGAGGTAGCGCGGTAGGCGTCCTGCGTGTTGTCGAGGATGGCCCGCTGGGCGCCGGCGTCACTCGCGACGAGCAAGAGCAGCAGCGCCGCCAGTGCCAGCCAGTGGCACGGGTAGCACGGAGCCCACGATGGTGCACGGTGCCTCACGCGGGTGCTGTGGCACACGGCGTCCGGCGCGCTTCGATGAGTCGCTCGCATCACGGACGCAGGTTGCATGGTCACGCAGGTGCCCCGCTACGCTCCCCGAAGTGCGTTCCCGCGCGAAACGCGAGTCGCGCTTCCTGGTCGTCACGACCGGAACGCGAAGGGAGTCGCTGCGAATGCACCGCAGCGACTCCCCCGATACGCTGTCGAGCGTGTGTGGACCGTGTCGGCCGGCCTACGGCGCCTGCCCGGCACGACGTCCCATGTCGCGCAGCACCGAGTCCGCCCGCGCATTGCCTTCCTGTGCCCGCGCGTTCGCGAGCACCGGCTCGCAGTTGGGGCGCTGCGCGGCCCGATCGGGCGAGCAGGCCTCGACCGCCCGCCGCCAGACGTCCGACCCGGCCACCCGCTGCTGCTGCCAGTACGGCCCGTCGTACCGGGTGGAGCGGACCGGCACCTCGAGCGCGGCAATCGGGTCCTCCCCGTTCGCCACGTCCTCGGGCTTCGGTTGGCAGGCGCCCACTACGCCGGCCGAGACGGCGACGAGCGACGCCCAGAGGGCGAGGGCACGCTGGGCGGCGGAGAGGGCGGTAGGTGATGAGGGCACTTCGTCGGTCATGGCTGGAAGCCCACGGTCTCGACCCGCATGTCCTTCCGGCGGACCGGCGTCGCCCCGCCGGGCAGCCACAGGTCGCGGGCCACCGCCGCTCCCTGCAAATCCCGGTTCACCTGGTTCGCCTGCAGCACGGCCTGCGCGCTCGCCTGTCCGGCGAGTTGCTGTCGGAGGAGGGTGATCTCCTCGGCGGTGTGGATCCCGATCACGCCGTTGAGCTCGGCGGCCTGCTGCGCACTCCGGATGGAGCCGACCTGCCCCTTCATCGCCGCCAGTCGGGCCGTCCCGGTCGAGAACTGCCGGGAGGTCTCCTGGGCGGCGTTCAGGAGCGCCCGGAGCGTCGCGAGGGTGCGCTGATCCTGCTGGCGGAGCTGGCCGGCCAGCGCAGGGGTGAGCCGTCCGCCGGCGACTGTTCCCGGGAACGTGCGCCGGAACTCCGCGTCGAGTGAGGCGAGGCTATACGAGATCGCCTGCCCCTGTCGCGTGAGCGCGTCGATCTGCGACACCGTCCCGTTGATCGTGCGCCAGCTCGGGTTGCTCAGCTTGCGCATGTTGTCGAGCTGCGCCTGTAGGTGGCTGCGCGCGAGGTTGATCTGCTGCATCTGCCGGGAGAGTTGGGTAACCAGCTTCGCCACGGCCGCCGGATCGTAGACCACCTGCGGGATGCCGAACTGCGCGCGTGCCTCACCCGGCATCGCGAACAGGACGCACGCGGCAAGGACCGGAGCGATGCGGAACCACCGAGGACGCGACGTGGCTCCCCGTCCGCCCTCCCCTTCAGACCACCACTTCAGCTGCACTCGCATCCTCGGGTACCTCCCACGAAGGGGTGTTCGGGTTCGGGTCATCGTCGCCCGGCTCGGTCCCGACTCGCGGCGCTACCACCACGGCTGGAACTGCGCCCGGCGCGACCCGCAGATCGTCCGGCGGCGTGAATCCATGTTCGGCGAGCCACTCCGCTGGCCACGCGACACCAACCGCGGCGGCGAGCCGCTCGACTCGCGGTCGCATCGTGTCGAGCGTGAGCCCCTCGGGCGTTCCGAGGAAGGCGAGCGCCACGGGGCCGAGGTCGAGCCGCACGAGCCGGCGGCCGAGCGGGGAGCTGACGTAGTAATCCCGCTTCGGAGTCGCGCCGGCGATGATGGCGATCTCCCGGTCGTTCAGTCCGAGGTCACGGTAGAGCCGCGCGTTCGCCGAGTTCGATGCCTCCGGATTCGGCAGCAGCACCCGCGTCGGGCAGCTCTCGATGAGCACCTGCTTGGCCGGCACGGCGTCGAGCTGCGCGAGGGTGTGCGCCACGAGAAGCACCGTCGCGTTCTGCTTCCGTAGCGTGAGGAGCCACTGCCGGATGCGGCTCGCGAACGCCGTCCGCATGAGCGGCGCCCAGAGCTCCTCGATGACGATGAGCGTCGGCCGCCCGTCGAGGGAGCGCTCCACCCGGCGGAAGAGGTAGAGCAGCGTCGGGACGAGGATCTTGTCGTCGAGATCCAGCAGGGCGCGCAGCTCGAAGACCTGGTGGCTCGCGTCACCCCCGGCGTCCTCGTCGAGCGCGTCGCTCCCCGAGTCGAGCAGGGCGCCGTAGCTCCCCGCCACCGTGTACGGCCGGAGCGCCTCGACGAGCGCCGGGTCCTGCAGCTGCACCGTCAGCTCAGTCAGGGTGCGGTACGCGCGCGGCTGCTCAGCGAGGAGCGCGAGCGCTCGGTCGAGACGCGTCCGCTCGCGCGGTCCGACGGCGACTCCCTGCAGGTCGAGGAGAGTCTCGAGCCAGCTCGCCGCCCAAGCCCGCTCCGCCGGCCGGTCCACGTCAGCCAGCGGCTGGAAGGCGAGGGCGTCCACCCGCCCGGCGGCGACGTCGTAGTGGCGTCCGCCGACCGCGCGGCAGAGCATCCAGTGCGAGTAGCCGACGTCGAAGACGAAGGTCCGCGCGCCCGCCGTGGGACCGTAGCGTCGCCACTGGGCCGCCACGAGCCCCACGAACGCCGACTTCCCCGATCCGGGTGCCCCGACAAGCAGCGTATGCGACGTGTCAGAGACGTGCAGGTTGAGCCGGAACGGCGTCGAACCGTCGGTCGCCACGGTCATCAGGGCCGGGCTGTCCGACGGGAAGAACGGCGACGGGTTCCGCTCGAGCCCCGGCCACACGCTGGTCACCGGCCAGCAGTCCACGACGTTGGCCGTCGAGAGCAGCGGCCGGCGCAGGTTGGGCGCGCCGTGTCCCGGAAGGGTGCCGAAGAACGCGTCGAGCGCGTTGACGGTCTCGATGCGTGCCGTGATCCCGTGGTCCTGCAGAGCCACGAGCACGGCGCGCGCGTGCTCGTCCGCCTGCCGGGCGTCCCGCTCGGCGATGACGACGACCTGAGTGGCGAGCCCGAAGCGCACCGTCCCGGCGCTGTTCGCGGCGAGGGCGGCCGCGGCATCGCGGGCCATGGCGGTCGCGTCCTGGTCGTAGAAGAGCGCCTCGCCCTGCCGCTCGCGCCGATCGGCGGTGACCGGGTCCGAGGACCCCGTCACCTCACGGAGGAACGCCCCCACGCCCTTCCGCCCCATGAACCAGCGCTGCTGGTGCCGGCGGATGAGCGAGGAACCGGTCGTGGGGCTCACGGGGACGAAGCGGCTCGACCAGCGGTAGGCAAAGGGGAGCGCGTTTAGGAAGTCGAACCGTCCGGGCGCCGTGGTGGCCGGGTACCCGGCGACGGCGACGAGCCGCAGGTGCAGGTCACCGATGCGCGGCGCATGACCGCCAACGAGCTCCTGGCTGGCGAGGACGCCGTTCAGGTAGGCACCCTGCGATGGCGCGCTCACCGGGTGGTCGAGCCCCGTCAGGCAGCGGTGCAGGTGCGTCACCAGGGCGTCCGAGTCCAGCCGGCGCACGTGCAGTCGGGCGGCGAGCCGCTCCTCGAAGGTGCGGAGCGCTGAGCGGAAGCCGTCGAGCACCCCGCGCCAGCGCGCCGCGTCGGGTGCGCCGCCCTGCGCCGCCGTCACGTCACCCGCCGCCTGCTGGAGGAAGGCACCAGCCGCCCGGGTGTAGAGCTCGCGCGGGGGCAGGTACGTGACGGTGAGAACGTACGTGCTCACGAACTGCGGCCGCACCGCCGCCGCGCTGGCGAACGCCGCCCGGCGCTCGGCGTCGATCCACGACGTGACCGCGTCCGGGAAGTCGCTGGCGACGGGGGCCGGAGCGGGGGCTCGGATCGCGTCCACGTGCACCATCCACCCGTCACCGAGCGGCAGCAGCGTGTCGTTCAGCTGCGCCGCGAGGGCGTTCAGCTCGGCGCCCGTTGCGCTCCCCAGATCCGGTCCTCGATAGGCGAATCCGGCGAGCAGTGCGCCGTCCTTGCAGAGCACCACGCCCTCGTCCACGAGGAACGCCCAGCCGAGCAGGTCGGCGAGGCCTGCGGGCTCGGCGCGATGCTCGCGGTTCCGCTGGATGAGCGCGGCCGCGCCGGCGCCGAGCGAGGCGCCGAGGGCCAGTGAGAGGATCTCCATCGGTCCTCCCGTCAGCGGACGCGCGGTACCGAGGGGCGCACCCGCGGCGGGCGCGGGCGGGCACCCACCACGCCGTGCGGCGCGTAGTAATCGGCGTAGCTTCGGCTGCGGAGGAACACCTCCGTCACCTGCGGATCGCGCGCGGTGAGCCAGACCATCGTGGGGTGGACGGCGAGGAGCACCACGGCGGCCACCACGAAAGTCGCCAGGTGCGGCCCCACCCCGAACAGGAGTGCGGCGACGAGCGTCGCCTCGACGGCGATCACCTGACGTTCGACGCCGAAGTAGAGCATCGGGCGCACGAGCGAGGCGTGGATCGGCTGTTCGCGCGCGGGGGCGCCGCCGACGAGCACGTGCTCGCCTGGCGGCGGGCCACCCGGCGCGTCACTGGTCGTCGGCACGGTCAGAAGCCCGCGCCGGCAAAGCCGAGGTTCGCCATCATGGTCGCGGCACCGAGCGCGATGGCGCCGCCGAACGCGATCTGCCCGAGCTTCTTGAGCCCTTCCTCGTTGCGCGTGAAGGCCCAGAGGAGTCCCGCCCCGACGACGGCGACCGTCACGAGGAGGCGCGCGGTGGTCCCGGTCAGGTTGTTCACCAGACGCGTGAGCGGTGCGTCCCACGGCATCGTCGCGCCCGCGCCCGCCGCCCACGCAGGGCTGGCGCTCAGGGCGAGCGCTCCGACGAGGACGAGTGCCATGACTGCGAGGCGGAGCAGTGGCCCTCCGCCGTCGTGTGGGGGGCGCTCCTGCGCCTGCATGGTGGGGTCCATTCCGATGCGTGACACGCGCCACGCGCCGCGCGCCGGCGGCAGACCGAGGTCGAGCTGATCGGGGTCGGTGATCGTGCCGTCCTCGATCTCGGGACGGTCGGTCACCCTCGGGCGGTTCAGACGGTTTCCCATGTGCCCCTCTCGGTGCAGCGGTGGAGAACGTACCGGCCATCCTCGGTGAGGCCGGACACGCGGACGAGATCCGTGACGCGCCGGGCGGCTCCACCCTGGGCGCTGGTGTTCTGGAGCAGCACCACGAGTTGCACGGCGTCGGCGATGAGCGCGCGCTGCGTGGGGACGCCAGCGCGCTGAGCGAGGCGATCGAGGCGGAGCAGGCCGCCGGTGATCGTGGTGGCGTGCAGGGTGGCGACGCCGCCCGGGTGGCCTGTCGCCCACGCATCGAGCAGGTCGAGCGCGGCCGCGTCGCGCACCTCGCCGACGACGATGCGCGTGGGGCTTGTGCGGAGTGCCTGCTTGACGAGATCGCGCAGCGTGACGCCGGGCGCGGTGCGGAGCGCGAGGTGGTCGGGCGCGGCGCACTGCAGCTCGACCGTGTCCTCAAGGATCACGACGCGGTCGGCGGCACGCGCGCTGGCGATCTCGCGCAGGAGTGCGTTGGCGAGCGTCGTCTTCCCGGTGTTCGTGCCGCCGACGACCAGGATGCTCTCCCGCGCGCGCACCGCCTCGGCGAGACGGAGGCGCCAGACGGCGGGGAGGCGCTGCTGCTCGACGTAGCTCTCGAGCGGGTACACGACGGCAGGCGGCTTCCGGATCGTGAAGCAGGGGCCCTGCGTCACCGGGGCGACGAAGCCCTGGAGGCGCGCGCCGTGGAAGCGCGCCTGCGGAAGCTCGGCCTGGATGCTCGGGTGCTCGGCGTCGAGGTGGCCGCCGTGGCTCGCGGCGACGGCGTTGAGGAACATCTCGACCCGCTCGCGGGGGAGCCGGTACGAGGTGTCCATCTTGCCGAGCCGGCGCGACTCGACGCGCACGGCACCGTCCTGCGGGTTGACGTACAGTTCAGTGACGTCGTCATCCGCAAACGCCGTCATGACGCGGCCGCCGAGGTAGCGGGCCATCATCTCGGCGTAGTCCGGACCCGCGGGTACGGAAGGCGGGGGGTCCGCGGCCAGTCGGACCGAGGAGCGGGGGCGACCCGATGCGGCGCTCGCGGTAGGCGGAGCGTGCGTGGCCGGTGGGCGGGGGTGCTGCTGCAGCATGCGGCGGTCCGGCGCGTGGGCACCGCCACGCGTCGATTTCACGCACGGCGCCCTCTCGGATGTCCCGTCGGCGGCGCGAACAGCTCGCGCCGCTCGGGACGACGGAGAGTGGCGTCCGCCTCGCGCCTCCCGCTACGCTCCGAAAGGTGCGTGCATCCGCGCACGTTCCTGCGTCGGGCTTTCACGACAGCCGTGCGCGATAGCCATCTGCGCGTCAGCTCCGCTGGTCGCGGTCTGAGCAGGGAGGCACGTGCCGAGGTCAGGCTGACGAAATGCGGCTTCGGTCAGCCACCGACATCACGCTCGTCTCGGAACTCGCCGAGGCGCATGCCGCCGCGAGACTGCTCAAGAGACACGGCTCCGCGACCTGTCCGATGTTCCCGGCCGCACGCCCTCGCGGGCCGGGGCAGCTCCGTCAGTTCTGCGGCTGGCGGCCCGCCTAGTGGTCTGAGTTAGAAGTGCGTAGGCAGAAGCGGGCGACGGATGCGAGAATCTCGTCGGCGGTCTTGGTCCAGACGAAGGGCTTCGCTTCCGCGTTCGCTACCGCCACGTACTGCCGGATCGCGCGCTCGAGCGCGTAGGTGCTGCGGTACACGCCCCGGGCGAGCTCACGCCGCTGCAGGATGCTGAACCAGCACTCCACGAGGTTCAGCCACGACGACGACGTGGGCGTGAAGTGCACGTGGTAGCGCGGGCGCTTCAGCAGCCAGCGCCGGATTGCCTCGGTCTTGTGCGTCGCCGCGTTGTCGAGCACGAGGTGCACGTCGAGGTCGGGCGGGACCGCCGCGTCGATGGTGTCGAGGAAGCGGCGGAACTCGACGCTGCGGTGCCGCCGGTGCGTCGCGGCGATCACCCGGCCGGTCGCCACGTCGAGCGCGGCGAAGAGGTCCGTCGTGCCGTGCCGCACGTAGTCGTGCGTGCGGCGCTCGAGCTGCCCGGGCTGCGTCGGCACCACCGGCGCGGTCGGCTCCCGCGCCTGCACCTGCGTCTTCTCGTCGACGCACAGCACGAGGGCGCGGTCAGGCGGGGCGAGGTAGAGCCCCACGACGTCGCGGACCTTCTCGACGAACTGCGGGTCGCGCGAGAGCTTGAACGTCTCCGCGCGGTGCGGCGCCAGGCCGAACGCGCGCCAGATGCGGCTCACCGCCGTCTGGCTCATCCCGAGCCGCTGGGCGAGGTGGCGCGTGCTCCAGTGCGTCCCGCTCGGCGGCGCCTGCTCCAGCGTGGTCGCCAGCACCTGGTCCACCCGGTCGTCGGTGATCGTGCGCGGCGCGCCGGGCCGCGGCTCGTCCGTCAGCCCGGCGAGCCCGCGCGCAGCGTACCGCCCGCGCCACTTCGCCACCGTATGCCGGTTCGTCTGCAGGCGCTCGGCGATCTCCAGGTTCGTCTCCTCGCCCGCCGCCGCGGCGAGCACGATGCGCGCGCGCAGGGCGAGCGCCTGCGCCGTCTTCGGGCGCCGGGCCCAGCTCCGGAGGGTGAGCCGGTCAGCCTCGCTGACCGTGATCGGCAACGCGTGCGGCGCGGGCATGACTCCCTCCAGCATACGGGAGCCTGCTCCGCGCCGCATCAGCCGCGCCAGACTGGCCAGCTTCTACCAACTCGGACCACTAGCACTACCTCGCCACATCTCGGCGCTCGTTCAGCTTGCTCGCTCGCGTCCGCGCTCGTAGGCTGGGGCGTCGTGCGACAGGGGCTGGTGATGGGGCGAAGCTAGGATCCGCCAGAAGTGCCGCGTGGGAGCGCGAGTTCGACCGCTGGCTCGCGCCGTTCTGGAGCGCGCTCGGCGACACGCGCCGCCGGCGCTGGGGGCCCGTGTACGTGCGCGGGCTCCTCGGCCCCGGCGAGCGCAAGAGCGTCGAGCCGCTGGTCGCCCGCGTTGCGCCGGCCGACTACGAGCAGGTGCACCACTTCGTGTGCAGGTCGTGCTGGGACCCGGCGCCACTCGAGCGCGTGCTCGCCGAGAAGGCGCAGGCGCTGGTCGGTGGTCCCGACGCGGTGCTGATCATCGACGACACCGCGCTGCTCAAGCAAGGCAAACGCTCAGTTGGCGTCGCACGTCAGTACGCGGGCGCGGTGGGCAAGACGACGAACTGCCAGACGCTGGTCTCGCTCACCCTCGCCCGCGAGGAGGTGCCGGTCGGCGTGGCGCTGCGCCTCTTCCTGCACGCGGAGTGGACCGACGATCCCGCGCGCTGCCGGGCCGTGGGCGTTCCGGACGAGTGCCTGGCGTACCGCACCAAGCTCGAGATCGCGCTCGCGGAGCTCGACCGGCTGCAGGCCGCGGGGGTGACGTGGGGCTGCGTGCTCGCGGACGCCGGCTACGGCATCATCGCGGCGTTCCGCCAGGCGCTCTCGGCGCGGGGGCTCACCTGGGCGGTGGGCATCCCGCGCATCCAGAAGGTCTACCCGGCCGACGTGACGAGGCAGATGCCGGAACCCGGCGTCGGCGTGCACCGGGGCCGACCGCGTCGCCATCCGGTGCCGTCGGTCGCCAGCGTGCCGGCCGAGCAGGCGCTCGCCACGGCGCGCTGGCGCCGACTGACGTGGCGCACCGGGACGAAGGGCCCGCTCTCGGCGCGCTTCGCCGCCGTGCGCATCGTCGTCGCGGACGGCACGCAGAACGCCGGCGGCCAGCATCTCCCGGGCGAGGCGGCGTGGCTCGTGGGCGAGTGGCGCGACACGGGCGAGCGGAAATACTACCTGACGAACCACCCAGCGCGGACAGCGCTCCGCGCCCTCGCATCGGCGATCAAGGCGCGCTGGAGCTGCGAGCAGGCGCACCAGCAGCTCAAGGAGGAGCTGGGCCTCGACCACTTCGAGGGGCGCACGTGGCTCGGGCTGCACCATCACGCCCTGCTGACGCTGATCAGCTTCGCCTTCCTGCAGCACCTGCGACTCCAGGAGATCCGCAGGCGGGGGGAAAACGCGGGCGGGGCGCGCCGGTCCGCCGCAGCCGTCCCTGCCCGCGATCCGCCGCGCGCTCCTCGCTCGGCGCGCCGTCGTCCAGCTGCGCTGCCCGAAATGCAACGGGCGGCTGGTGTACCAGCCGCCCGCGTAAGCGTAGATGTAGCGAAGTAGTGCTAGTCGCCGAGCTGGCCCCCCAACGCCTTCGGGCGCTGCACCTCGGCGACCTGCAGGCCACGGTAGTACTGTTTCCAGCGACCGAACGTCTTCTCGCTGATGCCGTGCCGACGGCAAACCTTCCGTACGGCGACCCCGGCCGCGGTCTCCTGGAGAATCGCGACGAGCTGGGCGCCCATAAACCGGCTCTTCCGAATCGGCCCTCCAGGTGAGGACCGGACATTACCACTGGATGACCGACCGGGGGTCACGTCAAGCGAGCGGTCGCCCGGCCTCCGCGGCCGACGCCGAGCACCAGAACGCCGAGCGCGACGAGCCGGATCCACTCGTACGCCACCGGCCGTTTGCCGAGCAAAGAGAACGGCGAGCACCGCCCAGAGCAGCACGTTGAGCTTGTCCACCGGCGCCACGTTCGCCGCCTCCCTCGTCTTGAGCGCGCGCAAGTCGCACACCCACGACGCGCCCGTCGCGAGCGCTGAGAGGACCAGGAAGGCGGGGGATCGGGGAGAACCAGCGGGTCACGCCACTTCCCCGTCGCGGCGACGAACGCGAGCCCAGCGCACAGATCAGCCTGGTCTGTGTGGTCGCCATCCCTTGCTCCGTGCGGGGCGACGAATGCTGCCCGACCCTGATAGCCGCGCCGGCCGGGGCGCCGGCGCGGACGGTCGGGGGAGGGCCGGCAGACGTCAGCCCCCGTAGCCCTCCGCTCGAAAGGCGAACGTTCCGGGAGCGCGGGCCCTGGCCCGGAGCCCTCGCGCCACGACAGCTTGGTTTCCGGTTCGCTTCAGGTTCGCTTCAGGTCCGACGCACCAGCGTGCTCGCAACCCGCCGCCCCGCCTTTCCCATGCGGTTGCTCCTGGCCGAAGACGACGAACAGCTCGGCGCCTCGCTCGCACGGGGGCTGCGCGAGCAGGCGTATGCGGTCGACGTCGTCACCGACGGCGACGCGGCCGTCGTGCAGGCAGCCGTCACCGACTACGACGCCGTCATCCTCGACGTCCTGATGCCGCGCCGGGACGGGATCGACGTCTGCCGCGAGCTGCGCCGCCGGGGTGGGCACACCCCCATCCTCCTCCTGACCGCCGTCGACGGTGTGGAGGACCGGATCACCGGGCTCGACGCGGGGGCGGACGACTATCTCACGAAGCCGTTCGCGTTCGGCGAGCTGCTCGCGCGGCTGCGGGCGCTGCTCCGCCGCCGGCCGCGTGAGGTGCTACCGCCCGTGCTCGTCGTCGACGACCTGGAGGTCGACACGCGGCGACAGCGCGCGCGCCGCGCCGGGCACGGGATCGACCTGACAGCGAAGGAGTACGCGTTCCTGGAGTACCTCGCGCGCCACGCGGGGCGCGTCGTGAGCCGCGCCGAGCTCACGGCGCACCTGTGGGACGACAATCACGACCCGGCCGCCAACCTGCTCGACGTCTACGTCAGCCGCCTGCGCCGCAAGGTCGACGGCGGCGCCTCGCGCCCGCTGGTCCACACCCGACGCGGCGCGGGCGTGCTGCTGGGCGTCGAACGGCAGCCCTGAGTCCATGCGGCTCTGGCCGGACGCCGTCCGCTGGCGGCTCACGCTCTGGTACTCGTTCGCGCTCGCGGCGATGCTCGCCGCGTTCGCCGGCGGGTCGTTCGTCGTGCTGCGCGAGGTGCTCGTGCGGCGCACGGACCACTTTCTCGAGGAGGCGCGCGACGCGTTCGCGAGCGAGCTGCTCGTGGAGCACGGCGAGCTTCGCGACGACGCCCCGGCGATCCGTGCGGCGCTGGTCGACGTGCGCTTCCGCGACGTGCACCTGCTCGTGTACGACGTGGCGGGACGGCTTGTCGCGGAAACCGACACCGCCGCGCCCGGCCATCCGGGGCGGCGCGTACTCGCCGAGAAGCTCCCGCTCGACCGCCGGGCGCTGGCCGCGCGACTCGCGACGCATCGGTTCGACGCGCCCGCCGTCGTCACCATCCCGGACGACGAGGGCGGGTACCAGATCGCGGTGCGTCCGGTCGGCCTCGAGGCACCGTACCTCGTCGTCGCGGCGCAGCCGGGCCACCCGCTGCGGGAGACGCTCGCCGGCGTCCTGACGGCGTATCTGGTCGCCATCCCGCTCTTCCTCGCGCTGTCGGGGCTCGGCGGCTATCTGCTGGCGCGCCGGGCCCTCGCGCCAGTGGCCGCGATGGGGCGCCAGGCGCGCGCCATCGGGGCGGCGAACCTCCACGCGCGGCTCCCGGTCGGCAACGCGCGCGACGAGATCGGCGAGCTGGCCGGCGTCGTCAACGACCTGCTGGCGCGGCTCGAGGGCGCCTTCGCGCAGCAGCGTCGCTTCGTCGCCGACGCCTCGCACGAACTCCGCACCCCGGTGGCGATCGTGCGGGCGGAGACGGAGATCGCGCTCGCTCGCGCGGCACGACCGGAACGGGAGTACCGCGACGCGCTCGGCGTCGTGCAGCAGGTCGGCGAGCGCCTCTCGCGCGTCGTGGACGACCTGTTCCTCCTTGCCCGCGCCGACGCGGGGCACCAGCCGCTGCACCGCGAGCCGCTCTACCTCGACGAGCTGACCGCCGACACGGCGCGCTGGATGCGCGCGCTCGCCGCGCAGCGGTCGGTGCGTGTGGAGCTCGATCTCCTGTCCGACGCGGCTTTCGCGGGGGATGCGGAGCTGATCGGCCGGATGCTGCGCAACCTCCTCGACAACGCCGTGAAGTACGCCCCGCCCGGGTCCGCGGTGCGCGTGGTCCTGGAGCGCGACGCCGACGCGTATCGCCTGATCGTCGCCGACGAGGGGCCCGGAATCCCCGCGGAGGCGCAGCCACACGTGTTCGAGCGCTTCTTCCGCGCGGAGAAGGCGCGGTCGCGCGCCGAGCGCACCACGACCAGCGGCGCGGGCCTCGGGCTGGCGATCGCGCGTTGGATCGCGGAGGCGCACGGCGGGCGGCTGGAGCTCGTGCGGTCGAGCGAAGCCGGCAGCCTGTTCGCTGCGATCCTGCCCGCGGCGAACACGAGCAGCGCAATCACACCCGTGGCCGCCGCCGACGCCGACGCCGCCGACGCCGACGCCGCCGGGACGCGCGCGCCCGCCGCGTAACCGCCGATCCAGCGCGACCCGCGAGCGCCGGTCAGAAGCTCTGTCCGAGACCGAAGAAGAGCAGCTGGTCCTCGCGCGAACGGCCGACATCGAGCGAGATCATCGTGCTCTGGTTCCAGGCCACGCGCGCCCCCGCGCCGTACGCCCAGCGCACGCGCCCGAGGTCGAGGTCCTGCCAGCGGTCGCGCACTGTCCCCGCGTCGACGAATGGCGCCACGCCGAGGCCGAAGCGCTGGCGGCCGACTGAGACCTCGGCGAGCCGCGCGCGCAGCTCGGCGTTGCCGAACCACATCGCCCGCCCGAGGAACCGGTTGGCGCGGTAGCCGCGCAGCGACCGCGCGCCGCCGAGGGCGTTCACGCTGCCGTCGGGGCTCCACTGGTCCTGGTACTCGAAGAACGGCGCGCGGCGGCCGAAGATGTTGCCGGCGCCGAGTCGCGCGGCGAGCACGGTGCGCGGGCCGACCGGGAGGCGGCGGAACGCCTTCACCTGCGTGAACAGCTTGTCGAACGCGAACTCGGAGCCGATGGTCGCGTTCGACCACTCGTTGGCGACCTCGAAGTACACGCCGCGCGTCGGGTCGGGCTCGAAGTCGCGCGTGTCGTAGAGCAGCGCCTGCTGCAGGATCGACACGCGCCCGCCCGCGAGCCCGCCCACGGCGCCCTGCGCGAAGTCGCGCCCCAGCAGCGAGGTGCCGTTCGGCGCCTCCGTCTCGGCGCCCGTCGCCGGGTCGATCGCGTCGGCGGTGCGCCCGGCGAAGGTCCGGTAGCGCAGCCGCTGGATCTCGTAGCCGGCGAGCACCTTCCAGCGCCCCGCACGCGTTCCGCTCCCGAGCGCGCGGTCGGCCTTGAGGTTGAGCATCAGCTCCTCCTCGCCGAACCGGTTGCTGAGCGCGTCGGTCACGCGCGCCGCCTCGCCCGGGCCGCCAGGGCGGAGCGTCTTGCGCGCGCGGTCGAACTCCTCGTACGTCGCGAACCTCGCCCGAGTGCCCGAGGGGAGGCGGAGCGCGCCGAGCGTCGCTTCGGTGAGCCCGAAGTACAGCTTGGCCGGCGTCGTCCCCGCGACCGCGTCGACCTTGAGGCGCCAGCGCGTGCCGCGCACGTACGGCACGTCGAGCGAGAGCACCAGCTCGCGCTGCTCCTGCGTGGTGTTGTAGGCGCCGATGCGCAGCTTGGCGCGGTAGGGCGTGTAGGCGAAGAGCGGGTCGGCGCGCGTGCCGTTCCGGATCACGTTGAGGCGCGCGCCGTAGCCGAAGCCCGCCACCGGGTCGGACGAGAGGTCGGGGAGCCCGGTCAGAAAAGTCCCCTCGCGCTTCTTCGCCAGGTCGGCGTCGGACAGGCGCCGCGCGCGGGCGAACGGGGGCGCACTATCGACCGTGCCGGCGGAGGCCGGCAGATCGGTGCGGGGGGCCCCGGCTGGGCGCGTCTGAGCGAGAGCGACGCCGGGGACTGCGAGATAGGCGAGCCACGCGATGGCGACGCGGCAGTACGAGACGGGGTGCGACAAGGCGGGGCGGAACTGGCGCATGGCACGGGAGAATCGGGACGCCGGCCGGGCCCACGCGCGGCCGTGTCGCGCCGGCGGACCTCGGGGAGGCGGTGAGTCTAGGAACCGGAACCTGTCCGTAACCTGAAGCCGATGGTCGGCGTGGTGCTCCGTTGCCGCGAGTGGTCGCATTCCGCTGCCTTCGAATCCGACCCCCATCTCAGTCAGCCGGCCGGCTGGCCGCGCGTCGCTCAGCCGCGGGGGACCGACCGAAGTCGTCGTGCGTCACTTCCCTACCCTGCTGCTCCGGCGAGAGGGTGACGATGTGCGGCTTCGGTCACTCGCGTCCGGTACCGCGAGAGCTTGCCGAGGGATCGCACTGCGTAACGGGAATGCTTCCCTGCGCTGCTCAGGAGCCGCGTGCTGCAAATCCCGCCGACTGCTGAATCCCCGAGATGATGATTTCGGCACCGAGTTCTCGGACGGATGCACCGTCAGGGGCCGCGCGGTAACGTCTACGGTCCGCCGACGTCGCAGAACGGACCTCTACTGAACTATCCCGTTTGAGGATCGGGGCTAAAAACTCGTGGCGAGCATGACCCCGTACTGGAATCCGGGCCCGTTCTTGGAGACGCCACCTATCTGGCCATCATACCAGTAGGCTCCTACCTCCGGCAGAATCGAAACGGCGGAGTTGATGCTTCTCCTCAGCCCGAATGAGGGGCCGAGAATGTTGACGAAGTTCGACCCGGAGCCACCCGCGGCCGTCGGGATCGCCAGATGCACCGCCCTGGCCATGGCCGTAAAGTCTGCCTTGTCGCTCACCCTCACGGTGCCCAATAACGCGACGTTGGGGCTGTACGCGAGACGGTTGCGTCCCTCGATCAAGACGTGAGCACCACCCAGGCCCAGCACCACGGACGACTGCAACCTGCTGGCCTTGTTGGTGAACCAGTACTTCGCGTCAACGTTGACGCCGAAACCCGGCCCCACGGAGGAGAAGGGGAGCGGGACAGGGGCCAGCCGCAATCCCACGTCTGTTCTGTCCCCCACGCCATACCGAAATCCGGCGTGCGGGATGGTGAGGAAGGCGCTGGGTTCCCTCGGGCTTCCCAAGAAGACCATCTGACCTCCGAGCCCCGCCGCGAACCCGACTTTCCCTTTCCGCAGCGTCGTGGCCGTACCGAAGTTCACCACCCAGAACTTGGGGCTCTGGGGCGACGACGGTTCGCGGGTCACGTCCTCCTGGCCGTCATGCGCCCGTGTGCTCGGCGAATCGACGTCGGACGACGTGGCGGACGGGCCGGATTGGGCCCGCGCGGCCTGCGGGGTGGCGGCGGCGAGCAGCGACACCGCCAGCGCAAGCGTGACGCGCGGACGGTGAGACGGAAAGGCGCTGAGCATGGGCGAGTCCTTGAGCGGGCCCGGGGATCGAGCCGGTGGGGAAAAGGAGGGACCAACCTGGTGACGTCGACGCACGACACGATCGCGCGCCGTCTGCCCCAGCCGAACGAGCTACGGGCTCCCTACTGGCTCGCCCGCCGCGAGTTCGTCCGGTCGAGCGCCGCACGCAGGCCGCGCGCGAGCTTCGCGGCGGCGTCGTTGGCCCAGAAGTGCATGAAGAACAGGCGCGGCTCGTCGGCGAGCAGGTGGTTGTGCAGGCTCGTCACCTCGATCCCGTTGTCGCGTAGCGCGCGGATCACCGGGTTCACCTCGCTGGCGATCATCACGAAGTCGCCGGTGATCGCCGCCTTCCCGCCGCCGGTCGGCTGGAAGTTGATCGCCGTCGCGAGCCCCATCGACGTCGGCACCTCCATACCCGCGTCGCGGATGGTCTCCGCGCGCGGGACGCTCACCTGGTAGACGCCGCCGTTCACCTTGCCCGCATGGCCGAGCGTGCGGGTGATCGCCGCCGTGTCGATGCCGAGCGCCCCCGCGCCGGCGCCCGGACGCCCCGCGCCCGCGGCATCGCCCTGGTCGCCCGCCGACGGAGCCGCGCCCGGCGCCGGGGGCGGGGTGCTGGTCCGGCCGAGCGCGGCGCGGACCGTCTGCGCGATCTTCACCGGGTCGCCCATCCCGTGCACGTGCATGTAGACGACGCGCGGCGTCTCGTGCAGCACGTGGTGGTGCACGGCCGTCTGGCCGACGCCGCCGGCCTGCAGCGCGCTCATCACGGGCGCGACCTCGGACTCCTTCAGCACCATGTCGCCCATCGCCATGACGCCGTCGCCGTGCGGCGTCATGGCGAGCCACGAGCCGAGGGCGAAGCTCGGCTTGAGCTGCACGCCCTGGACGGTCACCCGCATGTCGGAGCGCGGCATCCCGTAGCGCCGGACGTTGCCGGGCTGCTCGGTCCCCGTGCGGCCCATCGCCGCGTCGACCGCCTTCCAGTCGATCTGCCGGGCGCCGGCGGTACCGGCAGGCGTCTGGGCAGCGCCGGCGGTCGCGCCGGCAGCCGCGCTCTCGCGCGCCTCCGCCTGCGCGTCCGGGCTGCCGCTGCACCCGGCGATGCCGGTCGCGGTGGCGAGGAGCACCGCCGCGCCGGCGGTGTGGAGCGCCGGGCGGCCCTTGGGCGCCCGGGCGACGATGGCAGGGGCAGATTCGGTACGGACGCGCATACGATCTCCGGTGGTGTGGCCCGTGGTGTGGCCGGTGGTGTGGTGGGCGGCGGGCCTGGTGAGCCTGGCGCGAGCGGTATCGCGTGTCGCGGGTGGCGCCATCAGCACCGTGCGTGACGGCGGCGCGCCCCCGGCGGCGCGGAGCGGGACGCCGACCGCCCGAGTCGCGGGGAGAGCCTGCGGGGCGGCCGGCTGTCTCACGCGGCGTGCTCCGCGCGAACGGTGGCGGCGAAGACGAGCGTTCCGACCGCCCCGACGCCGGCGGCCGCCAGGAAGGGCAGCCGCGGCGCCACCGCCCAGAGGGCGCCCCCGACGAGGGCCGCCGGCGAGACCGCGAGGCTGCGGACGAGGTAGTAGAGCCCCACCGAGCGCGCCCGCAGGTGCGGCTCGGCCAGGTCCACGATGAGCGCCTTGCGTGCCGGCTCGCCGATCTCGCGCAGGCCGCCCACGACGAACGCGAGCGCGAGCGCGCCGAAGCTGCCCGATGCGGCGACGGCGAGCGGGAAGAGCGAGAACGCCATGAAGGTGGCGATCACGAACGGCTTCCGGCCCGCGCGGTCGGCGAGCCGCGCGGCCGGGAGGTAGACCAGGATCGCCGTGACCATCTGCACCGCCACGAGGGCGCCGTACTGCGGGGCGCTGACGCCGACGACGTTGATGGCGTAGAGCACGACGAAGACGTCGACGAGCCCCTCGCACGTGCGGACGAACACGTCCGAGAGCAGGAGCCGCCGCAAAGTCGGCGGGAGCGCGCGCCAGACGCCGGCGAGGTTCGTCGGCGCGCCCTGGGGCACGACGGGCACCCGCACCCGCGCGGTCACGGCGAGCGTGACGCCGGCCAGCAGGATGGTGGCCGCGAGCCCGAGCTGCACGCCGCCCCGGACGCCGTAGGCGGCGATGGCGAGGCCGCCGAGCGTCGGGGCGACGGCGATGGGGACGCGCCGGAGGATCGACTGGACCGTGAACCCCATCGCGCGGCGCCCCTTCGGCAGCGCATCGCCGACCACCGCGAAGAGGGTGGGGCTCGCCATGCTCGACCATGCCATGACGAAGCACAGGCCCACGAACACGAGCGGCCACCCGGCCGACGACCCGGCGGGCCACGCGGGGGCGGCGAGGTAGACCGCGTAGCCCACCGTCGCGAGCGCGACAAAGAGGAGGAGGGCGTGGCGGCGTCCGAACCGGTCGGCCACCCAGCCGCCGGGGTACTGGTACAGGCCGTCCAGCAGGTCGCGCACGCTGCCGTACAGGCCGACCGCGGCCACGGGGGCGCCCAGCGCCTCGAGGTACTTGGGGACGAAGCGCTTCCACAGCTCCTCGCCGAGGCCCATCAGGAACATCGTCCCTGCGACAGCCGAGACGCTCCGCTCCAGCGCGAGGAAGTCCGCGGCCCGGCCGCCCAGCCGCACGGCACGCCCGGACCCTCGAAGGGCAGGCCGTAGGGGCACGTCGGCAGACCGGGGCGCTGAGCGTTCGCCGAGCGGCGGCCCGCTCATCGGTGCGTTCCCCGGGGTCACCGGCGGCCGACGCGGCGCCAGGCGTCCTCGACGAGGCAGGGGTGCGGCGGGGGTGCGTCCGCCCCGCCGCCCCAGAGCTCCTGCCACTCCTGGGCGCCGCCCGGCGCCTCCGGCCGGAACCGGGCGAGGGTGAGCCGCCACCCCGCGCCGGACGTCGGCTCGCCTCGCGCCGCGAGGCTGTCGGCCGATGACGCGGGGTGCACGTACAGCAGCGCGAAGGCCACCCTGGGTCCGGGCGTCGCTCGGCTCCCCGTGCGACGGCCTGCCTGGGCGACGGCGGTCGCCGTCGGTCCTCTCGCGAACGACTGCGCGAAGCCCGTGACCGTGGCGGCGACGGCGGAGCCGGGAAAATCGCCCGACTCGAACTCGATGCTCACCTGGCGCAGCTCGCACGTCAGGCGCCCCTGTCCCGCTGTCCGCTGGCGGGGTTCGGCCCGCCCGGGGGCGCCGGGGCGGGACTCGACGACGGCGCGGCGCACGCCGCGTCGGAGGCTGGTGACCATCGGCGCCGGAAGCGCCGGCCCCTTCGTGACGCGCACCGGCGGGAGATCGCCGCCCGAGCGGCCGGCCTCCGGGTGCCGGGCAGGCCGCGACGTGGCCGCTTCCTGTGCTCGGGCTGGGGCCGCAGCCGCGAGCGTGAACGCGACCCCGACCGTGCCCACCAGCGAGATCGCCGGCCGCCGTCCGGGCCGCCCTTCCGCAGACCTCCTCCCGCCCCCGTCGAGCACGACCATCCTCTCCCCCTAGTCTCAGGCACACGTCCGCGCCCTGCCCTGACCGCGCGCGTCTGCTTCTTGCATGATACAGGTGCGATATGAATGATACGGCTACGAGAACAGTGCCAGATGCTAGCGCGGCGACCGGCGCGGTGGTCGATGCGCCGGTCGGCCCGGCCCGCTGGCTGCTCCTCATCCACCAGGTGCCGCCCAAGCCGGACTACCTCCGCGTGAAGGTGCGGCGCCGGCTCGACCGGCTGGGCGCCGTCGCGCTCAAGAACTCCGTGTACGTCCTCCCGCAGCGCGACGACACGCTCGAGCACTTCCAGTGGCTGGCCCGCGAGATCGCCGGCGAGGGCGGCGAGGCGTCGGTGTGCGAGGCCGCGTTCGTCGAGGGCGTGCGCGACGAGGACCTCGCGGCGGCCTTCCGCGCGGCGCGCGACGCGGAGTACGCCGAGATCGCCGCCGCGGCCGACGCCCTCGACGCCGCCGGCGCGCTCGCCCGCCTCGAGCGCCGGATGGCCGACGCCACCGCGCTCGACTACTTCGCGGCCCCGGGCCGCGCGACGGCGGCGGACCGACTGCGGGCCGCGGCGGACCGCCTCCGGGAGGGCGCCGCCGTCGGCCCTGATGCGAGCACGTCGGGCACCTGGGGTGGGGGCGGCGTGCTCCGCGGCCGGACGTGGGTGACGCGCGAGGGGGTGTTCGTCGACCGCATCGCGAGCGCGTGGCTGATCCGCCGCTTCATCGACCCGGACGCCACGTTCCGGTTCGTCCCGGCGCGCGGCTACCGGCCGGCCGCCGGCGAGCTGCGCTTCGACATGTTCGAGGCCGAGTACACGCACGAGGGTGACCGATGCACGTTCGAGACGCTCCTCGCGCGATTCGACCTGGACGACCCGGCGCTCGTCAGGCTCGGCGAGATCGTGCACGACATCGACCTCGGGGACGCGAAGTTCGGCCGCGACGAGGCCGCGGGCCTCGCCGCCCTGCTGAACGGCGTCGCCCTCAGCCACGTCGACGACCACGACCGCCTCGCGCACGGCGGGGCCCTGTTCGAGTCGCTGTACCAACACTTCCGGTCCGTGGCGGGGAACACGTCGACCAGCGGCAACCCGCCGACCGGCAGCCCGACGGCCGGCAGCCCGACGGCCGCCCCGCCGCCCCCGCGCCGTGACGCCGTCTGACGCGCGGGCGTGACGTCCACCTCCCCTCCACCGAGCTGGCCATGGCTGGTTTCCCGCCCTTCTCGGGGGGCCGCGCACCGAACGCGGTGCCACCCGCCCAACCGCACCACCCGCGGCGCGCGCTCGCCATCGTGGCGGTCGCTGTCGTCGCCGGGTGTTCGTCGTCCGATGGGTCGGGCGGCACAGTCGGGGCGCCGGGCGCCGCGCCCTGCGACGTTCGGCAGGACGGGCCCTCGAGCACGGCGGCCGCGGTCGGCGCCGCCACGGTGAGCGCGGGGGTCGCCGGGGCGTACCCGCCGGGCCCCCAGCCAGCCGGGGAGCCCGCTGGGAAGCCCGCACGGTCACGCCGTTGGACCTTCGACAGCACCGAGTCGGGTGACGCGCCGGCCGGGTTCCTGTTCGGCCGGACGGGGCGAGGCGCGCCGGCCCGTTGGCTCGTGCAGGCCGCAACCGATGCGCCGAGCGGACCGCACGTGCTGGTGCAGGCCGATATCGACCGGACGGACACCCGGTACCCCGTGGCCGTGGCGGCGGCGCCCACGATGCGCGACGGCGCCGTGACGGTGCGGTGCAAGATGGTATCGGGGCGGGTGGACCAGGCGTGCGGCCTCGTGTTCCGGTATCGGGATGCCGACCACTACTACGTCACGCGCGCGAACGCGCTCGAGGGCAACATCCGGCTCTACACCGTGCGGAACGGCCGGCGGCGCGAGCTCGCGAGCTGGGAGGGACCCGTCACGCGCGGGGCGTGGCACGAACTGCAGGTCCAGGCGCGGGGCGACCGGCTCCGGGTGCTCTGGGACGGGCGGCCGACGCTCGAGCACCGCGACGCCACCTTTCCGCAGGCGGGCTGCGCGGGCGTGTGGACGAAGGCGGACGCGTACACGCTCTACGACGACCTGACCGTCACGCCCCTGGGGCAGTGACCGGGCGGGCGAACGCTGGCGGCGGAGGGGACGTGGACCGCAGCGCACATGCTCACGGCGGCACCGGCGCGCGGCCGGGGCCCGCAGTGGATCGCCCGGTGGACGGTCCGGTGGACGGTCCGGTGGACGGCCGGGAGCCGCCGGCGCAGGGGGGGGGCACCACCCGGGACCTCGGCCGCTACTTCCTCCGTCTCGGGACCGTCGGGTTCGGCGGCCCCATCGCGCTCGCCGGCTACATGCAGCGCGATCTGGTCGAGAACCAGCGGTGGGTCACGGCGGGCGAGTACAAGGAGGGGCTGGCCCTCGCCCAACTCGCGCCCGGGCCGCTCGCCGCGCAGCTCGCGATCTATCTCGGCTGGGCCCGCGGCGGCGTCTGGGGCGCCACGGTGGTCGGGCTCGCCTTCATCGGCCCGTCGTTCCTGATGGTGCTCGCGCTCTCCGCCCTCTACGTCCGCTTCGGGGGGCTCGCGTGGATGCAGGGGGCGTTCTACGGCGTCGGCGCGGCCGTCATCGCGATCATCGCGCGGAGCGCGGTGAAGCTCGTCCGCATGACGCTGCGCCGCGACCCGGCGCTCTGGGGCGTGTTCGGCGTGAACGCGGCGGTCGTGGCGTGGACCGAGTCGGAGGTCCTCTGGATCTTCCTCGCCAGCGGGGTCGCCCTGCTGGTCTTCCGCGGGCGCCGGGGGGCGGCGGGCGCCGACGACGGCACCGACGGCACCGCCGCCTCGCTGGCCCTCGTCGCCCTGCCGCCCTGGCTCGCCGCCGGGGCGCACGGGCCGGCCGCGGCCGGCGTGTTCGGGCAGATCTTTGGCTTCTTCACCAAGGCGGGCCTCGTCGTCTTCGGCAGCGGGTTGGCTATCGTGCCGTTCCTCTACGGGGGCGTCGTCCAGGAGTTCGGCTGGCTCAGCGAGCGCCAGTTCCTCGACGCGGTCGCGGTCTCGATGATCACGCCCGGGCCGGTGGTCATCACGGTGGCGTTCATCGGCTACCTCACCGCGGGGCCGCTCGGCGCAGTGGTCGCCGCGGTCGGCGTCTTCCTGCCCGTGTACCTCACCGTGGTCCTCGCCGCCCCCTTCTTCCACCGGGTCGCGGGCGACCGCCGGGTGGCGGCGTTCGTCGACGGCGTCACAGCGGCCGCCACGGGCGCCATCGCCGGCGCGGCCGTCGTGCTCGGTCGCCGCGCCATCACCGACGTGCCGGCCGTACTCATCTGCCTCGCGACGCTGGTGCTGCTACTCCGCGCGCGCCGGCTCCCGGAACCCGCCCTCATCATCGCGGCGGGCGTGGTAGGCTTCGCCCTCCGGGGTGTGGCGGTGCCGTGACGCCCCGCCCGAGCACCAGTCCGAGCACCACGACGATCATGCCTACAACGTCCACCACGATGACGACGATCCCCGGGTGAGCACCGCACCGAGCACCGCACAGGCGCCCATCCTCCACCGGGCGGCGCCGCGGGTCGCGCCGGCGGGTCGCGCCGGCGCGCCCGAGCTGACACATCGTTCCCACGACCTGAAGCACGTGCGCGTGGCGCGTGCCCGGCCACGTCCGCGAACCCGCCTGCGTACTCTGCTACGCACGCTGCTACGCACGCGTGTGCGGACGTGGCCGGTTGCCGTCCTCGGCGTGGCTACCTTGCTCGCCGTGCCGTTGCGCTCTCCGCTGCATGCCCAGGGGGCCCCGCAGACCCTCCCCGTTCCCCAGGCGCCGGCCTCCCCGACGGGCGCCCGGGCCGAGAGCCTGGCTGTCCCGGCCGTCGCGTTCATGCGTTGCGGGCTCCGGCTGGACGGCGCGCTCGACGAGCCCGGCTGGACCACGGCCGACAGCATCAGCGAGTTCACGCAGCGCGATCCCGCGGAGGGCGCGCCGGCGAGCGAGCGGACGGTCGTCCGGTTCGTCGGCACGCCCGAGGGGCTGTGGGTGGGCGTGTGGGCGTACGACCGCGACCCGGGCGGCATCCGGCGCGCGCAGCTCCGGCGCGACGCCGACTTCACGACCGACGACAGCTTCACGCTCATGCTGTCGCCCACCGGCGACAAGCGCACCGCTTTCCTGTTCGCGGTCAACCCGAACGGCGCGCTGCAGGACGCCGAGGTCCTCAACTTCGAGCAGGAGAGCCGCGAGTGGGACGGCATCTGGGACGCCCGTGCGCGCGTCACTCCGGCCGGCTGGCAGGCCGAGCTCCTGATCCCGTGGCAGACGCTCCGCTACCGCGCCGCGGGTGACGCCGGTGCCGATGCGTGGGACGTGAACCTGCGCCGCTTCATCCGGCGCAAGAACGAGACGGCGCTGTGGCGCGCGTGGCGGCGCTCGGAGGGGATCCGCTTCCTCGAACGCGCCGGCACGCTCGGCGGCTTCGCGGCGGCGCCGACCGCGCTCCCGGGCGGGCTGCCGCGCCGCGCCGTCGCCGAGCTGCGGCCGTACGTGACCGCGACCGAGCGCCTCGCCGACCGGCGCTACGCCGCCGACGGCAGCGCCCGCACCACGCAGGGGGCGGCCCTGCTCGGCGACGCGGGGCTCGACGCCAAGCTCGCCCCCTCGCCCACGCTGACGCTCGACCTGACGGCCAACGCCGACTTCGCGCAGGCGGAGGTCGACCGGCAGGTGGTGAACCTGACGCGCTTCCCGCTGTTCTTCCCCGAGCAGCGGCCGTTCTTCACGGAGGGCGCGGGGATCTTCGAGTTCGGGCGGCGGCAGGAGACGCAGCTCTTCTACAGCCGCCGCATCGGCCTCGTCGCCGGGCGCCCCGTCCCGCTGTACGCCGGCGCGCGGCTCACCGGGCGCATCGGCGCGCAGCAGGTCGGCGTGCTCGCCACGCGCACGGGGGGCGACGGCGCCTCCGGCGCTCCAGGGGCGACCGACGTGGTGGCCCGCGTGAAGCGCGACGTGCTGGGCCGCGGCTACGTCGGTGCGATGGCGACCTTCCGCGACGGGGTGGGCGTGCCGGGGGCGCCGGGTGCGGCGGTCGGCGGCCGCGCCGCATCAGCAGGGGGCGTCGACTTCAACCTGCCCTACATCGTGCGCGGGCAGAACCTTGTGTTCCTCGGCAACCTCGCCGCCGACGGCGGCGCGGCCGGCGGCGACCCGACGTTCGCGCGGTTCATGATCGACTACCCCAACGACCACGCCGACCTGGTCGCCCGCTTCGACCGGGTCGGCGCCGGGTTCGTCCCGGCGCTCGGGTTCGTGCGGCAGGCGGGGATCATGCGCTACTCCGGGAGCGCGGCGATCACGCCGCGCCCGCGCGCGCTCGGGCCGCTCGCCGGGCCGCTGCGCGCGCTCGGCGTGCGGCGGCTCCTATTCAACGTGATGAACTGGAACGTCGTGCAGGCGCTCGGCGGGGGGCTCGATAACGCCACGCTCACCTTGCGCCCCATCGGGGCGGAGTTCGAGAGCGGCGACCACATCGAGGTGAACCTGCGGCGCGCGTACGACGTGCCGCGCGAGGCGTTCGAGCTGTTCCCGGGCGCGTCGGTCGCCGCCGGGCGCTACCGCTGGGATCGCGTCGAGCTGACGGGTGGCACGTCGCCGGCGCGCCCGCTCGTGCTGGACGCCACGGTGAGCGGCGGGCAGTTCTACGCCGGCCGGTCGTGGGAGGCGTCGGGCGCCCTGCGCGCGCGGCTCGAGCCCCACGTGCTCGGGAGCCTCGAGTACGGCCGCACGGCGATCCGCGGGCCGCGGGCCGACGCGGACGGCGCGCCGCCCCCGGGCGACCCGCCCGACCTGCGGTTCGCGGCGCAGTACGCGCGCACCCGCGTGGACGTCGCGGCCAGCCCGCGGCTCAACACGACGCTCTTCGCGCAGTGGGACAACGAGTCCGCGCGCGTGGCGCTCAACGCGCGCGTGCGCTGGACGACCTCGCCCGGCAGCGACGCGTACCTGGTGTGGAACAGCGCGTGGCCGTCGGACCTGCCCGGCGGGTTCTCGGGCGTTCCGTGGCGGCGGCCCGCCGGCGGGGCGCTCGTGGCGAAGTACGTCCGGTACCTGAGGATCTGAGCGGGCGCGTGGCGCCCGGTCCCCGATGCCCGTGCGCCCGGGGCTTGCCGAGGCGCTCGCGACGCGGGCGAACCTGAGACGCGCTGCGCCGCATCCGGGCGCCCACAGCCCGCGAGGCACCCGGAACCAGTGGCACCCGTGAGGTCAGCAAGCGCGGCCCCGCGCGGGCTCGACGCGACACACCGGGCCGCGCTCCTGACCGGGCCCCGGCACGTCATCGGCACGCTGCAGGACGCAGGGGCGTGCGCGCGCGCCACGAACGGCACACGCACGCCGGCGTGTCAGACGCGATCTGGCCGTGGATGGTGCCCGAAAAACGCTGCATTATGAGCCGACAAGGAGACCCAGCTCCGTAACCTCTCGCGCGTCGTTCGGCTGGGGGCCGACAGAAGTCGGGCGGTCTCAATGGGTTGCTGCACCACCTCGTAAGTTGAGGAACGACAACGAGGTGGCGTATGCGAACGTGGGGACTCTCGCCCGCCCAGCGCGATCAGGTGTGGGCGTGCTGGCGCCGCGGCCAGACGGTGCGGACCATCGCGCACGAGGTCGGTCGGCACGAAGCCAAGGTCTGGAGCTACCTGGCGCAGCACGGCGGCTGCCCGCCGGCGCCACGACGGCGAGCGCCACGCGCGCTCACGCCGGCGGAGCGTGGGGAGGTCTCGCGCGGGCTCGCCGCAGGGGACTCCTGCCGGGTGATCGCGACGCGGCTCGGGCGGGCGCCGAGCACCGTGTCGCGCGAGGTGGCGCGCAACGGCGGCCCCGCGCACTATCGAGCAGAGGCGGCAGACGCCGCGACCTGGCGGCGGGCGCGTCGCCCGAAGTCGTCGGTACTGGCAACCCGGTCGGCGCTGCGCGCGATCGTTGAGCGCAAACTCGAGGCGCGGTGGTCGCCCGAGCAGATTGCGCACTGGCTGCCGCGGGCATACCCGGACGACGCGAGCATGCGCGTGTCGCACGAGACGATCTACCTCTCGCTCTTCGTGCAGGCCCGCGGCGCCCTCCGCCGCGAGCTCGTCCAACACCTGCGTAGCCGACGCGTGATGCGCACGCCGCGTGGCGTGCGGGCGCAGCGCACGCACGGCGGGAGCCGGCTGCGCGACATGGTCTCCATTCGCGAGCGCCCGGCTGAGGTGGAGGACCGCGCCGTGCCGGGGCACTGGGAGGGCGACCTGCTGCTGGGACGCGGGCGGTCCGGCATCGGCACGCTCGTGGAGCGCACGACGCGCTACACGCTGCTGATCGCGCTCCCCGACGGCTACAAGGCACCGGCGGTGCGCACCGCGCTCGCCGGTGCCATCACGCGCTTGCCCACGCAGCTGCGCCGCTCCCTCACATGGGACCAGGGTCGCGAGATGGGCGACCACGCCGGCTTCACGGTCGACACGGGGGTGCAGGTGTACTTCTGCGACCCACGCAGTCCCTGGCAGCGCGGCACGAACGAGAACACGAACGGGCTGCTGCGGCAGTACCTGCCGACCGGCACCGACCTGCGTGCGCGCGATCAAGCGGCGCTCGACGCGATCGCCGCGGAGCTGAACGAGCGCCCGCGCCAGACGCTCGCGTGGCGCACGCCGGCCGAGTGTCTGCTGGCGCTCACCGAGGCCGGGTAGCGGCGCACGCGACCCGCTCGTAGCGTGCGAGTAGGCGGGTGGTGCGCCGACCTATTGAGACTGCCGCTCTTCGCCTTCCTCGAGCGCTGGATCGCGGAGCTCTCCGCCACCGAGCCGCGTCGGGCCGCGCCGTACGTGTTGGACGCCGCGGTGCTGCGGCTGCTCGACCGGCTCGCGCTGCGCATGTCGGAAGCGACCACTCTCGGGCTCACGGACCTGCGGACCAGCACGCGGCCGGACGGCGCACTCGAGGTCCGCGCGTGGGTGCGCAAGATGGGGCACAAGCCCAAGGAGTGCCCGGTGGGCGGCGTCCTCCACGCCTACCTGCGCTGGCTCGCCGTGCGCCGCACGGTCGCGCCGCTCCCCGGACATGAGGACGCGCTCTTCCTGCACCCGTGGACCGGGCACCGCGTCTCGCGGCAGCGCGCGTGGCACCGGCTCCGCCGCCTGGGCGCGGAGGCCGGGCCGCCGTACGACGCGCGGCGGAGCCTCTCGCCCCACCAGCTCCGCCACACGCGCGCCCGACGCATGCTCGACGAGGGGTGGGACCTCGCCGCCGTGCAGGCGGTGCTCGACCACGCGAACATCGCGACCACGTCGGTCTACCTCGCCGACGACGAACGCGAGCGGCTGCGCACACTGCGCGCGCTCAGCGAATGAGCACGTCGCCCATACCCGGACCAGCACAAGGGTATCCGCACGTCACTCGCCGCACCAACGCGCGGGCACCTAGCGGGGGCTAATGATGTGCGGCTTCGGGAAGGGCCCGTGGCGCGCGGGTGGCACTGGCGCCCCGCCGCACGGCAGCGTCCCGGCTTGTGGAGACGAAGAGCCGTCGGTGCGGACCGAGCGGAGAGGGCTCCGGGCCGCTTCGCGCCCTCCGGCACATGGGTGAGCCCCCGGCTGGCACTCCGTCGACGTGCGCACAACGGCGTACCGAAGTGACCGAGCGGGAAGCGGGCGGACTCCGACGACGTTTCGGGATCGAGAGACGCCAATCACGCCGGCGCCCCGCGCCTAGTGGTCTGAGTTGGTAGAACCTAGCCACTATGGCGTGGCTGATGCGGCGCGAGGCGGGCTCCCGTTCAGTGGAGGGAGCCATGCCCGCGCCGCACGCGTTGCCGATCACGATCAGCGAGGCGGACCGGCTCACCCTCCTGAGCTGGGACCGGCGCCCGACGACGGCGCAGGCGCTCGCGCTGCGCGCCCGCATCGTGCTCGCCGCGGCCTCGGGCGAGGAGACGAACGGCGAGATCGCCGAGCGCCTGCAGACCAACCGGCACACCGTGGCCAAGTGGCGCGGCCGGCACGCGCGGCGCGGCCTGGCCGGGCTGACGGACGAGCCCCGGCCCGGCGCCCCGCGCACCATCACCGACGACCGCGTGGACGCGGTGCTCGCGACGACGCTCGAGCAGGCACCGCCCATCGGCACGCAGTGAAGCACGCGGCAGCTCGCGGCGCGGCTTGGCCTGAGCCAGACGGCCGTGAGTCGCATCTGGCGCGCGTTCGGCCTGCAGCCGCACCGGACGGAGACGTTCAAGCTGTCCCGGGACCCGCAGTTCGTCGAGAAGGTGCGTGACGTGGTGGGTCTCTACCTCGCGCCGCCGGAGCGCGCGCTGGTCCTGTGCGTGGACGAGAAGACCCAGGTGCAGGCGCGCGAGCCCACCGCGCCCGTGCTGCCGACGCGCCCCGGGCAGCTCGAGCGCCGGACCCACGACTACGTGCGGCACGGCACGACGGACCTCTTCGCGGCGCTCGACGTGGCGACGGGCCGGGTGATCGCCGCGACCCACCGGCGGCACCGCAGCGTCGAGTTCCGGCGCTTCCTCGACACCGTCGACGCGGCGGTCCCGCCCGGTCTGGACGTGCACCTGGTGCTCGACAACGCGGCGACGCACACGACGGAGCTGATCCGGCGTTGGCTCCTCAAGCGGCCGCGCTACCACGTGCACTTCACGCCCACGTCCGCCTCGTGGCTCAACCTCGTGGAGTGCTGGTTCAGCATCCTCCGACGGCGGGAGCTCGCGCGGGGCGTGTACCGCAGCACCTACGCGCTGGAGCGGGCGCTCCGGCAGTACGTGGCCGCGACGAACACGGAGGCGAAGCCCTTCGTCTGGACCAAGTCGGCCGACGAGATCCTCGCCTCCGTCGCCCGCTTCTGTCTACGAGCTTCTAACTCAGACCACTAGCTCCGCCGCACGGCTTCGTCGATGAGCGCAAGCAGTCGATCCGTCTAAGGGTCGACTGAGGACGGGGCAGCCGAGGATGGGGCAGCCGGTGGGGAATCGGCTCCGCGTGCGGACGCCCACGCCAGCGACGCGGTATCCTCGTGCCCATCCCGGCGCGCTCGACGAAGCCAGTACCGCACGGCTGCAGCGCCGGCCAGAAGGATCGCAGGAGGCACGAACCAGGCGAGCGCGCCGAGGCCGCGCGTGCGCGGCAGCGACGTGTCCACCTCCAGCACATGCCGGACCTCGTGGTCATGGAAGTGGGCCTGCTCGTCATTGAGGGCATCGTCGCGACGCGGCGGCGGCAGCCAAAGAAGGCGACCGCCGCCGTTCCGGTCCTGATGCTCACCGCGCACGTCCACCCGGGACTCAGGGAACGAGCGTTCGATGCCGGCTGCGATGTCGATCTCCACAAGCCGTTGGACCCGCAGACATTAGGCGTCGAGATTCGCCGCATCGTTCTCGCTCGGGACGTGCGGCGCGACACTGGCGACGCCACGTCGCCCTGAGCGGCGGACCGGAGCGTGCATTGGGCGGGATACCCTCGATCCCGAGCGCCGCTATGCCCGCCTCCGCCACCCCGTGTCCCCTCGCTCCCGCCCTCGCCGCGCGCATCCGCGAGGCCCGCGAGGAGCTCACCCGGCGGTGGCTGGAGCGCATCAGCGCGCGCGTCTCACTCGACCCGAACCGCGTCTTCCCGACGGAGGACCTGCTCGACCACGTCCCAATCCTTATCGACGGGATCGCGGCCTACGTGGAGGACCCCGCGCAGGAGGTGCCGGCCGACGCGCCGGTGATCGGCAAGGCGATGGAGCTCGGTGCGATGCGCCATGCGCAGGGCTTCGACGAGTACCAGATCCTCAAGGAGTACGAGCTGCTCGGCGGAATCCTCTACGCGCACTGCATCGCCGAGGTGCGCACGATAGAAGAGCCGTGCGGGAAGGACGAGCTGCTCGCGTGCGGGCACCGGCTGTTCCGCGCGATCGTCCTCATTCAAGAGGCGACGGTCGCGCACTACCTGCAGCAGATGCGGGCGAAGCTCGCCGAGCGCGAGGAGCGATTGCGGGGGTTCAACCGCGCGCTCACGCACGAGCTGAAGAACCAGATCGGCGCCGTGCTGGGCGCGGGTGAGCTGCTTGACCTTGAGGGGCTCCCCGAGGCGGAGCGCCCGCGGCTGGTCGCCGTGGTGCGCCGCAACGCGGCGGCGATGCGTGGCACGCTCGACAACCTCGTTGAGCTCTCGAGGATGGACCGCGAGGCCCGGCAGCAGCGGCGAGTGCTGCTGCCGCAGGCGGTCGCCGAGGCGGCGCGCCAGCTGCGCGACGCGGCGGCCGCCGCGGGCGTAGAGGTGCGTCTCGCGGAGCTGCCCGCGGTGGAGGTGCCGGCGGCCGCCGTGGAGCTGGCGGTGACGAACTACCTCTCGAACGCGATCAAGTACCGCGACCGCGCGGCCCCCGCGTCGTGGGTCGAGGTGCGTGGCCACACGACCGAGCCGGGGCCGCAGGCGGATCCGGAGACCGTGATCGAGGTGTGGGACAACGGGCTGGGGGTACCGCCGGCGAAGCGCGCGGCGCTGTTCGCGCGCGGCTTCCGCGCCCACGCCGAGACGATCACCGGCGTCGAGGGGACGGGGCTCGGGCTCAGCATTGTGAAGGACGCCGTGGAGGCATTCGGCGGCAGGGCGTGGGCCGCATTTCCGCCGGGTGGTGGAGCCTGCTTCGCCTTCGCGCTGCCGGCGCGACGGTCCGGCGACGCGCGCTGACGCGAGCGCGCCACCCCATGACCCGGCGAGCAGGCTGCGGTTGGCTGAGCACATGGGACCTCACCCCCTTCACCCGACCCATAACCACTGCTCCTTAGCGCTTGGGAAGGGTCAGCGGGAGTATGCAGCCGCGCGCACGCGCCTGCTGGCCGATCGTGCAGGGGCCGTCACACGCGGGAACCGCGAACGGGGAGCCGGTCGCCCCCTCGGGCGGGGTCACGCCCTTTCGAGTGAAGCTTCGATTCCCCTGGGGCGGTCCGCGCTACGCCCGGGGCGCGCCCCGGGCGCCGCCGAGCACCTCGTCGCACGCAGCGAGGGCCTCAGCGCGGACCGCGTCGGACCACTGCCCGGCGTGCGGCTGCCGCGCGACCAACGATCGGACGGCCTCAGCCGGGTGCCCCAGCGCCAGTGCGTGGCGGCAGAAATCGCGGACGGCCGCCGCCAGCTCGTCGCCCCCGTGGGGGAACAGGAAAATCAGACGTTGGCGGAAGGTGCCGAGGGGCATGCGGGAGCGCCGCGAGCGGTCGGTCGTCGGTCGGTGCAGACTCCTGCTGCCGCACCAACGGCTCGCGCCGGCCTCGGTTCCGTGTGGCGCGTCGATCGTACTACCGTTACCTCGCCAGATCTCGCCAGATGCGGCTAACTGTCGCGACCGGGGAGGTCGCTTCCTACGCGGAGAGGCGGCTGATCGGCGCCCGGGCCTTCGCCCCTTGGCAGCACGCGGCGCATCGCCGCGCCCGTTCGCTGGGCGAGCGCGTGGCGCTGTGGCCGGTCGAGGGCCTCCGTACGGAGAAAGCGAACTGTGTTGCTCACCTGCTCGACGACGCTCTCGAACTCGAACCCGGCTGCCACTCCCCTGGCGCATGGGGGCTCGGCGAGCGCCTCAAGCTGCGCGTCGCTCAGATCGGGCGTGGCCTCAACGAGCGCAATCAGGCGACTCGCGAAGGTGCGGAGCGCGTCGGCGTAGGCGACGGTCGGGTCGTTGGGTCTCATGCCTCGGGCGTCGGGGTGGCCGGTCACGGCGAAGCGGCGAGCAAAGCCGGCGCGGCCCGCGCACATTAGAGGCCAGTGGAGCGCTTCAGCACCTCCGGCACGGCGCTCCGAGTCCCTGCTCGCGTCACCGGCTCCGGCGTGGTACCGTCCGGCATGGACACTGTACGGATCTTCCCCATGAGACGTGCGGTGCTGGACACCATCGGCCCGAGCATGCAGTTGGTCCGACGCGGTGTGCGCATCCTGCTCGACTCGGACACCGGGGAGCGCGTGGCGTGCGCGCACTTCCGCCATCCGGAGGGCGTCGCGCCAGCGGGGCCGTGGCGCGCGCCGCGGAGCCCCCGGTGAGCAGGAGCCCCGAGGACGTGCGGCGCTGCGACGACTGCGGCGCGGTGGCGCCGCCGTACACGCCGGTGCGGCTGACGCTCACGACCGAGACGCCGACGACGACGCGCCGCGTGGTGGGCATCGAGTACTGCTGCGCCGCCTGCCTCGCGCGGCTCGACGACGACCAGGGGAGGGAGGGGTGAGGGAGCTGCTGGATCCCGGCGACTTCAGCCGGCGCGCGGCGTCGCGCGACGCGGAGGACATCCACGCGAAGGACGCCTACGCGGAGGACGCCCGCCCGGACGGCGTCGCGCCGCGGCGCGAGGTGCACGACCGGGCGCACGACGTCCGCTGGCGCATCTTCGAGTTCGTGGCGCGCACCCAGCTCGCGCCGCCGCGCCCGCGGGCGCTGCTGGCCGACGGCGGCAAGGTGCTGCGCCGGATCGAGGCGTTCCCGGCCGACTGGTACGCGCTCTCCGACGAGGCGCTGCTCGCACTCGTCGACGCGCCGCCAGGGCCGCCGCGGTTCCTTCGCGAGGGCTCTAGCCTCCCGGCCCCCACCGAGTCCGCCCCCGCCGAACCCGAGCCGTCGCATGGCGCCCGCGTCTGATCCCGGCGGGCCGCCGGCTGGCCCCCGCGGGCCGAAGCGCAACGTCGTCGACCGCCGCGGCGCCTCGTGGCTGTTCTACGAGTACGACGCCCCGCACGCGCGGACACCGCGCCGCTCGCTGGTCGCCGACAGCGGCGACGTGCTTCGGCGCTTCGACCGCTACCCGGCCGACTGGCAGTCGTGCGACGCGGAGCAGCTGCTGGCGCTGGTCCACGGCCCGGCGCGGCGGCCGCGCGTGGTCCCCGGCCGCTTCACGCCCGCGCCGCTGCCGGGGGCGAACGACGAGGGGCACGGCCCGTGAGCGCTCGTCCGCGGCCCGCCTGCTGTCCGCCTGCTGTCCGCCGTCGACCTGCTCCGCGCGCGCGGGCGGGGGGTTCCCGAGCCGCCGGCGGTTGAGCAGGTTCCCGCGGCCGGCGCCGGGTCGGGGGGCGGGCCGGACGACGACGGAGCGACGGACGATGGCGGGCGCGAACGGATATCCGGCAGGCAGTAGGCAGACGGCGGACGCGGGGATCGACGCCGCCGCCCGGCTCTTCGCCGGCCCCGGCGAGATGCGGGCGCGCTGCCGGGCGCTCGACTGGGCGGCCACGCCGCTCGGGCCCGTCGACGGCTGGCCGCAGAGCCTGCGCACGGCGGTGGCGCTCTGCCTCGCGTCGGGCTTCCCGATGCTCGTGATGTGGGGCCCGGCGCTCGTGCAGGTCTACAACGACGCCTTCCGCTCGGTGCTCCAGGCCAAGCACCCGGCGGGCCTCGGCCAGCGCGCCCGCGACTGCTGGCCCGAGCTGTGGGCGATGATCGGGCCGATGTACCAGGGCGTGCTGGAGACCGGCGAGTCGATCTTCCTCGAGGACCAGCTCTTCACGCCTGAGGGCCGGGGCGAGCCGGGCGTCTCGGAGGAGGCGTACTTCACCTTCTCCTACAGCGCCATCCCCGACGACGCGCTCCGGCCGGCGGGGATCCTCGCGACGACCGTGGAGACGACGCGCCACGTGCGCGCGCGCGGCGAACGCGAGGCGGCGCTCGAGGCCGCGAACCGTCGGCTGACGGACCGCGAGGCCCGGTACCGCGCGCTCTTCGAGGCGCTCGACGCGGGCTTCTGCGTGATCGAGGTGCTCTTCGACGCGGCGGGGCGCGCGACGGACTACCGCTTCCTCGAGACCAACCCCGCCTTCGTCGGGCAGACGGGACTCGCCGACGCCGTCGGGCGCACCGCGCGCGAGCTGGTGCCGGGGCTGGAGGCGCACTGGTTCGAGGTCTACGGCGGGGTGGCGCGCACCGGCGAGCCGGCGCGCTTCGAGAACGGCTCCGAGGCCATGGGCCGCTGGTTCGACGTGTACGCGTTCCGCGTCGACCGGCCCGAGGACCGCCGCGTGGCGATCTTCTTCTACGACGTGACGGCGGCCAAAGCCGCGGAGCGCGAGCGCGCGCGGCTGTTCGCCGCGAGCGAGCAGGCCCGGGCCGAGGCCGAGCGCACGGCCCGGCAGCTCCAGGACCAGGCGGTCGAGCTCGAGCTGCAGGCCGAGGAGCTGCAGGCGACGGCGGCGCAGCTCGAGGAGCGCACCGGGGAGGCGGAGGCGGCCCGGCGGCTGGCCGAGGCGGAGCGGGCGCGGGCGACGGCCATCCTCGAGACCACGGCGGACGCGTACTTCGCGCTCGACGCCGAGTTCCGCATCACCGCCGTCAACGCGGCGATGGAGCGCGGCAGCGGCCTGCCGCGCGCGGCACTCCTCGGCCGCGTGTTCTGGGACGTGTTCCCGGGCGCGGTCGGCACCGCCTTCGAGCGGCACTACCGCGCGGCGGCCACCCAGGGCGTCGCCGCGCACTTCGCGCACGACTACTCGGACGGGCGGCTCGACCTCGTCGTCGAGGTGGACGCCTTCCCGGCCCGCCCGGGCGAGGGCGGCGTCGTGGTGTTCTGGCGCGACATCACCGCGCGCGTCCGCGCGGAGCGCGACCGCACGCGCCTGCTCGCCGAGGTGGCCGCCGAGCGCGAACGGCTGCGCTCCGTCGTGCTCCACTCGCCGGCGCCGCTCGCGCTGCTCGACGGCCCCGAGCACCGCTACGCGCTTGTCAACGACGCGTTCCGCCGCATCAGCGGCGGCGGCCGCGACGTCACCGGGCTCACGCCCCAGGAGGCGTTCCCCGAGGCGGCAGGTTCGGGGCTCTGGGAGCTGCTCGACCAGGTCTACGCGACGGGCGAGCCGTGGATCGGCCCGGAGACGCTCGTGCGCTACGACCGCGACGGCACGGGCGTGATGGACACGTGGTTCGACCTCCGCTACGACCCCGTGCGCGACGCCGAGGGGCGGACCGTCGCGGTGCTCAACTACGCGGTGGAGGTCACCGAGCAGGTGCGCGCGAGGCGCAGGGTGGAGGGTCTGCTGGCCGACAGCGAACGGGCGCGCGCCGAGGCCGAGGCCGCGCGCCGCGACGCGGACGCCGCGAACCGCGCGAAGGGCGAGTTCCTCGCCGTGATGAGCCACGAGCTGCGCACGCCGCTCAACGCCATCGGCGGCTACGCGGAGCTCATCGAACTCGGCATCCACGGCCCGGTGACCGAGGCGCAGCGCGCCGCGCTCGCGCGCATCCAGGCCAGCCAGCGGCACCTGCTGGGGCTGATCGCCGGGGTGCTCGACTACTCGCGCGTCGAGGCGGGCGCCGTGGTCTATCGGCTCGCCGACGTGTCGGTGGCCGAGGCGGTGGCCGAGGCGGAGGCGCTCGTCGCGCCGCAGCTGCGCGCGAAGGGGCTGGGTTACGCCTGGTCGGGCGCGCCGCCCGGGCTTCGCGTGCGCGCCGACCGCGAGAAGCTGCAGCAGATCCTGCTCAACCTGCTGGGCAACGCGATCAAGTTCACCGACGCGCGCGGCGGGGCGCCGGGCCGCGTGGAGGTGTCGTGCGCGACCGACGACCGGGCGGAGGGGCCGCGCGCCTCGCCCCCGGGATGCGTCGCGATCCGGGTACGCGACACCGGCGCCGGCATCGACCCCGAGCTCCTGGAGCGCGTCTTCGAGCCGTTCGTGCAGGCCGACCAGCGGCTCACGCGTCCGAACGCCGGCGTGGGGCTGGGGCTGGCCATCAGCCGCGATCTGGCGCGCGGCATGGGCGGGGACCTCACGGTCGAGAGCACCGTCGGCGCCGGGAGCACGTTCACCCTCGTCCTCCCCCGCGGCGGGACCCACGGGTGACGTGAGCGACGGGAGGGGTGTTGGGCCGCGGCGCGCGCCCCGGAGCGAGCTAGCGGTGATGACCCGCAGGGTGATAAAGGGCGAGGGTGAGAGCGAGCAGGGCTGAGAACGCGAGGTCCACGCGAAGGGGCGACCAGAGTCAGTCACGTGGGCGTCCCGACCGCGCGAGCGTGTGGGCGCGCGGAAGACCATAGAGAATCGCCCCCCCGCATGCGCGCATGCCGGGGTGCAGAAGCAGATCTCGATTCGGGGTCGACACCCCGGTACGCCTCTCGTTCGAGGCGTGACGCGCTGTCCCTGGTCAGGGCTCCCGAGAGGGGGTCGCACCGCGCTCCTGGCCCTCCTGCTTGTCCCGCGGCGCCTCGCAGCCGCCGCCGCGACCTGGGTCCGACGTCCCCCACAACGTTCACTCTTGCACCGTGCTGGGCGACGCTGCTCGGGGCACCTGCTCCGTCCCGGCGGGATGCGGCCGGACTCGCGACGCACCCCCCGCGAGTCGCCGGCGATCCACTGTCCCGGCGTCGCTCCTCACCGCCGACGATCGACGATGATACACGAAGCAGGCAGTGCGCTCGTTACCCGCGGCTGTTACCGATGGGGAGGCGCCGTCGATCTCGAGATCGACGGCGCCTCGTAAAGCATTCGCATTCTGCTCTTTCGCGAGTGGCCAGGGAGGGAATCGAACCGCCGACACGGGGATTCTCAGCTTCCGCATCGGGTTGCGCTAGTTCTGCGCCGCTTCGAGGGGAGGTTTTAGAGTTCTGCCGTGGTCTCCTCCATCGATTGCTCTACGCCGAGAGATCCGTAATCGCCGCCGAAGCGCAATCGCGCCTGCAGCCCCACAGCGGAGACGCGCGCATGCCGAGTCCACAGCTGAACTGGTAGCCGATCGGAAACCTTCTACTCTCTCGCTGGAAAAGCGGGCTACAGCGCTGATCTCCGGTCAGCCAACCCGTAGCTGCGCCTGAGCTCAGTCCGCCCGTCGCGAGACGTAGCCACCGACCGCGACCCCGGCGCGCGACGTAGCCTCCCGATCGCCCTGGGTCGGCGGCGAACGCCGCCAGTGCAGGCTCACCCAGTCGGTGAACGCCTCGACCACAGGGAGGAACTGCTCCCCCACCGGCGTGAGCTCGTACTCCGTGTGCTTCCCGCCGCCGCTGACCTCGTGCCTCGTGATGAGCCCCTCCTCCTCGAGCGACCGAAGCTGCTGGGTGAGCATCTTCGGCGTCGCCCCCGGCAGCTCGCGCATCATGGCGTTGTAGCGGTACCTACCGCGGGCGAGCAGGCAGAGGATGCCGAGCTTCCAGCGGCGGCCGAGCAGCGTCGCCGCCGCCTCGAGCGCATCCACGGACGCCGGATCACCGCCCTGCCGTGCACCGCCGTCGCTCCGGCCCGTATCGAGGCGGATGCCCCGGATCTCGCGTCCGTACGTCATGCGCTCACTTCTCCGGCTGCTGCCTGCTGGTGCGGCCGCCGCTCCCCCGCGGAGCGCGGCCATCGTTCGGGCTGACGTCCTCCGGCGGTGCTGGGCGCCTGGGGGCGCCCGACGTCGGCATCCGCGGAGACGGAGACCGGCTCCTCCGCCCGCCTCTGCATGGGCACGAGGATGCGGACGACCGTTCCCCCGTGCGGACCGGACGCGATCTCGAACTGCTGGCGACCCGCGTACAGCTCGAGCAGTCGCTCCCGGGTGATGCGCAGTCCGACGCCGGCGCCCGAGCGCGCACTCCGTGCATGTGGCCCCGGTCCGTCGTCGCGAATCGTCAGCTCGAGCTGTGGCCGCCCTTCGGCTCCCGCGACTTCCCGGGCGCCCACCTCGACGAACCCCGGACTGGAGCGCGGCTCGATCGCGTACTTGACGGCGTTCTCGACGAGCGGCTGCAGGAGCATGTGCGGCACCAACGCGTCGCCGAGGGAGTCCGGGACGTCCCACCGGATCACCAGCCGCTCCTCGAACCGGGCCTGCTCGATGTCGGTGTACAGCCGGAGCGTGCGCAGCTCCTCGCGAAGCGGGACGACGAGCACACGCGACGTGCGAACTGCGTGGTGCAGCAGGTCCGAGATCCGCACGAGCATCTCGTTCGCTGCCGTCGGGTCGCGCTGGATCTGGACCGATACCGAGTGCAGCGCGTTGAACAGGAAGTGCGGCTGCAGCTCCATCTTGAGCACTTGGAGCTCGGCGAGCGCCGCGCGCTCGGCGCGCGCCAGCGCCTCCACCTCGCTCGCGCGGTGTCGACGCACCCACCACACGACGTGCACCAGCACGACCAGGACGCCGTAGCCGAACAGGACGTTCTTCGACGTCGAGGACAGCATCATGGGGAGGCCGAGCGGCTCCCATCCGGGGACGATCGCCAGGTTCGTGTAGTAGGCGAGCGTTCCCCACACCACGACCACCACCCCGCACACCAGCAGGTGCAGCGCGATGCGCGCGTACTGACGGTTGCTCGTCACCGGCTTCCAATCAGTCATCGTGACCGCCACCCAGGCCGCCAGACCCCAGTAGACGGCGTAGACCATCCGGCTGAGGCTGAACAGGAAGGGGTGCGCCGACCGCGGGTCGAGCTGCGCGAACAGGTACTCGACCAGCCAGCTCGCCAGCCCGTAGCAGAGCGTCCAGCCGACGATCACCCGCCGCGTCATAGGCAGCGACCGGAGCGGCGCCAGCCGCGCCGGATCCCCGACGGGCGTCGGACCCCTGCCCCGTCCTGCCGCCGTCACGCGCTCCGCCGAACCATCGTACTGCATTCTGCCCCCTGCGCCGTCACCCACACGCCCGACCTCGATCGGTCCGGAGCGCAACTGAACGGGCGTTCATCCCGCTGCGCACGTTTCCACGTACGCCAGAGCGCGCACCGGATGCAACGCGCGAGTGACCCGCAGGTGCGAGTTGGACGGACGCGCGTGCGACCCGGAGTGGAGGGTCTGCGAGCGGGCATGGCGCAGCATCGAGAGGGATGCGCCGATCCGGCAACGTGTGACGGATATCACGTGCGGGCGAAGAAAGTCCGCGTCCGGCGGTCTCAGGTCGGCCAGGTGTGCAGCGCTGGCGCCCCCCGGACCGGGACGACCGCGTAGCTCATGTGGCTGATCCAGTCGCCGCTGTTCACGTAGAAGCGTCCCGGCGCGACCTCGACGAGTGCAGGCAGGTGACTGTGCCCCGCGACGGCGACGTCCGCCTCACCTGCGCGCTGCAGCGCCGCGCGGGCCCACGCCTCGAGCAGCGGCGCCGCGTGCTTGGGGCCCGTATCCTCCCCGCGCGCGTGACGCTCCACCTGGCGGCGAGTGCCGGAAGTTCGTCCGACCAGGTCGGCGATGCGGTCGAGGTGGAGGACTCGCTGGGCCGTCCAGCGGAAGGCTGGGTGCCGGAGCACCGGATGACGCTTGCGGTAGGCGCCGCCGCCCGGGCGCACGCCATCGCCGTGGACCACGACCAAGCGATGTGAGCCGAAGGCGAGGTGCGCCGGTTCTTCCAGCGTGACGACGCCGAACTGATCCTCGAGCGCCGGTCCGCCGTACTCTAGCGCGTCGTGGTTCCCGCCGACGAAGAATACCGGCACGCCAGACTCGACCAGGTCCGCAAGCGCGGCGAGCACGCGCACGTGCTCCCGGACGACGAAGTGGCGCGTGGCGAGCCACACGTCGAACAGGTCGCCGTTGATCAGCAGGGCCGCGGCCCGGTCGCGCTGGACCCGGAGGAAGTCGCGGAAGCGCCGCTCCGTCTCCGCGGGCACCGCGCCGAGATGGACGTCCGACACCACCACGAGCGGGCGATCGTCGCGTTGCGCGATGATGCGGGCGCCAGCGGCCGGAGCGTCAGCGGGCACCCGGCATCGCGGCGAGCAGCTCCTCGATTGCCGGCGTGTAGGTGCGCCCCGTCTCGACCTCCGCGCCCCCGGTGACCGTGAGCCGGAACTCCCCCTTGCCCAGCCGCTGCATACGCTGGATGTGGTCGGGGTGCACGAGGGCGTTGCGGTGGACGCGCACGAAGCCCAGACGTGCCAGCTCTCGCTGGGCGCTCTCGATCCCCAGCGGCCAGCTCCGGTCACCCTCGCGGCCGTGGAGAACTACCTGACCGTTCCCGGCCGCCTCCACCCAGACGACGTCGCAGGCGCTCACGAAGGTCATCTCACCCGTCGTGCGATCGTGGAGCGCGATGCGCTCCGGCGGGCGATCAAGCCGCACCGACGAGACGAGCTGGCGAAGCTGCTCGGACATGGCAGTGTATGCGCCTGGTGCGCTGCCGGCGACCGCGAGCCGTGCGGCGGCGCGGCGGTGGGCGATCCGCCGGCGGGCGTGCGTCAGAGCGGAGGCGAGGCGCGCATCGTTGAACGGTTTCCGCAGGTAGTCGATCGCATGGAGCTCGTACGCGCGCTCCATGTACTCGCTGAAGGCGGTGACGAAGAGCAGCTCCGGCGTCTCGACCTCGGGCGCCATGGCGATCAGCGACTCGGCGAACTCGATGCCGTCCAGGTCGGGCATTTGCACGTCCAGCAGCACGAGCTCGGGTCGCTCGTCCGCACTGGCCTGCGCGATCGTCCGCAGGGCATCCACTCCGTTGGCGCACTGGCCGAAGAGGAGGATGTCGGGTTGCTGGCGCAGCTTCTCCGCCAGATGCTCCCGAGCGAGCCGTTCGTCCTCGACGATGAGCGTACGGATGGGTGCGGTGGCGTGCATCTCCGTGGGCCGGGCGGGTGTCTCCTGCCGCGCTCGCGCGACTGCCCGTGCTGCGGCTTCGGCGTGATTCGGTCGGCCACAGCGGACGCGCCCGGCGCGACTCATCGAACCGCTCCAGCGACGAGCAGCGTGGCCGCTACCAGCAGTAGGACCGACGCCGTGACACCGGTGACCAGCCACGGGCGCGGGTGCCGCGTGTGCGTCGCCAGCGCGAGCGCCGTCCGGGCGGGCAGGAGGAGCAGGTGGGCCGTGCCGCGCACCAATGCCAGGGCCAGTCGCCCAGCGAGCACGAACACGAGTAGGAGGAACGTCGGCATCCACCACCCTTCCCTTCTGTGCCCGAAGGCACGCTGCGGCCAGGCGCCCTGTCAGGACGTCACGTGAGAACTAGGGAGCGGTGCCGCGCCGTGCGAATGAGCTCGCCGTGTCGTCGCGGGGAGAGTCGGCGTGGAAGCGGGCCACGGCGCCGTGGCGGGCCGCCTGCGCGCGGGCATAGCGCGCCACCATGGTCGCCGTCTTCCAGCGACCCGCCTGCAGGATCTCGGGCAACCCGAAGCCGGCGCCCACCAGGTCCTGCGCCATCCCCACGCGGGCCGAGTGCCCGCTCACGCGCGCGGGATCCAGCCCCGCGAGGGCGGCCAGCCGCTTGAAGCGCCGGGCGACGTCGTCCGCCCCGAGCGCCCGAGTTCCCAGCTGTCCGTGGCGATTGACCGCCCGGAAGATCGGGCCGCGGGTGATCCCGGCGGCGGTGAGCCACGCTCGCAACGCGCCCATCGTCCGAGGCGAGAGGTATCCGACGGCGCCCTCGCCTTCCTGATCCGTCTTCGAGCGGCGGATCAGCGCGGTGCCGCTGCCGTCGTCCGCGTCGGACGCCTGCAGGTCGGCGACGGTGAGGGCGACGAGCTCGCTCCGGCGGGCCAGCAGGTCCCGGGCGACGCGGAGCATCGCGAGATCCCGTAGATCGGCCAGCGGGAGCGGACCTCCGGCGGCCCGGCGGTCGAGGACCTCCTCGACCCTGCGTACGGTCGCCTCCCTGATCGCCAGCGCCTGCCGCTGTCCCCCGGGACCGCGGCCCGCGCCGGCTTCTTCCGGCTCACCCGCGTCGGGTGCGTCGAGACGCACGGCGGCGACGGCGCCGCGGCGGATGGCGCGGAGCGCCAGTCGCACGGGCTCGGTCTTCGTCGGGTCCGGGAGACCGGTCTGGCGATGCCGGAACGCGATGGTGCTGGCCCACCGGGCGATCGTCGCGGGACGGCAGGTCACCGCGTGCTCTCGGAGATAGGTGGCGACGTCGCCCGGTGTGGCGGGCAGCGGGCAGAGCTCCCGCTCGGCGCACCACGCCACCCAGCGCCGCGTGTCCGCGACTCGCGCGCGGTCGCCGTTGGCCGCGTAGGCCCCCTGCCCCGCCTGCTCGGACTCGAGGAGCCGTTGCAGGAGCTCTGGCGCGACGACCAGCTCCGAGCCGACCGGCGAGCCGGGCGCGAGCGCCCGGGCGTCCGGCCCGGTTACGGGGCCGGAGAGGGCGGGAGCGAGCGAGTGGATGGGGCGAGCGGTCGTGCCGGTGGTCATCACGCGGGGGTAGGCGTCGCGACGGGCGGTGTCACACGATCACGGTGCGCATTCCGCCATCGACCTGTCCCGAAACGTGCCGATTGCCCGCCAGATCCGCTAGTGCCGGATAAGTGACATTATCGGGCATATGGCGGAAGTTTCCCAGGTAAACGAGATTGCGGGCTCTGCACAGGCTTACCGACCACTCCGAACCGCAATGCCGACCGCCACTTCCGACGATACGAGGGTTCGGGAAGGGACACGCGCGAGGGCCTGGCGCGGGGCGTCGGAAGTCGGCACCCAGGGCCGGAGGGGTCGCGTTCCGCACGTCATCGACCGGGCGCTCGAGTACCGCGACCTCGCCGAGCGCCACGGGCTGACGATGGCGGCCTTGGCGAAGCGCGTGCGCCGGTCGAAGGGGTATGTCAGCCTGCACCTGCGGCTCGCCGCCGCGGTGGCGGGGATGGAGCCGGCGGAGCAGGCGGCGATGCGCCACCCGGCCATCACGTGGCGGCTCGTTCAACGCGTGGTGCGCGGCGACACCCGGGTGCAGACCGAGGCCGAGCGCCGGCAGGCGGTCGTCGCACTCCGGCAGAAGCTGCGCGACGCGGTCGGCGGCTTCAGCTCGGAGACGGTCGACCGGCGCCGGCACCGGAAGGGGCGCGCCCCCGGTGCCCCGCTCCTCGAGCGGTTCGACCCGCGGGCGTTCGCGACCGATCCGGCGGGCTACGTCGCAGCGCACCTCGACGCGCTGGTCCGGGTGCACGAGGCGGTCGCCCGGCAGGCGCTCCAGTCGCTCGACCTGGCGCTCGCTCGCGAACGGGCGGGCGGGCTGCCCCTCTCGGCGATCCGCCGGCTCTCGCGGGCTGACCTGGCGGCGGTGATCGACCGCTCGCGCGCGGCGCTCACCCCGGGGCAGGAGGCAGCGCTCGACGCCCTGTCCGCCGCCTCCCGGGTGCTCGCCGGGCTTCGCCCGGTCGAGGCGGTCGCGCGCGCGGCGGCCCGCCCCGTAGCGGAGGCCGCCCGACCCGTCGAGTCTTCGTCTGCGATGCGGAGCCCAGCCTCTCCCGCTCCGCTCTACGAACCGGAGGAGCTGGAAGCCGATCTGGCGGACTGAGAGTGACGACGGAGGCGTCTCTGCCCTCCCCTACTCACGCGCCGATCAGGCATCCGCGGCGCCGGCGCGCTTCGGTGAGCGAGTGCCGCCCGGGAGGCCCCGTCCGATGCGCTTCGCCGCGGCCCGCGCGCGGGCGAGCTGATCGGCGGCAGCCGCGTCGAGCGTCGGCGTCCCACGCTGGAGCGCCTCGATCTGGGCGACGAGCCGGTCGTACTCGGCGCGCACGAAGGTCGCGAACTGCTCCAGATAGGCCTCGGGGTCACGCTGGAGGTCCTTGGGCGTCCACCGGACCTTCAGGAGCCGCCCGCCGCCGGCGAGCGACTTCGCCATGAACGCCACAGCGGGCCCACTGCGCGGCGCAACTGCCGGGCGCGGACGCCGCGGGAAGTCAGCAACCGCACTCGACCCAGCCTCGGGCGCGGTGGTGGCGGTGTCGTCCAGTACGGCGCCCCCGCTCGCTCCATCGTCCGCCGCGGCCTCGGCGACCGCCGCACCGCTTGGATGGGCCGACGCCCCCTCCAAGACCTCGTCGTCGTCGAACTCGGGGTACGGCACCGCCGTCCGCGCCTCGGCCAGCGCCGCCAGCGCGTCCACGCGCTCCTCCTCCGGCAGCTTCACGATCTCCTGGAGGTCGCGGATGTGCAGCCGCCCGCGGGGTCGGAGTCGGTCCACCGTCTCCGGCGGCAGTGCCCGGAGCGCGGCGCCCGCGCGCGCGCAGACGCTCACGAGGTTCTTGCTGAGCCCCAGCATCCGGGCGAGCTCGTTGATCCCCTTCCCCGCCGCGACCAGGCGCGCCAGGCCGAGCGATCGGGTGACCGGGTCGTGGTCCAGGCGGCTCTCGTTCTCCTGCATCTGCAGGAGGTACGACTCGTCATCGGTCAGCTCTCCGTAGCTCCGGACGGGCACCTTGGCGAAGCCGAGCGCCCGCGCGGCGTGCAACCGCCGCCGACCGTAGACGAGGATGTATGTCCGCGCGGTCGCCGGGCCGCGGGTGCGCACCGAGATCGGCTGGTCGATCTGCCCGCGCTCGCGTACGGCGGCGAGCCACCGTTCCCACTCCGGATCGTCCACGTCCGGTTCGCGCACGTAGTCGCCCTCCTCGACGATCCGGTTCGGGTCGAGTTCGAAGAAGGTCGAGTCGCGCTGCTCGCGCGAGCTGAGCCCCGGCCGCATGGGGTGCAGCGTCGCGTTCGAGGAGGTGCGGTTCACGCTCGCCCGGAGACTCTCGGCGATGTCGGCGGCGGAGGGCTTCTTCGCCATGTGTGGGCAGACCGTGGTTGGGGCGAGCAGACGTGTGAGTGTACGGGATCAGACGCCCGCGCGGGCGCGTGGAACACGGCCGACGCTCGCCTCGGGCCCGAGACCGCCGCTGTCTGCGGCCGTCGACTCGACTGCGGGGGCGGTCACGCCGCACCGCTCGAGGATGCTCCCGGCGATCTGCCCGTACCACCGGCGCACCTCCGGCGCAGCGCGGTCGGACATCCACTGCACCGGCACCGCGAGCCGCTGCGCCTCGGAGAAGACGGTACGCTGGAGGACCGGCGGCTCGAGCATCAGATCCGGGAACTGCGTTCGGAACAGCGTCAGGTACCCGTCGTGCTCGCGCACACCCGTCCGGACGTTGTTCACGAGAAGCCCCGCGAGCCCGAGCCCGCTGTTGGCCGAGTCGCGGATGTGCGCGATGGTTTCGAGCACCTGCGTCATCCCGCTCAGGCTGAAGCTGTCGGGCCAGCAGACGACGAGCGCGGCATCGCTCGCACCGAGGGCCGTGTTGAGCCAGAGTCCGAGCGTGGGCGGCGTGTCGAGGATGACGACGTCCACCTCGTCGGGTAGCCCGTTGAGGAGCGTCGCCCGAGCCTCCTGGACGATGTCGTCCCAGACGTGCGGCTCGATCGACTTCTCGAAGTAGGACAGCTCCGGCGACCCGGCCACAACCGAGAGCCGCGGATCGTGCCGTGTCGGGACCATGACGTCGGCGATCGCCATCGGCTCCCACAGTACGTCCTTGATGGTGTGCGTGGGCTGCCAGTCCATGCCCATGAGGGCAGCCGTCGCGTTGCACTGCCCGTCCATGTCGATGACGAGCGTGCGAAGGCCGTACTGGGCAGTGAAGGTCGCAGCCAGGTTTACGGCGGTGGTGCTCTTCCCCACCCCACCCTTCTGGTTGGCGACCGCGAGTACGAGAGCCATGGAGCAGTCCTGCGCGGATGAACGGGATAGCCGGGCCGGCTGGCGATTCCGGCGATGACGTGGTGTTCCGCCGCGGAACACTTGGCCCTCTTCGTCGCCGCACTGCGCTCCGACGGCGACGTCGCCGTCGCGACGCAGCAATCTACCCGCGGGCGCCGAGCCGCGTCGAGTGGCGGACCCAACCGATCTAGGGCGCTGCGGGGTGTTCCGCCGCGGAACACGGCTGCACCTCTCGCCTTGCCGACGCGAAAGGGCCGGTGTTCCGCGGCGGAACACCGGCCCTTCATGAGCGCGCCACGCGGGCGCTACAGCAGCTTGGCCAGCGTACGATTGTCCTTCGCGGCCTGGGGGACCGGCAGGTTGTGTCGCGCGAGCTCGTCCTTGGCCAGGCGCACGAAGGCAGCGCGTTTGTTCGTGGGACGATCCGCCCGGATGGTGGCGACCACCCGGCGGTAGGCCTCCTCCGGGAGCGCCTTGCAGAGTGCCGTGTACAGCCCGACGTTCTCGCGATCCTCGACCACACTCTGCACCTCGCGCACGCGGCCGGCGAGATCGCTCTCCCCACTGCCCGCGGTGACCACGCCGACCGCGGCGAGCAGCCGCGCCTTCTCCTCGGCCGAGATCTTGGGCGCGCGCTCGACCGGGTCACGGAGGATGCGGTAGTAGGCGGCGATCGGCTTGGAGCGCGCCCCCGGGTAGCTCATAAAGCGGCGGTAGTCCTCGGGCTCGGCCGGCACGTACCGCTCGTCTTCCGGCAGCGGCGCGAGGTAACCGACGGCCTCCAGCTCCGCGTGCGCCGTGTTGAGCGAGCGGCGGATGTAGACCTGCTTCGACGCGACGAGCGGTAGACGATCCCGCAGGTACGAGAGCGGGATGCGCAGCTCGCTCACCCCCCGGCTGTCCTCCGCGTGCCGCTCGACCTCGAGCAGCCGGAAGAGTCGGCGCGCCGTGTCGCCGTGGAGCTGTCGGTAGGTCTTCGTCTCGAGCAGGCGCCCGTGCTCGAACTGCGCGCGGGCGAGCTCGTACGAGATGCGGAACTCGACGCGCGTGCCGCCCGGCGACTCACCGCGGCTGATCGTCCGCACCTTCTCGAAGAGCGGGAAGGTGAGCGTCTCGCGCACCCACTCGCCGTCCACCTTCCAGGCGTTCTGGGTGGTGACTGCAACCCGCCCGAGCCGGTGGCAGGTCTCCAGCAACGTCTCGTAGGCGTGGCCGGACTTCCGGACACCCATCAGCTCCAGCAACTCGGTGACGGAAAGGCTCACCGTGCGCGAGTCGATGTTCTTGAGCTGCTCGAGCGTCGTACCCTCGGGCGCCATGCGCGTCGCCCGTCCGATCGCCACGAGGACGTCGTTCGCCATCGGGCCGGGGAGCTGGGCCGGCGTCCCGGGATCGCGCTCCCGCCCGTCCCAATCGGCCGCGATCAGCCAGGTACCCTCGCGGCCAGCCGGGGCAGGGAAGCTGAGGCCGAGCTCCGCCTGCGACTGGTCGACGTTGCCGAGGAGCGCGAACGGCAGCCGCTCGAGCTGGATGGGCATTCGGGCCAGATCGTCCGGCGCCGGCGCGGAACCACCCGCTGCCTCGCCGCCCACCTCCGGCGTCTCGGACGCGCGGCGCGTGCGGGCGAGCTGTGAGGCCTTGCGGATGGTCAGTCCCATGGACGGGCGGAGTGAGGGTGGATCTCCCGGCGTGGGGCCCGCTCGCCGGTCGCTCTCGCAATCGTGCTCTGTCCCGATGCCGTTCGCGCGGCCCCGCCGCGCCCTACTGCACCTGCTGAAACTTCTCAACTCCCGCAACTACTGGGAGCGTCGGAAGTGCAAGTACGACACGGCGTTAGAGTGCGTCAAGGGTGTTCGAGCGTCACCTCAGGGGTGCGCCGTCGTCACCCCATCGGTGCTCGTGCGTCACCGCTCGGGTGTTCGTGCGACACCGCAGGGGTGATCGTCCGTCACTGGGCTCGGGCACACGGAGACTGCCGCCTGCGCGGCCACTTGTCGAGGTCCCGCATCTCAGGAGCTGCGCACTCGAGCGCGGACTCAAGGGTGTGCGACCGTCACCCCACGGACGGCGGCTGCCGACGGCGTTGCGACGTCCACGGCGCGGCCCAGGGGTGTGCGAGCGTCACCTCACGATCTGCAGTGCACGCCGGGCATGCAGCTGTGCGACGCGCCGCGGCAGGGGTGTCCGAGCGTCACCTCCCGACCGCCGCAGGGCGCGCGTCGGAGGCAGCGGCTGCGCGCCCGATTGTCCTTCCGCGCAGGCCAACCGACCTTGCTAGCGAGGCGGGATGATCAAGGGTGTGCGTCCGTCACCACAGAGATCGCACCCCTACCCGCATCGTACGACACGTCATGGCGTCGGAAGGGTGTGCGGGCGTCACCATGCGGTATAGAGCCCCCGCGCATCAAGGGCACTGCGCGAAGGGTGTCCGAGCGTCACCTCGTGGCGCACGCCGCGGCACCCATCCGGCGGCGACCTGCAGGGGTCCAAGACGTCACCGACGCGTGCCCTTCCTGACCGGATGGGTCGCGCCGCGCGGGCAGCCCGCGGCAGCACGTGCGTCGATCCAGGGGTGTCCGAGCGTCACCTCCTGTCCACTGAGCACTGGTGGGGAGATTGACGGGACCTCCCCGCCGAGGCACCTCACCGCGACGTTCTGCGCAGCGACCGCGGCGGCGATCGATACCTGACGCTCAGGCTCGTGGACATCCGATCTGAGGAACCCACTCCCGTGGCCACGGCTACCCCACGTTCCGCTCGCCGCGCCGCCGGTCGACCGCCCGTGCCGCGTGACCTCGTCCTTCATGTGGCGCTCGCGGAGATCACGCCGCCTATCTGGCGCCGGCTGCGCGTGCCCGATCGGCTCACGCTGGACCAGCTCCATCGCGTGCTCCAGCTCGTGTTCGGCTGGATGGACTACCACCTCTACGAGTTCCGGCCAGGAGGAGACGAGGACAGCGCCGACGACGGTCGGCGCGCACGGCTCGGCGCACTCGAGACGCCGCGCCTGCGGTGGACGATCCCGGACGCGGAGTGGGACGACCCGGACTTCGTGGAGACGCGCGACAGCCGGCAGACCACGCTGCGAGAGCTCGCGCTCGCGAGGGGGGCGGCGCTCAGCTACGTCTACGACTTCGGCGACGAGTGGGTGCACCACATCCTCGTCGAGAAGGTGGTGAAGGCGCGTGGCGCGGAGGACGACTCACTGCCCACGCTGCTCGACGGCGCGCGGGCGGGACCACCGGAAGATGCGGGCGGCGTGTCCGGCTACGAACGCCTCGTGGAGGTGCTTGCCGATCCGGAGGACGAGGAACACGAGGACGTGCGTCGTTGGGCCGCGAGCTTCACCGGCGTGCCGTACGACCCCGAGCGCTTCGAGCGCGTGGCGCTGAACCACGCGCTGATGCTCATAGGCGCGTGGGGAAGCTTCTGACCGCTGCAGCGTGACGCGCCGTCACCGATGAGGCCCCTGGATACGCCGTCACGGTCGTGCGGGCAGGCGCCGGCGGTGCGACGAGGGCTCGCCTCTCAACGAGACGGAGGCAGCGCGCGCACGCCGACGTCAGCGGATCGGGTGACACCGTAGGCCGCGCCGTCGGCGCGGTCGCCCTGCGTCGTGCTCCGGGCCGCGCCCTCCGCACGTGCTCGCCCGCAGCGCGGGCTGCGCTGGGCGCTCCGCGCCGCGGGGCGGGGAAGGGCGGGGGAGGGGCGAGCATCAGCGCCAGGAAGCGAGCGAAGGCCGGCGCACACGGAACCGATCGTGTGAGCGATGCGAGGCGTGTCCCCGCGCGTCAGGCCTGCCGGACGATGAGGCTTCCCGGCTCGACGTCGAGCACCTCGGCGATGCGCTCCAGGACGTCGAAGTCCACGCCGCGCGTCTGGCCCGTCTCCATCGCGGAGATGGTCGCCTGTCGCACGCCCGCCAACTCGGCGAGTTGCACCTGAGTCATCCCCCGCCGCTCCCGCATGCGGCGGACGTCGAGCATGAGCGGAGACATCGTGACGAAAACGTGTTGCAGAAAGTGGCTCTCTCGGGGCGATATACGCTTGACAGTATATCCGGTATACCGTATATTACGCTCACAACAGAAGGGCAGCCGGTCACGCCTAGGAAACGAAGCCGACTGCCCTTCCGGCACCCCCGAGGGAGCACCCCACCATTGTAGGTCGGGCGACTTCCCGGGACAACCGAGGAGGGCTCGTGTACGCCCCGATCTTCTTCCCCCCTGCCGATCCCGTGTCGGCTCCCGTGCTCGCCGTCGAGCGGGCGATCCTCGCGGCCGAGGGACCGCACCACGTCGGCGGGCGCTACGTCGCCGACGCCCGGCTCGCCGCCGACCTGCGGCGCACCGAGGCCGAGCGCACCGTCGCCACCGCGCGCCGGCTCGTCGCTCTCTTCACCCCCATTCCGTCCGTGCCGGCCGTCCGCCCGGTGACGCTCGCGCCGTCCGCCACGACGGGGAGGATGGCCGCGTGAGCTGGAGCCAGAAGCTCGGGCGCGAGCACCGCGAGCAGGTCGCCGCGCTCCGCGAGATCGGGCAGCCGCCGTGCCCCGCCTGCGGCGGGCGCATGTGGGACAACCGCGCGCGCAAGACCAACCCGAAGGCGCCGGACTTCAAGTGCCGGACGCCCGAGTGCACGGGCCGCATCTGGCCCGGTCGGCTCCAAGGTGACGCGCCAGCCGACGTGCCCGCGCCCGCCGCGGATACCCCGGTCGGGGGCGTGCGGCCGGTACCCGGCACAGGCCCGATGGCCGACGCGGTGCGCTCAGTCGTGGACACCGTGAAGGCGCAGACCTTCCGCGCCCGCACCCGCGCCGAACTCCGCGCGTGCTACCTCGACGTGACCGACTTCGTGCTCGCCGAGGTGCGCCCGAAGTACGAGGCGGCGGGCGTGGACTGCAACGATGCGACGGTCGCCGCCATCGCCGCCACGCTCTTCATCGCCACCTGCAATCGGGGCGTGACCGGCCAGGACGAGGAGCCCACGCCGACGCCGGGGGCTTCCGCATGAGTGCCCAGAGCACGCAGCGCGCGCGGCGCGAATCGGGTGCCCGCACCGGCAGCACCATGACCACCGTCGGGGGGAGCGCCGCTCCCCTCGCCGGGGACCCGGTCGCCGACGGCTACGGCACGACGCGTCCCCTGTTCGGCGCTCCGTCGTCGAGCGCGGTCGGTGCCGCCCGCGGGCGCAGGGCGCGCCGGCTCTCGACGCTCCGGCTCGTGCGCGAGGGCGCCTTTCCCGCTCCGCACGGCTACCCGGACGCGGGCACCGACGGGCGGACGCCGGTGCGCTCCCCGCGCGACGTCTGGCAGCTCATGGCGCCGTACGCCGAGCGCGAGGTCGGGGAGAGCTTCTGGATTCTCTGCCTCGACGCGCAGCACCGCGTGAGCGCCCCGACCGTCATCACGCGCGGCATCCTGAACGCGAGCCTCGTGCACCCGCGCGAGGTCTTCCAGGCCGCCATTCTCGCCGGCGCGGCGGCCGTGATCCTCGTGCACAACCACCCGAGCGGCGACCCGTCGCCGTCGAGCGCCGACCGCGACGTGACGGCGCAACTGGTGGCCGCGGGGCGGCTGCTGGACATCCCGGTCCACGATCACGTGATCGTCGGGCACGGGCGCTACACGTCCTTCGCCGAGGCGGGGATCATCTGATGATCGACTTCCAGAACGAACCGACCCAGTACACCGACCGGGGCGCCGCGCGCGCCCCGCAGTCGGACCCCGTCGCCGACGGATCGGCGCACGGCGGGCACCCCCAGCGGCGGGCGTACGTGCCGCTCGGGCGCGTGCTCGCCACGCCCGGCGCGCGGCGCGCGCTGGCCCTGGCCGGCGCGAACGGCGCGGACTACCTCGCGCGCCACGCAGGCGGCGACTGGGGCGACGTGGACGCGCACGACCGGGCCGCCAACGACCGCGCGTTGCTCGCCGACGAGCGGTTGCTCTCCGCGTACGTGCTGCCCGACGGGGAACGCCTCTGGATCATCACCGAGGCCGACCGGAGCGCGACGATTATGTCGGATTGCCCGTCAAGGGCGGTGGCCTGACGTGCGCACCCCTTCGTCGTTAGACCGGGCTGAAGACGTACGCGGGGCCGGGCACCGGGGGCGGCGGCACGTCGCGCCGCGCCGCGACGTAGCGCGAGAGGGCGACGACGTCGCCCTCCGCCACGGCGCGCTCCTCGGCCGTGAGCGGCACCTCTTGGAGCAGGCGCTGCACGCCCGCGCGCGCTTCGAGCCGCACGCCCGCGTCGCGCGGGACGTACATCGGGCACTTGAGGCAGGCCAGCCGGTGGGCGCACGCGGCCCACGCGGGGTTGGCGCAGTACGCGCCCTCGCCGAGCGCGTAGAAGAGCGCTGGCTCGGCGCGGCCCGCGGCCGCGGGGTCGAGCAGCACGGGGACGAGCCGCGCCTGTTCGCTCGCGCGTGCGACGGCGCGCACGAGGCGCGTCGGGTGGAGCCGGGCGTAGTGCTGCGTGGCGCGCAGGTCCTTGTGGCCCAGCCACGTCCCGAGCTCGTCGAGCGTCAGGCCGTCGGGCGCGTTGTAGAGCGCGCTGGCGAGCGTGGCGCGGGCGCGGTGCGCCGTGATGCGCCCGCGCGCGTCGAGCGGCGGCACGCCCGCCTTCCGGCAGAGCAGCGGGATGAGGCGCCGGTTCAGGTACGCCGCGCCGAGCGGGCGCTGCCGCACGCTGAAGAGCAGCGCGACGCGCTCGTTGGTCTTCGGGTCGAGCCACGGCGCCTGCGGCGGCCGCTCGCGCTCCCACTCGGCGATGCGCCGGCCGACGAGCGCGTGCACCGGCTTGGCGAAGGCGGTGCCCGTCTTGTGTACGGGGACGGCGAGCAGACACGTCGCGCCCTGCAGCGCGCCCTGGGCGGGGTCGGTGACGACGCCGGCGTCCTCATCGGCGAAGGCGCGATCGAGCGCGTCGACGCGGACGCACCCGACGCGCAGGCGCCGCAGCTCGTCGCCGCGCAGCCCGCCGAGCACCCACGTCGCGGCGACCGCGCGCACGAGGGCGGCGGGGTACTGCGGCGTGCGCGCGGGCCCGAGGTCGTCGGCGGTGAGCGTCTCGGCCGCGTGCAGCAGCTTGAGCCACCAGCGTTCGTCGATGACGCGCGGGTCGGGGCCGATGAGGGCGCGGATCGCGCGCGGCGTGCGCAGCGCGCGCCGCGGGTCGAAGCGCCGCGGCAGCACCGTCCCGGCCTCGTCACCCGGCAGCCGGTGCGGCACCTCCTGCAGGTCGAGGAAGAAGCGCCGCAGCTCGCCCAGGATGCCGGCCTTGCTCCGGGGCTTGAGCGGCGCGCCGTCGGGGGCGGCGCCGACGTGCGGGGCGCCGACCGGCCCCCACGCGCCGGCCGTGAGCCGGTCGACGGCCGCGACGCAGTCCGCCGCGAGGTCGTAGGTCCACTGCGCGGGGCTCGTCACCGCGGGGTGGGCGCGGGCGAGCCAGCGCCCGACCTGGAGCACGGTGTAGAGCACGTGCTGCCGCGTGCGGCGCGGCCCGACGGCGCGGTCGTGCCAGGCGAGGCACCACGCGACCCACTCGGGGGCGACGTCGGCCGTCAGGGGGTCGCCGGACGCGGGGGCATCGGCGGGCCGCGCCGCCAGTCGCGTCACGAGCGGCACCGGGGTGCGGGCGCGCCCGAGCGGGGCCGCGATCACGCCGAGGTGCGCCAGGACGCGCGCGAGCAGGTGCAGGTGCGCGGGGGCGTAGGCCGCGGTGCGGCGGCCCGCGCGACGGCGGCCGGGGGCGTCCACCGCGCCCCCACTCGCGAGCGCGTACCACGCGGCGAGGTCCTCGCGCCGGAGCGCCTCGAGGGCGGGGTGGCGGGCCCGCAGCAGCGCGTACGCGAGCGCGGTGTGCAGGCGCCCCGCGACGCTCGGCGCGTAGCCCCACGCGTCCAGCACGGCGAGCACGCGCCCGAGCGCGTCGCGCATCCGCGCCGGCCCGAAGACGGTCCGGGCGAGGGTCGTCGGCTCCAGGCTGTGGCCGGGGAAGCGCGCGAAGTCGGCGAAGCCGGTCAGCAGGTACGCGACCCCGAGCACGGGCTGCCGCAGGACGTGGGCGGCCGACCCGTGGCGCGCCAGGAAGTCGGGCATGCGCCGGCCGAGCGTCGCGACCCAGTCGTCCGGCGCCCACGCCCAGAGCGGCGCGTCGCGGCGCCACGTCTCGACGAGCAGGAGGCGCGTCGCCCGGACCCGGCGGTGCGCGTCGAGGTGCAGCGCGCCGGCCGCCGCCCGGAGCGGCGCGGCGAGGCGCGCGAGGTCGCGCG
>ERZ1066118.124-NODE-124-length-83516-cov-12.481794_pt1 | contig 83516 bp, 84 predicted proteins | sample MGYA00382765_ERZ1066118 | MGnify/ENA primary metagenome ERZ1066118 (study PRJEB33369, sample SAMEA5778348) | biofilm metagenome | biome: Industrial cooling water; feature: Water cooling tower basin; material: Biofilm | place: United Arab Emirates | collected...
CGCAGCTTCATCTCGCGATACACGCCCTCGCGCTGCAGCTTCTTCTTGAGCGCCCGCAGGGCCTGGTCAACATTGTTGTCGCGAACGATGATCTGCATGGGTCTAATCTGCTCCGGGCGCAAAAAGACGCGTCGCGGGACGCGCCGTTCCAGTAAGCGGCGGCTGCTAGCAGAGCGTCGTCTCTAAGGCAAGCAACGCCGCGCGATCGGCCAGGTGGCTTGAGATTTCGCGGGACGCATAGCATGTGCGCGGCGAACCGGCCCGCCCGGCATGGAGATCCCAGTGGAACCACGTGTCCTTACGGCCCTGATCATTATCGGGCTCTGCGCCGTCGCAGGCCTTGTCGCGCTTGCGATCTACCTGCCCAAGCGGCGTCGCGAGAAGCTCCGCCGGCGGGGAATCAAGACCTACGACCGGCCCTGAGCGGCCGGCGACACGGGCGCGGCGCGTGACAGCGTCGCTGCGAAGACGCTAAGCGCACGGCGATGACGCCGCTGACCCTGTTTAACAGCCTGACCCGCGCGACGGAACCGTTCGCCCCCATCGATGCGCAGGACGTGCGGGTCTATACGTGCGGGCCGACCGTCTACAATTATCAGCACATCGGCAACATGCGGGCCTTCCTGTTCGCCGACACGCTGGTCCGGACGCTGCGCTGGAAGGGCTACCCGGTCCGGCACGTCATCAACATCACCGATGTCGGTCATCTGACCAGCGACGCCGATGCCGGCGACGACAAGATGGAGGCGGCGGCGGCGCGCGAGGGCCGGTCGATCTGGGACATCGCCGCCCATTACACCGACGCCTTCAAGCAGGACGTGCGACGCCTCAACATCGTCGAGCCGACGCGCTGGTCCGTCGCGACCGATCACATCGACGACATGATCGCCTTCGCCGAGCGCATCGCGGAGCGGCATTGCTATCGGCTGCCCGACGGCCTCTATTTCGACGTGTCCACCGTGCCTGATTACGGCCGCCTCGCCCGCACGACCGACGACGCGGGCGAGAGCCGGATCGCGCCGGTCGCGGGCAAGCGCCATCCGCAGGACTTCGCGATCTGGCGGGCGAGCGCGTCGGGCGAGAACCGGCAGATGGAATGGGACTCGCCCTGGGGCCGCGGCGCGCCGGGGTGGCACCTCGAATGCTCGGTGATGAGCCGCAAGCATCTGGGCCTGCCCTTCGACATCCACACCGGCGGCATCGACCATCGAGAGATCCACCACCCCAACGAGATCGCGCAGAACCAGGCGTTCTGCGGCTGCGCCGACACCGGCGCGCGGATGTGGATGCACAACAACTTCCTGGTCGAGCGATCGGGCAAGATGTCGAAGTCCAAGGGCGAGTTCCTGACTTTGCAGGCGCTGGTCGACCGCGGCTTCCACCCCCTGTCCTACCGCCTCATGTGCCTGCAGGCGCACTACCGCTCGGAGCTGGAGTTCAGCTGGGACGGCCTCGCCGCCGCCCAGACCCGGCTCAAGCGGCTGGCGCATGCGGTCGCGGGGCTGCGCGACCGCCCCGACGCCAAAGCCGGGGCGGACGCCGCCGCCTATCGCGACCGGCTCGCCGAGGCGATGTCCGACGATCTCGGCACCCCCCGCGCGCTGCCGGTTCTGGACGAGCTGTTGGCGGACAAAGGGATCGCCCCGACGCAGCGGCTGGCGGCGCTGGCGGACTTCGATGCGGTGCTGGGCCTCGACTTGGCCACGATCAGGCGGGAGGATCTCCGCGTCCGTCCAGCCGCTGCGGCCCTGTCCGAGGCCGAGGTCGAAGCCCGCCTCGCCGAACGACGGGAGGCGCGCGCGGCCAAGGACTTCGCCCGCTCCGACACGATCCGGGACGAGCTGGCGGCGGCCGGTGTCGAGGTGATGGACGGCGACCCGCTCGGCTGGGACTGGCGGGTCAGCTAAGCGGCTGGTCGCGCGTCGCCAGCACCGCCGGAGCGACCCCCGGCGGCGGCAACGCCTCGATCTCCCGTGCGATAGCCGCCGCGCGGGCCTTGGCGGAACCGTGGCTGGCGCCGCGGAACAGCCCGCCGTCGATCTTGCCGCCGTCTTCGCGCCAGAAGCGGACCGCCGCGTGCGGGTCGTAGCCGGCGTTGCGGAGCAGGTGGACGCTCAGCCGGTCGGCATCGTCCTCCGTCCGGCGGAACAGCCGCGCGTTCCGGCCCAGCTCCGCAAGCAGCCCCCATTTCGCGCCGGCCGCCTCCAGCCGGCGGCGATGCTCCAGGACCGTGTGCGCCAGCTCATGCGCGACCACCGCGGCCACTTTGTCGTCGGGCAACGTTTCGAAGAAGCGGACGCCGACCTGCACGATCCGCCCGTCCGACGACGCCTTCAGCCCCGGCCCGAGCAGCACCTCGAAGGCGGACCGGCAGCCGGGCGTCGCGGGGAGCGTGACCGTCCGCTCCTCCCCGCCCCGGCTGAGCGTCAGCCGCAGCGGCGCGGCGGGCGGCTGACGGTCGAGCAACGCCTGCGCCGCATCGCGCGTCACGCTCACCGCCTTGTCGGTCTGGACCGGCCTCGGCGCCGGCTCGCCGTTCACGGCGACGAGCCCGTCGTCGGGCAACACCCCGGCGAGCGCCGCCGGGCTACCCGGCGCGACCGCCTGCACCTGCACCGGAGAGAGGAAGCCGAAGGCGCGGCGGGCGTCGGCCTCCGCCTCGCCGGCATATTGATCGATCGCGTGGAGCTGGAGCCCGGTGGCGGGCTGCAGCGATCGGCACAGCGCGGCGTTCGCCGTCTGCAGCCGCCAGCCGATCGTCGCCATGCGCGTGTCCACGGCGCGCAGAGCCTGCCAGTAGCTCGGATCGAAGAGCGCAGCAGCAAGCGCCAGAAGCGAGGAGAGCATGGCCGCCCACTAGCGGGGCCAAGCTTGCTGGGCCATGACGCGGTGCCATGAAGGCCGTCCTCCCCGCGCTCGCCCGCCCGCTGCTCGAACCGGGGCTGCCGCCCGACCTGGACGTGGCCTGGTTCGCCAAGCCCGCCGAGGCGAACGCGGCCATGCCGGACGCGGACATCGCCTGGGTCGACATGCAGCCGACCCGGTTGACGGCGGACGCCCTGCTCCACGCCGGGCCGCGGCTGAAATGGGTGTCGACCATCTATGCGGGTCTCGACGCCTTCCCGCTCGACCAGCTGCGCGCGGGCGGCGTCACCGTCACCAACGGCGCGGGCATCAACGCCTATGCGGTCGCCGAATATGCGGTGTTGGGCGTGCTCGCGGCCGCCAAGCGCTTCGATCAGGTCGTCCGCGCGCAGGATCGGCGCGAATGGCCGAGCGATGCGCCGGGCAAGATCGAGCTGTTCGAAACGCGCGCGCTGGTGGTGGGCTATGGCGCGATCGGGCGGCTGATCGGCGAACGGCTGCACGGGTTCGGCGTCGAGGTGACCGGCGTCACCCGCTCGGGCCGGGACGGCACGATGACGCCCGAGGAGTGGCGCGCCCGCCTGGGAGAGTTCGACTGGGTGATCCTCGCCGCGCCCTCCACGGACGAGACCAAGGCGATGATCGGCGCGACCGAGCTCGCCGCCATGAACCCGGGCGCCTGGCTGGTGAACATCGCGCGCGGCGACATGATCGACGACGCGGCATTGCTCGACGCGCTCCATGCCGGGCGGATCGGCGGCGCGTTCCTGGACCCCACCCATCCCGAACCGCTGCCGCCCGAACACCCGCTCTGGGCCGCGCCCAACTGCATGATCACCATGCATCTGTCGGGCCGCAGCCAGACCAAGATGTTCCGACGCGCGGCGGCGCTGTTCCTGGACAACCTCCACGCCTTCACGGCCGGCCTGCCGATGCGCAACGTCGCAGACCTGGACGCGGGCTATTGACCTAATCGCTCGTTAACCATCCCATCCTATCGCAAGGCCATGCAGGTAAGCCCGGTCCAGATCATCGAGCCGCAACGCCACGGCGACGCACGCGGCTGGCTTGCGGAGACCTACAGCCAGCCCGCCTTTGCGGCCCGGGGCATCCATCACCGGTTCGTCCAGGAGAACCATTCGCTGTCCGCCGACCGCTGGACACTGCGCGGCCTCCATTTCCAGGCGCCGCCGCATGGCCAGGCCAAGCTGGTCCGCTGCATCCGGGGGCGCATCTGGGACGTGGTCGTCGATCTTCGCGCAGGCTCGCCCAGCTACGGTCGATGGTTCGGCGTGGAGCTATCGGCGGAGAACGGCCGGCAGCTCTTCGTCGACGTGGGGTTCGCGCATGGGTTCCTGACGCTCGAGGATGGTTGCGAGGTCTCATACCGAATGTCGGGCCTTTATGCGCCCAAAGCGGAGGGCGGTCTGCACTGGGGCGATCCGGATGTTGCGATCGCCTGGCCGCTGCCGGCGGGAGTGCGGCCGCTGCTGTCCCCGAAAGACGAACAGCTCGGTGGCCTTCGCGCCCTTACATCGCCCTTCCGCTATGACGGTGCGCCGCTGGACTTGGCGGCCTGATGCGCATTCTCGTCACCGGCGGCGCAGGGTTCATCGGCTCCGCCCTGGTACGCCATCTGGTCGAGCACACCGATCATGAGGTGCTGAACTTCGACAAGCTGACCTATGCCGGCTCGCTCACCACGGTCGAAAGCGTCGCGGACAGCCCGCGCTACCGCTTTGTCCGTGGCGACATCTGCAACCGTGCGCTGGTGCGGCGGACGCTCGCCGAGTTCCGGCCCGACATTGTCACGCACCTCGCGGCCGAGAGCCATGTCGACCGCTCGATCGACGGGCCGGACGCGTTCATCCAGACCAACCTGGTCGGCACCTTCGCCATGCTGAGCGAGGCGCGCGCCTATTGGCAGGGGCTGGACGGCGCGGCGCGCGACGCGTTCCGCTTCCATCATATCTCGACCGACGAGGTATACGGCTCGCTGGGCGAGACGGGGCTCTTCACCGAGGACACGCCCTACGACCCGCGCTCGCCCTATTCGGCATCGAAGGCGGGGTCCGACCACCTCGTCTCCGCCTGGGGTCACACCTATGGCCTGCCGGTGCTGATCACCAATTGCTCGAACAACTACGGGCCGTATCACTTCCCCGAGAAGCTGATCCCGCTGATGATCGTGAAGGCGCTCGCGGGCGATACGCTGCCCGTCTACGGCAAGGGCGACCAGGTGCGAGACTGGTTGTATGTCGAGGACCATGTCCGCGCGCTTCAGGCGGTGTTCCAGCGCGGGCGGCCGGGTCGGACCTACAATGTCGGCGGCAACAGCGAGAAGCGGAACATCGAGGTGGTGCATGCGATCTGCGCCCAGCTCGACCAGCTGCGCCCGCGCGCCGACGGCCGGCCCTATGCCGAGCAGATCGGCCACGTCGCCGACCGTCCCGGCCACGACAAGCGCTACGCGATCGACGCGAGCCGCATCCGCGACGAGCTCGGCTGGGAGCCGCAGGAGACGTTCGAGACCGGGATCGCCAAGACGGTCGAATGGTATCTGGCCAACGAGGCCTGGTGGCGTCCGCTGGTGGCGGCCAAGGCGGCCGAGCGCCGCGGCATCGCCGCTTGAAAGAGATCCTCATCACCGGCGGATCGGGCCAGGTCGGCACTGAACTCGCGCGGTTCCGCTGGCCCGAGGGCTGGCGGGCGACCGTGCTGACCCGCGCCGACCTCGATCTGACCGACGCCGCCGCGATTGCCGCCAAGGTCGCCGAGCGGCCCTGGGCGGCGGTGATCAACGCGGCCGCCTACACGGCCGTGGACAGGGCGGAGACGGAGCAGGTCGCGGCCTGGCAGGTCAACGCGCTCGCCCCCGCCGCCTTCGCCGCCGCTTGTGCCGCGGCCGGCATTCCCATGGTGCAGGTCTCGACCGACTATGTGTTCGCCGGCGACCGCGAAGGCGCGTGGCGGCCCGACGACCCCGTCGCGCCGCTGGGCGTGTATGGCGCGTCGAAGCTGGGCGGCGAGCTCGCCGTCCGCACCTCGGGCGCGCGTCACGCGATCGTGCGCACCGCCTGGGTCGTATCCGCGCATGGCGCCAATTTCGTGAAGACCATGCTGCGCGTCGGGGCGGAGCGGGAGCGCTTGACCGTGGTCGCAGACCAGAATGGCAGCCCCACTGCCGCCGCCGATTTCGCCGGGGCGCTGGCGACGGTGGCAATGCGGCTGGCCGACGATGCGGGCGCGCCGAGCGGCGCCTGGCATTTCAGCAATACGGGCCCGACCACCTGGCACGGCTTCGCGACCGAGATTTTCGCGCAGGGCGCACGCCGGGGCGGGCCGACGCCCGTTGTCGAGGCGATCCCGACCAGCGCCTATCCGACGCCCGCGCGCCGTCCCGCCAACACGCTGCTCGACACCGCCGCGCTCACGCGGGACTTCGGCATCGTGCCGCGACCCTGGCAGGCGGCGCTGAGCGACATTCTCGACGAATTGATGGGACCACCCGCATGAAGGGCATCATCCTCGCCGGCGGCTCCGGCACGCGGCTGCACCCGGCGACGCTCGCCATCAACAAGCAGCTGCTGCCCGTCTACGACAAGCCGATGATCTACTATCCGCTCTCGGTGCTGATGCTGGCCGGCATCCGCGAGGTCCTGATCATCTCGTCCTCCGAGTACCTCGACAACTATCGTCGCATGTTCGGCGACGGATCGGATTGGGGGCTGGCGATTGCGTATGCGGAGCAGCCGCGGCCCGAGGGACTGGCGCAGGCCTTTACGATCGGCCGCGAGTTCATCGGCGACGACCGGGTCGCGCTGGTGCTGGGCGACAACATCTTCTTCGGCGCCCACCTGACCGACCTGCTGGCGAGGGCCGTAGCGCGAGAGCATGGCGCGACCGTCTTCTCCTACCGGGTCGAAGACCCTCAGCGTTATGGCGTGGTCGAGCTGGGGCCGGACGGGCGCGCGGTGAGCCTGGAAGAGAAGCCGGCCAACCCGAGGAGCAACTGCGCGGTCACCGGCCTCTATTTCTACGACAACCGCGTGGTCGATCTCGCCGCCGACCTCGCCCCCTCCGCGCGCGGCGAATATGAAATTACCGACCTCAACCGCCTCTACATGGCGGCGGGCGACCTGCACGTCGAGCAAATGGGGCGCGGCTACGCCTGGCTCGATACGGGCACGCACGACAGTCTGCTCGAGGCGAGCGAATTCGTGCGCACCATCCAGCACCGGCAGGGCATCCAGATCGCCTGCCTGGAGGAGATCGCGTTCCTCCAAGGCTGGATCGCCGCGGACGCAGCGCGGGCGAAGGGCGAGGCGCTGAAGAAGACGGCCTATGGCCGGGCGATTCTCCAGGCCGTGGACGGGCAATAAGGCGTTAGCGGACGCCCATGCACGTGATCGTCATGGGCATTGCCGGCGCGGGTAAGTCGACGCTCGGCCGGAGGCTCGCCGAAGCGTCGGGTCGGCCGTTCCTGGAGGGCGACGCCTATCATCCGCCGGCCAACCTGGCGAAGATGGCCGCGGGCACGCCGCTGACCGACCAGGACCGGGAGCCTTGGCTGGCGGCGCTGATCGCCGCCATCCTGGAGGTGGAGCGCACCGGCGGGAGCGCGGTGGTGGCCTGCTCGGCGTTGCGGCGCGAGGCGCGCGACCGGTTCCGACGTGCGATCGGGCCACGGTGCTTCGCTCACCTCTCCATCGATGAGGCGGAAGCGCGCCGGCGATTGCTCGCGCGTCCGGACCATTTCATGCCGGCGAGCCTGGTGGCGACCCAGTTGAAGACGCTGGACGACCCCGCCGACGAGGCGGACGTGCTCCGCCTTGACGCGACCCGTCCGGTGGACGAGCTCGTCGCCGCGGTGCTCGCCGCCGGCGGTCACGACCGCACTGGCGATCGGCTGCGATTTGGCGCATGAGCGGGCGGGTAGACGCGTAAGGAACCGCCATGCCCGCCTGGGCCCCCGATAGCTGGACCAACTTCGAGGCGCGCCAGCAGCCCGACTACAAGGATAGCGCCGCGCTGACCGGCGCGACGGAGACGCTGCGCTCCTTTCCCCCGCTCGTCTTCGCGGGCGAGGCGCGCAACCTGACCGCTGCGCTCGCTGAGGTCGAGGCGGGCAAGGGCTTCCTGCTCCAGGGCGGTGACTGCGCGGAGAGCTTCGCGGAGTTCCACCCCAACAACATTCGCGACACGTTCCGCGTCATTCTGCAGATGGCGGTCGTCCTGACCTATGCGTCGAAGCTGCCGGTGGTGAAGCTGGGGCGGATGGCGGGTCAGTTCGCCAAGCCGCGCTCCGCGCCGACCGAGACGATCGACGGCGTCGCGCTTCCCTCCTATCGCGGCGACAACGTCAACGACATCGCCTTCACGCCGGAGGCGCGCGAGCCGGACCCCCAGCGCCTGCTGCGCGCCTACAGCCAGTCCGCCGCGACGCTGAACCTGCTGCGCGCCTTCGCGCAGGGCGGGTACGCCAATCTCCACCAGGTCCATCGCTGGACGCACGACTTCCTCGGCTCCTCGCCCTGGTCGAAACGCTATCGCGAGACGGCGGAGCGGATCGGCGACGCGCTGGAGTTCATGCGGGCCTGCGGCATCGACCCGGAGACCGTGCCGCAGCTGGCGCAGACGGCGTTCTATACCAGCCATGAGGCGCTGCACCTGCCGTTCGAGCAGGCGATGACGCGGCAGGATTCGCTGACCGGCGACTGGTACGACACCTCCGCGCACTTCCTGTGGATCGGCGATCGCACCCGCTTCCCGGGCTCCGCGCATGTCGAGTTCCTACGCGGGATCGGCAATCCGATCGGTGTGAAGTGCGGGCCGAGCCTGGAGCCCGACGTGCTGCTGCGCCTGCTCGACACGCTCAATCCTCACCGGATCAGCGGTCGCATGACGCTGATCACCCGCTACGGGGCCGACAAGATCGAGGGCGCGCTGCCCCGGCTGGTGCGCGCGGTGGTCCGCGAGGGCCATCCGGTGGTCTGGTCGTGCGACCCCATGCACGGCAACACCATGCAGTCGCATACCGGCTACAAGACCCGTCCGTTCGAGCGCATCCTGGCCGAGGTGCGCGGCTTCTTCGCCGTGCATCGCGCGGAGGGTACCCATGCGGGCGGCATCCATGCCGAAATGACGGGGCAGAACGTCACTGAATGCACCGGCGGCGCGGTCGACGTGACCGAGCAGTCGTTGGCGGATCGCTATCACACGCACTGCGATCCGCGACTGAACGCGTCGCAGAGCCTGGAGCTGGCGTTCCTGCTGGCGGAGATGCTGAACGAGGAACTGGCGGAGCGCCGGCGCGCCGCGGCCTAACGCGAGCCGGCCCACCGCTGGAGGATGGGCCGGACCCGCAGGAAGCGCAGATACGCCGCCTCCAGCAGCCGAAGGACGACAGCCCGCCGGGCGAGCAGGCCCAGCGGCCGCAGCGCCGGGATCGCACGCCACATGGCGGCGAACGCCGCGGCCCCGGAATAGAGCCGCCCGTCCTCCTCGGCATGGAACCGCGCCAGCAGGGCCTCGCGGTCCGTCGGACAGACGCTGTCTGACGCGGCCACGTCCACAAACGCGATCCGCCCCTGCCGGTCGAGCCGCCGCATCAGCGCGATCTCGCGCCGGCAGAGCGGGCAGGCGCCATCGAACCAGACGGTCACGCGGGACATGCCCGCCATATAGGTGGGACCAGCCCGTCGTGCATCTGTCGTGCGCCCACGCTTGACGCCCGCCCGCCCCTCGCCTACCTCGCCGCCTCGCCTTCACGGCCCCTTCGTCTAGCGGTCTAGGACGTCGCCCTCTCACGGCGAAAACACGGGTTCGAGTCCCGTAGGGGTCACCAGGTCGCGCCGGCATGCGCCGTCGGCGCTCCCCGGCTTCGAGGTCCGGGCGCGACCAGGGTCCGCTCAGCCGCCTGCTTCGTCATGCGCTCAGGCGATCACGCCCGACCTTGAGGCACGCGCCATAGCACCCGACCTTATCGCACCCCAGCGGAGTGCGACGAATTGCGCAGCGCCCAAATGCTGCCGATTACGAACGGCAGCACCAGCACGATAGACATCAGCACCACTGCGATCAGGCCCGGGATGGTGAGATACTCTCCAAGCTGCAGCTTGAACGAGGCGGGGTCGGTCGCCGCTGCCATTAAGAGCGGGGTGCCTAGACTGATGGCGAGCGCGCCCGAGACGACGGCCGGAATGAGGAGGATGCGACCGGAGTCGCGGCTTGCGACGATCAAGGCCGCGACCAGCGCGGCGATGAGCGTCCCCCCAGCCAACAAGGTGACAGGCAGGCCGCGATGGGCGGAGAGGAGGCCGAAGGAATAGCCGATATAGTCCGGGTCGACGAGGGCCCGAACCGGAGCCGCGCCGTTGAGTGCGATGACGACAAGGAGCGGCGCGGCCAGCCAGCGGCCCGCTCTCCTGCCCACGCTCCTCTTCGCGACCGCAGCGACCAAAAGTGTGCAGACGAGTCCGATTCCGATAGCGAAGACGGCCCAGTTCATTGAACTGCTCCCTCCTGCTTAGCTGTTCTATTGTTATAGCACACCAATTCACGTGGCAAAAGCCGTTTGCGCGGGACGTCGACCGGGCAACGGAAGGCCGGCCGATCAGCGTCGAGTGGGCGATGCCGCTCCTACACCACGATCTCGGCGCCTTTGCAGCAACCTAGATCGTGACGACCCGGCGGAGGATGCGCCGCTTCACGCCGACGCCTGGAGCTGCGGCGCGGCGTCTGATTTCGGCTCGCCTTCCGGCTCCGCGCCTCTACGCTGAGCGGGCTTCCGGGAGCCCGCGATGACCGACCAGACCTTCTCGCCCGACCTCGCCAGCCTGCGGCGCCATCGCGTGCCCGACTGGTTCAAGGACGCGAAGCTCGGCATCTTCCTGCACTGGGGGCCCTATTCAATCCCCGCCTTCGCGCCGACGGGTCGATCAATCCACGAGCGTGACCCGGGCGGGTCGCCCTTCGCCAACAACCCCTATGCCGAATGGTATTGGAACTCGATGCGCTTCGAGGGCTCGCCGACCGCCGAGCACCACGCGCGCACCTATGGCGACATGCCGTACCGGGCGTTCGGCCCCATGTTCGAGTCCGCGCTCGCGAACTGGTCCCCGGACGCCTGGGCGGACCAGTTCGCGCGCACGGGAGCCGGCTATGTCGTCCTGACCGCTAAGCACCATGACGGCTTTCTGCTCTGGCCGAGCGCCACGCCGAACCCGCATCTGCCCGACTGGGGCGTGCGCCGGGACGTGGTGGGCGAGCTCGCGGCGGCGGTCCGCGCGCGCGGACTGCGGTTCGGCATCTACTATTCCGGCGGTATCGACTGGACGTTCAAGAACCCCCGCATCGACCGGGTCCGCACCATGATCGCGTCCGTCCCCGGCGACGCGGAGGGATACACGGCCTATGCGGAGGCGCACTTCCTGGAGCTGATCGAGCGTTACCGCCCCGATTACCTCTGGAACGACATTGCCTACCCGTCGCACGAGTCCTTCCTTCGGGTCGCGGCCGCTTACTACAACGCCGTGCCCGACGGGCTGATCAACGACCGCTGGATGACCCCGGAGGCGCTCGCCTCGCTTCCCAAGGCGGAGAAGCCGGAGGGCGTCGCCGGCATGCTGCCGCCCGAACCGCCGCACTGGGACATCCGCACGCCCGAATACGCCATGTTCGACCGGCTGTTGCCGTTCGACTGGGAGTCGACGCGCGGAGTCGGCAAGTCGTTCGGCTATAACGCTGAGGAAACCGAGGCCGACCTGATCGCGGCCCCGGAGCTGATCCGGATGGTGGCCACCGCCGCCTGTTTCAACGGTAACGTGCTGCTCAACCTGGGTCCGCGCGGCGACGCGACGCTCGACCCGATGCAGGTCGCGCGGGTCGAGGCGCTCGGGGCGTTCCTGCGCGGATCAGGAGAGGCGATCCTGGGAACCCGCGCGGTGGCGCTCGACGGCGCCGCGCCCGCCGGGCCGCGGGTCGGCGCGACCCGCCGCGCGGACGCGATCTATCTGCACCTGCTCGAAACCCCGGCCAGCCCTGCCGTCGAGCTCCCTCTGCCGGCCGGGGTCGAGGTCGCGGATGCTGTACTGCTCGACGGGTCGGCCGTGCGATGGACGCAGCGCGGCGGCGCCCTGTCGCTGGGGGTGCCGGCCTGGCCTGACGCGCCGACCCAGATCGTCAGGCTGGCGCTTCGCTCCGGTTGAGCGCCGCGTCGAGCCGGGCCGCGTCCAGCTTCCCCTCCCAGCGCGCCACCACGATGGCGGCCACGGCGTTGCCGACGAAATTGGTCAGGCTGCGGCATTCGGACATGAAGCGATCGACGCCGAGGATCAGCGCCATGCCCGCGACCGGCACGCTCGGGACGATCGACAGCGTCGCGGCGAGCGTGATGAACCCCGCCCCCGTCACGCCCGCCGCGCCCTTCGACGACAGCATGGCGACGCCGAGCAGCAGCAGCTGGTCGCCGATCGAGAGCGGCACGTTGCACGCCTGCGCGATGAACAGCGCCGCCAGCGTCATGTAGATGTTGGTGCCGTCGAGGTTGAACGAATACCCGGTCGGCACCACCAGCCCGACCACCCCGCGGTCGCACCCGGCCGCCTCCAGCCGCGCGATCAGGCTTGGCAGCGCCGCTTCCGACGAGGACGTGCCGAGCACCAGCAGGAGCTCGCCCTTCAGATAGGCGATCAGCCGCAGGATCGAGAAGCCATGCGCGCGGGCGATCGCGCCGAGCACGAGCAGCACGAACAGGAGCGATGTGACATAGAAGGTCGCAACCAGCCGGCCGAGGTCGAGCAGCGTCCCCGCCCCATACTTGCCGACGGTGAACGCGATCGCGCCGAAGGCTCCGATCGGCGCCGCCCGCATCAGGATCGCGACCACGCGAAACACGACTAGGGCGAGCCGCTCGACCAAGTCGAGCACGGGACGCGCGGGCTCGCCCACCAGGCTCAGGGCGATGCCGGTGAGGACCGCGACGAACAGCGTCTGCAGGATGGAGCCGGAGGTCAGCGCCGAGACCATCGTCTCGGGAATAATCGAAAGCAGGAAGCCGGTGAGGCTGCTGTCGTGCGCCTTGGCGGCGTAGTCGGCGACCGCACCGCGATCGAGCGTCGCCGGATCGATGTTCATGCCCGCGCCCGGCTGCACCAGGTTCCCGACCACCAGGCCGACCAACAGGGCCAGCGTCGACACGACCAGGAAATAGCCGAGCGCCTTGGCCGCGACCCGGCCGACCCCCTTCAGCTCGCCCAGCCCCGCGATCCCGCTCACCAGCGTCAGGAAGATGACGGGGGCGATCACCATCTTGACCAGCCGGATGAACCCGTCGCCGAGCGGCTTCAGCGCCTCGCCGGTCGCGGGGGCGAAGTGGCCGAGCGACGCGCCCGCGACGATCGCGATCAGCACCTGGACGTATAGGTGCGCCCAGAACGGGCGTGGCCGCGCGGGGGCGGCGTCCATGGGTAGGCCGATCGCCATGGCTCAGGCGGCGCTGGCGTCCAGCGCCTGCTGCCCCAGCAGGATCGCGCCGAGCGGCCCGGCCCGGCCGCCCAGCGCGGCGGGGACGACATAGGTGTCCGCGAGCGCGACTTCGGGAAGGAGGGAGAAGCCGGCCAGGCTCTTCAGCATCGCCTCGCGGATGCGGGGGAACAGGTGCGGCATGCCGACCATCACGCCGCCGCCGAACACCACGCGGCGCGGCACGCCGGTCTGCACCAGCATGTGCAGCAGTTGGCCCAAGACATGGACGACCCCGTCCCACACCGGATGGTCGGCGGGCAGCGTCTCCGCCCCCGCGCCCGCGCGCGCCTTGATCGCGGGGCCGGACGCGAGCCCCTCATAGCAGCCGCCGTGATAGGGACAGATCCCGACCCAGTCGTCGCCTGGCAGCCGGACGGGGCGGATATGCCCGAGCTCCTGATGCGTCAGCCCGTCGAGCGGCAGACCGCGCGCGATCAGCCCGACGCCGATCCCGGTCCCGACCGTCACATAGGCCATGTCCGCCAGACCCGCCGCCGCGCCCCAGCGGGCTTCCGCGAGCGCCGCGCCGACGACGTCGGTGTGGAACCCGACCGGCACGCCGTAGCGGCGCTCCCACCGCTTCCCCAGGTCGACGTTCATCCAGCCCGGCTTGGCGGTGACAGTGACGGATCCCCAATCGCCAGCGGCCCGATCGACCGATAGCGGGCCGAAGCTGGCCACCCCGATCGCGGCGAACCCGCGCCAGCGGTCGAGCACCGCGTCGATCGCCGCCAGCGTCTCGGCGGGCGCGGTGGTCGGGATCCGCACCTCCTCCTCGATCGCGTCAGGCCCGCGCGCGAGGATGCAGTTGACCTTGGTGCCGCCCAGCTCGACACCGGCGACCAGCGGCGCATTCCCCTCGTCCATGCCCGCCACCATTGCCCAGCCCCGGCCGGGAGGCAATCGCAGCGGTCTGCGGGCGCGCGGTTAGCGATCGATCTCCAGGACCCGCAGGCGACGTCCGGTCCCGCTGCTGGCCAGCGTGTCGCGCGTGACCAGCATCGTCGCGCCCGGGGTCAGGATCGACAACACCGCCCGGCGAAAGCCATCGGGGACATGGCCCCGCGCGCGCTCCTCGGGCGTGATCTCGCCGGTGCGCGCCGGCGACGTGGCCTGCGCGCCCGGCGGCATCGGAAGGGGAAGCCGCAGCCACCGGGGAGTTTCGCCCTCCACACCCACCAAGGTGAACGCCTCCGTGCGATCGACGGGCGCGTCGAGCGAGACCGGGCTGGAACCGATCCGAATCCCGTTGCGCAGCACCACGATGCGCCGGTCCCGCCCGCTGACGACGATCGAAACCGGCCCCGCGGGCGCGCGCTCCGGTCGCCATTCGTATCTCTGCGGCGGGCGATGGTCGTCCGCCGGCGTAGCGAACGGCGCAACCGCGCCGGGCGCGACCTCCGGCACGTCCCGTTCGTCGGTGATGATGACCGTCAGCCCGAGCGAGGTGACCTCGAACAGGCGTTTCGCGAAGTCGAGCGGCAGGCGGACGCAGCCGTGGCTGGCGGGATATCCCGGCAGGCGGCCGCCGTGCAGCGCGACGCCGTCCCAGGTCAGCCGCTGCATGAACGGCATGGGCGCGTTGGCGTACAGGTTGGACGTGTGGTCGCGCTTCTTCTGCAGGATGGTGAACACGCCCGTGGGCGTCGCATGGCCCGGCTTGCCGGTGGACACCGTCGACACGCCGATGGGCACGCCGTTGCGATACACGAACGCGCGCTGGGCCGGGAGGCTGACGACGATGGTGACCGGCCCGGCGGGCGCGATGTCGGGCGCCCACAGGAATTCGCCCGGGCGCAGACGCTCGATCGCCCCGTCCGATGTAGCGACCTGCGCCACGGCTGCAGCAGGGGCGACCAGAACGGACGTCGCCAGGAACAGCAAAGCCGTCCGTTGCAGCTTCATGTCTCGTTCCCGTCCGGCGGTTGTAGGCAAGGAATACAGTCAGAAACTCCAGCACTCTTGAACGGCGCGGAAGTCGGCAACTGTCTTCTCCCCACTCACGTTAGAATGCCTGGAATAAAGTCCGCAACCAAGCCTTGTCTCCGCTCATGAGCGCTGCTCTCGCCCCCACCTCGTAGGCGAAAGCCCGGCCGAGCGCCACTGGGTGTTGAAAGCACACGACCGAGCTGCATATGCCGATCAGGTGCGGTTGGCCGACCTGAGGCGTAGCCGTCTGTCGTCATCGCCGCTGCTGGTGCGTGATGATCCCGCCCCGGGGGGAAGGCGGGATCATGCGGCTTACTGGGCGGGCTTGCCCATCTTGCGCAGCATCGCGTTCAGGGTCGCGATCTCGCGGTTCTGGCTGGCGATGGTCTTCTGCGCCTCGCGACGCACCGCCGCGTCCTGCGTGCTACGGAGCGCGACCTGCGACATCTGGACCGCGCCGCGGTGATGCTCGATCATTTTGCGGATCCAGGTCTCGCCGGCGTCGGCCCCCTGGGCCGTCATCATCTTCTGGTGCATGTCCATCTCGGCCGGCCCGTAAGGGTTGGCCGCAGTCGCGGGCATGGAGTGGTTCACGCCCTGATGGTTCATGCCCTGGTGGCCCGAGTGCTGTGCCATCGTCGGCGTCGCCAGCATTATGGTCGCGGCCATCGCTAGGAAGGTCTTCACGGGGGTAATCTCCTGGTTAGCGCCCACCCTTGCACCTGATACGCGTGCGCGCGCTCTACCCCTCACATCACGGACTCAGAACCAGACCCTCACTCCGGTGACGAAGCTGAACCCGCCCGTGCTCTCGCCCTCGGCGCGCGCGAAGCGGGCGGTGTCGCCCAGCTTCCTGTCCCAGGACACGCCGATATAGGGCGCGAACTCGCGGCGAAGCTCGTAGCGCAGCCGCAGCCCCAGCTCGATGTCGGACAGGCCGGAGCCGATGCCGTTCTCGGGCACGTCCTGCGCCGCGAAATTGAGCTCGGCCCGGGGCTGGAGCACCCACCAGTTGGTGATGCGCTGGTCGTAGTACGCTTCCGCCCGCGCGAGCACGTCGCCCTTGTCGGACAGGAACACGGTCCCTTCCACGTCAAACCAGTAGGGCGCCAGCGCCTCGAACCCGACGCTCGCATAGGCGCGGCTCGGATTCGGCTTGAAGTCGTAGCGCACGCCCGCCTGGAAGTTGACGTAAGGATCGAGCGCGCGGCTGTAGACTAGCTGCACCTCGGCATCATCCATAGGCCGGCCGAAGTCGCCCGACCCCTCCGTCTTGATCGCCAGCCGGTTGATGTCGCCGCCGATCCAAGCCTCGCCATCCCAGCGGTAGCCGTCGCGGCCATCCCTGATCTGGGCCTCGGCGAGGTTGAAGATCACTTGGCGGTAGATGCCGCCGCCGTGCTCCTGGCGAAGATCGCGCACCGCCTCGGCCATGCGCTCCTCACCATAGAACCGCCCCGCGGCGCTGCCCGGAAAGGCGGTCGGTGCTGGGGCGTTGCCGGCCGGAAGGTTGGTGCCGATCGGGGCTCCGTGGTCGGCCATTGCCCCCATGTCGTGCCCGGCATGGGGGTCCTGGGCCACGTTGTCGCCCTGGCGCGTGGCCTGGACGCCGTGCCCGGCGTGCGGGTCGGCGGGGGCGGGCTGCCCCGCTTGGGGTGCTCCCGGCATGGTGTGGCCGGCATAGGGATCGGCCGGCGTTGCCGCCTGTCCGCCCTGCGCCGCAGCGGGAGCATCCTGCATGTTGTGACCCGCATGCGGGTCGGCCGCCGCACCGCCCGTCGCGGGCATCGCGTGGCCGGCGTGCGGGTCGACCGCGGGGGTGCGGCGCGTCGTGGCTGCCGGGCGCACCGCCTTGCGGGCGGCCGGCTTCGCCGCCGCGCGCGGTTGCGCCTTGCGCGCGACAGGCTTGGACGCCGGCTTGCGCTTGGGAGCGGGCTTCGCGGCCGGCTTGGCCGGCATGCTCATCCCCGGCATGTTGTGCCCGGCATGGCCGCTATGCTGGGCGGCCGCGGGAGCGGCCAAGGCGAACGTCGCCAGCCCGGCGAGAAGGGCGGCCCTCAAGCGACCTCTCCCTTTTCGTTCCGGACCTGCACAACCTGCATCATGCCCGCGTGCATGTGGTAGAGCATGTGGCAGTGGAACGCCCAGTCGCCAGCCTCCGCCGTCACGTCCCAGCTCACCTTGCCCCCGGGCTGCACCAGCACCGTATGCTTCCTGGGCGCGTAGGCGCCATGTCCCGTCACCAGCTCGAAGAAGTGGCCGTGGATGTGGATGGGATGACCCATCATGGTGTCGTTGACGAGCGTAACCCGCACCCGCTCGCCGGTCCGCATCGGGATCGGCTCTTTCACCTCCGACAGCTTCTCGCCGTCGAAGCTCCACATATACCGCTCCATGTTGCCGGTGAGGTGGATCTCCAGCTCTCGGCCAGGCGCGCGGGTGTCGGGGTTGGGCTCCAGCGCCATGAGCTGCCGGTAGGTGAGCGTGCGGTGGCCCACGTCCTCCAGCCCCTGGCCGGGGAAGTCGGTGCGATCGACGGGCATGGGCGAGATGGTCTGGACACCCGGCCCCTTCTTGACGCCCGGCGCATTGGAGAAGTCGCGCATGCTATGGTCCATGCCGCCCGACCCGTGGCCCATCGCCGCGTGATCTATGCCCCGGCTCGCCGCCGGGGGAGCATGGCCCACCGCGGCGTGATCGGCCGCCTCGGCGGCAGGCTGCGCTCCGTGTCCCATGGCCGCGTGATCGGCGGCGGAAGCGCCGCCAGCCTGCGCTGCCCCATGGTTCATGCCGGCCATCGCGCCCGCAGCGGCTCCGGCGGTCGCCCCGTAGTTCATCTGCGAGTGGTCCATAGCCGGCGCGGCAGGAGTGCCGTGGCCCATCGCTGCGTGATCCATGCCCGCCATTGACCCGCCGGCCGCCGCGCCTTGCATGGAACCGTGGTTCATGCTGTCCATGCCGCCCATGCCCATGTCCTTCATGGTCGCGATCGGGCGGGGGCGGAGCGGCGGCACGGGCGCGGTCATGCCCTCGCGCGGCGCGAGCGTCGCGCGCGCCATGCCGGAGCGGTCGACGCTCTCGCCGACGAGCGTGAACGCGCGGTCCTCGGTCGGGGTGACGATCGCGTCGTAGGTCTCGGCGGGGCCGAACTGGAACTCGTCGATCTCTACGGGACGCACGTTCAGCCCGTCCGCCGCGACGATGGTCATCGGCAGGCCGGGGATGCGGACGTTGAAGGTGGTCATTGCCGATGCGTTGATGAAGCGGAGCCGCACCCGCTCGCCCGGTCGGAACAGCGCGGTCCAGTTGTCGCGGGGGCCATAGCCGTTCGCGAGGTAGGTGTAGGTGGAGCCTGTCACGTCGGCGATGTCGGTGGGGTCCATGCGCATCCTGCCCCACATGGCCCGCTCCTCGGCCGTCTGGCCCTTTCCGGCGAGGAGCCCGCCCAAGGTCTGGCGCTGACGGTTGAAGTAGCCCGCCTCCAGCTTCAACCGCCGGAAGATGGCGTGCGGGTGCATGAAGCTCGCGTCGGAGAGCACGATGACGTGCTCGCGGTCGAACGCCACGGGGTCCGCGCCCTTGGGGTCGATCACGATGGGGCCGTAATGCCCCTCCTGCTCCTGCAGCCCCGAATGGCTGTGATACCAATAGGTGCCCGACTGGATCACCGGGAACTCGTAGGTGAAGGTCGACCTGGCGGGGATGCCGGGGAAGCTCACGCCCGGCACGCCGTCCATCTGGAAGGGCAAGAGCAGGCCGTGCCAGTGGATCGACGTCTCCTCGTCCAGCGTGTTCTCGACATGGAGGCGCACGTTCTGGCCCTCGCGCAAGCGAATGAGCGGCGCGGGAGCCGTGCCGTTGATGCCGATGCCGTGGGTCCGCCTACCGTCGATCGTGCGCATGACATGGCCCACGCGAAGCCGTATGTCCTCGCCCGACACGGTGGGAAGAGGGCGGGCGATGCCTGCCGATACCGGCTGCGCCCAAGCGGGCATGTGCGCGGCCAAGGCCAGCCCGCCGCCGCCAAGGGCGGCACCGCGCAAGAGCTGGCGACGATCGAGAACGGTGGTCATAATGCTCCTGATGGGGCCGCATGGGCGGCCCGCCTCATCATGATTTACGCGGGTGCGGCCCTTATCCCTCAGGTCCGCTTAGCATTTCGAGGAGCTTGGCCCGCGCCCTGTGGAGCCGGGTTTCGACCGCTTTTTCGCTGATGTTCAGCACGCCCGCGGTCTCGGCCTGGCTCAACCCCTCGATCGTGCGGAGCACCAACGCCTCCTTCAGATTCATGGGCAACTCCGAGATTGCGCGCGTCACCCGGTCCAGCTCCTGGCGGTCGGCCGCGGCGTCGTCGACGGCAACCTGGTCGGCCGCGACCGCCTCGGCCTCACCGCCGATCGGGGACGCGAACGAGAAGAACCGGCGCACCGCGCGCTTCCTCGCATGGTCGCGGCACTTGTTGAGCGCGATGGTCGACAACCACGGCCGCATCGGCCGGCCCACGTCGTAGCGGGGAAGCGCCTGATGGGCGGCGACGAACGTCTCCTGGGTCAGATCCAGCGCCTCGTCCGGATCGCCAAGGCACGCCCGCGCGAGCCGGAACACCGGCTGGCGGTAGCGGTGCATGATCTCGGCGAAGGCGGCTTGCCGGCCGGCGATGCTGAGCGTCGCCAGCTCGCCGTCGGTGAGCGCCGATAGGTCCAGGCTCACCGCCGATCGTCGGTGAGCGCCTTCACCACCGCCCGATCGAACTCGGCTGTCTGATCGGGCCGGAGAACCTGCCGCATGGCGAAGATGTGCGCGAGCGTCGCCTTTTGCAGCTCGCCCATCGTCTCGTGAGTCCGATCGACCGCGGCCGCGACCCTGGGGCCGTTGCCGTGCTCCGCCTCGATCGCCTCGGCGAGCCGGGCGTTGTCCGCGCGCATCTCCAGCTCCAGCGCGCGGCGCTGCACCGCGAACCGCCGCTCCAGCTCCTCCAGGCGGCGCTCTTGGCCCGCGTCTAACGCGAGCTGATGGTGGAGCACGTCGTGAAGCTCCGCGCCGGGCTGCTTGGGCGCGGGCAGGAGCGTCCGCCCGACGAACACGCCCCCGAGCGCCGCCAGAAAGGCCGCGACGATGCAGAGGACCAGGCGCGCGGTCGAACTCACGGCGCGCCGGCAAGCAGCGTGGAGGGCGCCAGCGGCGAGCCGTCAGTCAGCGGCGACAGAGAGACGGGCTCGCTCGCGGTCGCGGGGACGCCGCCGCCCGCCACGCCGATCACCAGCGCGGCGGCCGCCACCATGCCGACGTGAAGCCCCGTCCGGGCGATCGGCCGTGCGCCGATGCGGGCGAGCACGCGCGCCTCCATGTCGTCCAGCGCAGTCGGCGCGGGCACGTCCGCCAGCCTCGCCAATGCTCTATCCAGGTCGTCCATGCTTTCCACTCCGCCCCTCTAACATCGGTTACGCGGCGCTGCCCATCATCCCTCACGCCCGGGTGAGGGATGACCCAACGCCACGCGTAAGAAGGTTAGGCTTTTCACCGGAGTACTGGTTCATGCGTAACGTCGTCCTGCCCCTCGTCCTGCTCGCGACGGCGAGCGCGGCCCATGCCCATCCCAAGCTCGTCTCGGCCACGCCCGCGCCGAACGCGACCGTCGCGAAGCCCGCCCGGGTCGAGCTGCGGTTCAGCGAGCGGCTGATGCCGAAGTTCTCGGGCGCGGACCTGGTGATGACGGGCATGAAGGGCATGGCCCATCCGCCCATGAAGGTCCCCGCCACCGCTGCGGTCGCCGCGGACGGCCGCACGCTCGTCGTCACGCCCAAGTCGCCGCTCGGGGCCGGCACCTACAGCGTCGCCTGGCGCGTCGTCTCGGCCGACACGCACCGCATCACCGGCAGCCATGCCTTCGCGGTGAAGTGAGGTGGATGCCGACTGGCCGATGATCGCGGTCCGCTTCGCGCTCTACGCGGTGCTGGGCTCGCTGTTCGGCCTGTCGGCGTTCGGCCTCTACGGGCTGCGTGGCGGCGAGCGCGGCGACGCCCTCCCGCTTCGGCCGTGGCTGGCGGTGCTGGCCGTCGCCGGCCTCGCGCTCTCGGCCGTCCAGCTCGCGTTGCTCGCCGGCTCGATGACGGGAACGCCCGCATGGCCGGTCGACGCGGAAGCGATCGGGATGCTGCTCTCCGGATCGTCGCTGGGTGCTGCATGGAAGGCGCGCATGACCGCGCTGCTCGTCGCGGGGCTCGCCGCCATACCGGCCGGCCGCGGCACGTGGCTGGGCGTGGTGGCGGTCGCCGCGGGCGTGGCGCTCGTGACACTCGCCTGGACCGGGCACGGCGCAGCCGGCGAGGGCGCGCCCGGCTGGGCGCACCTAGTCGCCGATCTGCTCCACCTCCTCGCCAGCGGCGCATGGCTGGGCGCGTTGCTGGGGCTCGTCCTGCTGGTGACGCGGCCGGCCGATCGGGTCGACGCCGCCCACCTCGCGCTCACCCATCGCGGCCTGCACGGATTCGGCCTGGTGGGGACGGTTGTGGTGGCCGCGATCGTCGCCACCGGCCTGGTCAACACGTGGATGCTGATCGGACCCGGCAACGTGCCGGAGCTGGGGGCTACGCTCTACGGCCGGCTCCTAGTCGCCAAGCTCGCGTTGTTCGCGGCGATGCTCGGGCTCGCCTCGCTCAACCGCTTCAGGTTGACGCCGACTTTCGAGCGCTCGATCGCCGCGGCCGATCACGCGGGCGCCCTCGGCGCGCTGCGCGCGAGCCTCGCGGTCGAAACCGCGTGCGCGGTCGTGATCCTGGCGCTGGTCGGCTGGCTGGGGACGCTGGAGCCGCCCGTGTCGATGTGAGGTGCGGGAGCCTTCACGCTCCCGCCCGCACCGCAATTTAAGCGGCCATCTTCTCGCATTCCTGGGCGCAACGCTCGCACGCCGCCACGCAATCCTCCATTCCGTCGAGCCCGCGGCAGCTCTCGGCGCACGCGCGGCAAATCCGGGCGCAGATGCCGCAGACGAGCTTATGCTGGTCGGACCCGCGCGCCATGAAATCTAGCGACGTGGCGCAGATCTGCGCGCAGTCGAGCATGATCTTGATGTGTTCGGGCGCGGCATGCGCGCCGCCGACAACGAGGCAGTGCTGGGTGACCATCGACAGGCAGGTGACGTGACAATGGTGGCAGGCGTCCATGCAGGCCTGCATCTCGGCGCTCATCTGGTGCGGCATCGGGCTTCTCCTTCGCTGATCCCCCGCCCGATTGGAATACGCACGCCATGGGCCGACCCCTTGCCCGGCCACTCACGTCGTCGCGTGACCGGGGGCGCTCGCCGCACCCCAGGCCGGCCGGTCACATCCCGCCCATGCGCAACGCCATCCACGCCGCCATCGCGACCATCATGACGTTCTCGGTCAAGGACACGAAGCCGAGCGGCACGTTGGACGATCCGCCGACGCACGCGCACTTGAGCTCGCGCCTGTCGACATAGACGGCCTTGAAGACGGACACCGCACCGATTGTGCCGATGAACAGCGCGACCGGCACCGACAGCCAGGTCAGCACGCCCGCGATCATGAGGATGCCCGCCAGCCCTTCCGCGAACGGGTAAATGTAACTGTACGGCACCCAGCGCTTCGCGAGCAGGTCGTAGTTCAGGAACATGGTCGCGAACTTATCGACGTCCTGGAGCTTCAGGAGCGCGAGCACGGCCATGCTGAAGGCGATGAACCACTCGGCCGCGCGCATCGTGAAAGGCGAGCCGAACGCTGCGTAGCTTGCGGCGAGCGCCATCAGCGCCGTCATCGCGAACAGCGCGACGACGGGCCGGTAGCTGGTCGCGCCCGGCTCGGCGACGCGCTTGCCGAAATGGCGGCGCAGATCGTCGTAGCCGCCGATGCGCCGGCCGCCGATGAAGACCTGCGGCGTGGTCTTCACGTCGTGCTCGGCCTTGAACGCGTCCGTCTCGGCGCGCGTGGTCAGGAGATGGTCTTCCACCTCGAATCCCCGGCGGCGAAGCAGGTCGACCGCTTTCAAGCCGAAAGGGCAAGTGTGATTCGGCATGACCATGCGGTGGACTACCGCGCGCTTGGTGGTGATCGCGTCCATGACGGGGCTCCTGTTGCTGACGCTTCGAACCCCACCCATATAGGGTCCGTAGTATAGTCCGGAGTCAAGCCTTGGCCGGGATGACGATCGCGAAGCTCGCGCAGGCCGGCGGTGTCGGCGTGGAGACCATACGCTTCTATCAGCGTCGCGGGCTCATGGCCGAACCGGAAAGGCCGGGCGGCCCGGGCGCGCGAGGTGGCTTCCGCCACTATGGCGAGGACGACGTGCGGCGCCTCAGGTTCATCCGGCAGGCGCAGGCGGCCGGGTTCACGCTCGAGCAGATCGGCGAGCTGCTGGCTCTGGACTCCACGGACGACCGCCCTCGTGCTCGCGACATGGCGCACGCCCGGATCGCAGCGCTCGACGCCAGAATCGCTGAGATGCAGGCGGCGCGTGACGCCCTGCGGCGGCTCGCCGACGAGTGCGGCTCGGGGTCAAGCGGACCTTGTCCCATCCTCGAAGCCTTCGAGCGTCGCTGACGCGGTCGCTTGCTGCTGCGGTCGCAAAGCATCGACAAATCCCGATTGGTCGTTGACTTCTCGAACGCATCGGGCATAGCCGATGCATGGACGCCGAGCACGCACTTGCCGCCCTTGCCGCCCTGGCGCATCCGACGCGGCTGGAAACGTTTCGCCTACTCGTAAGGCATGAGCCTGATGGTCTGTCCACGGGCGAGCTGGTCGACGCCACGGGCCTGACGCAGAGCACCTTCTCCACGCATCTGGCTGTCCTCGCCAAGGCGGGGCTCGTCACGTCGGAGAAGCGCGGCCGTCACATGATCCAGCGCGCGCGCATGGAGCGCCTGCGCGAGTTGATGCTCTTTCTCGCGAAGGACTGCTGCCAGGGCCGCGCCGAGCTGTGCGCGCCGCTGGTCGCGGAACTCTCCTGCTGCTGACCGGAGCCGATCTCATGCCCGTCGACGTCGTCATCTACCACAACCCCGAGTGCGGCACGTCCAGGAACACGCTGGCGATGATCCGCAACGCCGGCATCGAGCCGCACGTGGTCGAGTATCTGAAGACGCCGCCCTCGCGCGCGCTCCTCGTCCAGCTGATCGAGCGGGCGGGGCTCACCCCTCGCCGGCTCCTGCGCGAGAAGGGCACGCCATACGCGGAGCTCGGTCTGGGCGACGAAAGCCTGTCCGACGACGCGCTGGTCGACGCGATGCTGGCCCACCCCATCCTCATCAACCGGCCGTTGGTCGCGTCGCCGCTCGGCGTCCGCCTGTGCCGCCCGTCCGAGGTGGTGCTCGACATCCTGCCCGCCCGGCAGCAGGGCGCGTTCGCCAAGGAGGATGGCGAGCAGGTGGTGGACGCGTCCGGCGAGCGGGTGCGCTGATGGCGACGCTCGCATCGGAAGCGCAACGCCCAGGCATGAGCACGTTCGAGCGCTACCTGAGCGTCTGGGTGGCACTGTGCATCGTCGCCGGGATCGCGCTCGGCTCGGCGCTGCCGGACGTCTTCGCCGCGATCGCGTCGGCCGAGATCGCCAACGTCAACCTGATCGTCGCCGCGCTGGTGTGGCTGATGATCATCCCCATGCTCCTGAAGATCGACTTCGGCGCGCTGGGCTCGGTGCGCCAGCACTGGCGCGGCGTGGGCGTCACGCTGTTCATCAACTGGGCGGTCAAGCCGTTCTCGATGGCGGCGCTCGGAACGGTGTTCCTCGGCTGGCTCTTCGCGCCGCTGCTGCCCGCGGCCGAGATCCCGTCCTATATCGCCGGGCTCATCCTGCTCGCCGCCGCGCCCTGCACGGCGATGGTGTTCGTCTGGTCCAACCTGTGCGACGGCGAGCCCAACTACACGCTTAGCCAAGTGGCGCTCAACGACGTGCTCATGGTGTTCCTGTTCGCGCCGCTGGTCGCACTGCTCCTCGGCGTCGCCTCGGTCACGGTGCCCTGGAGCACGCTTCTGCTCTCGGTCCTGCTCTACATCGTCGTGCCGGTGGTCGTGGCGCAGCTGGTCCGGCGGTCGGTGCTGGCGTCGGGCGGCCGGCCCGCGCTCGATAAGCTACTCAGGGCCCTAGGTCCCGTGTCGCTGGTGGCGCTCCTCGCCACGCTGGTGCTGCTGTTCGGCCTCCAGGGCGAACAGATACTCGCGCGGCCCCTGGTCATCGCGCTGATCGCCGTGCCGATCCTCATCCAGGTCTACCTCAATGCCGGGCTCGCCTACTGGCTCTCGCGCCGGTTCGGCGTCGCCTGGTGCGTGGCGGCGCCCGCCGCGCTGATTGGCGCGTCCAACTTTTTCGAGCTGGCGGTCGCCGCCGCCATCTCGCTCTTCGGCCTGAACTCCGGCGCGGCGCTCGCGACGGTCGTGGGCGTGCTGGTCGAGGTGCCGGTGATGCTCTCGGTCGTCTCGATCGTGAAGCGCACGCGCGGATGGTATGAGCGGGGCGCAGTCGCGTGACCGCTTCGATTCTTCGCGACGTGTCTCCGCTGAGCGACGCCTTCCGGCACACGCTCGAGTGGGAGCGGTTGCCGACCGACGATCTCGAGGAGCCGGGCCACCTCTTCTTCAGTCTCGGCGACGACGAGCGCGTCTTCGGCTACGTCGGCCTGGAGGGGACCGGTCCCGACGCCTTGCTGCGCTCGCTCGTCGTGAAGCGTCCGTATGTCGGCCAGGGCTACGGGCGGCTGCTCGTGGAGCGCTTGGAGGAGCTCTGCCGACTGGGCACCGTCGAGCGCCTGCACCTCCTGACGAACGGCACCGCGCCGTTCTTCCGCCGGCTCGGCTATGTCGACGCTGATCGCACCAGCGCCCCGCCGGCGATAGCCGGCTCGGCGCAGTTCAGGTCGCTCTGCCCGGCGAGCGCCAGCTACATGGTCAAGGCCCTCACCGTCTGATGCGTATTCGCGATCTACCCGATCCCGACCACTTGCCTGCGCTCGATCCCGCCTTCGCGATCCGCCGCCCGGCGCTGGGGCTGGGCGACGACCAGCCGCCCCCGCGCATCCTCCTGCTCTACGGCTCCTTGCGCGAACGCTCCTTCTCGCGGCTCGCGGTCGAGGAAGCCGCACGGCTGCTGCGCTTCTTTGGCGCGGATACGCGCATCTTCGACCCCTCCGACCTGCCGCTACCCGACCAGTTGCCCGGCGACGACCACCCTGCCGTGCACGAACTGCGCGAGCTCAGCATGTGGTCGGAGGGGCATGTGTGGTGCTCGCCGGAGCGCCACGGCCAGATCACCGGAATCATGAAGGCGCAGATCGATCATCTGCCGCTCGAGACCAAGGGAATGCGCCCAACGCAGGGACGCACGCTCGCCGTGATGCAGGTGTCCGGCGGGTCGCAGTCGTTCAACGCCGTGAACACGCTCAGGCTGCTCGGCCGCTGGATGCGGATGTTCACGATCCCGAACCAGTCGTCGGTCGCGATGGCGTGGAAGGAGTTCGACGAGGCCGGGCGCATGAGGCCGTCGAGCTACTATGACCGGATCGTGGACGTAATGGAGGAGCTGGTGCGGTTCACGGTGCTGCTGCGGCCCCACGCAGATCGGCTCGTGGACCGCTACTCCGAACGCAAGGCGAGCGGAGCAATGGTCGCTCGTCCAACCAGCCTTGGTCGGACGCCTTGAAGTCCCGCTGACCGGGTGGATTGCGCTTGGCGGCTGCACCATCCCATGGACGACTCGCCCTAGGCCGGCACCAGGCTCAAATTCAGATCGGCTCGACTTAGGTGACGGACAAGAGGTCGAAACCGTCCCGGACGCCGAGCACCCGCAACCGTCGCCCCAGCATCGAACGCGTGCTCCAGGGGGCGTCGAGGCGCCACATGCCGCCTTCGTCTCGCTCGAGCACGAACTCACCGCGTCTCCCGAGGAGCCCGTCCCGCATCGCGCACGCGCGATGCTCCGAGGTCGCGGAGCCGAGAGTTGGGTCATGGGAGCCCGACGGCAAGGTGCCGAGTTCGGGTGTTGCCGAAGTTGCCGGCAACGCGCAGTCGGTGAGAAGCAGGGGTGCCGATGCTATTCGACCGGCGAATACTCCCCGGCGTTCTCCTGGCAATGCGCCCGTGCTCGGGCCAGCCAGGTGTCGAACCAGACCCACGTGTTCGGGTAGTCGCCGGGGCGACCGAAGCCCTTGTCTGCCGCCTTCGCCTCCAGTTCCTTCCAGAGGCGGGTGTGCGCGGTCATGTTGAACCGGGGGTAGCCATCCGCTTGCATGCGCTCCACGATCTGCTTGGCCGTGTAGCGAGGCTTGTCGATCTCCTTGAGCAGGACGCGGCTGATCTCCCTGGCCTCGTCGCTTCCAGGCTTGATGAATTCGATGGCGGCGTCGGCGCGGCTCGCCTTGCCGCCCAGCTTCGGCACGAACGCGACCCGGTAGGCGAAGGCCGGGTCTGCCTGCTGCTCGTCGGTGAGCGCGGCGTGGAAGGCGTCCATCGCCGTTTCCACGTTGGGGGGCAGCGCCCGCCCGGCCTTGATGGCGCTTCGCTGGCCGCCGTCGAACGTGACGAACTGGAGCGCGATCGGCAGGCGCCGCTCGAGACAGTGGCGTTCCCCGAACAGCGTGCGGATCGCGTCGTTGAAGTTGATGCAGCACGCCTGGAGCTTGGCACCCAGCGCGTCGTCGATCCTGTCGGTGGACCGGTGCTCGATCTCGTGCCGGATCTCCAGCAGGAACTCGAGGTTCCGCCGTGCGCCCGAGGGGATCGGGGACCGGTCGTGCCGCAGGCACTTGCCCAGCTCCCAATACATCTCCGCGCCGTTGCGGGTCCTCTTGACCTCCCCCGCCTCGCGGTAACGGTAGTCGATCCCTTCGCGCCTGAACCAGGCGTGCAGGAGGTAGGTCCACGCGATCACCGCGGTGGTGATGAATATCTCCGCGCGGAAGGTCAGGCCGGCGCCGTTGAACGTGTGCACGGCCGCCACCATCGCCTCGCGCGACTTGATCAGCAGTTCGTCGCCGCGGATGCTCAGGCCCGTCTCCGGATCGAGATCGGGCCAGGCCGTCAGGAACGCGTCGAGCTGTTCCGCGGTCGCGGCCCGGGCGGGCCGGTGCCGAACGCCGTTCCGTATCTCGCCGATCTCGCGATGGTTGATGGAGCGGGTCGGACGGGTGAAGTGCGCCAGGATCTGCTGGTCGTTGTAGCGGCCCGTGGCGAGCATCGCCTTGACCATCGCGACTTCCCACCGCTCCAGCTTGCCGCCCGACCCCCGCGCCACGCCCGACTCCCTTTTCCCCACGCTATGATGAGACGGGCGCGCGGGTCGGGCAACCCGACCGGCGCACCTTTCCCGCACGGGCCGGCGTCAGGACGGCGAGAACGCCTCCAGGATGCGGCACTCGGCCACCGTGCCGCCGGCGCAGCTCGCGACCGCGTCGGCCAGCTCGCGCCGGAGCGCGGTCAGGTCGGCGATCTTGCGGTCCACCTCCGCCAGGTGCTCGCTCGCGATGACGTCGACCGTCCCGCAGTCGCGCTCGCGCTGCCCGGCGATGCTGAGCAGCGCCCGCACCTGCTCCAGCGTGAAGCCCAGGTCGCGCGTGCGCTTGACGAAGCGCAGGCGCGCCACGTCGTCCGGGTGGTAGGAGCGGTAGTTGCCCTCCGTGCGCGCCGGCGGCGCGATCAGGCCAGCCTTCTCGTAGTAGCGGATGGTCTCGACGTTGACGCCGGTCTCCGCCGCCAGCCTTCCGATCGTCAGATGCCTGATCACCTCTTGACCCTGTAGTTGCTCCAGGGTCCATATGGCACGTCACGTCGAGTCGTTCGAGGGTGACACCATGGCCCGCTCAGGCTGCTCCAGCTCCAAATCCGACCTCGCCCGCCGTCCCATCCGGCGACGCGCGCTGCGGGCCGCTCTCGCCGCGTCGGAGTAGGAGCGTGCGGGTCCGGCTCTCCACGATCCTGGACGTGCCCGCCGAGCGGGCCTGGGCGGCGGCGCGCCAGCCGCGCCTGCTCGACCATGTTGCCCATCCGCTCCAGGTGTTCGAGCCTATCGAGCCGCCCGTCATGCCTGATACGTGGACGGACGGGCGCTACCTCGTGCGCCCGCGGATGTTCGGCGTCGTGCCGATGGGCACGCAGTGGATCGTCATCAGCACGCTGGAGCGGGGCCCTGACCGCTACCGCCTGCGCGACGATGGCCACGGCACGCTGGTCTCCCGCTGGGATCACCTGATCACCATCGAGCCGATCACCGCCGGTCGGTGCCGCTACACCGACGAGGTGGAGGTCCGGGCGGGGCCGCTGACGCCGTTCGTCTGGGTGTTCGCGCAGGCGTTCTACCGACATCGACAGCGCCGTTGGCGAGCGCTCGCCGCCTCCGGCTTCGCCCCCCTCGCCACAGGAGCGCACGCATGACCGCCTCCACACTGTCCCGCCTGCTGGATCAGGAGATCGCCGCCTATCGGCGCGCCCACGCCGCCCGTGACGTGGGCGCCGCGTGGACGGCGTTGGAGCGGGCGCACATCCTTTCCCAGCCTAACCTCGGCCCGCACGTACGGGTGCATTGCCTGATGCTGGGATACGCCGTCCGGCTCCGCGACGGTCGCGAGATCCTCGGCCAGGCCGCCCGGCTCACGCTGGCACCGATCGGGACACTCACCGGGCGCATCCCGTGGGGCAACACCGGGCGCTCGAACGTGAGCGCCTTCGTCCGGATGCCGGTGCCGGCCGACCTCGATGCGGCGATGCGGGAAGGCGGGAAGTGACCGCCGGCGCGGACCACCGGCAGGCTACCGCAGGGTCGCCTTCGGACGCTTTCGTCCCGGCGCTCGGCTTCGCCAAGCTGACGCCGATCTACGACGCGATGCTGGCGGTCGCGACCCGGGAGCGGACCTGGCGGCGGGCTCTGGTCGAGCAGATCGCGCCGGCGGCCGGCGACGTGATCGTCGACGTGGGCTGTGGCACGGGCACGCTGGCCGTCCTGCTGAAGCGCCGCGCGCCGGGCGCGCGGGTGATCGGGATCGATCCCGACCCGGCGGCGCTCGCGATCGCGGCGCGGAAGGCCGGGGCCGCCGGCGTGGAGATCGAATTGCGGCAGGGCTTCGCGCGCGACGCCGCGGCCGCGCTCGGTCCCGGCGGCGCCGACAAGGCCGTGTCCAGCCTCGTCTTTCACCAGGTGCCCGTGCCCGAGAAGCGCGCGGGTCTTCTCGCCATGTTCGACGCGGTCCGGCCGGGCGGCGAGGTGCATGTCGCCGACTACGCCCGGCAGCGCGGGCCGCTGCGGCGCGCGCTGTTCACGACCATCGGGATGCTGGACGGCTTCGCCAACACGCGGCCGAACGCGCGGGGCATGGTCGAGGCGCTGCTGACCGAGATGACCGGGTCGGCGGTCAGGCCCCGTCGCGTCGTCGACACCGCTACCGGCGCGATCAGCCTGTTCGCCTGCACGCGCTCCCTTTCCAGTGGAGGATCACGTTGAGCGACGATTGCGGCTGCACGGGCGACCAGGACCGGGCGAAGGTCGATCCCGCCTACCGGCGGGCGCTGTGGATCGTCGTCGTGCTCAACGTCGGCTTCGGCCTGGCCGCGCTCGTCGGCGGCTTCGTCGCGGGCTCGCAGGCGCTCAAGGCCGACTCCCTCGACTTCCTGGGCGACGGGTCGATCACGCTGGTCGGCCTGCTGGCGCTCGCATGGAGCGAGCGGGCCCGCGCCCGCGTGGCGCTCGTCCAGGGGCTGTTCCTTGGCGCGCTCGGGCTGGGCGTCATCGCGGCGGCCGTCATCCGGGCGCTCAACGCCGAGCCGCCCGAGGCGGGCCTGATGGGCGGCATCGGCTTGGCGGCGCTCGTCGTGAACGTCGCGGCCGCACTGGTGCTCGCGCGCTTCCGCGAGGGCGGCGACGCGCAGGCGCGCGCCATCTGGCTGTTCTCGCGCAACGACGCGCTCAACAACGTCGCCGTGATCGCGGCCGCGGGGCTGGTGGCGTGGACCGGCAGCGGCTGGCCCGACCTGGTCGTGGCGGGCATCATCGCGATCGTGTTCCTGCAATCCGCGTGGGAGATCATCCGCGATGCGCGCGGCGAGCTGTCGGAACGGCGCGGGTGACGGGCGGTGGCGAGCCCATTCGGGCCGGCGTGCCATCGGCGAGCGCGCGTGCTAGGGCGCGCTCGTCGATGCGCCGGCTGTTCGCCTTCCTCGCGGTTCTGCTGCTCGCCTCCGGACTGATCTTCGGTTCGACCGCGCACGCCTATGAAGCGGCCGCCTGCATCGAGCCGTGCTCGGTATCTGACGGCGGGCTGGTGGTTTCGGTATCCGATCCGGCACCGGACAAGCCCGGCAAGTGCGCTCCCGGCCATTGCTGCTGCTGCCACGGGCACCATGTCGGGGTGACGACGACGCCCGAGCCGCTGGAACAGGTGGCGGAGGTCCGCGTCGCCCCGGTTGCCGCCAAGATCGAGCAGCGGGCGCGCGGCATCCCCGACCCGGCGCTCCGCCCACCCCAAGCCTGACCGCCAGCCGCACGCCCCGCGCACCGGCGCGGGGTCGCCCAAGCCGTCAGGAGTTTCGAAGTCCATGCACCGTGTCATCGCGGCCTTGCTGGCCGTGGCGTCCCCGATGACGATCGCCCAGGCGCAATCGCCGGGAGCGACCCAGGGGCCGCCCCTCACCCTTGAACGCGCGCTCGACCTGGCGGGCGCTACCGCCCCGTCGGTCGAAGCCGCCACCGCCGGCGTTCGCGCGGCCGAGGCGGGCCGGACGGTCGCCGGTCTGCGCCCGAATCCAACCATCAACGCCGAAACCGAGAACGTCGTCGGCACCGGCCAGTATGAAGGGCTGCGAAGCGCCGAGACGACGGTGGGCGTGGCGCTGCCGATCGAGCTCGGGGGCAAGCGCTCCGCCCGGATCGCGGTCGCGGACGCGATCGGCACCCGCGCCCGGGTGGACCAGGCCGTGGCCGCGGCCGACCTCCGGCTCGCGGTCACCCAGGCCTATGCGCAAGCGGCCGCGGCCGAGCGGCGCGTCGTCACCGCGCGCGAGCAGGCCGAAATCGCGAGCGAGGGCTTGCGCGCCGCCAACGTGCGCGTGCGCGCGGGCCGCGCGTCCCCGATCGAGGAGCAGCGGGCCGACGTGCTCCGCCTGAACGCGGCCGCGGCGCTGGAACGCGCCGAGCGGCTGGCGGCGACGGCGCGGGGCAACCTCGCGCGCCGCATCGGCCAGCCGATAGCCGGTCCGCTCGACCTCGCCTGGTTCGAGCGGGTCGAGGCCGCCGCCGCGCCGCAGCCCACGACCGCGGCGCTGACGCTCGCGGCGGCGCGCGCGGACGCCGCCACCGCGGCCGCGCAGGTCCGCCTCGCGCGTTCGCAGCGCATCCCCGACCTGACGGTGAGCGCCAGCGCCCGCCGGCTTGAGCAGACCAACGACGTGGCCGCGGTGTTCGGGGTCTCGATCCCGATCCCCCTGTTCAACCGGGGGACCGCGGCGGTGGCGCAGGCGCGTGCCGAGCGCGATCGCGCCGATGCGCTCGTCCGCGCGGCCGAGCTGGACGCGGAGCAGGCGGTCGCCAACGCCAGGGCGGAGGTGGCGAACGCGGCCGTGACTGCGCGGACCGCGGCGGGGCCGACGCTCGCGGCGGCGCTGGAGTCCGCGCGCATCGCGCGTATCGGCTACCGCGAGGGCAAGTTCGGCCAGCTCGACCTTCTCGACGCCGAGCGCACGCTTTCGGAAACCAGGGCGGCCGCGATCGACGCGCTCGCCGCCTATCACGACGCCCGGGCGCGACTGGAGCGGCTGACCGCTTCCGCGCCGGGCTCCACGGGACGATGACCATGAAGAAGACCATTGGGCGGGCGCTCGCGTCCGCGGCGCTCGCCACGATGCTCGCCGCGTGCGGTGCCGGCGGCGGTGACGGCGAGGCCGGCGAGGCGGCCGGGAGCGAGAAGGCCGAGGCGGGGGAGGCCGGCGAGGGCGAGGAGGCCCGCGAGCCGGGAGCCGAGGGCGTCGTCACCTTGTCGGCGCGGCAGATCGCCGACGCCGGGATCGAGGTGGTGCGGCCGACGGTGGGCGGGGTCGCCGGCGCGATCGACGCGCCGGGCACGGTCGAGGGCGACCCACAGGGCGTCCAGGTCGTCTCCGCCGCGATCGGCGGGCGCGTCGTATCGCTCACCCGCAACCTGGGCCAGCCCGTCGGTCGCGGACAGACTCTCGCCGTCATCGAGAGCCGCGAGGCGGCCTCGCTGAAGGCGGAGGTCGAGGCGGCGCGGGCGCGGGCCGCGCTCGCGCAATCGAACCTGCGACGCGAGCAGCGGCTGTTCGCCGAGCGCGTCTCGCCCGAGCAGGACCTGATCGCCGCGCGCACGGCCGCGACCGAAGCCAACATCGCGCTCCGGCTGGCGCAGCAGCAGCTCGCGGCCACGGGCGGCGGGGGCGGTGCCTTGAACCGCATCGGCGTCGCCTCGCCCATCTCGGGCCAGGTGATCGCGCGTTCCGCGACGCTCGGGCAGCAGGTCGCCGCCGACGCCGAACTCTACCGGATCGCCAACCTGTCCCGGGTGACCGTGACCGCCTCGCTGCCGCCGGCCGACGCCGGCCGTGTGCGGCCGGGCGCGCGCGCCGAGGTGACCGCGCCCGGCCGTCGCCAGGAAGGCCGGGTCACGTTCGTATCGCCGGTGCTGGCCGCGGAGACGCGGCTCGTGCCCGTCGTGGTGACGCTCGACAACGGCTCCGGCCAGTGGCGGGTGGGCGAGACGGTCGGCGTGTCCATCCTCGTGCCCGCAGGCGGGGATCGCACCGTCACCGTGCCCTCGACGGCCGTGCAGACGGTCGAGGGCAAGCCCGTGGTGTTCGTGCGGACGCCCACCGGCTTCCGCGCGACGCCGGTGACGCTCGGACGCCGCATCGGCGATCGGGTGGCGGTCACCGCCGGGCTCGCCGGCGACGAGCGGATCGCATCGACGAACAGCTTCACGCTCAAGGCCGATCTCGGCAAGGGCGAAGCGGTCGAGGAGGAGTGAGGCGATGATCGCTCGCATCGTCGACTTCTCGGTCGAGCGGCGTTGGCTCGTCCTGCTGCTCACGCTCGCCGCCGCCATCGCCGGCGCGTTCGCGCTCCAGCGGCTGCCCATCGACGCCGTTCCCGACATCACCAACAACCAGGTCCAGGTGAACGTGGTCGCCCCCGCGCTGTCTCCCGATCAGGTCGAGAAGCAGGTCGCGTTCACGATCGAAACCGCGCTCGCCGGCATCCCCGGCCTGGAATACACCCGGTCCTTGAGCCGCAACGGCTTCGCGCAGGTGACGGCCGTGTTCACGGACGCGACCGACATCTACTTCGCGCGCCAGCAGGTGGCCGAACGGTTGCGCGCCGCCGAGGACAGCCTGCCCGCCGGCGTCGACCCCGAGATGGGGCCGATCGCGACAGGCCTGGGCGACATCTTCATGTGGACGGTCGAGTTCCGCGAACTCGATCGCGTCAACCACGCGGACGGCGAGCCGGGGCTTCAGCGCGACGGCAGCTACATCACGCCCGAGGGCGACCGGCTCGCGACCGAAGTCGACAAGGCCACCTACCTCCACACCGTCCAGGAGTGGATCGTGGCGCCCCAGCTCCGGGGCACGGCTGGCATCGCCGGCATCGACTCGCTGGGCGGCTTCGACAAGCAGTACCTTGTCGCCCCGGACGTCCAGCGCCTGGCCGCGCTGGGCCTGACGCTAGAGGAACTGGCGGCCGCGCTGGAGCGCAACAACGCCGGCATCGGCGCGGGCGTGGTGAACCGCAACGGCGAGGGCCTAGCGGTCCGCGCCGACGCGCGCGTCCGCACCGCCGACGAGCTCGCCCGCACCGTGATCGCCAGCCGCGACGGCGTGCCCATCACGCTGTCGCAGGTCGCGACCGTCGGCGTGGGTCAGGGCTTGAGGACCGGATCGGCCTCCGAGAACGGGCGCGAGGTGGTGGTCGGAACCGCCGTCATGCGTATCGGCGAGAACAGCCGCACGGTCGCGACCGGAGTCAGGGAGCGCCTTGAGGAGATCGGCCGGTCGCTTCCGACCGACATCATCGTGAAGCCGGTGCTCGACCGGACCGAACTCGTCAACTCGACCATCGCCACGGTCGCGCGCAACTTGAGCGAAGGCGCGGCGCTGGTCGTGGTCGTCCTGTTCCTGCTGCTCGGCAACTTCCGGGCGGCGCTGATCGCGGCGCTGGTGATCCCGATCACCATGCTGCTCACCAGCTTCGGGATGCTACGCGCCGGCGTCTCCGCGAACCTGATGAGCTTGGGCGCGCTCGACTTTGGCCTCATCGTCGATGGCGCGGTCATCATCGTGGAGAACGCGCTCCGGCGCATGGCGGAGGCGCAGCACGGGCGCGACGGTCCGTTGCCGATGCAGGAGCGGCTGGCGATCGTGGCGGCGTCCGCGCGCGAGATGATCCGCCCGTCGGTCTACGGGCAGGCGATCATCATCCTCGTCTACGTGCCGCTCCTCACCTTTACTGGCGTCGAGGGCAAGATGTTCGAGCCGATGGCGCTCACCGTCATCATCGCGCTCGCCTTCGCGTTCGTGCTGTCCTTGACCTTCGTGCCGGCCGCGATCGCGATCTGGCTGTCGGGCCGGGTCGAGGAGAAGGAGAGCCGCATCGTCGCCTGGCTCCGTCGCCGCTACGAGCCCGGCCTGGACGCCGCGATGCGCAGGCCCAGCCTGACCGTCGGCGTCGCCGCGGGCGCGCTGGCGCTCGCGGGCGTGGCCTTCACCACGCTCGGTCAGGAGTTTCTGCCGCAGCTCGATGAGGGCAACATCCTCGTCCAGGCGTGGCGCATCCCGGGCACGTCGGTCGACCAGGCGCAGGCCATGCAGTTCCAGGTCGAGAAGATGGTCGCGCGCGAGCCGGAGGTCCGGTTCGCCTTCTCGCGCACCGGCACGTCGGAGATCGCGTCCGACCCCATGCCGCCCAACGGCACGGACACGTTCGTGATCCTGAAGCCCCGGGCCGAGTGGCCGGACCCCGGCCTGCCCAAGGAGGAGCTGGTCGAGCGGCTGGAGCGGAAGCTGTCGACGCTGCCGGGCAACGCCTACGAGATCACCCAGCCCATCCAGATGCGCTTCAACGAGCTCATCGCGGGCGTGCGCGCCGACGTGGCGGTGAAGGTGTTCGGCGACGACCTCGCACAGATGAACGCCGCGGCCGAGGAGATCGCCGGCGTGCTCCGCCGGACGCAAGGCGCGGCCGACGTGCGGGTTGAGCAGACGGAAGGGCTGCCCATGCTCGACATCCGCCCGAACCGGGACGCGATGGCGCGCCTGGGCGTGACCGCGGGCGACGTTCAGGACACGGTGGCGGCGACGATCGGCGGGCGTCAGGCCGGCATGATCTTCGAGGGCGATCGGCGCTTCCCCGTCGTGATCCGGCTGGCGGAGCAGGCGCGCACCGACCCGAGGGCGCTTGCGCAGGTGCCGGTGCCGACCGCCGGCGGCTCCTTCGTGCCCTTGTCCTCGGTCGCGGACATCGAGGTGGTCGATGGGCCGAACCAGATCAGCCGCGAGAACGGCAAGCGCCGCGTGGTCGTCCAGGCGAACGTCCGCGGCCGCGACGTGGCGGGCGTGGTGGGCGACGCGCAAGGAGCGATCGCGCGCGACGTGAAGCTGCCGCCCGGCACCTACCTCGAATGGGGGGGGCAGTTCGAGAACCTGGCTTCGGCGCGCGAGCGCCTGGCCGTCGTGGTCCCGATCTGCTTCGCGGCGATCATGTTCCTGCTCTACGGCGCTCTGAAGTCGGTGCGGGACGCGGTGCTGGTGTTCACGGGCGTGCCGCTGGCGCTGGTGGGCGGCGTGCTCGCCCTCCTGCTTCGCGGCATGCCGTTCTCCATCTCGGCGGCGGTGGGCTTCATCGCGCTGTCCGGCATCGCGGTGCTGAACGGGCTGGTGATGGTCACCTCGATCCAGGACCTGATCGCGCGGGGCATGAACCGCGCCCAGGCGGCGCGCGAGGGTGCCTTGGCGCGTCTCCGCCCCGTGGCGATGACCGCGCTCGTCGCGTCGCTCGGCTTCGTGCCGATGGCTCTGGGGCATGGCGCGGGCGCGGAGGTGCAGAAGCCGCTCGCGACCGTGGTGATCGGCGGGCTGATCACGGCGACGCTGCTGACGCTGTTCGTGCTGCCGACGCTCTACGCGCGCTACGGCGGACGAAGGGCGGACGGGCCGGCTCCGGTCGGAGGTCCGGCCACGGCGGCGCACGCGTGAGCCAGGCGGCCGGAGCGTCGCTCCGGCCGTCCGCTTACTTCCTGGTGCCGCCCATGCCGTGGCCGGCATGCTCGCCGTGCTTCGCCTCGTCGCAGCACGACTTCCTGTCGGCCTTCTCGTCGCAGCAGTCCGCGCCCTCCTTGCAGCAGGCCATGTCCTTGCAGCAGTCGGCCGCCACGGCAGCGGTGGAGAAGGTCAGGGCGAGCGCCAGGCCCGCGAGCTTGAGTTTTTCGGTCATCCGGGGACATTAGCACGACTCGCTCCGCCGCCAAAGCGAGCGAAAGGCTGCTCGCGCTCGAACTGCGCGACCGCGCCGATCATCTGCATCATCATGCACCATCCTGACGGGCGTAGGTCGAGCGGCTTCCGCCCTCCTCGCGCGAGCGGACAAAAACAGGAGGTGAGCGGGAGCGCGACTGTGTCGCTCGGCCGCCTGTCGCGCGGCGATGGCGAACGCATCGGGATCATGCTAGCTACGCGTCATGAACGCACCCGCCAAGATCGTTCCCAAGTCGAAGCTCTCCGAGTGGCGCGGGCTCGACCGCATCGGCGGCGTTGTCCACGCGATGCGCTGCATCTGGCGCGAGCAGGAGAAGGACGACATCGGGATCGACGGCGAGATCGAGCTGTGCCGGCCGCGCACCGACGGCGACGGCCTGGTCGGCACCGGCAAGATCGTGAAGGTGCAGTCCAAGTCGGGCAGCAGCTACGTCGTGCGCGACACCGACGGCGCGTTCGCCTCGCCGACCACCGAGAAGGACCTGATCTACTGGCGCGACCTGAACGTGCCCGTCGTGTTCATCGTCTACCATCCCGACGACGACCGGCTCTACTGGAAGGACGTCAAGGCATATCTGAAGGAGCGCCCCGACGCGCTGACGCCGCCGCACCGGATCGAGTTCGACAAGTCCGCCGACCGCTTCGACGAGAACGCCTACGCGGCCCTGTGCGCGCTGTGCGACACGGCGCCGGAGCGGGTCTCGTTGGAGCACGGTGAGCCGCTCTACACCAACCTGCTCGAGGTGCTCGACCTCCCCGAGCGGATCTGGGTGACGCCGGTGCTGCCGGAAAAGCGGCCGCGCTTCCACGACCGTCTCGCCGGAGTGATCCCGCCCTACGTCTTCAAGAACGGCAACGTCATCACCCTGACCGACCCCACGGCCTCGCCGACCGCGTTGGCCGAGGTGGTCGAGAACTGCCCCGAGGATTACGGGCTGGACGACTGGCTCGGGCAGGACGACGATGCGGAGAACGACCTGCGCGCGTTGCTGAACGGCCTGCTGCACCGGCACCTGCGGCACATCGGCTTGGCCTGCACCAAGAAGCCCCGTCGCTACTTCTTCGCCAAGGGACTGGCGGAGGATTCGCCAATCAGCCGCCGGTGGACGAGCTCGCGCACGCGCCGAACGCAGCCCCGGACCGTGTCGAAGTTCTACGAATACGGGAAGCTGCGGTTCTACCGGCACCACTCGCTTGAGGCGCGCTTCGACCGGATGGGCGACACCTGGGTGGTGGTGCTTGACCCGCGGCTGCACTTCACCCTCGACGGCGAGAAGCCCTGGGAGGGGGAGAAGGCGAAGTCGTTCGCGATCCGCGCCCGTGCGGAGCAGTATAACGACGTGTACCTCAACAACGTGCTGTTCTGGGCGCACCAGCTGTCCCGGGGCGACGAGCGGTTCTGGTTGAGCAGCTGGGATGAGGACATCGTGCGCATCTCCGGGTCGCCCATCACCGTCGAAGCGCCCTTCAGCATCCGCTCCACGCCCGCCAAGCCGAGCAGGGACTGAAGTGCGCGACATGGACATCCGGGTCGAATACATCCCCGAGCCGCACCTCGAGTTCGGCGGGCACTTCCTCCATCCGGACAAGAAGACCGGGCTGGCCGAGTTCGGGCCGTTCGGCCTGACCGACCCCGCGCTGCATCCGTCCCAGATCAAGGTTGGCATCGTGGGGACCCGGGCCACGGCGGAGCTGTGCGAGCGGTGGGTGGACGAGTGCCGCGGCAGGATCGAGACCGACAAGCGCCAGAAGCGTCGCCCCCCGCCCGTCCTGGGCGACGAGCCCTTCGACGAGGATGCGGTGGTCGAGGCGCTCATCAAGGGGCTTACCCCCGACTTCGTCGGCATGTCGGCCGAGAGCAGCTTCCGGACGACGGTGATCACGGCGGAGCGCTGGCGCTCCTACTTCCTCGATCGGGAGGCGCGGGAGATCGCCGAGCTGACGAACGCCGTCCAGCGGGTCGAGCGGGCGACGGACCTGATCGCGGACCACATCGAGCGGCTGGCGACCACGTCGCCGGCTCCGGACGTCATCCTGGTCGCGCTGCCCGAGATCCTGCTCGAGAACTCGACGGTCGCGCCGCTGGCGTCGGGCAACTGGCTGAACCTGCGGCGCGGGCTGAAGGCGCGCAGCATGAAGTGGGGCGTGCCCATCCAGATCGTGCGCGAGGACACGCTGAGCGGGAAGAAGGCGAGCCTGCAGGACCGCGCCACCCGGGCCTGGAACTTCTCCACCGGCCTCTACTTCAAGGCGGGCGGCGTCCCCTGGCGCGGGCACGGGCTCGAACCCGACACCTGCTACATCGGTATAACCTTCTACCAGACCGAGAACGCCCAGGGGAAGTCGGTGCTGCGCAGCGGCGTCGCGCAGGCGTTCGACTATCTGGGGCAGGGCGTGGTGCTGCGCGGCGAGCCATTCGAGTGGGACATCGAGGAGCACGGCCGCACGCCGCACCTGACGCGCGACGGCGCCTTCGACCTCATCGGCAAGACGCTGAAGGAGTATTCGCGGATCAGCCGGCTTCCGCCGCGCCGTGTGGTCATCCACAAGAGCTCGCGCTTCTGGGGGCCGGACCACCCCGCGTTCGACGAGCGGACCGGGTTCTTTGACGGCATCGCGGCGGTCAACCCGAACGCCAGCATCGACCTGGTCACGCTGGCGCGCAGCGAGGTCCGTCTGGCGCGCATCGGTCAATACCCGCCGGTGCGCGGCACCTACGCGCTCCTCGGGACCGGCTACCCCGTCGTCTACACGCACGGCTTTACGCCGTATTTCGACACATATCCGGGTGTGCACGTGCCCGATCCCTGGACCATTCTCGAGCGTCACGGCGACAGCGGCATGCGCGAGCTGGCGGCGGAGCTGTTGGCGCTGACCAAGATGAACGTGAACAACGCGTCGTTCTCCGACGGGACCCCGATCACGCTCGCCTTCTCGCAGAAGGTGAGCGAGGTGCTGAAGCAGGTCGGCCCGGACATGCCGGTCAGGTCCGAATACGCGTTCTACATGTAACCGGGGTGTCCGCACCCTCGGGAGGTAAGGGGCACCAGCGCCTAGTCGGTCGCCGCGGGTCGTTCCGGGATCGTCTTCTCGGGGACGATCTCGCCCGGCCCGATCGCCTCGCGGACCCGGTCCCCGCAGCAGCACCCCATCTCATCGAGCTTGGGATCGGTCACGTCGGCGCAGCCGAGGCAGCAGTCGTGCATCAGGAACAGGGCTAGGTCGCGGATGGCCTCCGGCTCCGCCCTGAAGATGACGCTTCTCCCGGTCTTCTCCGACGAGATCAGCCCGGCCCGGTTGAGGATCGCGAGATGCACGGACATGGTGTTGGCCGGCGTGCCCACGCGCTTCGCCAGCTCGCCCGCCGCGAGGCCGTCCGGCCGTGCGCGGGCGAGCTGGGTGAACACCTCGAGCCGGGTCGGCTGGGCGAGCGCGCTCATGATCTGGATGGCCTGCATCTTTTCCACTCCCCTAGAATAGTCGAAGACGCGGTGGCGGCAAGGACCGCGGGCGTCGCGCGCATCGGTGTCAACCCATTAACCACGAAAGATAGTTCCGGACTTCTAGAACCATTGACAGGAACAAACGACGAACTAGATGATGGGTGCCTCGGCGGGTTACGTCGCATCCGCCAGGCCTGTCGGCGTGAAGACGATTGCGGCGAGGAGGACGGCCATGAACGCCTTCGCTTTTCATCCGGGCGCGAATGCGCCCCGCAAGGCCCGACCCCGGGCCGTCGACGTCTATGAGGACCCGCTCGATGCGGATGAGCCGAGCGACGTCGGGGTCACGACGTCCCGCCGCGGGCTGACCAGGCTCGCGGTGGTCGCGGCCGAAGCCGGTGCGCGCTTCCAGCGCGAGGGTGTCGGGCATGATGCCGTCGCCTGGCTGCTCGCGCCCCGGCGGCTCTTCAACGGATCGGCCGCCCTGGAGGCCTGTCTGGAACGCGACGCTTGCAAGCGGGCCGTGCTGCTCCACGGCCTGTCGCTCGGCCTCGACGCCGAGCCGGGGCAGATCGACGCGCTGCTGTGCGACGCCCCGGGTGACGTCGGCGGTGGATTCTGGGAGGGCGGGGACCGCGACGGGCTCGGCCCCGCGCGGCAGCCCGTGCGCCGCCTGCGGCTCTACAGCGCGATGATCGTCATCGCGCGGGGCGGCGAGCTCGTGCACCTGTTCCACGCGTCGGTGGCGCCCAGCGCCTCGGTCGTGCGCGAGCGCATCCGTGCCCGCTTCGGCGCCGCGGCGGCGTCGCAGGCCGACATCCACGTGGGCGTCGACCTCGACTGCCCGGCCACCACGGGCATGCTCCCGCCGGCGTTCCGCGAGATGGTCGAGCGCGGCCGCCGCGTGCGCTGGTCGGCGATGGCCGGTCTGGACGTCACCGTCGAGCACCGCATCCCGTCCTGACCCGGCGGCCGCCGCGCATGCGGCGCCCTGGTCCCGATGGCTCCCGATCCGGAGGATCGCATGAAAGTGAACGATGACTGCGCCGCCCTAGGCGGCGCGCAGGAGGACGTGCGCGTCCTGCGCCGGCTGGAAGTCAAGGAGGGCCCGACGGGCGAGGGTGTCGACGAGGACGCCTCCGTCTGTGCGGTGGTCGACGTCGAGACCACCGGCCTGGACCTCGGGACCGACACGATGATCCAGTTCGCCATGCGCCGCTTCCGCTTCGATGCGGACGGCGTGATCACCAGGATCGGCGCGTGCCACAGCTTCCTTGAGGACCCCGGCCGGCCGATCCCGCCCGAGATCACCCGCTTGACGGGGATCGCGGACGCCGACGTCGCCGGCCGCGACTTCCCCGCCGAGCGCATCGAATGGGCGCTCAACCACGTCGAGATCGTGGTGGCGCACAACGCCGCCTTCGACCGCCGCTGGATCGAGAAGCGTTTCCCCGGCGCCGCCGGTCTGCCCTGGGCGTGCTCGATGGAGGACGTGCCTTGGCAGCGGCGCGGCTTCGACGGCCGCAAGCTCGGCTTCCTCGGCGTGCAGTGCGGCTTCTTCTACGACGCGCACCGCGCGGACGTGGACGTCGACGCCGTCGTCGCGCTGCTCCGTCACCGCTTCGCCGACGACGGGCGCACCGCCCTGGACGTCATGATGGAGAACGCGCGGGCCGACAGCTGGCTGATCAGCGCCGTGGGCGCGGCGTTCGAGGTCAAGGACCGGCTCCGCGCGCGCGGCTACCGCTGGAACGCGGCCGACCGCGTCTGGGCGAAGGAGGTGCGCGACGACGAGCGCCTCGCCGAGGAGTTCTGGCTCGCCGCCCACGTCTATTCCGCCGACGCGCGGCCGCGCTGCCTTCAGCCGAGGATCGAGCGCCGCACCCGCTGGGAGCGATACGCGTGACGACTGGCTCTGCCTGTCCTCTCCGCGTGCAGAGCGTCCCGCGCCGGGCGCGCTTTCGGTCGCGGCGGCCCGGGCTGCCGCCGCCGGCGCGGGACAGACCGGCGGTCGGGCCGCCGGCCCCGCGGCCCACCATGACGACACCCCCACCGATACGAACAGGAGAAGACGATGGCTAAGAGCAAGGACGGCACGCGCGCTCCGAGGACCGGCGCGAAGCCGGGCACGGCGATCGCTCCCTCGACCAGCCGCAAGGGAGCGCTGGTGAGGATCGACGACCGGGGCGGCGACGGAGCCGTCTTCCGCCAGGGCGAGGTGACGCTCGTCGTCGGGCGGCCCTATCCCATGGGCGACCGCGACGTGCTCATCGACGCTGCCTATTACGTCGACGATGGCGCCGCGCCGCGGGCCGCACGGCTCGGCGGTGCGGACAAGGTCGCCTGGCGGGACGCCGCGACGGGCTTCGAGTGCATCATCATGCGCGAGACGCCCGGCGGCTACCTGCGCGGGTTCGTCGGCGTGGAGCCCGGCCATCCGCTCTACGGCTTCGAGCACGACGCGATCCCGCCCGAGCTCGGGATCGAGGTGCACGGCGGCCTGACGTACTCGGCGGTGTGCCAGGCGGGACCCAGCCCCCAGCGACGGCTGATCTACGAGGTGCGGCGCATCTGCCATGTCCCGGTCGGCTACGCGCCCGTGGCGAACGCGACTGACCACCGCCCGGCCCACGACGACGCGTGGTGGTTCGGCTTCGACTGCAACCACGTCTACGACGTCGTGCCGGGCGACCGGCGCGACCGCGAGCGCTTCCTCGGCGCGGAAACGGGCGCCGTGCTGCGCGATGAGGGCTACGTCTACGACCAGGTGGTCGACCTGGCGGCGCAGCTCCGCGCGATCGCGGACGGCCGGCCGAAGCCGCCGCGCACCGGCGCGGCCCCGCCGCCGCTCGGCCTCGACCCGAAGAGGGCGGGCTGACCGTGTTCGGCACCGATCGCGCCAAGGTGCTGCCCTGGGGCTGGTGGCTGCGGGCCGTCGGCGGCGCCGTCGAGGACGCCGACGGCCGCCGCTTCGCGAGCGTGCGCCAGGCGTTCTGGGAAGGCCAGCTCGGCTTCCCGTCCACGCACGTCGTGCCCGAGCAGCTGGAGATGCTGACCCGCGTGCTTGCCGCCATCGACCACCACTGGATCGGCGGCGAGGAGCGCAAGCACGACCTGTTCGGCGGCGACATGCTGTTCTGGCGATTCTACCAGTGCTGGCTGTCGTCGGTGGGGCTGCTGGAGAGGCAGTCGCGAACGGGCTCGCGCTGCGACCCGCTTTCGGCCGGCCTGTCGGACGAGGGCCGCTCCGTGCTCGCCATGCTTCAGGCGACCCGCGAGCCCGCCTGGGTGGAGCTGCCGTTCGACGCGGTGCTGGACGCGGTGCGCGCGGCCGGTCGTGACGCGGCGGACGACGAGCGCGAGCGCGCGCTCCGCGCCTTCGAGCGCGGCGTCGCCAGCCACCCGTATCTGTTCGCGCGCGAGACGATCGGCGGTTCGCCCGTGGTGACGCTCACCGGGATCGACACCTACGCCCGCATGCCGATGCGCAAGGTCATGTGGAGCCGGGCGTTCGCGGACGAGCGGGTGCGCGACGACTTCTTCGCGTGGCTCGCCGTGCGCGTCGGGCGGTGGGAGGACTGGGGTGGGATCGCCTACCGCAAGGGTGCCGACGCTCTTACCGCCCACCTTCTAGGCCTCTTCGCGGCTGGCCTGTCGCCATCGTCGGCGGTGCCGTCGTGACGGATGGTCCTCGACCGCTTCATCGACCACCCGCTGACCGACGTGGCGGGCAGCATGGTCACCGCGCTCGTCGAGCCCGACTTGCGTTGGGGAACCAGGGAGGGCTTCGCACTCAACGAGGCGCCGTGGCGGGTGCCGTGGGCGCGATGACGGGCGTCAGCGCGTTCGCGGCCGACGCCGTCGGAGACCACGCGACCGGTCCCGTCCGGACCTGGCGGAAAGCGTGACCGGCCGTGCTGCTCGAGCTGCCCGATGGCATACAGCAGGACGAGCTGCTCTATTCGGCGATCGCACGCGGTGCGCGCCCCATCCGTGCGCGTGACGCGCGCGACGTGCTCAGGGCCGTGTTCGACGCCACGACGATCGTCGCCGTGATCGACCTGCCCTCCCGGCTCGACGCCGCCGGCGCGCGCCTGCTCTGCCTGCGCGATCGGCCGGATCCGGGCGGCGTTCTTCTCCACCACCACACCCTCTTTCCGTTCTACGCCGCCGTGGCCGATCCGGCGGCCGCCGAACGCGCCGCCGCGCTGATGCGGGGCGACGGAGGCGCGCAAGTGCATGGGATGCTCGGCGTGCGGGCGAGCGCGATATCCGCCCCGGCGCGTCTGCGTTGGTGCACCGACTGCCTGGCTTCAGACCGCGACCGTGCCGGGCACGGCTGGTGGCGGCGCAGCCACCAGCTCGCGGGCGTCCTGGTCTGCCCCTTGCATGGCCGGCCTCTGCTCGAGTCGGCGCGGCTGACGTCGTCGGCGCGCCAGCGTCTCGCCTTCCATGACCTTGAAACGTCCATCGCGGTGCACGACCCGCCCGCCGCCGATGTGGGCGACCCGTGCCGCGCAGCCAACCTGCTGGCGATCGCCCGCGAGGCCTCGGCGCTGCTCGTGCGACGCCCCGTCCCGCCTCCCGGGCTGGACGCCCTGTGGAACGAACGCCTCGCAGCGCTGCGCGACGCGGGGTTCGGCCGCGGCGACCGGCAGGTCGATGGTTCGGCGTTGCGTCGGGCGATGGAGGCCCGGTTCGGGGCGGAGCTGCTCGCCGTGCTGGGTTGCCCGATCGGCCGCCCCGGCGACGACGACTGGATAGCCAGGATGTCCAGGCGGCCGCGGGGCGCCATGCACCCGCTCTACCACGCGCTGTTCGCCGTCCTGGTCGGCCGCTCCCTGATTGGGGATGGTGAGGTCATGGAGCCACGCGATGTCGCGGGCGCGGCGACGCCGAGCGCAGGCGCCCGCTTGACGCGGCCCGATCGCGAGCGGACGGCGGACGGCGACGCGCGCCTGATCAAGCTCGTCGCCCGGCCCGAGATGAGCCTGCGGCGCATCGCGGCCGAACTGCTCATGGACCCGCTGACGGTGAAGCGTCGCGCGCACCTGCTGGGTGTTTGGCGCGATGGCTGGAAGCTGGACGCGCGCGTGTTACCGGGCAGCCGCGCGACCCGGAACGCCGCGGCGCGGCTCGAGGACGCGCGGCGCCGCTGGCTCGCCGCCGGATTCGCATCCACCGACCCGAGGCGCGAGGCCATGCGCGAAGCCGAGCCGGCGGCGTTCGCGCTGCTCTACCGGCGGGACCGGGAGTGGCTGGAGGCGAACTCGCCGGCCGCCCGGGCCGTGACCGGAACGGCACTCCGCGTCGACTGGGCGGCAAGGGACGCCGAGATCGAGGCGCGGATCGCGGCGGCCGTCCCCGTGGTGACCGGATGTGGGCGGTCCGCCCGCCCCATCCGTCCCGCCACCCTCGCCCGCGCCGCCGACGTGCTCGCTTTGGTGCAGCGGCACGCCGGCGTCATGCCGAGGACGGCCGCGGCGCTGGTCCGGCACAGCGAGGACGGCGCCGAGCTCGCCCGCCGCCGCCTCGACCGCGAGGTGGACCGGTTCGCGGCCGCGGGTGCCCCCGCGCCGGCTCGGACCGTGCTAGCGCGCGCCGCCGGCATCGGCCCGACGCGGCTGAGCCAGCTCGGCCGCGAGGTCGACGACGCCGTGCGCCGAGCCGCCGGCGGAGGCAGCTAGGCCTGCAGTCCGGCCATCTTGCGCCACAGCTCCCCGGCTCCCTCCCCTGCCGCGGCGAGCGCGTCGCGCGGCGTGAGGCCACGTTCCGCGCCGGCCATCACGATCTCGTGCATGGTCGGGTGCTTGGGATCGGGTGCCGGTGACCCCTTCGCCGACGTGACCACGAGAGCGGGGCGCGGCTGGTCGTCGGCGGCGAGCGAGTCAGTCTCCGACATCTCGCTGTCCGGCGCACCGCGATCGGAGGATGCGGGCTGCTCGCCCACGACTTGCGCCCGGTGCGCTGTCTCTCGATCCTGGCGATGGGCTCCGGGGTCCCCGTCCCCGCCCTTGTTCGTCTCGCCCCGGTCCGCCGACTTCGCGACGGGGGTGGTGGGTTCGCCCGATGGCGCGACCGGCACATCGTCTGCACGCAGGAACGGCTGGGTCAGCACGCCGGCGGGGACCTTCAGGTCCGACAGCCGGTCTATGACGAAGGCCGAGTTGCGCCTCAACGCGCCCAGCGCTGGACCCGCGAGGTTGAGCGTATTCCTGATGGATCGGATGTGCGCCGGCGTGACCACGGGAGCGCCCGTCGATATCGCCCTGATCTGCGCGTTCTTGAACGCAATCACCAGGAAGTCGGTGATACCCTGTGATACGTCGAACAGCGCCTCGGCGTGTGCGTCCGTCATCTCCGTCCAGTCCGTGGTGTATTGGTATCGCCACAGGACCTTGCAGAAGTCCTTCCACCTCTTGCCCTGTTGCGACTGGGTGACGACGAGGTCCCCCTCGGTCGAGCTGCGCCGGACCTGCCGGAACTGAGCGCTGACGAGGTGGAAGGCGTCGAGCCCACCCACCAGCACGACGGGCAGCCCGATCCGGTTCACCAGCTGGACGATGAAGTTGAGGAAGCCGCGTGACTTGGATTCGCTCAGATCCTGGATCTCGTCGAGCACCAGCAGTCCCAGCCCGACCTGTTGAGCGACGCGCGCCATGTCGAAAGCCACGTTACCGGCACGCGAGCGACCCTTGATGAACGCCTTCTTGAAGTCGCTGGGGATGCCGGCCTGCAGGTGCAGGTCGTCGAGCAGTTCGAAGAAACGATCCGCGAGCGTGTTCACGTTGCCGTCGTCAGGCGCGTCGAGCTTGAGCCAGTTGACCTGCACGCGGCTGAAGGTGCGGCCGGCGTATTCGCTGTGGACGACCAGCTGCGGCCAGAGCCCGAGCACCATCTTGAGGGCGGTGGATTTGCCGATGCCAGACGTGCCGAGGAACGTCAGCCCGTTCGAGTCCGGCGCGAGGTTCGACGCTAGATGATAGCCGCCGTTGGTGCGCGGAGCGGCGTATGACGCGGCGCCGAGTGCCTCACCGGCTCCGTCGAGGCTCGCCGTGCGCGCGGCTATCGTCGCCTGGAAGTCGGGCGAGATCGGGTTGCGGCCGACGTATCCGTTGCAGATGAGACGAGACAGACGCGAATAGAGCTCGCCGTGGAGCCATGTCGGCTGGCGGATCGCGCCGATCGTGCTGGCGAGGTGTTCCCGCATCATGGCGGGTTGGCTGCGCATCCCGTCGTCGTAATGCGGGAGGTGGCGCATGAGGTCCTGCGCCGCTGCCCGGTCGAGAAACGGCGGCAGGGACTCGATGAAAGGGTTGCCCCGGTAGCCGGGGATCACCTGCTCGTGGTAGATCGCCCGCTGCGCGAGCGCCGTCGTGGTGCCGTCGGTCATGTCTGCTGCTCCTTCGGCTGGTCAGTCGGGCATATGGATGAAGACGTCGTCGTCCGGCTGGGCCGCTGGCGGCCCGGAGGGAGCCGGCGTTGCGTCAGGCTCGATGTTCTCCCGCTTCCACACGTCCTCATCGGCATTCGTCGACGCGTTCCTTAGCCGCTCGACGTCCCGCTCTGCCTCGCGGTGCTGCGTTACGTCGGTGATCCGCGGCCGCCGCCTGCCTGCGGCGGCAAGCGCCTTTCGCTGCTCCTCGGCGGCGGCTTCCTTGATGCTCTCCAGCTTGGCGTGCAGGTCCGCGTCGTTCTGCACCCTGTTGCGCTCGTCGGCCTTGCCGCGTCGCTTCCCGCGGTCCATCCGGTCCTCGACGTCGGCGAGCGTGCGGCCGGCGAACCGCTTTTCATCGGCGGGGGTGAGCCCGCACGGCTCCAGTTCGCGATTGGCCTCTCGCAGGAACGCGTTCGCCACGTTCCAGGGATCAATGGCCAGCTTGTGCTTCCGTCCGCCCCGGCCCGGAACCCTGACAAACCAGCCCTCGTTCTCGCCGCGGGGAAGCGTGTAGTGGAGCCGGCCGCCGAAGGTGGAAAGGCCTTGCCGGGTGGTGATCGCCTCGTAGGTGGGCAGCAGGTTCCGACGCACCTCGGCCGGCTTGAAGCGGCGAAGCGACGGGGAGGCGTTTGCCAGGCCCCAGTCCCAGAGCTCCAGAGGAACGGGGCTGCCTTCCTCGTCCAGCGGGAGGTCGAGGGGCAGGTTGCTCGTGATCGGCCTGGTGCGGTTGTTGTGCAGCGCCAGCTCGATCATGACCTTCATGAACTCATGAAGGGTCAGCTTCGCGTCGTAGCGGTAGTCGGGGCGGGACTGTCAGGAATTTTGTGCGGGAGGCCATAGGATGGAATGGAAGGGACCATCGATATGGCAATCGACAAGGACGTTTTGGACCAGCTTCTGGCTGGTCGTGACCCGCAGGAGCTGTTTGCAAAGGACGGTCTGCTCGACGAGCTGAAGAAGGCGTTGTCGGAGCGGATGCTGTCGGCTGAGCTCGACGATCATCTGGAAAGCGAAGGCGCCGCAGGCACCATCAACCGGCGCAACGGGTCATCGAGGAAGACGATGCTGACGGGCACGTCGAAGGTGACGCTGGACGTGCCACGCGACCGGGCGGGGACGTTCGACCCGAAGCTCATCGCCAAATACCAGCGCCGTTTCCCCGACTTCGACGACAAGATCGTCTCGATGTACGCGCGCGGGATGACGGTGCGCGAAATCCGCGGGCACCTCGAGGAGCTGTACGGGATCGGCGTCTCGCCGGACCTGATCTCGACCGTCACCGATGCGGTGCTGGAGGCGGTTGCCGAATGGCAGGGTCGGCCGCTCGACGCCTGCTATCCGCTGGTGTTTTTCGACGCGATCCGGGTGAAGATCCGCGACGAAGGGTTCGTCCGCAACAAGGCGGTCTACATCGCGCTGGGCATTCAGCCGGACGGGACCAAGGAGGTGCTCGGCATCTGGATCGAGCAGACCGAGGGGGCCAAATTCTGGCTGCGCGTTATGAACGAGCTCAGGAACCGCGGCGTCGCCGACATCCTGATCGCCGTCGTCGACGGCCTGAAGGGGTTCCCGGAGGCGATCAACGCTGTCTTCCCCGAGGCCATCGTCCAGACCTGCATCGTCCATCTGATCCGCAACAGCATGAGCTTTGCGTCCTGGAAGGAGCGCAAGTTCATCGCCCAGGCGTTGCGCGGCGTCTACCGTGCCGAGACGCCCGAGGCCGGCATGGCTGCGCTGGAGGCGTTCGAGGCAGGCCCCTGGGGCCAGAAACACCCGGCCATCGCCATAAGCTGGCGGCGACACTGGGACCAGGTGATCCCGTTCTTCGCCTTTCCCGAGGGCGTCCGCCGGATCATCTACACTACGAACGCCATCGAGGCCCTGAATTCGAAGGTTCGCCGTGCCGTCCGTACCCGCGGCCATTTCCCCGGTGACGATGCCGCGATGAAGCTGTTATATCTCGTGCTCAATCACGCGGCGGACGAATGGAAGCGCCCACCGCGCGAATGGGGTGAGGCCAAAAGTCAGTTCGCCGTAATCTTCGGTGAGCGCTTCGTCATCTAATGACGGTAACCGGCCTCTCGCACAAAATTCCTGACAGTCCCGTCGGGGCCGCCGCGCTCCTTCAGCTTGTCGACCCAGCCGGGCATCCGCTTGATCCCCCTCTCGTTCGTGATCTTGAACTGCCCCTCAACGAACGACTTGAAGTCGGCCCTGAACGGCGGCGTGTCGTGGATCGTCAGGCGGAAGCCGGGCACGATGTAGTCGGCGTGCTCGGAGATCACCTCGCCGCGGTCGGCGGTTAGGCGCGCCGGCGCGACGTCGCACGGCCAGTCCTCGTGGCGGATCTCGATGCCGTGCCTTTTGCAGAACGCGACCTTGTCGGTGAAGGCGCTGGCGAGCGCCATCATCGCGCCCTCCCAGTTCGGTCCTTCGAGCGCGACATGGATGCCGACGATCATGCGGCTGTAGTGGTCAACGACCAGATAGAGCACCGGCCGTCCGATGGTCCAGGAGCGGTCGTAGGAGCTGACGAGGTAGAGGTCGGCGACGGTGGCGTCGATGAGGAACAAGTCGCCCGGGCCCTTCGAAAGGTGCTGCGAGTCGCCCAGCACCGGCCGGCGCCGGAGCGCGAACTCCCGCGAGTCGTAGCGCCGCGCGAGTTCGCCCTTCTGCTTCAGAGCTTCCTCGACGTGGTATTTCCACTGGTCGAAGCTCGGAAGGCGATTGTCGTCCTCCACGCCTTCGCGCACGACCGGCGTCAGCACGCCGTTGCGGATCTCGAGGCGCTTGTGGAAGAACCGCTCCAAGGTCGCCTGGTAGGCTTGCCGCTGGGTGTTCCTGCCCTTGCCCGGGCGCGGATCCCAGAACAGCCTGGCGCCCTCGAGGATCAGGGCGCGCATCTTGGCGTCGACGCCGATGCCTTCATGCTCTGGTCCGTTCTTTCCCACCGTCAGCTTGCGCCCGCGCTTCTTCTCGCCTGGCTGCGCGGGACCGCGTCCGCACTTCCGGAAGTCGGGCAGCAGAGCGTTGTCGATCTGGCCGTGGCGCCACCAAAGTCGGAGCCACCTGTAGATCTTATCCTTCCCAGCACCGGTCTTCGCCGACGCCTCAAGCACGAGCTGCCCGCGCGTCTCCTGCCGCAGGATCGGCACGTCGCCGTCCTCATCGGCCATGAGGATCGGCGCGATAACCTCAAGCCGGCGCTTGCGCGTGTCCTTGGCGGCCTGCGACAGCAGGTCGTCCGGAGAGTAGTCGGGCGCGAAGTCGTCGGCGGCGGCCGGGCGGATGTCGACGTTCCACCGCGCCGCCAGTTCCTTCGTCGGCATCCACACCGGCAGCGCAGCCTTGTCATCGAGATCGAACAGGGCGACCTCGCCATCACCGACGTGCAGCACGCGCAGGTGGCGTACGTCGTTGGCCTCGCCGTTCTCCTCGACCTCGCGGAGGTCGCCGATCTCCAGCACCTGGTTGACGTGGAGCGAGTCGGTCATCAGTCGTCTCCCCTGAACACGGCGTTGGGCGCAGCGGCGAAGAGCGGCCGTGCCGCATCCAGCCGCTCGGCGGGGTCCGCGGTCCAGCGGCTCGTCGCCAGGCTGTGCCAGATGATGTTGGTGCCGGTGCCACGCGGCAGGCCCATGGCCTTGTCGAACGCCGTTCCGTGGTCCCGCACCGGCAGCCCGGGCGCCGCGATGATGCGGTCCAGCAGGTGCTCGGCGAGCTGGTCGAGGCTCGCGGGCAGTTCGATGCCCTTCAGGTCCATGTAGCGCTGGAGCAGGTCCGCGTTCTCGCGCACCACATCCGGCAGGTCGGCGTCGGTGATGAGGAGGAAGGGCGTGTCGCGCGCCGCCCAGTAGCGCCGTTCGATCTCGGCCTTCGCGAGCAGGTTGCGAACCTTGGTCGGCGTGTCCTCAAGATCCGCCGCCGGTTTCACCGATACGGCCACGTTTGCCGGCAGGCCGGGCCGGTCGGCGAGGTCGACCAGCAGGTCGGTGGTCATGACGATGTCCACCTTTGCGTCGCCCTTGTCTCTGAACGGACACGCCCTGGGGTGCGCACGACCCATTTCGGCCGCGATCCGCTGCGTCTCCGACAGGGGAAGAAGCGGAAACTGCTCCCTGATGTCCGTCGTGACGTCCTGTCGGTCGAGGATGCTGAACACCGCGAATTCAATGTTGCTGAGCAGGTGGTAGGTGCGGCCGTTCTTGCCGCACGGTCGCCAGGTGTTCGAGTTGAGCCGCTTCGTGCGCACGGTCAGCCAGGGCCGGTAGTCGGCACCCGTCCCCTTCCCTCGTCCTTCACGAAGGCGGTCGGCGACGATCCGGGCGTAGCGCGCCTCGGGCGAGTCCCGGTCAGCCATTTTCCCCTCCTCTCTCAACCTTCACCCGCCCCGTTGTCTCCAACCCGTTCTGCGCCGTCCCCGTGTCCTGCGAGTCGCGCGTTGAAGGCGGCTAGGCTCTCAGCGCGCTCGTCAAGAGCGGCGGCGCTTCGCGGCATCCGCGTCGGATTGAGGCGTATGACGCCCTTCCCCATCGATCTCGAGATCGCCTGCTTCGTCACCCGCACCGGCGGATCGGCCGCGAACAGGGCGTCCGCCGCGACGTTGATGGCATTGGCGAGATGCTCGTCGGCGTCCGCCGGGGACGGCGTCGGCGCTGGTCCGCGGACCACCTTCGGCGTCACCTGGTCCAGCCACTCGCGGTCGTGCGTGCGGAGGAACGCGTAGGTGGTCGGGTCGTGGCGCCCTAGCGCGAGACGTCCGAGACCCGGATGCCGTTGGGTGAGCTCGAGCCACCTGCGCCTGTATCGCTTGCCGGAACGCTGGCGCCGAGCCGTCCACTGGCTCTGCCGCTTCTTCGTGATGAAGGCCGCGGTCTGCTTGCCCCAGCGTGGATGCCATACCCCAAGCGTTTGCGCGCGGGCCTTAATGGTCTCCACGGAAAGGCCGAGACGCTGCTCAAGCTGCGGGCGCGTGCCGTCGCCGACCTCGCATTCCCTGCGGATCGCGTCGTCGAGAGCGTGACCGTAGGTCGTGATGCGCCTGTTCTTGAGCGACGTGCAATCGGCGCTCTGCCGGTAAGCGAAGCCGCAGGCCGGGCAGGCGACATGAACCAGTCCCTCGCCGGACGCCGGGAGCGGTCTCGGCACTGGTGGGTCGTACATGGAGCAGACCACGTTTCCGCATGGCCCGTCGCGGGTCGCGGAAGCGGCGGACCCGTCCGCCTCTGCCCGCCCGTCGAGCAGGTTCGCCGCGTCTACGCCGGCGATGGCCATCAGCAGGATGTAGGGCAGCGGGTGCTTGATCCGTGAGCGGACCCGCAGGCACGTGGCGAGCCAGTCTGTCGATGTTCCGGAGCCACTTCCGGCAATTGGCCGATAGGTGTCCTGGTGCACGTCGAGGTGGGCGAGGATGTCGGGACCGTAGGTCTCGACTGCGTGATCGATCAGGTCGCGGGCGGCGAGCCGCGAACCATGCCGCCACCCGCGATCCCGGATGAGTTCGTAGACCAGCGCGAGGCGTTCTTCGCCGCGCGAATGGTCGGTCCGATCCAGGAAGGCCTTGCTCGTGGTGGCCACCGCGGTCGCGAGATCGAGATGATCGATCGTTCGCTGGTCGAGGATGTCGCCGGCGTCGAATGCGCGGGAGACGCTTACGAAACCTGCGGATTCGGAGCTTCGAACCGAAGGTCCATCGCGAAGGGGTGTGCCATGCACATGGCAGACCGCGCAGCCAGGCAGCTGGTGGGCCCGCCGCCAATACGGCTCTCTGGCCGCCTTCCGATCCGCGTCCAGGCACTTGTCGCACAGGCGTAGCCTCAAGGCGCTGATGATGGTTTTGACGCCGAGCTGGCTGAAGGCCGGCACCATGTCGGCCTGCAAGGCGCGTTGCGTCGCTTCCGCGATCGTCCTGTCGGACAGGAACATCGTGAAATACGGGACGAGGCTGTTGTTCGCGATGATGCCCGGCCCGTTGAACGGCGAACCCGGCAGGAGCCGCGGAAGCAGCAGGTCCAAGCGCGGCGGGATCTCGATGGTGGGCCTCAGCCGCGCCGTCCCGAACACGAGCTGGTTGAAGGCGGCGGTGTCGTGCAGCCCCATGTGGTCCGCATGGCGCGCGAGGACACTGTAGAAGAGTTCATCCTCGTAGGGCTCGGGCAGCATGATCGGCAGACGCAGGAGGGCAGCTCCCCCCTCCGCTAGCGCGGAAACTTCGCCGTTCGGTTAATCGGCCGCTCAAAAGCCAGTATGGCCCGGAGTAGCAGTCTTAAATAACGGTTGCTGACTTTAGAGGTTGGTTGCTGAGTTTATTTCATACCAACAGCGGTGAGGTCACGAGCTGGGCGACTACTCGACCGTGACCGACTTTGCCAGGTTGCGCGGCTGGTCCACGTCCGTGCCCTTCGCGACCGCGACATGGTACGCCAGCAGCTGAACCGGGACCGCATAGACGAGCGGCGCGATCAGCGGGTGGACGGCAGGCATGGTGATCGTCGCCAGGCAGTTCTCGCCCGCCTCGGCCACCCCGGCCTCGTCGGAGATCAGCACCACCTTGCCGCCGCGCGCCTGCACCTCCTGCATGTTGCTGACGGTTTTTTCGAACAGCGGGCCGGAGGGCGCGATGACGATGACGGGGACGTTCTCGTCGATCAGCGCAATCGGGCCGTGCTTCATCTCGCCCGCGGCATAGCCTTCGGCGTGGATGTAGCTGATCTCCTTCAGCTTGAGCGCGCCCTCCAGCGCAAGCGGATAGTCGGTGCCGCGCCCGAGATAGAGCACATCGCGCGCACCGGCGACCGTGTGCGCCATGGCCTGGATCGCTTCGTCATGGCCCAGCGCCGCGTTCAGCGCCGCGGGCGCTTCGGCGAGGTGCTCGACGATCTCGCGCTCCTCCTCGGCGGAGACCTTGCCCTTGGCGCGGGCGAGGTTCGCCGCCAGCGCCGCCAGCACCGCCAGCTGGCAGCTGAACGCCTTGGTCGACGCCACGCCGATCTCCGGCCCGGCATGGGTGGGCAGCAGCAGGTCCGCCTCGCGCGCCATGGAGCTGGTCGGCACGTTGACCACCACCGCGATCGTCTGTCCCTCGGCGCGCGCGTGGCGGAGCGCTGCGAGCGTGTCGGCCGTCTCGCCCGATTGCGAGATGAAGAGCGCGAGGCCGCCCTCCTCCATCACCGGCGCGCGGTACCGGAATTCGGAGGCGACATCGAGGTCGACGGGCACGCGTGCGAACTGCTCGAACCAGTATTTCGCGACCATGCCGGCGTAGAAGCTGGTGCCGCACGCGACGATGGTGACGCGCTTGACGCCGGCGAGGTCGAACTCGGGGATGGGCAGCGTCACCCGCTCTTCCATCCGTTGCAGGTAGGAGCGCAGCGTCTGCGCGACCACGATCGGCTGCTCGTAGATCTCCTTCAGCATGTAATGCCGGTGGTTGCCCTTGGAGATCAGCTCGCCCGTGACGCCGGAGAGGGTGACCGCGCGCTCGACCGGCCGGTTGTCGCGATCGAACACCTGTGCGCCGTCCCGGTCGCAGAGGACCCAGTCGCCTTCGTCGAGATAGGCGATCTGTTGGGTCAGCGGCGCCAGCGCGAGCGCGTCGGAGCCGAGATAGGTCTCCCCTTCGCCATAGCCCACCACCAGCGGCGAACCGAGGCGCGCGCCGATCAGCAGGTCCGGGTGACGGCGGAAGAGAATCGCGAGCGCGAAGGCGCCGTGAAGCCGCGGCAGCACTTGGCGCACGGCGTCGGCCGGGCTCAGCCCCGCCTCGACCTGCTCGCTGACCAGATGGGCCACGACCTCGGTGTCGGTCTCGCTGGTGAAGGTCCGCCCGCGCGCGATCAGCTCTTCGCGCAACGGCTTGAAGTTCTCGATGATGCCGTTGTGGACGACCGCCACTTCGTCCGTCGCGTGCGGGTGGGCGTTGTTGGTGGTCGGCCCCCCATGCGTCGCCCAGCGGGTGTGCGCGATGCCGATCGTGCCCGGCAGCGGCGCGGCGGCGAGCTCGCGGGCCAGGTTGACGAGCTTCCCCGACGCCCGCCGCCGCTCGATCCCGCCGCTCGTCACGGTGGCGATGCCGGCGGAATCATAGCCGCGATATTCCAGCCGCTTGAGCCCGTCGAGCAGCCGCTCCGCGACTTCCTCCCGCCCAACGATGCCGACGATGCCACACATGACTGTACCTCAGGATGAATGGAGATAGGGAACACGGACGCCGGGTAGCGTCGCAGGAAAGTCGCGAATGTTGCGGGTCACGAGAACGCGACCGCGCACCATGGCGGTTGCGAGGATGATGGCGTCCGGCGCCCGCAGCCGGGCGCGTTCCCGCCGCAGCGCCGCCGCGCGGGTTGCGATGTCGGCGTCCAGCTCGTCGATCCCGAACCAAGTCATGAAGGTCGCGGCGTTCTTGAGATCGGGACCGCTGCCTTTCGACAGGACCTCAATCCACACCATCCGGCTGATCCATCCCCGGTTGCCGCCTGCGAACGCGCGCTCGATCTCCGCCTGCGCGGCTTCCACGCCAGCCAGTGCATCGATCACGATGTTGGAATCGAAGCTGAAGCCGCTCACTCCGGCGGCCCAGGCCGAACAGCGACCGACTTCCCAGCCACCATATCGAGAAAGATTTGACGCTGCCGATCGTCTTCGGCGTCGAACAGGTCCGGGAATTCCGCCTTCACGTCCTCGTAATCGTCGTCCCAGGGACGCGTCCAGGAGGCTCGTTCCCGCCGTTGCCACTCGACCGCATCGCCGACGTCGGTTCGATGCTTCCACGCGCCGAACCCGGCCCGCAAGCCCGCAAGACGACGGTCCGCGTCCGACAACTCGCTGTCCGCGACGAGCTTGTCGACCGCCTCCCGGATCAGCGCCGAGCGCGACGCGCCGCGTTGCTCTGCCAACCGGTCCAGCTGAGCGGCGCGCTCGTCACCGAGAGAGATTAGAACGCGTGCGGCCATAATGAAGTGATATCATCCATTGATATCACCGTCCAGCCTTCTTTGCCCGCATCCGCTCGCGAAAACGCTTCGCCCAGCCGGGCTTAGCCTGCTGCGGCGGTCGGACCAGCGCCAGGGCGTCCGGCTCCACATCTCGCGTCACCGTCGCGCCCGCGCCCACGATCGCGCCCGCGCCGATGGACACCGGCGCGACCAATGCGGAGTTGGAGCCGATGAACGCGCCTTCGCCGATCACGGTGCGATACTTGAAGAAGCCGTCGTAATTGCAGGTGATCGTGCCCGCGCCGATGTTCGCGCCCGCGCCAATCTCCGCATCGCCGAGATAGGTGAGGTGATTGGCCTTGGCGCCTTCGCCCAATGTCGCCTTCTTCACCTCGACGAAATTGCCGACCTTGCTCTTCGCGCCCAAGACCGCGCCCGGGCGCAGGCGCGCATAGGGGCCGACCTCCGCGCCGGGGCCGACGGTCGCGCCCTCCAGATGGCTGAACGCGCGGATCGTCGCGCCGTCCGCGACGCGCACATTCGGCCCGAACACCACGTTGGGCTCAACCAGCACGTCGCGGCCGATCTCGGTGTCCCAGCTGAACCAGACCGTCTCCGGCGCGACCAGCGAGGCGCCGTCCGCCATCGCGCGCGCACGGCGCCCGGCCTGCCACAGCGCCTCGGCCTCGGCGATCTCGGCGCGCGAGTTCGGACCCGTCGCCTCGGCCGGATCGCCTTCGATCACCCGCACCGGCCGGCCGTCCGCGATCGCGATGGTGACCAGATCGGGCAGGTAATACTCGCCTTGCGCGTTCGCGTTGCCGATCCGCTTCAGGAGCGGCCAAAGGTCGGCGGCGCGCACCGCGAACAGGTTGGCGTTGCACAGGCCGACCGCGCGCTCGTCGGCCGAGGCGTCCTTGAACTCGACCATCTTGCGCACCCGCCCGTCCGGGTCGGCGATGATCCGCCCATAGGCGGCAGGGTCGGCGGGCCGGAACCCCATCACGACCGCCGCCGGGCGCTCCGGCGCATGAAGCGCCTCCAGCAGCGCGCGCATCGTATCCGGCCGGACGAAGGGCACGTCGCCCGACAGCAGCAGCACGTCCCCGTCGAACCCCGCCAGCGCCCCTTGGGCCTGCAGCACCGCGTGCGCGGTGCCGAGCTGCTCGGCCTGCACCGCGAAGTCGACGCCGCGCCCCGCCAGCGCCGGCTCCAGCTGTTCCCGCAACGCCCCCACCACCATGACCGTGCGCGTCGGCGACAGGGCGGCCACGCTCTCCAGCAGGAACTCGATCATCGGCCGACCCGCGATCGGGTGGAGCACCTTGTGGGTGTCGGACTTCATGCGGGTGCCCTTGCCTGCGGCGAGGACGACGGCGGCGATCGGTCGGGTCGACATGGGCTTGCGCGCTGCCACCAAAAGCTTGCCTTTTCCATAGCGGCCGGATCAGGCGCACGCGATGAACGCGCTCCGGTTCCGCACGGTCGGCTTCGATCTGGACGGCACGCTGCTCGACACGAGCGGCGACCTCGCCGCCGCGGTGAACCACGCGCTGACCGGCATGGGGCGCTCGGCGCTGTCGGTCGAGCAGGTCCGTCCGATGATCGGCGGCGGTGGCCGGCACATGCTCGCCCAGGCGATGACCGCGACCGGGGGGCTGGATCAGACGGCGCTGGAGCCGGCCTATCAGGCCCTGCTCGCCTTCTACGCCGATCACCTTGCGGTGGCGACGCGGCCCTATCCGGGCCTGGAGGATGCGCTCGAGGCGCTGAGCGCGCGCGGCGTCACCCTGGCGGTCGTCACCAACAAGCAGGAGCGGCTCGCCCGCGCGGTGCTGGGCGAGCTAGGTCTGCTAGACCGCTTCACGACCGTGATCGGCGGCGACACGCTCGGCCCCGGCCGGAGCAAACCCGCGCCCGACCTCCTTCACCTGATGATCGAACGCTGCGGTGGGCCCGCCGCATTCGTCGGCGACTCGCGCTTTGACATGGAAGCCGCCCGCGCCGCCGGCCTGCCGGCGGTGCTGTGCAGCTTCGGTTATCGGCAGGAGCCCGCCGAGGCGCTCGGCCCCGACGCCCTGATAGACGCCTTCGCCGAGCTCCTGCCCGCGCTGGAGCGCCTCGCCTAGGCGAGCTTCAACCCTTCGCGGTTCATCATCGTGGTCAGATGCTTGTTCTCGTCTGCCGAGAGCTGCGCCTTCAGCTTCGGGAACAGGTCCTGCTCCTCCTCGCGCACATGCTCCTCGATCAACGTGCGGAACTCGCGCAGCTTGGGCAGCCATTCGGCGTCCGAGCGCGACAGCTCGGTCAGCTCGAACAGGAACTGCTTCACATAGCCATGCTCATGATTGAGGTGGTCCGCGCCTTCCTTCATGCCCTTGTCGCGGAGCGTCGCGTACACCGCGTTCTCCTCCTGCAGCGCATGCTTGCCCAGCGCGTGCTTCATCTGGGTCAGCAGCACCGTGCGCTTGGACACGTCCTTCTCGGTCGTCTGCTCCAGCGCGTCGAAGATCTTGATGACGGCGCGATGCTCGGCCGCGAGCGCCTCGTCCCATTCGCCCGCCAGCATGGTCGGCGCCTGCACCGCTACCTTGCGCGCGAGCCCCACGAAAAGCCCGGCCGCGAAGCCCGCCGCCGCGCCCACAAACGCGCCCGTGCTGCTGTCCTGACCGCCCGTACGTTCCGCCTGCCTCGTCGCCATCATCGCCTCCTGAAGATAGGTTCGGGCGGGCAACGGCCGCGCGGCGGGGAGGTTCCGATCAGGCGACCCGGCTGCGGGCTGGGGCGCTGGGCGCGTCCGCCATCTCGACCAACAGGTGGAGCAGTCGCCGGAGCGCCGCGTCCTGCTGCTCCAGTCGCGCCTCCAACTCGGCGATGCGCGCGTCCAGCGGTTCCGCTCCGCCCACGCCCGCGCCGAGCTGGTCGCGCGCGGGCAGGACCGCAGCGCCCGCGGCGTCCCTCACCACGGCGGCGTCGATCAGATCGGTCCCCGCGATCGCCGCATGGAGCATGGCGCGCCCGGCGAGCAGGTTGACCCGACGCGGCACTCCGCCGCTTTGGGCGTGAAGCGCAGGAAACGCGTCCTCGGCGAAGTCCGGCCGACCCCGCCAGCCGACCAGCATCAGCCGGTGCGCGACATAGCCGGGGATCTCTTTCTCCTCCATCGGCTCGAGCTGGTGCGTCGCGATCACCCGACGGCGTAGCCCCTCCAGGCCCGCGCCTTGCTCCAGCTGATGGCGCAGCGCTGGCTCGCCCAGCAGCACGATCTGCAAGAGCGCGTGTCCCGCGACCTCCAGGCTCGACAGCAGGTGCAGGTCGTCGAGCGCCGCGAGGGGCAGCGCGTCGGCAGCGTCGATGACCATTACGGTCCGCCTGCCCGTCCGCGCCTCGGCCCGGAGGCCGCGCTCGATCAAGGCGACCACGTCGCCACGCGACCGCGCAGTCGCCGCCGCACCGAATTGCGCCGCGACATCGCGTAGCAGGTCGACATTGCGATCTGCACCGGGCGAGAGCCGAAGAAGCCGCACCTCGTCCGGGTCGGCCTCCCCGAGCAGGCGATCGATCAGCACGGTCTTGCCCATGCCTGGCGCGCCCGTGAGCACCACCAAGCCCTCACGTTGCGCGAGCGCATGGTCGAGATAGGCGACGGCGCGGCGGTGTCCGGCGGTCTCGTACCAGAAGGCGGGATCGGGGGTCGGCTGGAAGGGCTGAGCCATCAGCCCCCAGTGATTTTCAAACATGGCGCCTGTCCCAGATCGCCGTGGACATCGGTCGAGCTTCCATGCGCGAAACGTCCGGGCCCCTGTTACCGGCGAAAGGTCATGCGGAAGAGAGGTGAAGAATGCGTTTAGGACGCGGGCGCGAGCAGCTCCACGGCGGGCGGGTGTCCGAGGAACGCCGCCGGACTCGCCGTCGCGCCATAGGCGCCCGCCAGGAACACGGCGATCAGGTCGCCCACCTCGGCGCGCGGCAGCCGCACCTGATCGCCGAGCCGGTCGAGCGGGGTGCAGAGCGGGCCGACGACGCTGACCGTCTCCTCGGGTTCACCGTTTACCGCACGGGCGAGCGCGATCGGATAGTTGCGCCGGACCACCGTGCCGAAATTGCCGGTCGCGGCGAGCTGGTGGTGGAGCCCGCCGTCACAGACCAGGAAGGTCTCGCCCCGGCTCTCCTTCCGGTCCACCACCCGCGTCAGGTACACGCCCGCCTCCGCCACCAGCCAGCGGCCGAGCTCGATGGCGAAGCCGCTGTCGGCCAGCGCCGCCGGCCGCGCGGCCACCGCGTCCGCCAACGCCGCGCCGATCCGCTCCACGCCGAGCGGACGGTCGCTTGCGAAATAGGGCACGCCAAAGCCGCCGCCGAGGTTGACGAGCCGCGGCGCCGCGCCGGCCGCCTCCGCCAGCCGCGCCGCCAACGCCAGCGTCGCCGCCTGGGTCTCCACGATCGCGTCGGCGTCCAGCGACTGCGACCCCGCAAAGATGTGGAACCCGCGCCAGTCCGCGCCCGCGGCGACAAGGCGGCGGACCAGCGCCGCCGCGCGCTCCGCGTCCACCCCGAAGGGCGACGGACGCCCGCCCATCTTCATGCCGGAGCCTTTCAGCTCCAGATCCGGATTGACGCGCACGGCAAGCCGGGGCGTGAGGCCGATCCGGTCGGCCAGAGCGAGCGCGCGCTCCGCCTCGCCCTCCGATTCGAGATTGATCGTGACGCCCTGGTCGATCGCCGCGGCCAGCTCGTCGTCCCGCTTGCCCGGCCCGGCGAAGCTGATCGCGGCCGGCGCCTGGATGGTGAGCGCTCGCACCATTTCGCCCCGCGAGGCTACGTCGAGGCCGTCGACCAGCGGTGCCATGGCGGCAAGCAGCGGCGGAAACGGGTTCGCCTTGATCGCATAATGCAGCGCCACGCCCGGAAAAGCGGCGCGGAAGCGCGCGACCCGGTCCGCGACGATGGCGGCGTCGTAGACGAACACCGGCGTCGTCCCGGCCGCCTCGACCCACGCTTCGGCAGGTTGCCCACCAATGTGGAGCATGCCGGATTGCGCCGCGAACTCGGGCGGAATGGGGCCGGTTGGTTTCAATTTGTCCTCCCCAGCTCTGCTGGGGAGGAGGACCGCGCGCCCTCTTGGGCGCGTGGTGGAGGGGCGCTCGCCGCGAGCGACACGCTAGAGGCAGCCGCCCCTCCACCATCCGGCTGCGCCGGATGGTCCCCCTCCCCAAGCTGCGCTTGGGGAGGACTGAACTCCGCCCGCAACGCGGCCCGGTCCAGCTTCCCGTTCGCATTGCGCGGCAGGGCCTCGCGCCACACATAGCTCGTCGGCTGCATGAAGCTCGGCAACGTCGCCCTCAGCCGCGCCCGCAGCTCCGGCTCCCGCGCGGGGTCGCCCGCCAACACGACCGTGATCGCCTGCCCCAGCCGCTCGTCGGGTATCCCCAGCGCGACCGCCTCGCGCGCCTCGCCGCCGGCGAGCACCGCCTCCTCGATCTCGGTCGGGCTGATGCGGTTGCCGGCGGACTTGATCATCTCGTCGTCGCGCCCGACGAAGCGGAGCAGCCCGTCGGCCCCCTCCACCACCGTATCGCCCGACCACACGGCGAGGCTGCCGTCCGGCTCGGGTCGGAACCGCTGCGCCGTGCGCTCCGGGTCGCGCCAATAGCCCTGCGCGACCAGCGGCCCGGCATGGACCAGCTCGCCCGGCTCGCCCGGCGCGGCGCGGCTGCCGTCGCGCCGCCGCACCGACACCTCGGCGAAGGGAATCGCGCGCCCGATCGCGTCCGGATGCACGTCGATCAGCGCGGGATCGAGGAAGGTCGAGCGGAACGCCTCGGTCAGCCCGTACATGGCGTAGAGGTCGGCGGCCGGGAACCGCTCGCGCAACGCCCGCACCAACCGCGGCGTCAGAGCCCCGCCCGAGTTGGTCAGTCGCCGGAGCCGCGCCGCCGTCTCGGCCGGCCACTCCGCCTCCAGCACCTGCACCCAGAGCGGCGGCACCCCGGCGAGCGTGGTCGCCTGCATCCGTTCGACCGCCTTCACCACGTCCTTGGGCGTCAGGTAATCGAGCGGCGCCACGCTCCCGCCCGCGTACCAGGTGGAGAAGAGCTGGTTCTGCCCATAGTCGAACGACAACGGCAGCACCGCCAGCACCCGGTCTTCGGACGCGAGGCGGAGATAGTGCGCCACCGACACCGCTCCCAGCCACAGATTGGCGTGGCTGAGCATCACCCCCTTGGGCCGGCCCGTGGAGCCGGAGGTATAGAGGATCGCGGCCAGCGCATCGGGATCGACATTCGACCGTTCCCGTGCTCCCGCGCAGGCGGGAACCCAGCGATCTGGGCGGTCGGCTTGGGGCTCTAGGCTCCCGCCTTCGCGGGAGCACAGGGCGTGATCGAATGCGACCTCGCACCCCGCCGGCACGTCGCCCGGTTCGAACGTCGCCGCTCTCCCCTCCTGGGTCACGATCAGGCGCGTCCCGCTGTCGGCCAGAATGTACCCGACCTGCGCCCGCCTGAGCGCCGAGTTGACCGGCACATGCACCAGCCCCGCGCGCGCCGCGGCCAGCGGGATCAGGCAGGCGAGCCGGATTTTGGGGAGCCAGGTCGCGACCCGGTCCCCGGGCATAAGCCCCTGCCCAATCAGCCAGTGCGCAATCCCGCCGACCAGCGCCTCGGCGTCGGCAAAGGTCAGCGTCCCCTCGCGGTCGATCAGCGCAACGTCGTCCGCGCGTCCGCGCAGGACGTGGTCGATCGGGTACGGGGTCGGGTCGAGCGGGACCATCGCGATCCCCTTAGCGTAAGCGTTGCCCATTTCACCCCTTGCGCTTAGGGGGCGGGCCTTGTTGCAACTGCGAAGAAGCCTGACTTGACCCCCGAAACAACGCCGGAAGTGGACCGCACGCTGCGCGCCGTGCTCGTCGATGTGCTCGGTCTGTCCGAGGAGCGGGTCGCGGCCTTTACCGACGCGACGGGATTGTTCGGCGCGTTGCCGGAACTCGACTCGATGACGGTCGCGGGGCTCCTGACCGAACTGGAGGACCGGCTCGGCATCCACATCGACGACGACGAGGTCGATGGCGAGATGCTGGAAACCTTCGGCGCGCTCAGGACCTTCGCCGCCAACAAGGCGTTGGTCTAGGGCGAACCCCGCCCGACCCGGTTTCGGGTTGCAACCCTTCGCCGGCGGTCGCATGACCGCGCCCGACACGCTTCAGCGGAGAGGGAACGATGCAGAGCCGGTTGCAGCATTATATCGACGGCCAGTGGGTCGACAGCGAAGGCGGTCGCACGCATCAGGTCATCAACCCGGCGACCGAGCAGCCGGTGACGGAGGTGACGCTCGGCAGCGCCGCCGACGTGGACAAGGCGGTCGCCGCGGCGCGCCGCGCCTTCGCCACCTTCAGCCAGACCAGCGTCGCCGAGCGCGCGCAACTGCTGGAGCGCGTGATCGAGGCTTACAAGGCGCGCATCCCCGACCTGGCCAAGGCCGTGAGCGAGGAAATGGGCGCACCCATCGGCTTCGCCCAGGCGGCGCAGGTGCCCGCCGGCCTCGGCTACTTCATGTCGACGCTGAAGGCCTTGGGCGAGTTCCAGTGGGAGGAACGCATCGGCAAGGCGCGCGTGGTGCACGAGCCGATCGGCGTCGTCGCGATGATCACGCCCTGGAACTGGCCGCTCAACCAGATCTGCGCGAAGGTCGCGCCCGCGCTCGCGGCCGGCGACACCATGATCCTGAAGCCGTCGGAGGAATGCCCCTCCTGCGCGATGATCCTGGCCGAGATCCTGGACGCCGCCGGCGTGCCCGCGGGCGTGTTCAACCTGGTCAACGGCGACGGGCCGGGCGTGGGCGCGGCGCTCTCCGCCCACTGGCACGTCGACATGGTCAGCTTCACCGGCTCGACCCGCGCCGGCATCGCCGTCGCGCAGGCGGCTGCGCCGACGGTCAAGCGCGTGCATCAGGAGCTGGGCGGTAAGGCGCCCAACCTGGTGCTCGAGGGTGCGGATCTGGCGCAGGTGCTGCCGCCGACGGTACAGGGCGTGCTCGCCAACACGGGGCAGAGCTGCATTGCGCCCACCCGCATCCTCGTCCACAAGGACCAGCTGGAGCAGGCGACGGAGGTGGTCCGCCAGATCATGCAGTCCGCCCAGGTCGGCGACCCCGCCGAGATGGGCGCGCATATCGGTCCCGTCGTCAATCGGGCGCAGTTCGACAAGATCCAGGAGCTGGTCCAGTCCGCGATCGACGAAGGCGCGACCCTGGTCGTTGGCGGCCCCGGCAAGCCCGACGGCCGCAACGCCGGCTATTACGTCAAGCCGACCGTGCTCGCCGGCGTCACGCCGGAGATGCGCATCTGGCGTGAGGAGACCTTCGGCCCGGTCGCGACGATCACGTCCTACGACACCGCCGAGCGGGCGATCGAGCTCGCGAACGATACAGACTACGGGCTATCCGCCACCATCTCCGGCGACCCGGCCAAGGCGTCCGAGGTCGCGCCCAGGCTGCGCGCGGGACTGGTCTCGATCAACAGCTGGACGGGCGGCAACGGGACGCCGTTCGGCGGCTACAAACAGTCCGGCAACGGCCGCGAAGGCGGCAAGTTCGGCATCGCCGACTTCCTGGAGGTGAAGACCATTATCGGCGAGGCGGCTTAGCTTGCGCCTACCCGTGCTCACGCGTATATACGTGTGGGCACGGAGGCGTCATGACGGAGCAGTACAGGGGCAAGGTCTTCAAGGCCGGCAACAGTGCCGCCATCCGATTGCCCAAGGATGTCGCTTACGCTTTAGGAACGGAACTCACGATCGAGCGCCGTGGCGACGTCCTCACGATCAGGCCGGTGGAGGACAAGGAAGCGATCCGTCGTGATCTGCAGACCCTGTTCGACGAGCTTGACGCGATTTGGGCGAAGGCCGGAGGCCCGCCGCCGCGCGAGGAACGGGATCCCGATATCTTCCCCGATCGCCCCGGACTTTATTGATTGGGCCTTCTGATTGACACCAGCATTGCCGTCGAGCTGCGGGACGGCCATGAAGGCACACGAGCGCGTCTGCTGGCCAGAGGGGAGCGGCCCACCATGTCGCTTGTCACCGCCATTGAACTGGAGGGCGGGATCTACGCCAAACCTGACCTCACCGCCGCTCGACGGATCGGCGTCGATCGGCTTCTAAGGCGTATCCCGGTCCTTGAGCTCGATTTCGCCGTGGTGCAACGATACGGTCAGATCGTGCAGGCGCGCGGTTTCTCACGGCCTCGCATTCTTGACCGAGTGATTGCCGCCACCGCGCTGGTCCACGATTTCACCTTGGTCACGACCAACGGCCCCGATTTTCGCGACATTCCCGGTCTGAAGCTCGAGGTCTGGCCCGCGCCCGCTCAATAGTCGCGTGAGACCCGCAGGTTGCCGCTCTGGCGGCCCAGCGTCGAGATGCTGGACAGGATCGACAGCCAGCGGGTGACCTGGAACTCGACGCGCGTCGCCGAATAGCCCTGCCCGTCCGTGACGATCTCCGCATAGAGCCGTCGCGTCACGTACTTGCCCGCCGCCACCGCCGTACCCTGCCCGGTCTGCGGATCGGCGGGCAGGATGCGCAGGCGGTCGAGACCGGCGGCGCGACGGACCGCGTTGATCGGGTTCAGCCCGGCATCGCCGTTCTGCAAGGCCGCGACGGCGGCGGCGAGCTGCAGCGCCTCCGGTGCGCTCAGGTTGGTGATCGACGTCCCGAACAGGAGCCGGGACAGGAGCTCGTCCTGCGGCAGCGCGGGGGTGCTGGTGATGGCGATCTGCGGCTGGAGCGCAGTTCCCGTCACCCGGATCGCCGCGTTCAGCCCCGATGCGTTCGCGTCCGCCTGGATGTCGAGCGCCGGGTTGGCCGGGGTCTCCCCGCCGAAGCGGATGACGCCGCGCTCCAGCTCGAACTCCCGGCCGGCGAACTCGTAGTCGCCCCGGACCAGGGTGGCGCGGCCGCGGATCGCCGGGTTCTGCGGCTCGCCGCCGATATCGAGATCGGCGGCCCACTCGCTGTTGAGGCCCAGCCCGGTGACCAGGATCCCGCCGGGCCCGCGCGCGCGCAACGCCAGCGTCCAGGGCTCCCGCGGCGCGTCGTCCTCCTCGGCACCGGGCGGCGCGTTGATCTCGCGGACCTTGATCTGCGGCACGGCGGTGGCGGCCGTGGCGCGACCCAGGCGGTAGCGTGCGCGCTCGAGCAGCACCTCGCCCGAGATGGTGCCGCCGCGCCCGTCGGAGCGGAAGGTGAGCGGCCCAGTGACGGTTGCGGCGACATCGTCGCGGTTGATCATCGCCGCGCGGGTCGCGACCAGGCGCAGGTCCATACCGATGCCGCGCGGGGCGGCGAAGTCGAACGCTCCCGTGCCCGTCACCCGCCCCTCGCGCCCGGCTAGCCCGGCGAAGCGGTCGATCTGCAGCCGCGAGCCGTCGAAGCGTCCGCTCGCCGCGACGTCGGTGATCACGGTGCCCGTGGTCGCACTCTCGACCCGCGCGCCCTGCGCCTGCACTGCGCCACGGATACGCGGCGCGTCGAGCCGGCCGCCGACATCGGCCGCGATCGAGACCGGGCCCGACAGGTCGAACAGCTCGACCCCCGTGAGACGCCATAGCGTGTCGGCCGGCCCGGCATAACGCAGCTGCGCGGTCAGCGGTGCGGTCGCGAGGCGCTGGGCGAGATCGCCCGCCCCCTGCGGCCGCAGCAGCGCCTGCGCCCGCCCGACCGTCCTGCCGCCCGACGCGGCGACCGCGCGCACGCCGAGGCGCTGCGCGTCGAGGACGGCGGCGACGCCAAGGTCGATCGGCCTGGAAGTCAGGACCAGGCCGGACCGCGACAGCCCGCGCACGGTCATGTCGAGCCGCCCCGTCGGCGCGCCCCCCGTGGCGGCACGGTAGGCGAGCGATCCCGACGCCGCTCCGCCCAGCCCCAGGCCCGGATAACCGATGTCGAGCACCGCCATTGGCATCCGCGTCAGGCTCGCATCCACCCGCAGCCCGGCATCGCCAAGAGCGCCCCCGACCGCCGCCTCGCCGCCCGCGAAGGAGAGCCGCGCGCGCGGCAGCGTCCATGTGCCGGCGTCGAGGGTGATCAAGGCGGGCTCGATCAGCCGGATCGGGCGGCGATCGAGCGTGCCTTGGGCGTTCACGACGAAGCGGCCCGGCGCGACCTGGACGACGGTCTGCAGGTCGAACGCGCGGCCCCGTGTGCCAGACGCGGCGGCGCGCACCTCTCCCGTTCCGCCGACCAGCCGCGCCGACCCGGCGAAGCGCGCTAGCCTGAGCGCGCCGCGCGCCAGCCCCGCGCCGCTCGCCTGCGCCTCGACCCGCGTACCGGCAGGATCGAGCAGGGTCGTCAGGTCGAGACGACCCCGCCGGACGGTCACGCCGCTCGGCAGCCGCGCGTTCGCTGCCGCCAGCCGCGCCGCGACCTGTTGCACCCCGCCGACCGGACGCAAGCCGATCGTTCCGTCCCAGCCCCCGCCGGCGACCCCCAGATCGCCCTGAAAGCCGCCCGGCACGATCGCAAGCCGCCCGCTCGCCCGCATGCCGGCCACCTCCAACGCGGCGACCGCGACCGAGGCCTGTGCGCCGGGCGGCAGCAGGATCGCACCGCTCGCGGTGAACGGGCCGAGCCGGGAGTCCCCCGCCGCGCGAAGCGCGAAACCGCTGGCCGTTGGATCGAGCCGGGCCTGCACGTCGCGCAGCCCCAGCGTCCGGTTGAGCAGCGGAAAGCGCAGGTCGAGCGTCGGCCGCTCGATGCGCCCGTCGAGCATCAGCCGTATCTGGCCGTAGCTCGCCTGCGATCCTCCGCCCTCGAAGTGGAACGTCCCGTCCCGCCGGCGATAGCCGTTGCCCGCCAGCCGGATCGACGGCGCGGTCAGCACTAGGTTGCGGAAGTGCAGGATGCCGTCAGGCGTCCGCTCCAGCCCCGTCTCGATGCGCGGCAGCCCGCCCGCCAGCGAGCGGAAGAAGGCGTTGTCGAGCCTGAGCACCTGCGCCGTGCCGCGGCCCAGCACGCGCGTGCCCCGACCCTGTGGATTGGGCACGACGTTCAGCGTCGAGCGCACGTCGACCAGCCCGATCCCCGGGATCAGATAGCGCCCGAGCGCCCCCGATAGCCCCACATCGAACTTGCCCGTGCGCAGGTCCACGACCAGGCTGGCCTGCCCGGTCAGCCGGTCGGAGCTGAACCGCAGCCCGTCGCCGGTCGCCAGCCGCGGGGTGACGCGCAGCACGCCCGCCACGGTCAGGTTCCGCAAGATGCCGCCCGCCACCGCGCCCACCCCGGTCACCCGCGCCGCGCGGAAGCGGACGGGCACGCTGACGGGTGCGGGGCCGAGCCGCCCTGCCCCCGCCACAAACGCCTCCTCGAACCCGGTCCGATCGAAGGCGAAGCGCTCGGCGTTGATCCGGTAGTCGAAGCGCGCGGTGCGAACCGGCCCGTCCAGGATCGCGCGCAGCTCGATCGCACGGCCGCTCATGTTCGGGAACAGCGCCGCCGGCCGCAGCAGCTGCGCGCGGACCTGCAGCCGCCGCCAGGCGCTTGCCGCCAGGTCGAGCCCGCCCGCCGCCCGCACGGCCAGCGCCGCCGAGCGCAGGCGAACCTGTCCGTCGAGCACGCGCCGTTCGAGCACGCCCTCGCCCGCGACCGCGATGCGCGGCGCGGTCAGCCGCTGCTTCTTGCCGGTCCAGAGCGGCGCGGGCGTCAGCGTGCCCTCGAGCCGATAGCGCCCTCCGTCGGCGGCCAGGCGAAGGTCGACCGCGTCCAGCGCGCCGACGCGCCCCTGCGCCCGTCCGCGCCACCGCGCCCAACGGCCGTCGCCCTGCACTTCCAGCGCGACCGGCAGGCCGAACCCGACCAGCCGCGCCAGCACGCCGTCCGCCGCGCCCCGTGCGCGCGCGTCCACGTCGAAGCGGTCGCGGTCCGGCTCCGCGTTGAGCCGGAGGCGCAGCCGGTCGCTGCCCTCGACGAGCGCGTCGAGGTCGAGCAGCGCCCGTCCGGCCCGAATGTCGACCCGCCCCGCCAGCCGGCCCGTCCGCTCGCGGCCCAGCACTGGCCTGGCCAGCACCAGCCGATCCACCGACAGCCGATCGATCCAGATGTCGAAGCCGGGCAGCACCGGCCCGCCACGCCGCCCCGGCCGCGTGCGCGGGGCGTGAAACAGCGTCGCCTGCGGGATCTCCAGCCGGCGCACGTCCAGGCTGTTCGACAGCCAGCGCCAGGGCCGCCAGTCGAGACGGACGCTTGGCGCGCGGAACAGCAGCCCGTCGAGGTCGTACACCCGCACGTCGCTCAGCCGCGCGTCGCCATAAAGCGACCCGTCGATGCGCCCGACCGCGAAGCGGAGGCCGTTCGCGGTCTGCACCGTGCCGATGCGCTCGGCGACCCAGCGCCGCCCCGGCCCCGTGTCGACCAGCAGCAGCGCCGCCGCGACCAGCAGCGCCAGCGCGGCGACGCCGCCCGCGATCCACCGCAGCGCCCGCCTCAAAAGGCCTGTCCCAGCGAAACATAGACGGCCAGGCGCGCGTCGCCCGGTCGCGGGTTCAGCGGCGTGCCCACATCGACGCGGATCGGCCCGAAGCTGGAATAGTAGCGCACGCCCAGCCCCGCTCCCCACTGGAAGCCGGAGAACTGGGGCAGCGGGGAGGTATAGATGTTGCCCGCGTCGAGGAACGGCACCACGCCGATGCTGCCGAACGCGCGGACGCGCGCCTCGATCGAGAATTCCGTCAGGCTGCGCCCGCCGATGGGATCGTTGTTCGGATCGCGGGGTCCGATCGCCTGAAAGCTGTAACCGCGCACCGACGCGCCGCCGCCGGCATAGAAGCGCCGCGACGGCGCGACCTGATCGCGTGGCGCGCCGACGATGGTGCCGAGCCGCGCGCGCCCGGCCAGCACCACGCCGTCGCTGAGCCGGCGATAGGCGCTGCCGTCGAACTGCACCCGCGTATAGCCGAACGCCGCGCCCTGCAGCGACAGCTCCGGGCTGATCCGCCCGCCCAGGCGGAAGCCCGCACTCGGGTTCAGCAGGTCGTCCGAGCCGTCATAGAGCAGGTTGGCGGGCGCGGCGGCGATCAGGAAGGTGCGCCGGCGCGGCTGGCCCGTCGCCGCGATCACGTCGCGCTCGTCAGACGCCAGCAGCTCGCCGCCGACCGACCAGGTCCAGGGCTTCTGAAAGAAGATCGTGCTCTGCCGCTCCAACGCCGCGGACAGCGAGAAGGTGCTGGCGTCGAAGGCGGGCCGTCGAAGGCGCGCGGCGGCGGTCTGGACCGTCAGCACCCGGTCGCGGCCCCCGGCGTTCGACCGCCGGAACACGACCGATCCGACCTGCTCCTGCGCGCCGACCACCGCGCGAAGCGTCAGCGCGCCTTCGGGCGGGAATAGGTTGCGGTGTGCCCAGCTCACCTCGGCGCGCGCGCCGACACCGGTCTCGTAACCGAGCTCGCCCGCGATCGTACGCGGCGGGGCCGGGTCGAGCTTCACCCGCACGTCCACGGTGTCCGGCGCGCTGCCCGGCACCGGCGCGAGCTCCACCGCCGACACGAGCCCGGTCTGCACCAGCGCGCGGCGGAGATCGTCGAGCGCGCCTGCGTCGAACGGGTCGCCCGGGCGGAAGCGCGCGATCTCCTGGACGTGATCGGGCGCGAACACGCGGTTGCCCGGCGCCGCCACCACCCGGCCGAAGCGGCGGAGGTCGCCGGGCGCGACCGCGACCTGGACCGTCGCGGTGCCGGCCGCCCGATCCACGACGACCTCCGGCTCGCCCACGCTTGCGAAGGGAAAGCCCTCGCGCCCGGTCGCCGCCTTCAGCGCGGCCTCCCCCTCCACCACCCGATCGGCGTTGACCGGATCGCCCGGCTTCAGGCCGAACGCCTGTTGCAGCGCCCCGGCCTTCTCGCCCGCTCCTTCTACGCCCTTCAGCTCGACGCCCGCGAAGCGGTAGAGCCGGCCAGGGCTCGCCTGCAGCACCACGCGCGGCACGTCGCCCGCTTCGATCCGGGTCGCGACCTGCGCGTCGTAATAGCCCTCGGCGCGGAGCAGCGAGCGCAGCAGCTCGGCATCCTCGCGCGCACGCCGATCGAGCTGCGCGGCGTTGGCCGGATCGTCGGCATTGGCTGCGAGCGTGGAGACCTGGTCGAACCGCTGTCGCAGCAGCGGCGAGCCCGCGTCGGCCAGCCCCTCGATCTCCCAACGGTATCGCCGCTCGGCGTCGCCGCTCGCCCGCGCCTCCTCCTCGGGCGTGCCGGGTTCGGGCGTCAGGTCGGGCCAATCGACCCCGATGTCGGGCAGCTCCGCCAGCGGCGCGGCAGGATCGAGCGGCGGGGCCTGGGCCGGCGCAGGCACGGTCTGGGCGCGCGCGGACAAGGCGGCGACGGCCAGCAAGGACGCGGCGGCCGTCGCAAGGGACCGCCCCAGAGGACGGGACATGCCCGCTGATTAGCGGCGTCGGCTGAACCGCAACAGTATGCTCTTGATTCTAGTGCAGGGTCTGCCCGGACCGGCTCTCGCCCAGCGTCGCGATCAGCCGCTCCACCTCCCGCCAGCGGCAGAAATGGATGTGGTTGCCCAGCCGCCGGCTCTCCGCCGCGCGCGCGCGCGCCACGCCGCCGGCCTCCTCGCCGAAGCGCTGCAACAGGTCGGCCGCGTCCCGATGGGGGCGCGTGGCGGCGAGATAGGGGGAAGCGATCACGTGCGCGCCCTAACCCGGATTAAGCGACCGCTTCGCGAAGGATCGAGGTTAAGGCGGCTTCAGCCCTGTTCCGCCGCTCGATCGGAACGCTGGCGTCCGACAGTCCGACGTGCGAGGGGCCGCGCCATGGCCCAGCCCCGTTCTCCCGCCGGAGGCGGCGCCCTGATCGCGCTCGGCGCGGTCGGCGGCGCGGCGATCGGCTTCGTGCTCCGCGAGCCTACCCTGTGGTTCCTCATCGGCCTCGGCACCGGCGGCTTGGGGGCCGCCTTGCTGTGGTGGCGTGGTAACCGACTTTAGTCCTCCCCAGCTCTGCTGGGGAGGGGGACCGCCGGCCCTCTTGGGCCGGTGGTGGAGGGGCGCTCGCCCCAAGCGAACCGCCCAGCCGCACCGCCCCTCCACCACCCGGCTTCGCCGGGCGGTCCCCCTCCCCAAGCACAGCTTGGGGAGGACCTGATCACCGAACCCGCCGCATCTGCCACACCACCTGCCCGACGACCTCAGGCGCGCCCGGCCCCACCGGCCCTGCCTCCGGATTGTCGCTCGTCACCTCCAGCTGACCGCCGATCCGCCGCACCCGCTTGACCAGCAACTCGCCGTCGAGCCGGACCACGAATACCCCGCCGCGGGCGTCGGGTGAGCGCTTCGCCTCGTCCACCAAGAGCTCGTCGCCGTCCATCAGCCCCGGAGCCATCGACGTGCCGCTGACCCGGATGATGGAGGCGCGGCCCGGCTTCAGCCCGAGCGAGCGGGCGAGCTCGGGCGGGATCGCGGCCGCGCCGACTTCCATCTCGTCGCCGTTGAGCGCGCCCGGCCCCGCCGACGCCGCCACGTCGAGCCGCCGCGCCCGCCAGCCGCCAGCGCGTACCTGCGGACCGCCCAGCGCCGCCTCCTCCACCCCGAAATAGTCCGCCAGCGCCCGCCGGTCGCGCTCCGCCAGCGCGTGGGGCGATCCCTTGCGGATCCATTGCTGGAGATAGTTCGCGTTGCGCCCCAGCATCCGCGACAGCGCGGCAAGGCTGTCCCCGCGCGCCGCCGCGAGCGCCTGCACCCGGTCGGAAGGAGCGGCCTGTCCCATCGCGCGCCTCCCTAGCACAAGATTTTTCTTGTGTTGTAGGAAATGTGATCGGACCAGAACGGAACAGGAACATCGGAGTCGGGGATGCACAATGTCGCTGCTGGTCGAGATCGATCGCTATTGCCGGGCCACGGGCATGCCGGTGACCAAGTTCGGGCGGCTTGCGGTCCGGGATCCGCGGCTGGTCCACGACCTGCGCATGGGACGGCGGCCCGGCCCGGCCATGGCGCAGCGCGTCCGCCGCTTCATCGCCGAGACGCGGCCGTGAGCGATCCCGTCCGCCTGCTGCTCCGCGCCCTCGCCCGCTCCGCCGCTGACGCGGGGTGCCCGGTCACGCTGTCGCATCTGGGCGAGCGGCCCTGGGCGACCGCGACCTTTTCCGGCGCCCGCCAGACGATCCGTGCTGTCGGCGACCCAGCTTCCCTCGGCGGCTGGCTCGCGATGCTCCCCGAGGCCGAACTGCCGATGCGCGGCTGGTTCGTCGCGAGCTGTGCGGCCGAACTGACCGGCCCGACCGCGACCCTAGAGCTGCTGGTGCTGGAGGAGTGACCGCAGACAATGTGACTTTGTGTGACCTTTCGCCCGCTCGGGACTGGACACCGGCCCGCCCCGCCACCTAGCGCTTCCCGAAAGGAGAGCGCGACACATGGCCGGCATGGGCAAGTTCGACTGGGCGGACCCGTTCCTCTTGGACGAGCAGCTGACGGAGGAGGAACGGCTCGTCCGCGACACGGCGCGCGGCTACGCCCAGGACCGGCTGATGCCGCGCGTGGTCGAGGCGTTCCAGCACGAGCATACCGACCCCGCGATCTTTCGGGAGATGGGCGAACTCGGCCTGCTCGGCCCCACCATTCCGGAGGAATATGGCGGCGTCGGCGCGTCGTACGTCGCCTATGGCCTGGTCGCGCGCGAGGTGGAGGGGGTCGACTCCGGCTATCGCTCGATGATGAGCGTCCAGTCCTCGCTCGTCATGTATCCGATCTACAGCTACGGCTCGGAGGAGCAGCGCCGCCGCTACCTGCCCCGGCTCGCCAGCGGCGAGTGGATCGGCTGCTTCGGCCTGACCGAGCCCGACGCCGGCTCCGACCCCGGTGGGATGACGACGCGCGCGCGCAAGGTCGATGGTGGCTATGTCATCTCGGGCGTGAAGACCTGGATCTCCAACGCGCCCATCGCCGACGTGTTCGTGATCTGGGCCAAGACCGACGACGGCGCGATCCGCGGCTTCGTGCTGGAGAAGGGCGCCAAGGGCCTGTCCGCGCCCAAGATCGAAGGCAAGCTGAGCTTGCGCGCGTCGATCACCGGCATGGTGATGATGGACGAGGTGGAGGTGGGCGAGGACGCGCTGCTCCCCAACGTCCATGGCCTGAAAGGACCGTTCGGCTGCCTCAACCGTGCGCGTTACGGGATCAGCTGGGGGGCCATGGGCGCGGCCGAGTTCTGCCTCCACGCCGCGCGCCAGTACGGCCTCGACCGCAAGCAGTTCGGCACGCCGCTCGCCGGGCGGCAGCTCTACCAGAAGAAGCTTGCCGACATGGAGACGGAGATCGCGCTTGGCCTTCAGGCGTCCTTACGCGTCGGTCGCCTGATGGACGAGGGCAAGTTCGCCCCCGAGATGGTCTCCCTCATCAAGCGCAACAACGTCGGCAAGGCTTTGGATATCGCCCGCGCCGCCCGCGACATGCACGGCGGCAACGGCATCGCGGGCGAATACCATGTCATGCGCCACTTGATGAACCTGGAGACCGTCAACACCTACGAGGGCGCCCACGACGTCCACGCCCTGATCCTCGGCCGCGCGATCACGGGGCTGTCGGCATTCTAGGTCGAAGCCCTCGCGCTCCCGCGCAGGCGGGAGCCCAACGCTGCGGGCGTGCCGCGGGCGACTCCAGGCTCCCACCTGCGCGGGAGCACAGGAATGGCTAAACCACCCCTCGCCTGCCTCAAGGTCGTCGAACTCGCCCGCATCCTTGCCGGACCCTGGGCCGGACAGGTCCTGGCAGACCTCGGCGCCGACGTGGTGAAGGTCGAGAGCCCGCAGGGCGACGACACGCGGACCTGGGGACCGCCCTTCGTCGACAACCCGGACGGAACGCGGACGGCCGGCTATTACCATGCCTGCAACCGGGGCAAGCGCGCGGTCGTCGCCGACTTCACCACGCCCGAGGGCCAGCACGTCGTGCGCGAGCTCGTCGCCGACGCGGACGTCCTGATCGAGAACTTCAAGGTCGGCGGGCTAGCCAAGTATGGCTTGGACTACCCCGCGCTGTCGGCGCTCAACCCGCGGCTCGTCTATTGCTCGATCACCGGCTTCGGCCAGGACGGCCCCTACGCCCACCGTCCCGGCTACGACTACATCATCCAGGGGATGGGCGGCATCATGGACCTGACCGGCGAGCCCGACGGGCAGCCGCAGAAGATCGGCGTCGCCTTCGCCGACATCATGACCGGGCTCTACTCGGTCATCGCCATCCAGGCGGCGCTGGCGATGCGCGAGCGCACCGGCCGCGGCCAGCACATCGACATGGCGCTGCTCGACACGATGACGGGCGTGCTCGCCAACCAGGCGATGAACTGGTTCCTGTCCGGCGTCACCCCGCCCCGCATCGGCAACGCCCACATGAACGTCGCCCCCTACGCCGTCTTCCCGTGCGCGGACGGCTGGTTCATCCTGGCGGTCGGCAACGACGCGCAGTTCCGCCGCTTCTGCGCCGTCACGGGGCTGGCGAGCCGCCCGGAATGGGAGACCATGGCCGGCCGCAACGCCGACCGGCCGGCGCTCACCGCCGCGATCGAGGCGCTCACCCGCCTCCGGTCCAAGGCGGAGCTGCTCCGCGCGCTGGAGGCCGCGGGCGTGCCGGCGGGGCCGATCAACACGGTCGCGGAAGCCTTCGCCGACCCGCAGGTGGTCCACCGGGGCATGCAGATCGAGGTCACCCGCGAGGGTGGGAGCACCCTCCCCGGCCTGCGCACCCCCATCCGCTTCTCCGACGCGGCGCTGGCGTTGGGGCGGGCGGCGCCGGACCTTCCTTGTGCTCCCGCGCAGGCGGGAGCCCAGAGCCTCAAGCGTACCGCCCGCGACCCTAGGCTCCCGCCTGCGCGGGAGCACTCGGAGGAGCAATCATGACCGCCCCAGCCCCCCTCTCCGGCCTCCGCATCGTCGAGCTCGCCGGGATCGGCCCCGGCCCGTTCTGCGGCATGATGCTGGCCGATCACGGCGCGGAGGTGATCCGGATCGACCGCGGGCCGGGCCGCGGGTTCAGCATGGACGCGAAGGACCCCCTGCTCCGCTCCCGCCGCTCGATCGCGCTCGACCTCAAGCGCCCGGAGGCCGTCGCCGCCGTGCGCCGCATCTGCCGCGAGGCGGACGGCCTGATCGAGGGGTTTCGCCCCGGCGTCGCGGAACGGCTGGGGCTGGGGCCGGACGTGCTCCTCGCCGACAACCCGCGTCTCGTCTACGGCCGCATGACCGGCTGGGGGCAGACCGGGCCGATGGCGCGGGAGCCGGGGCACGACATCAACTACATCGCGCTGTCCGGCGCGCTGCACGCCTTCGGCCGGGCGGGCGAGAAGCCGACGCCGCCGATCAACATGGTCGCCGATTTCGGCGGCGGCGGCATGCTTCTCGCCTTCGGCATGGTCGCAGCGCTGCTCCATGCCCAGCGCACGGGCGAGGGGCAGGTCGTCGATGCCGCCATGACCGACGGCTCGGCGCTGCTGATGAGCATGATCTGGGGGTTCCGCGCGATGGGCCGCTGGTCGGGGCCACGCGGGACCAACCTGCTCGACACCGGCGCGCACTTCTACGACACCTATGAATGCGCCGACGGCAAGTGGGTGTCGTTGGGCGCGATCGAGCTGCAATTCTACGCCGGGCTGCGCGCCGTCATGGGCCTGACCGATCCCGCCTGGGACCGTCAGATGGACCCGGGCGCCTGGGGCGAGCTGAAGGCGGAGCTGACCCGCCGCTTCCGCGAGCGCCCCCGCCACGCCTGGGTTGAGGCGTTTGCGGGACACGAGGTCTGCTTCGCGCCCGTGCTCGACTTCGACGAGGCGCTCGCGCATCCGCACAACGTCGCGCGGGGCACGTTCACGCAAGCCCACGGCGTCCCCCAGCCCGCGCCCGCGCCGCGCTACTCCGCCAGTGAGACGGTCCTGCCGACCATGGCCGGCGAGCGCGAGGATGCGGCGGTGCTTCGCGACCTCGGCTTCGGCGCGGACGAGATCGCGGCGCTTGGCCACTGAGCCCCGTTCATGCGATAACCGCGCCAACCAGATCAGGAGAGTCCGCCATGGCCACCGCGCTTCGCAAACCCGAGATGACCGCTGCCGAGTGGGAGGCGCGCCAGCAGCTCGCCGCCTGCTATCGCGTCTTCGACTTCATGGGCTGGTCGGAGATGATCTACAACCACATCACGTTGAAGGTGCCGGGCGAGGAGGGCGCGTTCCTCATCAACCCCTACGGCCTCCATTTCAGCGAGGTGTGCGCGTCGAACCTGGTCAAGATCGACATCGACGGCAACAAGCTCGACGACAGCCCCTTCCCCGTGAACCGCGCCGGCTTCGTCCAGCATGCGCTGTTCCATCGCCACCTGCCCGACGCCCACTGCATCGCCCATACCCACACGACGGCGGGCATGGCGGTCAGCTCGGTCGAGGGCGGGCTGCGCGCGGTCAACTTCTATGCGTGCAACTTCGCCGGCAACCTCGCCTATCACGACTTCGAGGGCGTGACCGTGCGCGACGAGGAGGGTGAGCGGCTACTGGCGAACCTCGGCAGCAAGCGCGCGATGCTGCTCAAGAACCACGGCATCCTGGTGATGGGCCGGACCGTGCCCGAGGCGTTCATCAAGCACTGGTCGCTCCAGCGCGCCTGCGAGATCCAGCTCGCCACCGCCTCGATGGGCCAGCCGATCGAAGTCTCGGCGGAGGTGATCGCCGTTCACCAGCGCGACCTGCACCAGACCAGCATCCCCGGCGGCCCCGGCAAGGCGGACTTCGACGCCATGGTCCGCCTGGTCGATCGCAAGGACACCAGCTGGCGGAACTGAGCCCCCCAAAACTCCTCCCCTGCAAGGGGAGGTGGCGCGCGGCGGCAGCCGCGTGACGGAGGGGTGTCCCGCTATCGAAAGGGCGACACCCCTCCACCACCGGGCTTCCGCCCGGTGGTCCCCCTTCCCTTGCAGGGGAGGATTGGAGAAGGAATGACCCGCTTCACCGTCAACAACCAGCCGGTCGAGTATCGCCTCGACCCGGAAACGCCGCTGCTCTGGGCGCTGCGCGACGCGTCCAACCTGACCGGGACCAAATATGGTTGCGGCACCGGCCATTGCGGCGCCTGCATCGTCGACATCGACGGCGCGGCGGTCGCGTCGTGCCGGGTGACGGTGGGCTCGATCGAGGGCAGCTACGTCACCACGATCGAGGGTCTGTCGCGCGAGCGGACCCACCCGCTCCAGCTCGCCTTCCTGGAGGAGCAGGTGGTGCAATGCGGGTTCTGCATCCCCGGCATGATCATGCAGGCCAGCGCGCTGCTGAAGCGAACACCCAACCCCAGCGAGGATCAGGTCCGCGGCGCCATCACGGTCATCTGTCGCTGCGGCGTCTACCCCCGCGTGGTCAACGCCGTGCTCCGCGCCGCCCGGGCGATGCGCGGCGAGGAGGTGATCCCTGCCGGCTTCCGCCCCGGGGTCGAGCCGGGCGACGCCGCCAAGCAGGTGCCCGCCCTCGCGCCGCGCTGATGCTTTCGTTTCGCTGACAGCATGGTTCAGCTTGGTCTCAGCCCGGATCCGGCAAAGGTCATGGCAGGATCGGGGTCGGCTCGTGCGCCGACGTTGTGGGGACGACAGATGACCAAGCGGATGCTTGCGGGGCTGCTGGCGGCGGCGGCGGTATGGCCCGCGATGTCGCAGGCGCAGATCACCGATGTGCAACGCGCGCCCGAGATGGCCGTCGCCGAGCCTGACGGCGGGGCCGTCATATCTCCGCAGCCACAGGCGCGACCGGCCCGAGAGGTCGCGCGTGCCGAACGCTGGGCGGCGCGGGAGGAGCGGCGCGCCGAACGGGCAGCGACCATGGGCGATGACGGTCGGCGGCCCGACCGCTGGATCGCCCGGTCGGGCGGGAGCGAGCGCGCCGAGCGGCGGCGCGGCGCGGACTCGCCCGACGTCGTGACCGGCGGCGGCGCGCCTGAAATCCAGCGCTGGGACGCGGGTCGGCCCCGCGACCGGGCGGATCGCGACGGCGTTCGGGTTCGGCGCGGTCTCGGCGGGCAGCGTTGGGGCGCGGATCAAGGCCAGACCTGGGGCCGCGATCGGCGCTGGCAGGACGGCGACGGCCAGAACTGGGACGATCGGCGGCGGCGCGACGACCGGCGCTGGCGCAACAGCGACGACGGGCAGCGCTGGGGTGATGACCGCCGCTGGCGGACCGACCGGTGGGACGACGATCGTCGCCGCGACGACGACCGGCGCTGGCAGGGCGGGCGTGGCTGGGACGGCGGGCGCGCCTGGGGCACCGACGGACGCGGGCGCGACTGGCGCTGGGACGACCCGCGCGGCGACTTGGGTTGGGGTGACAGGGGCTGGGGTGACAGGGGCTGGAGCTGGGACGGTCGCCAGGACTGGAACCGGGGCTGGCGCAACGACGACCGCTTCGACTGGAACGGCTTCCGGCAGTTCAATCGCGGCGCTTTCCGCCTCCCCCGCTACGCCCCGCCGTTCGGCTGGACCTTCGGCTATCGCCGTTTCGGGGTGGGCGCGGCGCTCGCGCCGTCGCTCTGGGCGCAGGATTTCTGGCTCGACGACCCCTGGGCGTTCCACCTGCCGCCCGCTGGTGGCCCCTATCGCTGGGTCCGCTACTTCAACGACGTGCTGTTGGTGGACCTGAGGAGCGGGATCGTCGTGGACGCGGTGCACGGCATTTTCTGGTAAAGGTCCGGCCCGCACGCGGCGAGCAAGCCCCTTGTCGCATGCGGGCCGGGCATCCTACGTCCGTCCCATGTCTCTCTTCACCCGCAACCGCCAGCCGTCGGGCGGCGGCGTCTCGAAGGTGCGCGCGCTCGCCGGACTGGAGACCTCCGCCCGGCTGGAGGCCGACCCGAACGTCAAGCGCGCCAAGCTCGATCATGTCCAGCTCTACTACCGCCCGGACTTCCTGACGCCGGAGCAGTGCGACGACCTGATCGCGCTGATCGACGCGAACCGCCGGCCCTCCACGCTGCTGACCGACAACCCCAACGCGGGCTTTCGTACCTCGGACAGCTGCGACATGGACCGCTGGTCGCCCCAGGTGCGCCCGATCGACGAGTCCATCGCCCGCCTGCTCGGCATCGACCCCGACAAGGGGGAGACGATGCAGGGCCAGCGCTATGCGCCCGGCCAGCAGTTCCGCGCGCATCACGACTATTTTCACGACACAGAGAGCTATTGGGCCAAGGTCAGCGCGCAGGGCGGCCAGCGCACCTGGACGGCGATGATCTATCTGAACGACGTGCCCGAAGGCGGCGCCACCTGGTTTCCGCAAGCCGGCGTCAAGGTCGCTCCCAAGCGCGGGCTGCTCCTCGCCTGGAACAACATGAAGCCGGACGGCAGCCCCAACGAGCTGACCCTGCACGAGGGCATGGCGGTGGTGGAGGGCGTCAAGTACATCGTGACCAAATGGTTTCGCGAAGGCAGTTGGATGACCCCCGCCTGACACGGGCGGCCGCATGAGCCGGTTCGACCATCTCGCAAACCGCAGGACGATCGTCGACCGGCGCGCGCTCGCCGATCGGCTGGCGGCGCTGCCGGAGAGCGATGCGCCGAGCCTGCGTCGCGCGGCGGTGGCCGAGCTCCGCGCCGCGCTCGACGCGGGCTGGGCCGAGATTGCCCGGCGGCTCTCCGAACGCCCTTCCCGCGGGCTCGACGCGACCAACGCCGGCGCGCTGCTGATCGATGCCGTGGTGGAGTCTCTGTTCGCCTTCACCCTCGCCCGCCTCCACCCCCTGCACAATCCGACCGCGGGCGAGCGGCTCGCGATCTTGGCGGTCGGCGGTTACGGTCGCGGCGAGATGGCGCCCCGTTCGGACGTGGACATCGCCTTCCTCACGCCCGCACGCCAGACCAGCTGGGGCGAGCAGGTCATCGAGTCGATGCTCTACGCGCTCTGGGATTTGGGCCTGAAGGTCGGCCATTCCAGCCGCTCGCTGGACGATATGGTGCGCCAGGCCAAGGCCGACGTGACCGTGCGGACCGCGCTGCTCGAGGCGCGGCAGGTCGCAGGCGACACCGCCCTTGCCGCCGAGGCCTTCCGCCGCTTCAAGGCGGAGGTCCAGCGCGGCACCGAACGCCAGTTCATCGCCGACAAGCTCGCCGAACGCGAGGAGCGCCACCGCAAGATGGGCGACACGCGTTACGTCGTCGAGCCCAACGTCAAGGAGGGCAAGGGCGGTTTACGCGACCTGCAGGCGCTCTTCTGGATCGGCAAGTACGTCTATGACGTGCAACGCGCGGCGCAGCTGGTCGACGCCGGCCTGTTCACCCCCGCCGAGTATCGGCGCTTCCACCGCGCCGACAATTTCTTCCAGGCGGTGCGCTGCCATCTCCACTTCGCCACCGGCCGGGCCGAGGACCGGCTGACCTTCGACGTGCAGCGGGAGATCGCCGAGCGGATGCGGTTCGTCGACCGGCCCGGTCGGTCGGCGGTCGAGCGGTTCATGCAATACTACTTCCTCCAGGCGAAGGCGGTCGGCGACCTGACCGGCGTGTTCCTGGCGCATCTGGAGGAGCAGTTCGCCGCGCGCGGCTGGCGGTCCTGGATGCCGGCGCTCCGGCGCAGCCCCCGCCGCCTGAACGGCTTCCGCCTCGACCGCGGGCGGCTGGCGATCCCGCGCGACGGATTCTTCGCGGAGGACCCGGTCCGGCTGGTAGAGATCTACGCGCTCGCCGACCGCGAGGGACTGGAGATCCATCCCCTCACCGCCCGCGCCGCCACCCGCGACGCCAAGCTGATCGCCGATTACCGCGACGATCCGCGCGCCAATGCCCTGTTCCTTGACGTCCTCACCAGCCCGCGCGATCCGGAGCTGGTGCTGCGCTGGATGAACGAGGCCGGGGTGTTCGGCCGCTTCGTGCCCGACTTCGGCCGGGTCGTCGCGCAGATGCAGTTCGACAT
>ERZ1066118.126-NODE-126-length-83355-cov-16.354802_pt1 | contig 83355 bp, 80 predicted proteins | sample MGYA00382765_ERZ1066118 | MGnify/ENA primary metagenome ERZ1066118 (study PRJEB33369, sample SAMEA5778348) | biofilm metagenome | biome: Industrial cooling water; feature: Water cooling tower basin; material: Biofilm | place: United Arab Emirates | collected...
CGCGGGTCACCTCGGACGCGAAGCCGTTGAGCTGGTCCACCATCGTGTTGATGGTCTCCTTCAATTGCAGGATCTCGCCGCGCACGTCCACCGTGATCTTGCTGGAAAGGTCGCCCGAGGCGATGGCGGTGGCGACCTCGGCGATGTTGCGCACCTGGCCCGTGAGGTTGCCGGCCATCGAGTTGACCGAGTCGGTCAAGTCCTTCCAGGTGCCTGCGACACCAGGCACGTTCGCCTGTCCGCCGAGCTTGCCCTCGGTGCCCACCTCGCGCGCCACCCGCGTCACTTCGGACGCGAAGCCGTTGAGCTGGTCGACCATCACGTTGATGGTGTTCTTGAGCTCCAGAATCTCGCCCTTGACGTCCACGGTGATCTTGCGCGACAGGTCGCCACGGGCCACCGCGGTCGTGACCTCGGCGATGTTCCTCACCTGGCCGGTGAGGTTGGTCGCCATGGCGTTGACCGAGTCGGTCAGGTCTTTCCACGTGCCGGCCACGCCGGCCACCAGCGCCTGGCCGCCCAGCTTGCCCTCGGTGCCGACCTCGCGAGCCACGCGCGTGACTTCCGACGCGAAGCTGCGCAGCTGGTCGACCATCGTGTTGATCGCTTCCTTGAGCTGCAGGATCTCGCCGCGCACGTCCACCGTGATCTTGCGCGACAGGTCGCCGTTGGCCACCGCGATGGTCACTTCCGAGATGTTCCTGACCTGCGCGGTCAGGTTGTTGGCCATCGAGTTGACGTTGTCGGTCAGATCCTTCCAGACGCCGCTGACGCCGCGCACCTGGGCCTGTCCGCCGAGCTTGCCGTCGGCGCCCACCTCGCGGGCCACCCGCGTCACTTCGGAAGTGAAGACGCGCATCTGCTCGATCATGCGATTGACGAGCGTCGCCGAGAGCAGGAACTCGCCCTCCAGCGGTCGCCCTTCGCGCTCGAGCCGCATCGTCTGCGACAAGTCACCCTCGGCCACCGCGGCGATCGTCCGGGTGACCTCGGTCGTGGGCCACAGCAAGTCGTCGATCAACGTGTTGACGGCCGACTCCATGCCACCCCAGGCACCCCGCCGGCGTTCGGCAGTGATCCGTTGACGCGTCTGGCCCTGCTTGCCGACCGCTTGCCCGACCCGCTCGATCTCGTCGGACATCCGTTGGTTGGCAGCGACCACTTCGTTGAAGGTGTCGGCGAGCTTGCCGTTGAGCCCGAGCCAATGACCAGGAAGCCGCACGGCGAAGTCGCCGTCGCGCATCGCCTGCAAAGCCCGCAGCACCTCGTGCAATTCGTCCTGTCCATCCGCCGTGGTGGTGCCGGCAGCGGCGCTGCTTTGTAGAATTTCCATCGATGAGGTCCCGGGCAAATCGGTTCGTGGCCCGGGAGGACTCAAACGCGGCGGCGCAACGGCGGCCGAGCGCGCTACAACCGGATCTGGCCGGGCCGGGGCATTCCAATGCGGCGGCGTGTGCAATAACCATGCCTTCCCGGAGCCGCAGCGACACGAACCCTTGGCTCCGGCACCCGTCATCCCTGCCGGGCCAGCTGCCTGGCCCGGACCAGCACCTTGTCCAGCGCGGCGTCGAGGGCGACACGCTCATGGGGCTCGAGCGACTCCAGCAGGAACGCCTCGCGCGCCTCCACCATGGGGACGATCTTTCGGTGCAGCGCGCGCCCGGCCGCGGTCAGCAGCAGCAACCAGCCGCGGCGATCCTCGGGGTCCGTTTCGCGTGCCAGCAAGTCGCTGGCTTCCAGGCGGGCCACCGCGCGACTGACCTGCATCTTGTCGAGCGTCGTGTGCTCCACCAGCCGAACCATCTTCATGCGGCCGACCTGCGCGAGCGCGGCCAGCACGCGCCATTCGTCGCGCGAGAGGTCGAAGCGCTCGGCGTACACCTGGGACACCGAGCGGCTCACGGCCTCGGCCAGGACGGCGACGCGATAGGGGAAGAAGCGGTTCAGGTCCATTCGCAGAATCCTAGCCGATCACTGGCTCGCAGCGATCCGATTCGGCGCCGACGTTACCACTCCACGCCGCTGCCTGGCGATCGTGCCGGCGGCGCTCGATTCTTTGGAATCCTCGATCCGTCGCAAAGGATGCTTGCGCCAGATAGTAACCGTGGTTACCATAATCCCATTGGCACGCCGACGTTCCCACGGCGTGCGCCCCGAGGAGACACCCGCGCATGGACATCCAACGCATCCACCACGTCGCCTATCGTTGCCGCGACGCCAAGGAAACGGTCGAGTGGTACCGCAAGCACCTGGGCATGGAGTTCGTGCTGGCCATCGCAGAGGACAAGGTGCCCTCGACGCACGCGCCGGACCCCTACATGCACCTCTTCATGGATGCGGGCAACGGCAACATCCTGGCCTTCTTCGAGCTGCCCAACGCCCCCGCCATGAGCCGCGACCCCAACACGCCGGAATGGGTGCAGCACATCGCGTTCAAGGTCGGCTCCGAGCAGGAACTCCTCGGCGCCAAGGCCCGGCTGGAAGCTTCGGGCATCGACGTGCTGGGCGTCACCGACCACACCATCTTCAAGTCGATCTACTTCTTCGACCCCAACGGCCACCGCGTGGAACTGGCGGCGGACACGGCCACGCCCGAGCAGATGCGCCAGCTGGACGAGGTGAAGTGGGCGATGCTCGAAGAATGGTCACGCACCAAGCGCGCGCCCAAGCACGCGGCCTGGATGCACGACAAAGAGCTGAACGACGCCTGAGGGGCCGCACGCCATGCTGCAGACCTACGCTTTCCCCCGCTTCGACTACCGCGTCAGCGAAGAGCAGCGGCGCGGCGAGGTGCGCCGTCACCCAGTGGTCGTCATCGGCGCCGGGCCGATCGGCCTGACCGCGGCGCTCGACCTGGCCCGACGCGGCTTGCCCGTGGTCGTGCTGGACGACAACGACACGGTCAGCGTGGGCTCGCGGGCGGTGTGCTACGCCAAGCGAACGCTGGAGGTGTTCGACCGGCTGGGCGTGGCGGGCCGCGCGGTGGACAAGGGCGTCAGCTGGAGCGTGGGCCGCGTCTTCTTCGAGGACGCGCCGGTGTGGCGCTTCAACCTGCTGCCCGAGCCGGATCACAAACTGCCGGCCATGATCAATCTGCAGCAGTACTACCTGGAGCAATACCTGGTCGAGGCTTGCCAGCGCGAGCCGGCCATCGACCTGCGCTGGAAGCACAAGCTGATCAGTCTGTCGCAGTCGGCCGACCACGCGCTGCTGACGGTGGAGACGCCCGACGGCGTGTTCCGCATGGAAGCCGACTGGCTGCTGGCTTGCGACGGCGCCAACAGCGACACGCGCCGCATGGTGGGCGCGGAGTTCACCGGCCAGTTCTTCCAGGACCGCTTCCTGATCGCCGACGTGATCATGAAGGCGGACTTCCCGACCGAACGCTGGTTCTGGTTCGATCCGCCTTTCCATCGCGGCCAGTCGGTGCTGCTGCACAAGCAGTGCGACAACGTCTGGCGCATCGACTTCCAGCTGGGGTGGCAGGCCGACCCCGAGGAAGAGAAGAAGCCCGAGAACGTCATCCCGCGCATCAAGGCGATGCTGGGTGACGATGTCGAGTTCGAGCTGGAGTGGGTGTCGGTCTACCAGTTCGCCTGTCGTCGCATCGACCGGATGCGACACGGCCGCGTGCTGTTCGCCGGGGACTCCGCCCACCAGGTGTCGCCGTTCGGTGCGCGCGGCGCCAACACCGGCGTGCAGGACATCGACAACCTGGGTTGGAAGCTGGCACTGGTGGCCAAGGGGCTGGCAACGCAGACGCTTTTGGACTCCTATGACGAAGAGCGCTCCTTCGCCGCCGACGACAACCTGCGCGCCTCGACGCGCTCCACCGACTTCATCACGCCCAAGAGTCCAGCGAGCCTGCGCTTTCGCAACGCGGTGCTCGAACTGGCCCGCACCGAGGAGTTCGCGCGGCCGCTGGTCAACAGCGGCCGGCTCTCCACGCCCACGCCGTATGTCGGCTCTTCGCTGAACACCCCCGACACGGAAGACTTCGCCGGCCGCATGCGGCCCGGCACCGCCTGCGCGGACGCGCCGGTCCGCGCCGGTGACCGATCGCGTTGGCTGCTGGACTTGCTGGGTGAGGGCTTCGTGCTGCTCGCTTTCGGGCCGGAAAGCGACGTGCCGGAGATCAGCGTCGATGGCGTGACCGCACGGCCGCTGGTGGTGGGACGCGACCTGCACGACGACCGCGGCGTGCTGGCGCAACGGTACGACGGCGCGCCCGGGACCGTGTACCTGATCCGCCCGGACCAATACGTGGCCGCCCGCTGGCGGCGCTTCGACGCGAAGGCGGCCCGCGACGCGCTGCGTCGCTGCGTGAATCCCTGAGCGCCCACGGGCCCGAACGCCTGCAGCCCACGACCGACCACCGCATCGAACCGCGAGCCCACCCATGCCGCTTGAACGCACCGCCCGCATCGCCGACCCCGACGGCTTCTACGAGGAGCTGATCGCGAGCCAGCGCGACCTCAGCGACGAGCAGGCCGCGTTGATGAACGCCAAGCTGGTGCTGGTCCTGGCCAACCACGTCGGCGACCGCGAGGTGCTGACCGAGGCGTTGGCGCTGGCCCGGCCGCACGGAGCGGCCAAGCCAGCGAAGGTCGGCTGAGCGGGCCGCGACCCGCCTCAGCGGGCCGGCAGCACCTCGCCCCGGCAGTCTCCGAAGCCGATTCGTGCGAAGCCCGCGCGCTCGCAATGCGCGCGCAACACGACGGCGTCGCCGTCCTCCAGGAAAGTGCGCGTCTCGCCATCGGGCAGCTCGATCGGCTGCTTACCACCCAGCGACAACTCCAGCAGGCTTCCGGCCTCTTCGTGCGCCGGGCCCGACTGGGTACCGGTGCCGAACAGGTCGCCCGGCTGCAACGGGCAACCGTTGCTCGAGTGGTGAGCGATCATTTGCGCCACGGTCCAATAGGCGTGCTTGAAGCTGCTGACCGAAAGCCGTGCAGGCGGCTGGTTGCGCTCGCGCATCCGCGCCGTCTCCAGGCAGGCCTCCAGCGCGATGTCGAGGGCGGCGGTGGCGCGCGCGTCGCCCTCGTCCAGGTACGGCAGCGGCTGCGGATCGCCGGCCGCCCGGCTCCATTCGACGCGGTATGGCGCCAACGCCTCCATCGTCACCACCCACGGCGAGATGGTGGTCGCGAAGCTCTTGGCCAGGAACGGCCCGAGCGGCTGGTATTCCCAAGCCTGGATGTCGCGCGCGGACCAGTCGTTGAGCAGGACCATGCCGAAGGCGCGCGACCGCGCGTCATCCAAGGCAATGGCATCGCCCGACGCATTGCCCGGCCCCATGAAGATGCCCATCTCCAGCTCGTAGTCGAGCCGGGCGCTGGGCGCCTGCCGCGGCGCCGCGTCGGCCGGCCCCTTGAGCTGGCCGCGGGGGCGAGGAAAGCGCTGGCCCGAGACCGCGATCGAGGACACCCGGCCGTGGTAGCCGATCGGCACCCACTTGTAGTTGGGCAGCAGCGGGGCGTCGGGCCGGAAGAGCGCGCCCACCGTGGTGGCGTGGTGCACCGACGCGTAGAAGTCGGTGTAGTCGCCGATCGTCGCGGGCAGGCCCATCTCGACCGCGGCCTGCGGCACCAGGTGCGGCGCCAGCGCCGCTTCGAGCGGGGACCCCGCCCGCAGCGCGCGCGACAACGCCAGGCGCACGGCGCGCCAGCTGGCTTGCCCGGCCGCCATGAAGCCGTTGAGCGGCGCCGCGGCCGCCAGCGCCAGGGCCGACGCCGCATGCGCGTCGATGCCGCACGCCGTGGCCGGCGGGCCCGAGAAAGCACCGGCGTCGAGGGCAGCGGCCAAGTCGAGCACTTGGTCGCCGATCGCGACGCCGCCGCGCCAGCCCTCCTGCCGGCCCCCACGCCGGAATACGCCGTGCGGCAGGTTTTGGACGGGAAAGTCGCAGCCCGCCTGGTTGGCGGAGGCGACCCAGCTGCGTAAGCCGGCGTCGTGCGTTTCGTCGATGCCGGTGGCGGCGTGCTGCTCGGGCATGGGAGGGCTCCGTCGAGATGAGTCGGGTCGGTGCAGCAGAGTCGGTGCAGCGAGGTCGGTACGGCGCGGTCAGTCCAGCGAGATCTGGCGGTCGCGGATCAGCTTGGGCCAGTAGCGCATTTCAGAGGACCAATACGTGGCCATCGCCTGCGGGTCGGAAGCGATGGTTTCCAGGCCGATCTCCTGCAAGCGCGCCTTCACCGCCGGCGACTCGATCGCGCGACGCAGCTCGGTCGACAGCCTTGCGACCACGTCGGCCGGCGTGGCGGCCGGCACGACCATGCCTTGCCAGGCGAAGGCTTCCGTGTCGGTGAGTCCCAGTTCCATCAGCGTCGGCACGTCCGGCAGCGACGGCAGGCGCGTGCGGGAGAAGACTGCCATGGGCTTCAACCGTCCGGCGCGCAGCATCGGCAGGCCACTGGCCGTGTCGACCACCATCAGCGGCACCTGGCCGCCGACCACGTCCTGGACGGCCGGCGCGGCGCCCTTGTACGCGACGTGCTCGACCTCCAGCTTGGCGCGCTCCTTGAGCATTTCCATGGCCAGGTGGTGCGGGCTGCCGATGCCCGGGGACGCGTAGGACAGCTTGCCCGGCGCCTTGCGGATCGCATCGACCAGCTGGCGCGCATTGGCGGGCGCGCTGGCCGGATTGGCCGCCAGGATCAGGGGGAAGCGCGCCATCAGGCCCACCGGCGCGAAGTCCTTCTGCGGCTCGTAGGGCAGCTTCCTGAACAGGGCCGTGTTGTAGATCAGCGTGCCGTTGTCGGCCGTGAAGATCGTGTAGCCGTCGGCGGGCGCGCGCGCGACCTGCTCGGCAGCGATGACCGTTGCGCCGCCGGGCCGATTCTCGACCACCACCTGTTGGCCCAGTTGCGTGGACAACTGCGCTGCCACCGCGCGCGCCAACTGGTCCGAGCCGCCACCCGGGGCGTACGCCACCACCCAACGCAAGGGCTTGGCCGGAAAGGCCTGCGCCGAAGCCGTGCCGGCATGCAGCAACGTGAGCGCCGCGAGCGCGGCGATGCGGAAATGTCGGATGAACAGGCGCATGGATCGGGTCTCCTCGGGCGCGACGGGATCGGGAGGATCGCAGGAACTTAAACGATGCGCAAGACGTTCGCTTCTATTTAATTCTCGCCGAGACGCCGGGAGAGATCCCGGCAGCATTCCAGCAGCGCCGCGCCGATCGGGCTGTCCCACCGGGCGTCGAAATCACCGGACGGCCCGGTCACCGTGAGGGCGACCACGACCGCCCCCGTATGGTCGAACACCGGCGCGGAGAATGCGTTGAGGCCGGGGATGGGACTGCCCAGCGCTCGCGCCATGCCGTGCTCGCGCGTCTCCGCCAGCGCCGCACGCAAGGCCGGCCCCGCGTCGGCCGTCTCGGACCGGGCGAGCTGCCCCAGTTCTTCGCGCAGCAGCGCTTCGGTCATCTTGTCCGGCAGGAATGCCGCGAACACATGGCCGGTGGCGGTGCGAGCCAAGGACATGACGGTGCCCACGCGCATGTTCGCGTGGAAGGGATAGTCCATCTCTTCGAGCCGGACCACGGTCGGACCGCGATTGCCCCAGACCGCCAGCGCCACGGTGTGGCGGACCCGCTCGCGAAGCGCGGCGATCGCCTCGGTGGCCAGTCGGACGGGGTCGGACTGTCGGAGGCTGACCAACCCCAGCTGCAAGGCCGTGCCGCCCAGCCGGTAGCGCCCCGTGGCCGCATCCTGCTCCACCAGGCCCAGCCGTCCGAAGCTGACGAGGTACGGGTGCGCCTTCGCCGGCGCCATGCCGGCGGCCTGGGCGAGGTCGCGCAGCATCATGGGCGCGCCATGGCGGGCCAGCGCCAGCAGCAACTGGCCGCCGACCTCGATCGACTGGATTCCCTTCTGTGGACGTTCCCGTTGCGGCATCGGGGGCGGCGCACCCTGCTCGGGCGCACGATTTGCGTGGAGGCCGCGAGCATAGCCGACGCCGCTTTGCCGGCACGAAAGCCGCTGCCCCGTCCGCCCGGAACATCCTGACGCACCCACCCTCGCCCGCCATGCACGACCAGCCCCGCACACCGTCCCTGCTCGCCCCCGGTGCCGAGCTTCGCCGCCTGTGGACAGGCGGTGCCTGGTGCGAGGGGCCGGCTTGGCTGCCGGCATCGCGCGAGCTGGTCTTCAGCGATGTCCCGGGCGACCGCATGCTGGCCTGGTCGGCCGCCGACGCGAGCGTGCGGGTGTTCCGATCACCCTCGCGCTTCGCCAATGGAAACGCCGTCGACGCGGCCGGCCGCCTGGTCACCTGCGAGCACGGCAGCCGAAGCGTGGTCCGGCAAGAAGCGGACGGCCGGCTGCGAACGCTGGCCGATCGCCACGGCGCAGGCCGGCTGAATTCGCCCAACGACGTCGCGGTGGCGTCGGATGGCGCGGTCTGGTTCACCGACCCCCCGTACGGCATCCTGTCCGATGCCGAAGGGCATGCCGCACCGGGCGAACTCGCGGGCCATCACCTGTTCCGGCTGGACCCGCGGACGGGCACCCTCGCGGTGGCCGCCACCGGCTTCGAAGCGCCCAACGGGCTGGCGTTCTCGCCGGATGAATCGGTGCTGTACGTGTCCGACACCGGTCGCGGCATCGGCGGGCGCAACCACCATGTCGTGGCGTTCGACGTGCAAGGCCAGGGGCGGCTGGCGGGTCGGCGCGTCTTCGCGACGATCGAGCCCGGCCGGGCCGATGGCCTGGCGGTGGATGAGCAAGGGCGGCTCTGGGCGGCCACCGACGCGTCGGTTCAGGTCTTCGAGCCCGACGGCCGCCTGGCAGGCCACGTGCCGCTGCCCGAGAAGGGGTCGAATTGCTGCTTCGGCGGCGAGGCGGGCAGCACGCTTTTCGTGACTGCGGGCGGCTCGCTCTACGCTGCCGAGACCACCACCCGCGGCGCGATCAGTCCGGCAGCTTGAAGCGTCCCACGCGCTCGGCCAGGTCCACCGCCTGGTCGCGCATGGACTCGGCCGCGGCCGCGGTCTGCTCCCCGAGCGCGGCGTTCTGCTGCGTCATCTGGTCCAGGTGCTGGACGGACTGGCCGACCTGCGACATGCCGTCGCTCTGTTCCCGCGCGCTGGTCGAGATCTCGCGGAGCAGGTCACGGATGTGGCTGGCGTTCTGCACCAGCGCTTGCATGCTGCGGCTGGCGCTTTGCACCACGCGCGTGCCGTTGTCGACTTCGCGCGTGCTCTCGTTGATCAGCTTCTTGATCTCGCCTGCCGCGGTGGCAGAGCGCTGCGCCAGGGCGCGCACTTCGCTGGCGACCACGGCGAAGCCGCGACCGGCGTCGCCTGCCCGGGCCGCCTCGACCGCGGCGTTCAGGGCCAGGATGTTGGTCTGGAACGCGATGCCGTCGATCACGCCGATGATGTCGACCACCTTACCGGACGACGTCTGCACCGCCTGCATGGTCGCCACCACTTGCTCGAAGCTGGCGCCCCCCTCGGCGGCCGTGTCGGCGTTGCCCTGCGCCAACTGGGTGGCCTGGGTGCTGTGCTCGGCGGTCTGGCGGATCGTGGTCGACACCTGCTCGGTGGCGGCCGCGGTCTGTTCCAGGCTGGAGGCGGCTTGTTCGGTGCGGGACGACAGGTTGGAGGCGCCTTCGGTGATCTCGCCGGCGGCCGTCACGAGCGTCGAGGACGCGGCCCTGACCTGCGAGACGATGCCGCGCAGCGACACCTGCATCTGCGCCAAGCCGGCCATGAGGCTGGCGACTTCGTCCCGGCCCCAGGGATGCGGGTGCGTGGTGAGGTCGCCCTCGCGCATCGCGTCGATGTGGAAGGCCACTTCGCGCAGGCCGCCCTCCAGCACGCGGCGAAAGCTGGCGAACAGATACGCCGCCAGAAGCACGCACGTGAAGATCGCCACGTAGAGCAGGTTGCGGCCACGCTCGAGCCCCGTGATCCGGTCGGCCAGGCGCCCGTCGAGCGCCGGCAAGGCCGTGTCGTAGAAGCCCGCGAGTTGCCCGACGGCGGCCGCGCCGTCCGCGAACAGCTTGGCCGGCTCGGCCTGCCCGCCCTTCACGGCAGCTTCGGCGGCGGCACGGAACGCCTCGGTCGCGGCGATCCCGCGCGCGTCGACGGCTTTCTCGAGCGCTGGCGTGGCGGCGAAGCTCCGCTTCAAGCTGGCGGTCGCCGAGTTGATGTCGCCCTGCAACGCCGCGCTCCAGACCGCGAAGCTTTCGAGCTGCTTGGCGTCCAGGCCGCCCTTGGCGGCCGCGAACGTCGACCAGCCCCACAGTTGCCCCGTGTCCTCCAGCGCCTTGGGCAGCAGCAGCACCGCCGTGTTGACCAGGTAGAACGTGTCCAGGTCGGGGTCGAGGACGAGCTTGGAGTTGTCGCCGATCGCCTCGAGGAATTCGATCGCGGAGCGGGTCACCGGGCCGAACACGTTGCGGCCTTGTGAATCCACGCCCTTGGACGCCTGGGCGGTCGCGTCCCAGGCTCCCTTCAGCGTGGTCAGGCGCGGCGCGAGCGCGAGCGGGTCGCCCCGGCGGTCGAGGTCCTGCTTGAACTCGGCCAGCGCCTTGTCGACCCGGGCGCGGCCGCTGGCGTACTGGGCGCTCGCGTCATGGCCGCCGAGCATGGCGCGCGTGGCCGCGCGCGCCTCGACCACGCCATGGAGGATCCTGATGAAGGAGGCCAGGTCGCGCACGCCTTCACGCTCGGCACTGGCGAAATCGACCTGTGCCGCCACGTTCATGTGCAGCGAACCAGCGAGCAACACGATCGGCAGCGCGAACACCATCGAGATCGTCAGGGCCTTGGCCCGGAAGCTCAACGCGCGAAAGAGCCGCACGCCGGGCGCCCAGAAGCCGTGGTGCGCGAAGAAGCCGCCCTGGCGTCCTGCCGCTTGGCGTGCTGCGTTGCGGGGCGAGTCGTCGGGCGGGGTGGGCATCGGCTGGTGCATCCGTGGAAATGGTGTCCGAAGGCCCGGTCCGGACCCGCTCTTGGACGAGTGATGGGCGGTCGAGGGCGTCAGCAACCCGTCCGCATGCGGAGTGTGCTGTCGCGCGCGCGACGCGATCGCCCGAAAAGGGCGGGCCGACCCGCCCATCTCGGCCCGTCCGGCGCCCGGGCGTGCCCCGCCCGCTATCATGGCGGTTTGCCCTTTTTCCGGCCGGCCATGCAAAAGCAATACGATCCGCGCGAAGTGGAAGCCAGCGCGCAAGCCCACTGGAACGCGATCGACGCGTACCGTGCGCGCGAGCACGACCCGCGCTTCCCCAGGGGCAAGTACTACGCGTGCTCGATGCTGCCCTACCCGTCGGGCAAGCTCCACATGGGCCACGTGCGCAACTACACGATCAACGACGTGATGGCGCGCCAGCTGCGCATGAGCGGGTTCAACGTGCTGATGCCGATGGGCTGGGACGCCTTCGGGCTGCCCGCCGAGAACGCGGCGATGAAGAACCGCGTGGCGCCGGCCAAGTGGACGTGGGACAACATCGCCCACATGAAGAAGCAGATGCAGGCGATGGGGCTGGCCATCGACTGGTCCAGGGAAGTGGCCACCTGCAGCCCGGACTACTACAAGTGGAACCAGTGGCTGTTCCTGAAGATGCGCGAGAAGGGCATCGCGTACCGCAAGTCCGGCGTGGTCAACTGGGACCCGGCCGACCAGACCGTGCTGGCCAACGAGCAGGTGATCGACGGGCGCGGCTGGCGCAGCGGCGCGGTGGTCGAAAAGCGCGAGATCCCGATGTACTACCTGCGGATCACCGACTACGCCGAGGAGCTGCTGGACCAGGTGGAGCATCACCTGGACGGCTGGCCCGACCGCGTGCGCACCATGCAGGCCAACTGGATCGGCAAGTCGGTGGGGGTGCGCTTCGCCTTTGCGCACGACATCCGTGGCGGGGACGGCAGCGTCGTCGGCGACGGGCTGCTGCACGTGTTCACCACGCGCGCCGACACCATCATGGGCGTGACCTTCGTGGCGGTGGCGGCCGAGCACCCGCTGGCCACCGAGGCCGCGCGCCGCTCGCCCGAGGTCGCCGCCTTCGTCGAGCGCACGCGCCAGGGCAGCGTCATGGAGGCCGACATGGCCACCATGGAGAAGGAAGGCGTGCCGACCGGACTCACCGTGCGCCACCCGCTGACCGGGGCCGAGGTGCCCGTGTGGGTCGGCAACTACGTGCTGATCACCTACGGCGACGGTGCCGTGATGGGCGTGCCGGCCCACGACGAGCGCGACTTCGCCTTCGCGCGCAAGTACGCGCTGCCGATCCGGCAGGTGGTCGAGCGCGTCGCGCTGCGCGAAGGCGAGGACGCCTTCACCGACCAGCGTTGGCAGGCCTGGTACGGCGCCAAGGACGACATCGCGCTGGTGCATTCCGGCAAGTACGACGGCCTCTCGTACGAGCGGGCGGTGGACGCCATCGCCGCGGACCTGTCGGCCGCGGGCCTGGGCGACAAGAAGACGCAATGGCGGCTGCGCGACTGGGGCATCTCGCGCCAGCGCTACTGGGGCACGCCGATCCCCATCATCCACTGCGACGCCTGCGGCGAACAACCCGTGCCGTACGACCAGCTGCCGGTGGTGCTGCCCGAGGACCTGGTGCCGGACGGCAGCGGCAATCCGCTCAAGAAGGACGAGCGATTCCTGTCGTGCCAGTGCCCCTCGTGCGGCAAGGCGGCGCGGCGCGAAACCGACACGATGGACACCTTCGTCGATTCGTCCTGGTACTTCATGCGCTACTGCTCGCCGGACAACGCGCAGGCCATGGTCGACGAGCGGACCGACTACTGGATGCCGATGGACCAGTACATCGGCGGCATCGAGCACGCGGTGCTGCACCTCTTGTACGCGCGCTTCTGGACCAAGGTGATGCGCGACCTGAAGGGCGAGCCGCACCGCGGCGACCAGGGCCTCGTGACGGTGGACGAGCCCTTCACGCGCCTGCTCACGCAAGGCATGGTCCTCAACCACATCTACTTGCGCAAGGGCGCCACCGGCGGCATCGAGTACTTCTGGCCGCACGAGGTCGAGGACGTCACCGGGGCCGACGGCCGCGTGTCGCACGCGGTCGTCAAGGCCGACGGCAGCCGTGTGGAATACGACGGCGTGGGCACCATGTCCAAGTCCAAGAACAACGGCGTGGACCCGCAGGCGCTGATCGACCGGTACGGCGCCGACACGGCGCGCCTGTTCGTCATGTTCGCCAGCCCGCCGGAACAAACCTTGGAATGGAGCGACACCGGCGTCGAGGGCGCGCACCGCTTCCTGCGCCGCGTCTGGGCCTTCTGCAGCGCCCAGGCCGAACTGCTGGCGCAGGCCGGCACCGACGCGACGGCGGTCGACTGGAACGCCCAACCGGAAGACGTGCGCGCGCTTCGCCGCGAGATCCACGCCATCCTGCGCCAGGCCGACTACGACTACCAACGGCGCCAGTACAACACCGTCGTGTCCGCCGCGATGAAGATGCTGAACGCGTTGGAGTCCTCCAAGGCGTCGCAGCCGGACGCGGTGCGCGAGGGCGTGTCGATCCTGTTGCGCGTGCTGTACCCGGTGGTGCCGCATCTGGCGCACGGGCTGTGGGTGCAGCTGGGCTTCGCGAAGGCGCACGGCGAGCTGCTGGACGCGCCGTGGCCGCAAGTGGACGAGGCCGCGCTGAAGCAGGACGTGGTCGAGCTGGTGCTGCAGGTCAACGGCAAGGTGCGCGGCGCGGTCAAGGTCCCGGCCGACGCCGACCGCCTCGCCATCGAGCAGGCGGCCGTCGCGCACGAAGCCGTCCAGCGCCTGGCCGAAGGCCGTGCGCCCAAGAAAGTGGTCGTGGTGCCCGGCCGCCTGGTCAACGTGGTGGTGTGACCCCATGGAAAAGGCGATGGAAAAGGGGACGGACACCATTTGTTCGCGAACCACTTCTTCGCGACGCACCCTGATGCGCGTCGCCGCCGCGGCCGGGGCGACGACGCTGCTCGCCTCCGCGGCAGGCTGCGGCTTTCGCCTGCGCGGCAGCGCGCAGCTTCCCTTTCGCACCATCTGGTTGGGTTTTTCGCCGTTGTCCCCGGTCGGGGCGGACCTGCGGCGCCAGCTGCGCGCCAGCGGCGCCGAGGTGGTCCCCGACCCCACCAAGGCCGAAGCGCGCTTCGAAGTCCTGCACGAGCTGCGCGAGCGGGAGGTCCTGGCTTTCTCGTCGACCGGCCGGCCGCGCGAATACCAGCTGCGCCTGCGGCTGGCGTTCCGGGTGCACGACGGCAAGGGGCGCGACCTGATCCCCGCCTCGGAGATCGCGCTGCGCCGCGACATCTCCACCAACGACTTGCAGGTGGCGGCGCGCGCCGACGAGGAAGCGCTGTTGTACCGCGACATGTCCAGCGACCTGGTCAACCAGCTGCTGCGCCGGCTGTCGGCGATCGGCGCATGAACGGCGCAGGCCCAGCATGCCGCGCATGAACGCCGAGGCGGTGGCCGCGCGCCTGGCCGGCGGCACGGGCGGCACGGCCACCGCCGGCCGCGCCCCCGTGACGTTGCCGCCCGCCATCTGGATCCATGGCGACGAGCCGCTGCTGGCCATCGAGGCGGCCGACGCCGTGCGCGCGGCCGCCCGCGCCCAGGGCTTCTCGGAGCGGCAGACCCTACAGGTGGACCGCAGCTTCAAGCCGGCGATGCTGGCCGCGCAGGCCGGCAGCCTGTCGCTCTTCGCGCAGCTGCGGTTGATCGACCTGCGCTTTCCCGCGGGCGGCAAGCCGGGCAAGGAGGTGCTGGCGGCGCTGGCCGACTTGCTGCGCAATTTGCCCGACGACCTGCGGTTGCTGATCAGCAGCGCACGGCTGGACAAGGCGGCGCTGGCCTCCGAGGCGGTCTCGCGGGTCGAGCGTGCCGGTTGGCTGGTCGCGGCCGAGCCGGTTTCGCGCGAGGCCCTTCCGCGCTGGATCGGCCAGCGGCTGGCGGCGCAGGGCCAGCAGGCCGACGACGCCACCCTCACCCTGCTGGCCGACCGCACCGAGGGCAACCTGCTGGCCGCGCACCAGGAGATCCGCAAGCTCGCCTTGCTGTGCCCGCCGGGCCGCCTGGGCTTCGAGGCGGTCCGCGCCGCCGTGCTGGACGTGAGCCGCTTCGATGCCATGGACGCGGTCGACGCCATGCTCGCGGGCGACGCCGCCCGCACGGTGCGCGCGTTGGACGCCCTGCGCGCCGAGGGCGAACCGCCCCAGCGCCTGCTGTGGTGGCTGGCCGACGCGATCCGCAAGCTCGCCCGGCTGCACGATGCGCGCGCGCGCGGCGTACCGCTGCCCACGGCCTTCCAGGAGCAGCGCGTCTGGGGCGCGGCGCAAGCGGCCTACCGCGCGGCGTTGTCGCGCGTGGACGCCCGCACCGCCCGCGAAGCGCTGCTGGCCGCGGCCGAGATCGATAGAATCGGCAAGGGCGTGGCGCCTGGCGACCCATGGCGGTCGATGGTGTCGCTGGCGGCGCGTCTGGCCGGCGCGCCGGTGCCCACCTGACCCCCCTCTTCCGGTAACCGCACCCCATGGATCCCAAGGCCACCATCGAAGCGATCGGCCGCCGCGCCCGCATCGCCAGCCGGCGCATGGCGCAGGCGCCCACGGCCGCCAAGAACGCGGCGCTGGCCGCCACCGCCGCCGCCGTCGAGCGCGCGCTGCCCGCGCTTCGCGAAGCCAATGCGCGCGACCTGGAAACCGCGCGCGGGCTGGGCCGGGACGCCGCCTTCATCGACCGGCTGGCGCTGTCTGACAAGGCCGTCCGGACGCTGCTGGAGGGGTTGTCGCAGATCGCCGCGCTGCCGGACCCGGTGGGCGAGATCAACGAGCTGCGCTTCAGGCCCACCGGCATCCAGGTGGGCAAGATGCGCGTGCCGCTGGGCGTGATCGGGATCGTCTACGAATCGCGCCCCAACGTGACCATCGACGCCGGCGCGCTGTGCCTGAAGTCGGGCAACGCCACCATCCTGCGGGGCGGGTCCGAGGCCATCCACAGCAACCGTGCGCTGGCCGCCTGCCTGCGCGAGGGACTGGAATCCGCCGGCCTGCCCGCCGACGGCGTGCAGCTAATCGAGGACACCGACCGCGCGCTGGTGGGCGCGCTGGTGTCCAGCCCCGCCGCGGTGGACGTGATCATCCCGCGCGGAGGCAAGAGCCTGATCGAGCGCATCGCGCTCGAGGCGCGCGTGCCGGTCATCAAGCACCTGGACGGGATCTGCCACGTCTACGTGGACGACGCGGCCGACCTCGACAAGGCCGTGCGCATCGCCGACAACGCCAAGACGCACCGCTACGGCACCTGCAACACGATGGAGACGTTGCTGGTGGCCGAGGGCATCGCCGCGCGCTTCCTTCCCCCGGTCGGGCGCATCTACGCCGACAAGCAGGTGGAGCTGCGCGGCGACGCCCGCGCGCGCGAGATCCTGGAAGGCAGCGGCGTGGCTTGCTCGGCGGCCACCGAGGAGGATTGGCGCACCGAGTACCTGGCCCCCATCCTGGCGGTGCGGGTGGTGGCCGACATGGACGCCGCCATCGCGCACATCGAGGAGCACGGCAGCCACCACACCGACGCCATCGTCACCGAGGACCACGATCGCGCCATGCGCTTCCTGCGGGAAGTCGACAGCGCCAGCGTGATGGTCAACGCGTCCACCCGCTTCGCCGATGGCTTCGAGTACGGTCTGGGCGCCGAGATCGGCATCTCCAACGACAAGTTCCACGCGCGCGGGCCCGTGGGGCTGGATGGCCTCACCACCTACAAGTGGGTGGTGCTGGGGCACGGGGAAGTGCGGGGCTAGGCCGCGGCGGCCTGCGGGGCTACACCGCCCCCAGGAAGTCCCGCTTGCCCAGGTCCACCCCGTTGTGGCGCAGCAGCCCGTAGGCCGTGGCGACGTGGAAGTACAGGTTGGGCTGCGCGAAGTGCAGCAGGTAGTCCAGCCCCTTCATCTTGAGCGCCTGCGCGCCACCCCGCAGCGGGATGGTGATTTCCTTGTCCTCGGTGCCCGCCAACGCGTCGGCCGGCACGCCCTGGATGAAGTCAACCGTGGCCGCGATGCGCGCGCGCAGCTGCTCGATCGTGGTCTCGTCGTCCGCGAAGGACGGCGCCTCGACGCCGGCCAGGCGCGACACCCCGAACTTGGCCGCGTCGCACGCGATCTGCACCTGCTTGGTCAAGGGAAGCATGTCGGGAAAGAGCCGCGACTGCAGGAGCACCGATTCGTCGAAGCCGCGCGCCTTGGCGTGCGCCGCCGCCTTGTCGAGGATCGCGGACAGGTTGTTCAGCATCTTCACGAAGACGCCGGCGCTGGCATCGTGCATCGAGATCGACATGGGGGCGAGGCCTCGGGAACGGGGTTGACGGGAGCGGTCTGCGATTCTAGATCGGCTGTGGTAGCATTTTGCTACTCATTTGCTCCCCGCCGAGGGAATCCCATGGGCATGCCTGTCAAGCTTTCGGACGACATCGTGAACGCGGCGCGCCACGCGGCTGCCATCGACGACCGGTCCATCGCCGGCCAGATCGAGCATTGGGCCCGGCTTGGGCGGGCGGCCGAGGCGGTCCTGGCCACCGCGCAGGTGCGTGACTTGAAGCAGGCCGGTGCCGACGCCGCGGCCGGGGTGGCCGATCGGCAGGTCGTCGAGCGGCTGTCGGCGGTCGCGGGTTCGCCCGACCGCAGCCCCGTGATCGCCAGGATCCGCGCCGCCGGCAGGCCGGTGTACGAAGCCGCGCCCGGCGAGCCCGGCGTGGTCGTGCAGGTCACGCCCGAGGGCCACCGCATCAAGGGGCGGCTCGTCCAGCGCCGCTTCGTTCCGCTAGAGCAGACCGTGACCGCTTGAGCCCAGCCGCGCGATGGCCGGCTGAATTCGCCGACGCGCTCGCCACACCGCCCGTCCTCGTCATGGTGGCCGGCCCGAACGGCGCCGGCAAGTCGACCTTCCACGACGCCTACCTCGCGCCGCTGGGGCTGGAGTTCGTGAACCCCGACGTCATCGAGCGCGAACTGCGCACGACGGCACCGGACGCCGTCGCCGCATCGCCTTACGCGGCTGCCCGGCTGGCCACCGCGCGGCGCGAGGAGTTGCTTCGCGAGGCGAAGTCCTTCTGCATGGAAACCGTGCTGTCCGACCCACAGGGAGACAAAGTCGACCTGCTGCGACGCGCGCGCGAGTCCGGCTACCGCATCGTGCTGGTGTTCATCGGGGTGGAGGAGCCGACGCTCCTCATCGGCCGGGTCATGCAGCGTGTCGAGGCGGGGGGCCACGACGTGCCCGACGAGAAGATCCTGGGCCGCTACCCGCGCACGCTGCGCAACCTCCAGCCGGCGCTTCGACTGGCGCACCACGCGTTCCTGTTCGACAACTCGTCCGCGAGCGAGCCGTACCGCCACGTCGCGACATTCGTCGATGGCACGCTGGCGCAGGCGTCGCTGCCGGTGGGGTGGTTCGAGCCGTCCGGACGACCCCTCACCCGCTGACGGTACACTCGCCGCTCCCTCGTCTGGCCGCGCCTGCGCCTCGCCGTCCTCATGCTCTGGGTCAAGTCCTTCCACATCGTCTTCGTCACGAGCTGGTTCGCGGGCCTGTTCTACCTGCCACGGATCTTCGTGAACCTGGCGATGGCCGAGGACGGCGTCGAGCGCGACCGGCTGCTGCTGATGGCGCGCAAGCTGTGGCGGTTCATGCAGCCGCTGATGCTGTTGGCGCTGGCCCTGGGGCTGTGGCTCTGGCTGGGCTGGGGCATCGGGCGCGGCAGCGGCTGGATGCACGCCAAGCTGGCGGGCGTGGTGCTGCTGCTGGGGTACCACCATGTCTGCGGCCGGATGCTGAAGCGCCTGGCCGACGGCAGCGACCGCCGCTCGCACGTCTGGTACCGCTGGTTCAACGAGGCGCCCGTGCTGCTGCTGGTGGCCATCGTGGTGCTGGTGGTGGTCAAGCCCTTCTGATCCGCCACGGCCGACGTTTCGCGACGATTCACCGACATCGAGGAAGCACCCGCATGGACGACCGCAGCATCGACTACTACTGGGTGGCGGGCTCGCCGTGGACCTACATGGGCCACGAGCGCGTCGTGCAGCTCGCCCGCCGCCATGGCGTGGCGTTGCGGCTGCTCCCCTTCGACCTGGGGCGGGTGTTCGGCGTGTCGGGCGGCCTGCCGCTGGCCAAGCGGGCGCCGCAACGGCAGGCCTATCGGATGGTCGAACTGGCGCGCTGGCGCGATGCGCTGGGCGTGCCGATGAACGTGCAACCCAAGCATTTCCCGGCGCCCGGCGACGCGGCCGCGCGGATGGCGATCCTGGCCACGCAGCGGCACGGCGCCGACGCGGGGCTGGCGCTGGCCGGCGCGTTCAACCGCGCGGTCTGGGCCGAGGACCGCGACCTGGGCGACGACGCCACGCTGGCGGGCATCGCCGACGCCTGCGGGCTGCCCGGCGCCACGCTGCTGGCCGACCAGGCCGGTCCCGAAGCGCAAGCCGCCTACGACGCCAACACCCAATCGGCCATCGAGGCGCAGGTCTTCGGTGCCCCGTGGTACGTGTGGCGCGGCGAGCCCTTCTGGGGCCAGGACCGCATCGACCTGCTGGAGCGCGAGGTGGCGCGCTCATGATCTTCTACGCGCCCTGCCCGCGCGGGCTGGAGTCCGTGCTGGCCACCGAGCTGCGCGCCATCGGCGCCAGCGTGCTGGGCGAATCCGGCGGGGGCGTGCGCTTCGAGGGCGACGCGGCGCTGGGTTACCTGGTGAACCTGCATTCGCGGGTGGCCAGCCGGGTCTTGCAGCAAGTGGCCGTGGAAGCCTACCGCGACGAGGACGACCTCTGGCGCATGGCCAACGAAGTGCCGTGGGAGCAGTGGCACGACGAGACCGCCACGCTGCGCGTGGACGTGAGCGCCATCGGTTCGCCGCTGGCGAGCCTCAAGTTCGCCACGCTGCGCATCAAGGACGGCATCGTCGACCGCTACCGCGACCGCACCGGCACGCGCCCGTCGATCGACACCCAGCGCCCGTCGCGCCGGGTGTTCGCTTTCCTGGACGAGCGTCGCGCCACGCTCTACCTGGACTGGTCCGGCGAGGCGCTCTTCAAGCGCGGCTGGCGCCTGGAAGGCTACGAAGCGCCGTTGAAGGAGAACCTGGCCGCGGGGCTGCTGCTGCTGTCGGGCTGGACGCCGGAGCAGCCGTTGGCCGACCCGTTCTGCGGCTCGGGCACGATCGCCATCGAGGCGGCCGAGATGGCCGCGGGCCGCCCGCCCGGCGCGCGGCGGCGCTTCGCCTTCGAACGCATCGCGGGCTTCGACCGCGCGGCCTGGGACCGCCTGCGGGCCTTCACGCCCAACCCGGCGCCCGCCAGCCCGCTGATCCACGCGAGCGACGTGTCCGAGGCCGCCATCGCGGCCGCGCGCGCCAACCTGGCGGCCAGCGCACTGGATCCGGCATGGCTGTCGCTGCGCCAGCTCGACGCGCAGCACATCGACGCGCCGATCGCGCCCTCGGGCGTGCTGCTGTCGAACCCGCCCTACGGCGAGCGGCTCGACATGAAGGGCCGCCAGTCGATGGTGCAGGCCGACCCCTTCTGGCAAGCCTTCGGCGGCGTGCTCAAGCGTCACTTCGCCGGCTGGACCGCCTGCCTCTTCACCAGCGACATGGACCTGCCGCGCCTGCTGCGATTGAAAGAGAAGCGACGCACGCCGCTCTTCAATGGCGCGATCGAATGCCGGCTGTTCCGCTTCGAGATGTACGCCGGCAGCCAGCGGCGCCCGGCCGCGGGAGACGACAAGCCAGCGGGCGAAAACGACGCCTGACCGACGCTGGAAGCGCCGCTCAGTTCGTCGTGGTCGTCGAACGCGTCGTGCTCGTGACGCGCTCGCCCTTGCCGGCCGCCTTGGCGGCCTTCTTGTCGGCCTTGGCCTGCGCCTCGGCCGCATCCTCGTCCGCCGCGGCTTGGGCCTTTGCCGCCTTGCGGTCGGCCTTGGCTTGCGACTCGGCGGCTTTCGCGTCGGCCTTCCCTTGAGCGCGCGCCGCCTTGGCATCGGCTTTCATGGCGTCGCCGTCGGCGGCGGTCGTGGTGGTCGTCGTCGTCGTGGTCGAGCCGGCGCCAGGCGTCGTGGTCTGGGCCAGGGCGGCCAACGGCAGCATCGCGGCCAGCACGATGGCGATCTTCGTATTCATGGAGGTGCCTCCTCGATCGGTGCGGGGCCCGGGCGGGAACGCCCGGTCGAAGACCGATGCAGGATGCGCACCCGCACCCGCACGCGCACGCGAAAACGGCGGCGCCGACCACGGGCACCGTGGCGGCCCATCCGCGAGCGCGGCGCTGCTCATGCGGACAGCGGCAGCCTGACCACGAAGCGCGCACCTCGTCCTGGGCCGTCGCTGTGGGCGCGCACGCTGCCCCCGTGCAGTTCCACCAACTGCGCGACGATCGCCAGCCCCAGGCCCAGCCCGCCGTGGATGCGCGTGTTGGTGCCGTCGGCCTGGCGGAAACGCTCGAAGACGTGCGGCAGGAACTCCGGCGCGATGCCTTCGCCGTCATCGGCCACCTCGAGCTCGACGCCGTCCGTGCCGCGGCCCACGGCGACCCGCACGCAGCCGCCGGCCGGCGTGAACTTGATCGCGTTGGCGAGGAGGTTCCACACCACCTGCTGCAGCCGGTCCAGGTCGCCCCGCACCACGAGCGCCGGATCCAGCGCGGCCTCGAGCGCCACGCCCTTGGCTTGGGCCGCCGGCCGCACGATCGCCAGCGCCGCCTCGACCGCCTGGGTCGGTGACATCGGCCGCAACTCCAGGCGCAGCTTGCCTGCCGCGATCCTGCTGACGTCCAGCAGGTCGTCGACCATTTGCGCCTGCCCGCGGACGTTGCGCTCGATGACCGCCAGGCCCTGCGCGAGCAGCCCCGGATCGACGGACCCGCGCGCGATCAGCTTGGTCCACCCCAGGATGGCCGCCAGCGGCGCGCGCAACTCGTGCGACAGGGTGGCCAGGAACTCGTCCTTGAGACGCCCGGCCGCCTCGGCTTCCACGCGGGCCGCGCGCTCGCGCTCGAGCAGCGCGTTGCGCTCCTGCTCGTGCCGGGCCTGCGCCTCGCGCAGCCTGCGCTCCATGCCACGCTCGCCGACCACCACGCCCAGCACCAGCACGGTGCCGCCCACCACCCCGAGGAACTGCTGCAACATCAGGTGGCGCAGCGCCGGGTCGGTGGCGCCGTGCGCGAACGGGCCCAGCCCCTCGGTGGTGGCCCAGGTCGCGATCACGGTCAGCGCCAGCAGCGCGAGCGTCGCGCCGCGCAACTGGAAGGCCACCGCGGCCCACACCAGCAAGGGCAGGCCGTGCCAGTAACGCAGGGTCGACCAGTCGGGCCGCAGCATCAGGAAGGTGGCGAACAGGCCGACGAACAAGATCACCACCCCCAGGCGTGGCATGCCGAGATGCGCCACCGGACGGACCCCGCCGGACGCCCAGGCCAGCAGCAGCGGCGCCAGGGTCAGCGCACCGATGGCGTCACCGACCCACCAGTGGGCCCCCACCGTCGGCACCATGCCGAGCGGCAAGCCGTCCGCCACCAGTGTCGACACGCCGATCGTGGCCGATGCCGCCGCGCCGACCGCGCCCGCGGCGATGAGGAGCAGCAGGTCGGGCAGGCGTTCCAGCCGCGCATCGAAGCCGAGGCGCTTCAACAGCGTCACGCCGAGCAGCGCACCGACGGCATTGGCCGCGGCCAGCAGCGGCGTCGTCCAGCGCGCCCAGCCGTCGCCCGTCATCAGCATCGCCAAGCCCGCGCCCAGGAAGACCGCCGGCCAAAGCCGCCACCCGCCCAGCAGCAGGCCGCCCAGGGCGACGCCCGCGGCCGGCCACACCGGCGAGGCCGCGCCGTCGGCCGCGGCCCAGCGCAGCCCGATGGTCACCGCCACCATCTGCGCGGCCAGCAGCAGCACGAAGGGGCCTGCACGTGCGACGGCGCGCGAGGGCGCCGCGGACATGTTGACTGGCATGGATTGGGACAGCCGCTTCATCGGATCCACAAGCGGGCGCCGCCGACGACGATCGGCCCTACGCCCGACGTTGCGCGATTCTAGGCCAGGGGCGCGCGAGCCGACGCACGTGGCCCGGGGTCATCGCAAGCCTGCATCGAACCCTTGGATCGGAAGCGCTCGATGAGCGCGACGGCGAGTTGCTCGTTCGGGCTGGGAAGACCGAACGCGACGCTGCCGCGCGGGACGAAGCGCAGGGACGCATCCTGATCGTGCCGTCGCACGGTCCACTTGGAATCGCTGTGGCGCACACGCATGCAGGCGGCCAGCGGCGCGAACAGCAGCGACAGCAACGACGGCAGCGACAGCAACGATCTGCGGGTCGTGCCCGCGGTCGTCTCACACGATGCCGAGGTGGGTGTCGCGCCGTCCGTAGTCCTTCTGGTTGCGCTTGCTGTTCAGCTTGATGTTCAAGCGCAGGTCGTTGACGCTGTCGGCGTTGCGCAGCGCGTCCTCGTAGCCCACCAGCCCTTCCTCGTACAGGTCGAACAGCGCCTGGTCGAAGGTCTGCATGCCGAGCTCGCGCGAGCGCTTCATCACTTCCTTGATCTCGCCCACTTCGCCCTTGAAGATCAGGTCGCTGATCAGTGGCGAGTTCAGCAGGATCTCCACGGCCACCGTGCGGCCCTTGCCGTCGGCCATCGGGATCAGCCGCTGCGACACGATCGCCCGCAGGTTGAGCGACAGGTCCATCAGCAACTGGTGCCGGCGCTCCTCGGGGAAGAAGTTGATGATCCGGTCGAGCGCCTGGTTGGCGCTGTTGGAGTGCAGCGTGGCCAGGCACAGGTGGCCGGTCTCGGCGAAGGCCACGCCGTGCTCCATCGTCTCGCGGTCGCGGATCTCGCCGATCATGATCACGTCGGGCGCCTGGCGCAGCGTGTTCTTGAGCGCGGCTTCCCAACTGGTGGTGTCCACGCCGACTTCGCGGTGGGTCACGATGCAGTTCTTGTGCGGATGCACGAACTCCACCGGATCCTCGATCGTCACGATGTGACCGTAGCTGTTCTCGTTGCGGTGGCCGATCATCGCGGCGAGCGTGGTCGACTTGCCGCTGCCGGTGGCGCCCACCATGATCACCAGCCCGCGCTTGGCCAGCGCCACGTCGCGCAGCACCGGCGGCAGCTTCAACTCGTCGAAGCTGGGAATGTCGGTACGGATGGTCCGCAGCACCAGCCCGATGCGGCCCTGCTGCACGAAGGCGTTGACGCGGAAGCGGCCCACGCCCGGCGGCGAGATCGCGAAGTTGACCTCCTTGCTCGCCTCGAACTCGGCGGCCTGCCGGTCGTTCATGATCGCGCGGGCCAGCTCCGCGGTGTGCTGCCCGGTGAGCGGCACGTTCGACACCGGCGTGACCTTGCCGTCGACCTTGAAGGCCGGCGGGAAGTCAGCGGTCAGGAAGAGGTCGGACCCGCGGCGGCTCAGCATCAGCCGCAGCAGGTCGTGCATGAACTTGGATGCCTGCTCGCGTTCCATCTGGGCTCAGCCTCCGGTCATGCGGGGAAGTTGTCTTTGTTGGCCGCGGCGCCACGCGCATCGGCCATGCTGATCACGTTGCGCCGCACCAGGTCGGTCAGGCACTGGTCCAGTGTCTGCATGCCGTGCGAATGGCCGGTCTGGATGGCCGAGTTCATCTGCGCCACCTTGGCTTCGCGGATCAGGTTCCGGATGGCCGGCGTGCCGATCATGATCTCGTGCGCGGCCACGCGGCCGCTGCCGTCCTTGGTCTTCAAGAGGCTCTGCGAGATCACCGCGCGCAGCGACTCCGACAGCATCGACCGCACCATCTCCTTTTCGGCCGCCGGGAAGACGTCGATGATCCGGTCGATGGTCTTGGCGGCGCTGGACGTGTGCAGCGTGCCGAACACCAGGTGGCCGGTCTCGGCCGCCGACAGCGCGAGGCGAATGGTCTCCAGGTCGCGCAGCTCGCCCACCAGGATGATGTCCGGGTCCTCGCGCAGCGCGCTTCGCAACGCGTTGTTGAAGCCCAGCGTGTGCGGGCCGACCTCGCGCTGGTTGATCAGGCAGCGCTTCGACTCGTGCACGAACTCGATCGGGTCCTCCACGGTCAGGATGTGGCCGTAGAGGTTCTCGTTGACGTGGTTGACCATCGCGGCCAGCGTGGTCGACTTGCCCGAGCCCGTGGGCCCGGTCACCAGCACCAGCCCGCGCGGCGTGGCCGAGATCTCCGCGAAGATCTTGGGCGCGTTGAGCTCTTCCAGCGTCAGGATCTTGGACGGGATGGTCCGCATCACGGCGCCCGCGCCGCGCTGCTGCACGAAGGCGTTGACCCGGAAGCGCGCCAGCCCCGGGATCGCGAAGGAGAAGTCGCACTCGAGGTGCTCCTCGTACTCCTTGCGCTGCCCGTCGTTCATGATGTCGTAGATCATCCCGTGGACATCCTTGTGTTCCATCGGGGGCAGGTTGATCCGGCGAACATCGCCGTGCACCCGGATCATCGGCGGCAGGCCGGCGGACAGGTGCAGGTCGGAGGCCTTGTTCTTGACCGCGAAAGCGAGCAGTTCTGCGATGTCCATCTGGCGTCGGGCGCGGCGGCGGGTCGAATTAGACTGGCGGATTCTAGGCAGCCCACACGGAGTGTGTAAGGCGACATGTCGGACAGTCAGACGAACGGTGCGCAGCCCTCGCCGACGGACGGCGAGGCCGCGTTGCGGCAACGCTACGAGGCGGTGCAGGCACGGCTGCGGGCCGCCGAGCACGCTTGCCGGCGCGTCGCGGGCAGCGTCGGGCTGCTGGCGGTCAGCAAGACGTTTCCGGCGGAAGACGTCGTGGCGCTGGCGCGGCTCGGACAACGCGCCTTCGGCGAGAACTACGTACAGGAAGGCGTGGACAAGATCCTGCGGGTGCGGGCGCTGCTGGCGTCGCCGGCGGACGAGCCGGGCGCAGTCGCGCTGGAATGGCACTTCATCGGCCCACTGCAGAGCAACAAGACGCGGCAGGTGGCCGAGTCCTTCGACTGGGTGCATTCAGTGGAGCGCGAGAAGATCGCGCAACGCCTGAACGACCAGCGGCCCGCGGGGCTCGCCCCGCTGAACGTGTGCATCCAGGTCAACGTCAGCGGCGAGGCCAGCAAGAGCGGCTGCGCGCCGCACGAGGCGGCCGCGCTGGCACGCCGGGTGGCGGGCATGCCGCGGCTGCGGCTGCGCGGCCTCATGGCCATTCCAGAGGCGACGCCGGACGAAGCGGAACAGCGCGCGGCATTCGCACGACTGGCCCGACTGCAAGAAGCGTTGCGCGCCGACGGACTGGCGCCGGACACGCTGTCGATGGGGATGTCGGCCGACCTGGAAGCCGCGGTGGCCGAGGGCGCCACCCTGGTCAGGGTGGGCACGGCGATCTTCGGTGCGCGGGTGCGCGCCGAGCCGACCGCCTGAAGGAAAACGTCAGGCCATCGCCTTGATGGCGGCGTTCAGGCGGCTCTTGTGGCGGGCCGCCGTGTTCTTGTGCGCGATGTCCTTGTCGGCCATGCGGTCGATGACCGGCTGCGCCTTCAGGAACACTTGCATCGCGGCGGCCTTGTCGCCGGCGGCGATGGCCTTGCGGGTGTTCTTGATGGCGGTGCGCAGCATCGAGCGCTGCGCCGAATTGGCGGCGTTGCGCTTGACGGCTTGGCGGGCGGCCTTGCGGGCGGAAGCAGTGTTGGCCATAAGTAGAATTGCGCGCTCTTGATGAGGGAAAGCCGGAAGCGGGCACCGGGTTTCCAAGCCACCCAAGCTCCCTACTCCAGCCCCGAAAATTTTCTGGACAGCCTTGAATAATAACCTCTTTGCCGCCCAAAGCGCAAAGGGCGGCGACAGGCGGGCGCGATGAACCTGCTGCGCGCCGCCGCGACCGTCTCCGGCCTGACCCTCCTGTCGCGCGTCACGGGCCTGGTGCGCGAGAACCTCACCGCCTCCATCTTCGGCGCAAGCGCGCTGACCGACGCCTTTTTCGTCGCCTTCCGGTTGCCGAACCTGCTGCGGCGCCTGTTCGCCGAAGGCGCCTTCTCCCAGGCGTTCGTGCCGATCCTGGCCGAAGCGCGCCAGCACGCCCAGGTGGCCGATGCCGCCAAGGCGCAGGCCGCGCAGGCCGACGCCGCGAACGGCGCGCAGGCCGGTCCGGCGCCCGACCCGCGCGGCGAGATCGGCTCGCTCCTGGACCACGTGGCCACGGTGCTCTTCTGGGTGCTGGTCGTCGTCACGATCGCCGGGGTGGCGGCCGCTCCGGTGCTGGTGCTGGCGATCGCTGGCGGCCTGGCGCGCGACCCGGCCGCCTTCGATGCGGCCGTCGTGATGACCCGCTGGATGTTCCCGTACGTCCTGCTCATCTCGATGGTGGCGCTGGCCGCGGGCATCCTGAACACGTGGCGGCGATTCGCGGTGCCGGCGGTCACGCCGGTGCTGCTCAACCTGTCGTTCATCGGCGCCGCGCTGTGGCTGACGCCGCTGTTCGACCCGCCGATCTACGCGCTGGCCGCCGGCGTGCTGATCGGCGGCGTCGCGCAGTTGGCGGTGCAAGTGCCGGCGCTGGCGCGGCTGCGGCTGCTGCCGCGCGTCGGGCTGAACCTGCGGGCCGCCTTGTCGGACCCGCGCGTGCGGCGCGTGCTGCGCCTGATGGGCCCCGCGGTGCTGGCCGTGTCGGTGGCGCAGATCTCGCTGGTCATCAACACGCACATCGCGTCCCGGCTTGCGGCGGGCTCGGTGTCCTGGATCACCTACGGCGACCGGCTGATGGAGTTCCCCAGCGCGCTGCTGGGCGTGGCGATGGGCAGCGTGCTGCTGCCCAGCCTGTCGGCGGCCAATTCTGCGGGGCGCGGCGAGGAATACCGGGCCCTGCTGGATTGGGGGCTGCGGCTGACCGTGATGCTCGCCCTGCCCTGCGCGGTGGCGATGGCCGTGGCGGCCGTGCCGCTGACGGCGCTGCTCTTCAACTACGGCAAGTTCGATGCGCACGACGTCGCCATGACGGCGCAGACCATCGTGGCCTACAGCGTGGGCCTGCTCGGCATCGTCGCGATCAAGATCCTGGCGCCCGGCTTCTACGCCAAGCAGGACATCCGCACGCCGGTCAAGATCGCGCTGGCCGTGCTTGCCGCCACGCAGTTGATGAACCTGGTGCTGGTGCCGCTGATCGCGCACGCGGGCCTGGCGCTGTCGATCTCGCTGGGCGCGCTGCTCAACGCGCTGCTGCTGCTGGCCGGGCTGGCCAGGCGGCGGATCTGGCGGCCGTTGCCCGGGTGGGGCGCGATCTGGGCGCGCACCTTGGCTGGATCGCTGGCGCTGGCCGGCTGGCTGGCCTGGGCCACGCAGGCCGCCGACTGGACCGGCTCGGGCATGGGCGCCCTGCCGCGCGCCGGGCTGGTGCTGGGCATGGTGGCCCTGGGCGGCAGCCTGTACCTGGGCACCCTCTTCCTGCTGGGCGCGAGGCCGCGCGACTTCACGCGCCGCACGGTGGACCGGTAGTGCAGACGAAGACGAACCCTTGGAGCAAACGATGAAGACCCTGTTCGTGGGCGGCGGCAACATGGCCAGCGCGATGATCGGCGGCCTGGCCGGGCGCGGCGTGGCGGCGGCCGACCTGTCGGTCGTCGACCCCGACGCCGCGCAGCGCGCACGCCTGGCCGAGCGCTTCGGCATCCCGACGCATGACGCGTTGGACGCGGCCCTGTCACAGGCCGACCACCGAGCCACCATCGTGCTGGCCGTCAAGCCGCAGCAGATGCGCGGCGTGGCGCGGGCGTTGGCGCCGGGGCTGGGCGGACGGCTGGTGGTCAGCATCGCCGCGGGCATCCGGGCGACGGATCTGTCGCGCTGGTTGGGCGGGCACGCGCGCATCGTTCGCGCCATGCCCAACACGCCGGCTCTGGTGGGCGCCGGCATCACGGGGCTGGCCGCGCTGCCCGGCCTGGCCGCCAGCGACCGGGACCGCGCCGACGCGGTGATGGCCACCTGCGGCGCCACCGTGTGGGTCGACGACGAATCGCTGCTGGATGCCGTGACCGCGGTATCGGGCAGCGGGCCGGCCTACGTGTTCTACTTCATGGAAGCCATGCACGAGGCCGCACGCGGGTTGGGCCTGGACGACGCGCAAGCCCGGGCGCTCACCGTGGCGACCTTCCAGGGCGCCTCGCTGCTGGCGGCGCGTTCGGAAGACCCTCCCGCCGTGCTGCGCGAGCGGGTCACCTCCAAGGGCGGCACCACGCATGCCGCGCTCGAGGCGATGCGCGCCGGAGACGTCGCCCAGCGCTTCGTGCAGGCGATCGAAGCGGCGCAGGCGCGGTCGGTGGAACTGGGTGACGAGTTCGGACGCGACTGAATGAAGCAGTCCCGAGAAAGCACGAGGAGAGCCGCATGATCCTGCACGATTTGGTCGACCGCCACGGCCGGCACTTCAGCCCGAATTCCTGGCGGGTGCGCATGGCCTTGGCCCACAAGGGGCTCGCCGCGCAGACACGCGACGTGCTGTTCACCGGTCTTCCCGCCCTGTCGCCCGGCCGCAAGGTCACCATCCCCGCGCTCGAGCTTGGCGGCGAGCTGACCACCGACAGTTGGCAGATCGTGCGCCGGCTGGACGAGCACTTCCCCGAGACGCCCCGCTTGATTCCGGACGGGAGCGATGGCGAGGTGCTGCGCTTCTTCCAGCATTGGGCCCAGGCCACCATCCACGGCGGCATCGCCGGCATGGTGCTGCTCGACCTCTGGCACCGGCTGGATCCGGCCGACCAACCCTACTTCCGGGAATCGCGTGAAAAGGTCTACGGCACCACGCTGGAAGCCCTCCACGCCGGCCGCGAAGCACGGTTGGAGGCCTTCCGGGCCAGCCTGAAGCCGCTGCGCATGACATTGGCCGACCAGCCCTTCGTGGCGGGAGCGCAGCCGGGGTACGCCGACTACCTGGCGTTCGGCGGGTTCCAGTGGGCGCGTCTGTCCAGCCGCTTCGAGGTGTTGTCGGCGGACGACCCGCTGCAGGGTTGGATCGGACGCTGCCTGGACCTGCACGACGGCCTGGCGCGCGCCGAACCGGCGGCATGAAGCTCTATCTCTCCCCCCGAGCGCCCAACCCGCGGCGGGTCACCATGTTCATCGCCGAAAAGGGCGACGAGCGATTCGCCCGGTTCGAGCGCGTCGCGCTCGACCTCAACGCCGGGGAACACCGCAACCCGGCGTTCCTGGCCAAGAGCCCGCTGGCCAAGGTTCCCGCCCTGGAGTGGCCCGATGGGCGCGTGCTGACCGAGACGCGCGCCATCTGCACCTGGCTGGAAGGCCAGGCGCCCGAGCCGAACCTGATGGGGCGCGATGTCGAAGAGCGCGCGTTCATCGAGATGGCCGACCGGCGCGTGGAATGGGGCTTGCTGCTGGCCGTGGCCAACTGCATCCGGCACACGCACCCCGGGCTCGCGCCGCTGGAGCGTCCGCAGTTCCGCGAGTTCGGCGAATCGCAGGGATTGAAGGTGCGCGAGGTCGCGCGGTGGCTGGACCGCGAGCTGGCGTCGCGCCCCTTCATGGCCGGCGAGCGCTTCACGATCGCGGACATCACCGCCTTCTGCGCGCTCGAGTTCGCCCGCGGGCTGATGAAGCTTCGGCCGGGCGACGAAGGCATGCCGCACCTGCAGGCGTGGCGCGACCGCATCGCCGACCGGCCCAGCGCCGCCGCCATGCCCTGATCCGTCCCGCGGGCGCCGGGCGTGTCCGGGAGACGGCCGCGTCAGGGCAGCGCGTATTCGAGGACGATGCCGGCGAACACCGCCGCGCCGAACCAGTTGTTGTGGTTGAACGCGCGGAAGCAGCCTTCGCGGCTTCGGTCGTGGATCAGCGTCCAGTGGTAGGCAGCGATGCTCGCGGCCACCGCCAATCCCAGCCAGTACGGCGGCCCCAGCTCCTCGACGTATCCCGCCAGCGCCAGCAGCGCCAGCGTGAGCGCGTAGAAGACCATCACCGCGGCGACGTCGAGGCGCCCGAAGGTGATCGCCGCGGTCCGGATGCCCAGCTTCAGGTCGTCGTCCCGGTCGACCATCGCGTACTCGGTGTCGTAGGCCAGCGCCCAGCAGACGTTGGCGGCCAGCAGCAGCCAGGCGGTGGCCGGCAACGCTCCGACGATCGCCGCGAACGCCATCGGGATGCCGAAGCCGAAGGCGATGCCCAGGTACGCCTGCGGCAGCGCGAAGAAGCGTTTCGTGAAGGGGTAGCTGGCGGCCAGGAACACCGCCACCACCGCCATCGCCCAGGTGAGCGCGTTGAACGGCAGGATCAGCAGCGCCGCCGCCAGCGACAGCGCGACGAACACGCCGACCGCCTCGCGCGGGGTGATCAGGCCCGCGGTCAGCGGCCGGTCGGCGGTGCGCTTGACGTGGCGGTCGATGTCACGGTCGGCCCAGTCGTTGATCGCGCATCCGGCCGAGCGCATCAACAGCGTCCCCAGGCAGAAGGCGAAGAGCAGGTACGGGTCGGGCGCGCCGGCCGACGCGATCCAGATGGCCCACAGCGTCGGCCACAACAGCAGCACCGTGCCGATCGGCCGGTGCAGGCGCACCAGCCGGGCGTACAGCGGCAAGCGCTGCCGCAGGAACGCGATCCCACCCGGCGGCACGCCGTCCGGCAACGAGCGCCGCGGCGACGGTCCGTCAGCGGCCACGGAAGACCGGCTCGCGCTTGTCGCGGAAGGCGTCGATCGCCTCGCGGAAGTCGTCGGACTGGAAGAGCGAGCCGTTCAGGCGCGCAGCGGCCCGCATGGCCGCATCGACCTCGGCGTGCAGGCGGGCGTTCATCACCTGCTTGATGCCGGCCAGCACCAGGGGCGAGTTGGCCGCGATGCGGGCGGCAAGGCCGCGAGCCGCCTCGATGGCCGCCTGCGGATCCGGATGGACCGCGTTGACCAGCCGCGCCGCCAGCGCCTGCTGCGCGTCGAGCGGGTCGCCGGTCAGCGCCATCTCGCGCGCCACGCCTTCGCCGACGATGTGCGGAAGCCGCTGGATGCCGCCCAGGTCCGCCACCATGCCGACCTTGACCTCGCGCAGCGCGAAGCGCGCATCCGCCGAGGCCACGCGCAGGTCGCAGGCGCACACCAGCTCCACCCCGCCGCCGATGCACCATCCCGACACCGCGGCCACCGACGGCTTGGCGCAGCGGAAGATCGCATCGAAGGCGGCCTGCAGCGGCTCGGCCATCGCCTCCAGGCGCATCGGGCCGAGCGCGGGGCTGCCGATCACCTGCGTGAAGGCCGGCACCATGGCGTTCAGGTCCAGCCCGAAGGAGAAATGCGCGCCCTCTCCCCGCACCACGAAGGCGCGAACGGCGTCGTCCGCCTCGATGGACGCGATGGCCAGCGGAAGCTCGCGCCAGAACGCCGGGCCCATGGTGTTGCCTTTGCCGGGCCCGATCAGCACCAACTCGGCGACCCCGTCGATGGGGTGGTCGATGCGCAGCGATTCGAAGCGAAGGGTGTCTCGGGCAGGGGTGGTCATGGCTCGGTCGGCAGGCGGAGGCAGACGCCAAGGGTACCCGATGGACCCGCGGACGGCTGCCGCACGGACGCGTCCGCGTGCGGTGCCACGCGCGCCGAAAAGAGCCCGGCCGCGCCTGCCGTATTCACCGGATCGAGCGTGGCCCGCTGCGCGGATGATGCGTGCCGCAACCCGAGTCGAGCAGCAACGGCGGTTCCCCGTGTCCTCCCTCCAGTTCCTGGAAGCAGCGCTTCGCTGGCTTTATTCGGCCAACGGCTTCGTCGTCGCGTTCACCTACCTTCCGCAGTTGGCGGTGATCTTGCGCGACGCGGCCGGTGCACGCGCGGTCTCGTTGGCGACGTGGGGCTACTGGACCTTGTCGTCGGCCTTGACGCTCGGCTACGCGATCACGGTGGCGCGCGACCCGAGCTTCGCGACGGTGAGCGCCTTCCACTTGGCCGGATGCGTCTCCATCGTATCGGTGACCATCCTGCAGCGTCGCCGTGCGCAAGGCTGCCCATCGACCGACCGGCGCGGCGTCTCCGGCGCTGCCTAGAGGCGGCGCCCGACGGGCCGCGTCACGGCGCGCGGCCGGGCCGTGACTGGGATTGCGATGGCGCTTGGGAGCGGGCCTGCGGTTGCGCCCGCCGTTGCGATGGTGGTTGCTGCTGCGTCTGCGGCTGGACCTTCGGCTGCGGCGCGACCTCGATCACCGCGGGATGGCTGGCCGCCCGCCCCGCACCGGAGGCGCCCACGGCGAGACCTGCGCCAGTGAGCTTCTTGAGCGTGGCCGGGCCGATGCCGCGAACACGTTCCTGCAGATCGGCGAGGTCCCGGAACGGGCGGCTGCCGCGTTCGTCCACGATGCGCTGCGCGATCTTCGGGCCGATGCCCGAGAGCGCGTCGAGTTGCGCGAGCGTCGCGGTGTTGGCGTCGACGCCCGCCCAGGCCGCGCCGCACAGGCCGGCGGCCGCGAGCAGGGCCGTGGCGGCGGACCGCAGGGTGACCAGCACGCGCTTGGCGGTCCATGCGAAACGTCCGACCGGCGCGCGCTGGCCGGCGGCGAAGCACGCGCGCATGCTGAGCAGGGAAGGCAGGGGGAGCGGGGATGTGGGCATCCTGCAAGGCTATCGGCCGCAGCGGGCATGCGGTATCGGCCATCCGGCCATGGGACGGCGTAGTCCGGCCCCAGCCGGCACTGCGCCGAGTCAGTGCATCCGGCGCTCGGGCCCGCGGTAAGCGACCTGCATGCCGGCACGGCGTCGGTCCAGCAGTTCGCAGATGGTCTCGCCAAGGCGGTCCGGATCGACGGGCTTGGTCAGGTACCGGGTGAACCCGGCATCCAGCGCCCGCACCCAGTCGCGCTCGTGCCAGCGGCCGGTCAAGGCGATCAGGGGCACCTGCTCCAATTGCGGCAAGCCACGCAGCGCCCCGGCCAACTCGAAGCCGTCGCAACCGGGCAGGTCGATGTCCGACACGACCAGGGTCGGGCGCCACTGGGTCGCCAGCCTCAGCCCGGCCGGCCCGTCGTGCGCCGCTTGAACCTCGAATCCCATGGCGCCCAGCACGATGCCCAGCACTTCCGCGCTATCCATGTTGTCCTCGACGACGAGGATCCGCGGCGCACGGCGCGACCAGCCATAGCGAAAGAGGTGGGGACACCGCGATTGCACCGCGTCCTGCGCGGGCCGCGAGCGCAGCGCATCCGGATCGATCGCCTGGCGCCCGGAGGAAGGGTCGTTCGGAAAATGCATGGACGTGCGCTCCTGGTCGTGCCAAGCGCAGGCAAGCCGCGCACCCGCGGACCTCCGCACCGACGGTGGTGCGCCCTTGCCTCAGCCGGCGTCAGGGGCCGGTCGATCGCCCAGCTCGGCCAAGCGCTGCGCGAGCCGGCGCGTGCTGCCTTCGTGATGCAGGGTCGGCAGGCGCAGCGTGGACAGGAACTCCTCGAGCTCCGCGGCGACCGCTTCGTCCACCACCACCGCCGTGCACCCGCGGGCCAAGGCGCGAAGGCGCTCGTGGCCGTCGCCGGGCCGCGCCATGCGCAACTCCACGCCGCCGGGCACCTGGGCGGCCAGCGTGCGACCGTGCTCGGGCGGCAAGCCCACGACCAGCACGCGCGCCTGGGTGCCCGTCCCGGCCATGCCCGGCTCGGCCGTCGAGCCCGCCCGCTGCGCGGCGCCATCGACCGCCTCGCCCAGTGCTTGCTGCACCAGCTCGACCAGCCGGGCACGCACGGCCGGACGGTCCAAGGCCTCCAGCAGTGCCGCCTCGAACGCATCGGCCGACGCCGCCGCGCTCGGGGCGCGTCGCACCCGCGCGCCGCGCCCGGCTGCGGGGGCGGGCTGGTCGTCGGCCGGCGGCATGCCCGGCAGTTCCGGCTGGGACACGTGGGGCCTCAGCCTGCCTGCGCGGCGAGCGACCGTACGTACCGATCCACGCCTTCCTGCACGGTCGCGAAGGCGGCCTCGTAGCCCGCCTCGCGCAGCCGCGTGGCGTCGGCCTGCGTGAAGCTCTGGTACTTGCCTTTCAGCGCGTCCGGAAAGGGCTTGTAGCGCACCAGCCCGGTCTCGGCCATGCGCTCGGGGGCGACGGGCGGCTCGCCGCGCAGCGCGCGCATCGTGGCGACCACGGTCTGCGCCACTTCGTTGAAGGTCTGCGCGCGGCCGGTGCCGCAGTTGAAGATCCCGGACACCTGCGGATGGTCGAGGAACCACAAGTTGACCGCCACCACGTCGTCCACGTGGATGAAATCGCGCTGCTGGCCGCCGTCGGGCCAGCCCTCCCAACCCTCGAAGAGCTCGACCCGGCCGTGCGCGGCGAATTCGCGCGTGTTGTGGAAAGCGACGGACGCCATGCGTCCCTTGTGCGACTCGCGCGGGCCGTAGACGTTGAAATACCGCAGGCCCACGACTTGGCTTGACGCCTGCGGCAGCCGGCGACGCACCACCTGGTCGAAGAGCAGCTTGGAGTAGCCGTAGACGTTCAGCGGCCGCTCGCAGTCGGGCGTCTCGACGAAGCGCGACGATCCGCCGTAGACCGCCGCGCTGGACGCGTACAGCAGCGGCACGCGTCGCTCCAATGCCCAGTCCAGCAGCTGCACCGAGTAACGATAATTGTTGCGCATCATGTAGCGCCCGTCGGACTCCATGGTGTCCGAGCAAGCGCCCTGGTGCAGCACCGCGCGCACCGCCGGCAGGCCGGCCAACCGCGCGGGCAGCTCGTCCTTGTCCAGGTAGTCGGCGATCTCGCAGTCGGCCAGGTTGTGGAACTTTTCCGCCCGCGACAGGTTGTCGACCGCGAGGATGTCGCGCTCGCCGCGCGCGTTCAACGCGCGCACCAGGTTGCTGCCGATGAAGCCGGCCGCGCCGGTGACGATGATCATGCGAAGAGCTCCTCTGGCGTGACGGCGGCAGTGCCGAGCTTGCCCACCACGATGCCGCCGGCACGGTTGGCCAACCGGACGGCGTCTTCCACCGGGCGCCCCAGCGCCAGCATGGCGGCCACCACCGCCAGCACGGTGTCGCCCGCTCCGGACACGTCGTAGACCTCGCGCGCCTGGGCTTCAACGCTGACCGTGCCGGTCTCTGAAAACAGCGTCATGCCTTCCTCGGAACGGGTCAGCAGCAGGTGCGACAGCGACAGCTCCTGGCGCAACGCCTGGGTGCGCTGCACCAGGTCCGCCTCGTCCTTCCAGCTGCCCACCACTTCACGCAGCTCGGCGCGGTTGGGCGTCAGCACGGTGGCACCGCGGTAGCGCAGCCAGTCGTCGCCCTTGGGATCGACGATCACCGGGCGGCCGGCCTCGTGCGCGGCGGCGATCATGGCGTCGACGTGCACCAACGCGCCCTTGCCGTAGTCGGACAGCACCAGCACCGCGTGGCGCGGGATCTCGCCACGCACGGTGGCGAGCTTGGCTTCCAGGGTGGCCGCGCCGGGCGGCTGCTCGAAGTCGATGCGCACCAGCTGCTGCTGGCGCGCGATCACGCGCAGCTTGACGATGGTGGCGACGTGCGCATCGTGCTGCAACCGCGCGGCGATGCCGGCGTCGGCCGCGAGCGCCTCGATGCGGGCGCCCGGCTCGTCCTCGCCCACGACGCCCACCAGCGTCGCCTGGGCCCGCAGCGACGCCAGGTTGCGCGCGACGTTGGCCGCGCCGCCCAGGCGCTCGTCGCTGCGCGACACGCGCAGCACCGGCACGGGCGCTTCGGGCGAGATGCGGTTGACGTCGCCGAACCAGTAGCGGTCCAGCATCACGTCGCCGACCACGAGCACGGCGGCGGAAGAGAAGTCGATCGGTGTCATGTGGTAAACGAGGCGGGCAGGCGGGCGACACGACGGGCCGGGCGGGCGCGTCGGGGATCGTTCAGGCGGGCACGTCCATTTCCTCGCTGCGCAGGGGTGCGTAAGTATCCCACCGGTTGCAGCCGGGGCATTGCCAGTAGAAGCGGCGCGCCTTGAAGCCGCAGTGGTTGCAGGTGAAACGCGACAGCCGCTGCGCTTGCCCGTGGATCAAGCTGCGGATCAGCTCCAGCTCGGCCCGGCGCTCCAGGGACAGACCCGTCTCGGCCAGCTGCAGGCCCACCAATTGGTCCAGGCCGAGCAGCGACGGGCGCTCGCGAAGGCGTGCCTCGGCCCAACGGGCCGCCGCGGGCGGGCCGTCGCGCCGGGCGATGGCGTCTGCGATGGCACCCGCCAGGTCCACGGACGGGACCCGCTCCGACAGCGCGTCCAGCCGCTCGGCCGCCTCTCGGCTGCGGCCCAGCGCCTCGTGCGCGGCCATCCAGGTGGGCGCGGCCAGGGACAGGTACGACGGCGCGGCACGGGCCAGCCGCTCGAGCGCGCCGATGCAGGCGACCGCGTCGTGCTGCTGCGTCCAGGCCGCCTCGCCGCGCAGCAGCCAGGGGCGGGGATGCTCGGGCTCGAGCGCCAGGGCCGCGTCGATCTCGCGCTGGGCGCGCACGGCGGCCGCGGGATCGGACTCGGCCAACGCACGCTCGGCCATCTCGCAGTGGAAGTGCGCGGTGCGCCGACGCGCGTCCGGGCCACCCGCATCGCCCAGGCGCTCGGCCAACTCGATGGCTTGCGGCCAATCGCGCACGAGCTGCGCGATCTCCAGTCGGTGGCGCAACGCGTCGGCCGCGTGGGGCGTGCCTTCCAGCGCCACGAACGCGGCCTCGGCGCGGTCCAGCAGCCCGGCCTTCAGGAAATCGCGGCCCAACTCGTACATGGCGCGGGCGCGTCGAGCGGCGTCCAGCCCGGGCCGGTCGATGAGGCTCTGGTGCACGCGGATCGCACGGTCGGTCTCGCCACGGCGACGGAACAGGTTGGCCAGCAGGAAGTGCAGCTCGATGGTTTCCGGGTCGAGCTTGACCACGTCCACGAAGGCGTCGATGGCTCGATCGGGCTGCTCGGCCAGCAGGAAGTTGAGTCCCCGGAAATAGGCGTCGGGCAGCCGGTCGGCGCCTTGGCGGGCCTGGCGCGCATCGGCACGCGCCGCCAGCCATCCCAACCCGAAGAAAAGCGGAATGGCCAGCAGCCACCAGAACTCGAACTCCATCACCGCGCGGCCGTGTCGACCAGGGGCGCGTCGGCCACGATGGCACGCGGCGGCCCGGCGACGGTCGTGGCGGCCGCCGATGTCCCGTTGCCGCGGGCCGCGGTCTCGAGCTCGCGGGTGAGGCGCGTGATCTCGCGGCGGCCCCGGAACCAGCTGGGCACCGAGGCCAGCAGCCCCACCACCACGCCGATGGCGAAGAAGACCAGCAGCAGCAGCACGAGCGGCGCGGTCACGATCTGCCCGAACAGCTTGAGATCGACGTTGCGCGTGTTCTCGATCGAAAAGACCAGCAACAGCACGAACAACACGATCCACAGCAGCGTCGACACGATGCGCATCGTCGATCATCCATCCGTAGGGAAGAGGCGGCCCGCGCCGATTGTAGGGCGGCCGCGCAAAGGAAAAGGCCGCCGCGAGCACTCGGCCCGCGGCGGCCTCGGGGGCCCCGGCGTCAGCGGGTCGGCTTCAGCGGCCCAAGCCGCGCGGCCGGGTCCGTTCGGCCGCCGCCATCGCGGCGCGGGCATCGACCCGCTCGCGCAGCTCCTTGCCCGGCTTGAAGTGCGGCACCCGCTTCTCCGGGACCAGCACGCGTTCGCCGGACTTGGGATTGCGGCCCACGCGCGGCGGGCGGTGCGACAGCGCGAAGCTGCCGAAGCCGCGGATCTCGATGCGCTGGCCGCCGGCCAACGTGGCCGCCATCGCGTCGAGGATCGTGCGCACCGCGAACTCGGCGTCCTTGGCCACCAGCTGCGGATAACGCTCGGCCAGACGCGCGATCAGCTCGGACTTGGTCACCGTGTCGGCCTTGCTTGCTCAGGCGTGGGGCCGGGCGCTCAGGAGCGCTCGGACTCGCCGCCCAGCTTGGCCCGCAGCAGCGCGCCGAGGTTCGTCGTGCCGGTGGCGGCGCCCTGCTCGGCCTGCATGCGCTGCATGGCCTCGGAGGTCTCGACGTTGTCCTTGGCCTTGATCGACAGGTTGATGACGCGGTTCTTGCGGTCGATGTTGATGATCATCGCCTCGACCGTGTCGCCTTCCTTCATGTGCATGCGGGCGTCTTCCACGCGGTCGCGGGAGATTTCCGAAGCGCGCAGGTAGGCTTCCATGTCGCCACCGATGTCCACCGCGGCGCCCTTGGCATCCACCGAGCGGACCACGCCCTGCACCACCGCGCCCTTCTCGTGCGAGGAGGCGAAGCTGTTGAAGGGGTCGCCGCCCATCTGCTTGATGCCCAGCGAGATGCGCTCGCGCTCGGTGTCGATGCCCAGCACCATCGCCTCGACCTCGTCGCCCTTCTTGAAGTCGCGCACGGCTTCTTCGCCGGGCTTGCTCCAGGACAGGTCCGACAGGTGCACCAGGCCGTCGATGCCGCCGGGCAGGCCGATGAACACGCCGAAGTCGGTGATCGACTTGATGGTGCCCTTGACCTTGTCGCCCTTGCGGTGGTTCTCGGCGAACTCCTGCCACGGGTTGGCCTTGCACTGCTTCATGCCCAGCGAGATGCGGCGGCGGTCCTCGTCGATCTCGAGCACCATCACCTCGACCTCGTCGCCCAGGGCCACGACCTTCCCCGGGTTGACGTTCTTGTTGGTCCAATCCATCTCGGACACGTGCACCAAGCCCTCGATGCCCGGCTCGATCTCGACGAAGGCGCCGTAGTCGGTGATGTTGGTCACCTTGCCGAACATCCGCGTGCCGGTGGGGTAGCGGCGCGAGATGCCGATCCAGGGGTCGTCGCCCAGCTGCTTGACGCCCAGCGAGACGCGGTTCTTCTCCTGGTCGAACTTGAGCACCTTGGCGGTGACTTCCTGGCCGACCGACAGGATCTCGGACGGGTGGCGCACGCGGCGCCAGGCCATGTCGGTGATGTGCAGCAGGCCGTCGATGCCGCCCAGGTCGATGAACGCGCCGTAATCGGTGATGTTCTTGACGGTGCCGTTGACGATGGCGCCCTCGTGCAGGGTCTCGAGCAGCTTGGCGCGCTCTTCGCCTTGCGACAGTTCGACCACCGCGCGACGCGAGACCACCACGTTGTTGCGCTTGCGGTCGAGCTTGATGACCTTGAATTCCAGGGTCTTGCCCTCGTAGGGCGTGGTGTCCTTGACCGGGCGCGTGTCGATCAGCGAGCCGGGCAGGAAGGCACGGATGCCGTTGGTCATGACGGTCAGGCCGCCCTTGACCTTGCCGGTGATGGTGCCGGTGACCAGTTCGCCGTTGTCCAGCGCCTTTTCCAGGTTCAGCCAGGCGGCCAGGCGCTTGGCGCGGTCGCGCGACAGCCGCGTCTCGCCACGGCCGTCTTCCAGGGCGTCGATCGCCACGGAGACGAAGTCGCCGATCTCGACGTCGAGCTCGCCGCGGTCGTTGTGGAATTCCTCGATCGGGATGTAGCTCTCCGACTTCAGGCCGGCGTTGACGACGACGAAGTTGTGGTCGATGCGGACGACTTCCGCGGTGATCACTTCGCCGGCGCGCATTTCCTGTTGGGAGATGCTTTCCTCGAAGAGCTGGGCGAAGCTCTCCATGCCGGTGAACTCGGGGGTTGCGATTGCAGTGTTGGCCATTGATTGACAGGTGCGCGCCCGGGTTCCGCGTTTCACGGCGACTGCGATGCGCCGCGCGACGGCCCCAGGCGGAGTTGTGAACAAGCCGGTGGCGGGATGCCGCCGGCGCCTTCGGCACGCTGGCGCCTTCAGGCGCCCGCCATGCCGCTCCTTGCCGCGTCCCGCCAGGCCGCGAGCACCGCATCGACCGTTTCGCCAATGGTGAGGCCCGTGGAATCCAGCAAGAGCGCGCCTTCCGCCGGCTTGAGCGGCGCGCTGGCACGTTCGGTGTCCCGCGCGTCCCGTCGCCGCAAATCTTGCAGAAGGTCGTCGATGTTAGCTGAAAAGCCCTTTTCGATCAACTGTTTATATCGGCGATCCGCGCGGGACTCGGCACTCGCCGTCAGGAACACCTTCAGCCGGGCATCGGGGAAGATCACCGTGCCCATGTCGCGCCCGTCGGCCACCAGCCCCGGCGCCCGGCGCGCGGTGCGCTGCAGGGCCACCAACGCTTCGCGCACGGCGGGCAGCACGGCGACGCGGGACGCCATCTCGCCCACGGCCTCGGCCCGGATCGCCTCGGTCACGTCGTCGGCGTCCAGCAGCACCCGGGCACCGTCGAAGGCGGGGGTGAGCGATGCCGCCAAGGCGGCCAGCCCTTGCGGGTCGTCGGCCGGCACGCCACGGCGCAGGGCCGCCAGGGCCAGCAGCCGGTAGAGCGCGCCGCTGTCCAGGTAATGCCAGCCGAGCGCCTGCGCCACCTGCTGGGCGATCGTGCCCTTGCCCGAGGCGGTCGGCCCGTCCAGTGCGATCACCGGCGCTGTGAGCTCGGCCAGCGCGTCGAAGTAGCCAGGGAAGGTCTTGGCGACGCAGCCGGGGTCCAGGATGTTGACCGGCACGCCCGCGCGATGCGGCCCGTCCAGGCTGGCGAGCGAAAAGCACATCGCGACGCGGTGGTCGTCGTACGTGGCGATGGACGCGTCCGGCACCAACCGCGCCGGTGGCTCGATGCGCAGCCAGTCGGGGCCGGACTGCACCTGTGCGCCCAACTTGGCCAGTTCGGCCGCCATCGCGGCGATGCGGTCGGTCTCCTTGACCCGCCAGGAGCCGATGCCGCGCAGCAGCGTCGGGCCCTGCGCGTGCAGCGCCACCACGGCCAGCGTCATCGCGGCGTCCGGGATCGCGACGCAATCGATGTCGACGCCGTTCAGCGCGCCGCGAGACGCCTCCATCCAGTCCGGCCCCCGCGCGATCCGCGCCCCCATGGCCGCAAGGGCGTCGGCGAAACGGACGTCGCCCTGGAGGCTGTCGGTGCCGGCGCCGGTGACCCGCACCGGCCCGCCGCCGATCGCGCCGGCCGCCAGGAAGTAAGACGCCGAGGACGCGTCGCCCTCGACGGCCACGGGGTCGGCGGGCGCCACATAGCAGGCGCCGGCCGGCACCGTGAAGGCATGGTCGCCCTGGCGCGACACCTGCACCCCGAAGCGCGCCATCAACGCGACGGTCATGTCGACATAGGGGCGGCTGATCAGCTCGCCTTCGACCTCGATCCTGACCGCGTCGCGCTCGGCCAGCAGCGGCGCCGCCTGCAACACCCCGGTGACGAACTGGCTGGACGTGGCGCCGCGCACCCGGATCGCCGCGGTGGACAACGGCGCGGCATGGATCGCGAGCGGTGGGAAGCCTTCCTGCCCCAGGTAGCGGATGTCGGCACCCAGCGCACGCAGCCCGTCGACCAGGTCGCCGATCGGACGCTCGTGCATGCGAGGCACGCCCTCCAGGACGATCGCTCCCCCGGCCGGATCGGCCGCCGGCGGCGCCCCGGCTCCAACGGCCATCGACGCGGCGACCGCCGGCACCAGCGTACGGATCGTCAAGCCGGAGTTGCCGACATGCAGCCGCGCGCCGGCCACGGGGAAGCGGCCGGCGCACCCGTCGACCTCGTAGGCTCCGCCATGGCGTCGCACCGCCACGCCCAACAACGCCAGCGACGCCAGCATGACGCGGGTGTCGTCGGACTCCAACAATCCGTGGACGCGCGTGGTGCCGCGGGCCAGCGCCGCGAGCAGCAGGACACGGTTGGACAGGCTCTTGCTGCCGGGCAGCCGGACCGTGCCGACGGCGCCCGGGGCGCGCGGCAAGGGCATGACCGGGGGGAACACGCGCGCCATGTGGATCGGGCCGAAGCCGAGGACGGAAGCGGAAACGCCGGATTCTACGTCGGCACCCCCCTGACGGCGGCGGCCGGATCGGCATACAATCCGCCACCGTTCGTCGCCCCTACACTTCCTGTCGTCAGGCATGGACATCTTCCGACCCTGGTCCGTCTTCGCGTTGCGCCGCCCCCCGGCCGCGCCCGCCGCACCTCGCCCCGAGCGGGAACCGCTCGACGCCTTCGGTCGGATGCTGCTGGGCCAGCTGCCCCCGGAAGTGCCGTTGGAGCACACGGCGCGGCAGTTCCCGCACGTGGTCAACCGGGTGGCGCGCGCCTGGACCGACCCGGCCGGGTTCGACCGCGAGATGCGTGCACTGCTGCTGGCCGAGAAGTCGCGCCAGGGCTTTCCCTTCGAAGTGGTGATCGAACTGAGCGAACTGCGGGCCTGGTACGGGTCCCGCACCCTGGGCGCCCGCGCGCCGCAGCTGGCGCGCTAGCCGCTCGGCCCGGCTGGACCGGCCCTGCCCGGGCCAGCCGCCTGCAATCGTTCGCGCCAGCCGGCCGCCCGTCCCAGCAAGGCTTCCAGCGCCGCGCGGTCGCCTGCGCGCATCGCGGCCGCCAGCTCGGCCCACGCAGCCTCGAAATCCCGCATCGCCTGGTCCACGGGCCCACGGTTGTCGATCAGGATGTCCGCCCACAGCGCAGCCTGCGACGCCGCGATGCGGGTGGTGTCGCGCAAGCCGCCGCCGGCCATTCGCAGCGCGTCCTCGGCATCGGCCCGCCGTGACAAGCCGAGCGCCAGCGCGAAGGCCACCGCGTGCGGCAGGTGGCTGACCGCGGCCAGCAGCGTGTCGTGCTCGGCCACGGGCATCTCGACCAGCCGCGCGCCCAGCGCCTCCCAGAAGCCGCGCACGGCCGCTTCGGCATCGGCGTCGGTTTCCGGCAGCGGCGTCACGATCAGCCGGGCACCGTCGAAGAGGTCCGGGTCGGCCGCCTGCGGCCCGCTGCGCTCGGATCCGGCGATCGGGTGGGCCGGCACGAAGCGCGGCAGCCGCGCGCCCAGTCCCGCGCGTGCCGCCTCGACGATCGAGCCCTTGGTGCTGCCGGCGTCGGTCAACACCGCATGCGCCGGCAGGAGCCGGCCGATGTCGCGCATCTGCGCGACGATGGCCGGCACGGGCGCCGCCAGCACCACGACGTCGGCGCCAGCCAGCGCGTCCGCCAGCGGCAGGGCCGCGTCCACCAGCCCCAGCGCCCGGGCCTGCTCGGCGTGCGGCCCCACGCCCACCACGTGCGCGGCCAGCGCCCGCTTGCGCACCGCCGCCGACACCGAGCCGCCGATCAGACCGGTGCCGACGACCACCAGCCGCCCGATCGGATACCGCATCCGTGTCAGCCCGGCGTGGCCGTGGCGCCCGCCTCCAGCGCGTTCTCCAGCGCGCCGATGAACTTGGCGTTCTCGTCAGGCAGCCCGATGGACACGCGCAACCACTGCGGCAGCCCGTAGTTGCCCACCGGACGCACGATCACGCCCTGGCGCAGCAGGCGCTCGTACACCGCGGCCGCGTCGCCCACCTTCACCAGCACGAAGTTGCCCGACGACGGCACGTATTCCAGCCCGAGCCGCGTGAAGGCATCGGTCAGCGCCTTCATGCCGTCGCGGTTGAGCGCGTAGCTGCGCTCCAGGTACGCCTGGTCGGACAGCGCCGCGACGGCGGCGGCCTGGGCCACGGAATTGACGTTGAAGGGCTGCCGGACGCGGTTGAGCAAGTCGGTCATCTCGGGCTGCGCGATGCCGTAGCCCACGCGAAGGCCGGCCAGGCCATAGGCCTTCGAGAAGGTGCGCGAGACCAGCAGGTTCGGTTGGCGCCGCACCCAGGCGATCGCGTCGTAGCGCTGCTCGGGCGGCAGGTACTCGGTGTAGGCCTCGTCGTAGACCACCGTCACGTCGGCCGGCACCTTCTCCAGGAAAGCTTCGACCTGCCGCGGGGCCAGGAACGTGCCGGTCGGGTTGTTCGGGTTGGCGATGAACACCAGCCGCGTGTCGGGCCCGATGGCCGCCAGCATGGCGTCCAGGTCGTGGCCCAGGTCGCGCGCCGGCACGACGATGGCGCGGCCGCCCACCGCCTGCGTGGCCAGCGCGTAGACCGCGAAGGAAAACTGCGCGTACACCACCGACTGGCCCGGCTGCACCAGCGCGTGGGCCGCCAGTTCCAGGATGTCGTTGGAGCCGTTGCCCAGCGTGATCCAGTCGGTGGGCACCGACAATTGCGCCGAAATGGCTTGCTTCAACGCGAAGCCGTTGGCGTCCGGGTAGCGTGCCAGGTCCGACACGGCCGCCTGCATCGCGATGCGGGCGGAGTCCGGCACGCCCAAGGGGTTCTCGTTGGAGGCCAGCTTGACGATCGCCTCTTCGGCCAAGCCGTATTCGCGGGCCAGCTCCGAGATCGGCTTGCCGGCCTGGTAGGGGGCGATGCCGCGGACGTACGACGGTGCGGGGATGCTCATGGTTGCGAATGTCTCAGTTGCGGGCCCGGGGATAGGACCCCACGAGCTTGAAGAAGGCGGCGTTCTGGCGCAGCTCGGCCAGCGCGGGCGCCACTTGAGGGTCGTCGCGATGGCCGATCAGGTCGATGTAGAAGAAGTACTCCCAACCGCCCTGGCGTGCGGGGCGTGACTCCAGCCGCTTCATCGACACGCCGTGCCGGGCCAGCGGCTCGATCAGCGCATGGACCGCGCCGGCGCGATCCGGCACCGACAGGATCAACGAGGTCTGGTCGGCGCCGCTCGGCGCGCATTGCGTGGAGCCCAGCACCAGGAAGCGCGTGCGGTTGTGCACGTCGTCCTGCACGTTGCGGGCGACCACCTGGAGGCCGTATCGATCGGCGGCGCGCTCGCTGGCGATGGCCGCCACGCGCGGATCCTGCGACGCGCGGCGCGCCCCTTCGGCGTTGCTGGCCACGGCATCGCGCGCCACGCCCGGCGCGTTGCGGTCCAGCCAGCCGGCGCACTGCGCCAACGCCTGCTGGTGCGCGCAGATCCGTTCCACGCCCTCGAGCGAGGCCCCTTGCGCGAGCACGCTGTGGGCGATCGGCATGGAGACCTCGCCGCAGATCTGCAGCGGCGTGGCCAGCAACAGGTCCAGGCTGCGGTTGACCGCGCCTTCGGTGGAATTCTCGACCGGCACGACGCCGAAGTCGGCGGTGCCGGCCTCCGCCGCCCTGAACACTTCGTCGAAGCTGGGGCATGCCACGAGGTCCACGCTGTTGCCGAAGTGGGTCAGCACCGCGTGCTCGGAAAAGGTGCCGGCCGGGCCGAGGTACGCCACGCGCAACCGCCGCTCCAACGCCCGGCATGCCGACATCACCTCGCGCCAGACGGCACGCACGGCGTCGGCGCCCAATGGCCCGTCGGCCGCCGCCGCGGCCAGCCGGTCGAGCACCTGGGCCTCGCGCTCGGGCCGCCAGACCGGCGCGCCCGCTTCGCGCTTGACCTCGCCGATCGCCATCGCCGCGCGCGCCCGCTCCTGCAGCAGCGCGAGCACCTGTCCGTCGATCGCGTCGATGCGCTGGCGAAGCGGTGCCAGCCGCGTGTCGTGGTCGGTCGCACCGCCGGTCGTCGTCGCGCTGCTCATCGTGGTGGTTTCCTCGGTCAGGGGCGATGCCCGTCGATCGGCCGGGCCCGGCTCATCCGCGCGCGCGCTCGAACTCGCGCATGTAGTCGACCAGCACGCGCACGCCGTCGATCGACATGGCGTTGTAGATGGACGCGCGCATGCCGCCCACGCTGCGATGGCCCTTGAGCTGCACCAGTCCGGCGGCCTTCGCGCCGGCCAGGAACGCGTCGTTCAGGCGCTCGTCGCGCAGGAAGAAGGGCACGTTCATGCGCGAGCGGTCCTGGCGCCGCACGCGGTTCTCGTAGAGGCCGCTGGCGTCGATGCAACCGTACAGCAGCTCTGCCTTCTCGACGTTGCGCCGCTCCATCTCGGCCAGCCCGCCCTGTGCCTTCACCCACTGGAACACCAGGCCGGCGACGTAGATGGCGAAGGTGGGTGGCGTGTTGAACATGGAGTCGTTGTCGGCCACCACCTTGTAGTCGAAGGCGCTGGGCGTCAGCGGATGCGCCTTGCCGAGCAGCGACTCGTGCACGATCACGATGGTCAGGCCGGCCGGGCCGATGTTCTTCTGCGCGCCACCGTAGATGCAGCCCCAGGCGGACACGTCCACCGGACGCGACAGCAGGTGCGAGGACATGTCGGCCACCATCGGCATGCCGGATGGCACTTCGTGCGGCGCGTCGCCGCGGGCAGGCGTCCAGTTCAGCTCGACGCCGTCGATGGTCTCGTTGCCACACACGTGCAGGTAGGCGGCGTCGCGTGACACCGACCAGCTCGACTGGTCCGGCACCTGTTCGAAGCGGCCCGCGGCGGCGGAACCGTCTTCGCGCGGGAGGCGCGACGCGTCCGCCACGACGTTGACCCGCGCGTAGCGGGCGGCCTCGGCGGCCGACTTCTTCGACCACTGGCCGGTCACGAGGTAGTCGGCGGACTCCCCGCCGCGCAGCAGGTTCATCGGCACGATGGCGTTCTCGGCCAGCGCCCCGCCCTGCATGAACAGGATCCGCCATTGCGCGGGCACGGCGAGCAGCTCGCGCAGGTCGGCCATCGCCTGCGCATGGATGGACATGAACTCCTTGCCGCGATGGCTCATCTCCATCACCGACATGCCGCTGCCACGCCAGTCCATGAGCTCGTCGGCGACTTGACGCAGCACGGGTTCCGGGAGCGCGGCCGGGCCGGCGGAGAAGTTGTGGACGCGGGACATGGCGCTGTGGCGGGCGACGCGGGGGCCGCGCGCGAGGACGAAAAGCGTGGAGTTTACGCGGGCGCGAGCAGGTTGAGCACCAGCGCCAGCGATGCCGCCGACAGCAGCGTGGACAAGGCCACCGCGGCCGACACCCGCCCGACGTCCAGCCCGTAGCGTTGCGACAGCAGGTAGACGTTGCCGCCCACCGGCAAGGCGCCCGCCACGACGGCCACCGCCAGCGGCAGGCCCGACAAGCCCAGCAGGCCGGCCCCGACCGCCCACACCAGCAGCGGATGCACGAAAGCCTTGATCACGGACGACGCCACCGCGCCGCGCCAGGTGGAGCCGAGCCCGGCGTGCGCCAGCGACGCGCCCATCATGATCAGGCTCATGGTCGGGCCGGCCGCGGCCAGCAGCGCCAGCGTCCGGTCCAGCGGTCCCGACAGCGGCACGCCCAGCGCATGCCAGGCCAGCCCCAGCAGCACCGGGAGCACCACCGGGTGGACGATCGAGCGCCACGCCGCGCGCCGCACCGTGCCCCACGCGGAGCCGCCCGCGCCACCGGCCCGATCGAGCTCGATGATCAACGTGGCCGCGGTCAGCAGCACCAGCGCGTGCAGCGCGATGATCGGCATCAGCATGCGCAGGCCCGGCTCGCCGAACGCCAGCGACACGATCGGGATGCCGACCATCGCGGTGTTGGAGAAGGTCGCGGTCAGCGCGTGCATCGCCGCGTCGGCGCGGGTGCGGCCGCGCAAGGCCACCTGCACCCCCAGCACGCACGCGAAGAGCGCGATGCTCGCGCCGTAGTAGGCCACCGTGGGCGCGAAGGACACGTCACCGATCTCGGCGCGCGCCATGGCGCGGAACAGCAGCGGCCCCATCAGCAGCACGAACACCATCGGCGTGATGCCCGCCGCCGCCTCGCCTTCGATCAGCTTGATGCGAAAGGCGCCGAAGCCCACCGCGATCAGCAGGAAAACCGGCAGGACGATGTCGAGGAGCTGTTCCAAGGGGTCGAGGGTACCAAAGCGGGCGGCGTGACCGAGTTCACGCGACGCGCCTCGACCAGTGCCGCGACTACGCCGTTTGTAGGAAATTACACTACGCGCCTCGGCCGCCCCGGCGTGCCCAACCCGTCATCCGGACCCATCATGAACGCGATCCTTCGAACGGCGTTGGCTGCAGCCAGCGTGACCGCCCTGCTCCCGGCCGCCAGTGCCGCACCCATCGGCGTTCGCTTCCAGGACTGGAACTTCGAAGGCGACGCCTTGCGCTTTTCCGTCCGCCATGGCGGCAGCAGCGCCACCGTCCAGGCCGGCGAGTTCCGGGGCCTCGTCGACCCGATGGCCGGCGCACCGCGCGACGACACGTTCTCGTTCACGTCCTTCTGCATCGAGCTGGCGCAGCAGGTCGACTTCGGGCGTTGGTACGACACTTACGCCGTGCAGGCGCCAGCCTTCGGTGCCTCGCAGGCGTCGCTGCTCGACCGCCTCTACACCAACGCGTTGGGCAGCGCGCGGTCGGGCGGCGCCGTCGGCAGCGCCGCGTTCCAGCTGGTCGTCTGGGAGGTCGCGGGCGGCGACGCCCACCTGAACCTGAACGGCGGCAACGGCTTCAAGGTGGAATCGACCGGCTCGCTGCGCGGCGACCGCCAAGCCGCGTTCGAGTTGGCCAGCGGCTGGATCACCCAACTGAACCGCGACGATTGGCGCGGCTCCGGTGTCGCCTTCCAGCGACTGGCCAGCGGCACGCAACAAGACCAGCTCGTGGTGGGCAAGGTGGCGCTCCCCGGGACGATGGCCCTGCTGGCAGCCGCCGGGCTGGGCGTGGCCATGTCGCGCCGCGCCAGCCGCGGCGCCCGCCAGCCGGACACCGCGCAGGGCTGAGCGCCGCCCCGGCACCGCCTCGTCCTGCGGCCCGGTCAGGCCCGATAGCCCGGCACGCGGGTCAGGCGACGTCGTCCGGCGCGCCGTCCGGCCCGTCCGCCGTGTCCGCGCCGCCGGCGTCGCCCGCCGCGTCCGATTCACCACCGCCCGCCAGCGCGCCCGCCGCCGTTCCGTCGTCGGCGCCATTGCCCGCCTCGCCGGGCACGGCGGTCTCCACCACCCGCTGCAGCCCGGCCAGCCGCGCGCTGTGGTCCAGCGCGATCAGCGTGACGCCCTGGGTGGCGCGCCCCATTTCGCGGATCTCGGCCACGCGGGTGCGCACCAGCACCCCGCTGTCGGTGATCAGCATGATCTCGTCGTCCGGGTCCACCAGCACCGCGGCCACCACCTTGCCGTTTCGCTCGGAGGTCTGGATGGCGATCATGCCCTTGGTGCCGCGGCCGTGGCGGGTGTACTCGCCCACCGGCGTGCGCTTGCCGAAGCCGTTCTCGGTGGCGGTCAGCACGCTCTGCTCCTCGCTTTCGGCGACCAGCAGCGAAATCACCGTCTGCCCGTCCTCCAGGAACATGCCACGCACGCCTCGGGCGCCCCGGCCCATCGGCCGCACGTCGTTCTCGTCGAAGCGCACCGCCTTGCCGGCGTCCGAGAACAGCATCACGTCGTGCGCGCCGTCGGTGATCGCCGCGCCGATCAGGAAGTCGCCCTCGTCCAGGTCGACCGCGATGATGCCGGCGGTGCGACGGTTGGCGAAGTCGGTCAGCGGCGTTTTCTTGACCGTGCCCAGGCGCGTGGCCATGAACACGTAGTGCGCCTCGTCGAAGGCCTTGACCGGCAGCACCACCGTGATCTTCTCGCCATCGGCCAGCGGGAACATGTTGACGATCGGCCGCCCGCGCGAGCCGCTGGAGCCCTGCGGCACCTCCCAGACCTTCAGCCAATACACCCGGCCGCGGTCGGAGAAGCACAGGATCATGTCGTGCGTGTTGGCGATGAAGAGCTGGTCGATCCAGTCGTCTTCCTTGGTGGACGCCGCCTTGCGGCCGCGCCCGCCGCGCTTCTGCGCCCGGTATTCGCTGATCGGCTGGCTCTTGATGTAGCCGGTGTGGGACAGCGTCACCACCATGTCCTGCGGGGTGATGAGGTCCTCGGTGTCCAGCTCGGTGACGTTGTGCTCGATGTACGAGCGGCGCGCGTCGCCGAACTCCCCGCGCACGGCGACGACTTCGTCGCGGATGATCGCGGTGATGCGCTCGGGCCGCGCCAGGATGTCCAGCAGGTCGGCGATCTGGGCGATGACCTCGCGGTACTCCTGGACGATCTTGTCCTGTTCCAGGCCGGTGAGCCGCTGCAGGCGCATCTGCAGGATCTCCTGCGCCTGCACTTCGGAGAGCCGGTAGCCGTCGGGGTGCAGCCCGTACGCCGCGTCCAGGTTCTCCGGCCGGAAGCCCAGGATCTCCTCCGGCGTGCCGGCGCGCTCGAGCATCTCGCGGGCCACGCCCGGCTGCCAGGCGCGCGCCAGCAGGCGCTCCTTGGCCACGGGGGGCGTGGGCGCCGCCTTGATCAGCTCGATCATCTCGTCGACGTTGGCGAGCGCCACGGCCAGGCCTTCCAGCACGTGGCCGCGGTCGCGCGCGCGGCGCAGCTCGAACACGGTGCGCCGCGTCACCACCTCGCGGCGGTGCGACAGGAACGCCTCCAGCATCTGCTTGATGTTCAGCAGGCGGGGCTGGCCGTCGACCAGCGCCACCATGTTCATGCCGAAGGTGTCTTGCAGCTGCGTGTTCTTGTACAGGTTGTTGAGCACCACCTCGGGCACTTCGCCCTTCTTGAGCTCGATCACCACGCGCATGCCCGACTTGTCGGACTCGTCGCGCACGTCCGAGATGCCTTCGAGTCGCTTTTCGGTGACCAGTTCGGCGATGCGCTCGAGCAGGGTGCGCTTGTTGACCTGGTACGGCAGCTCGTCGACGATGATCGCGCTGCGGTGGCCGCGGTCGATGTCCTCGAAGTGCGTCTTGGCGCGCATGACCACGCGACCGCGGCCGGTGCGATAGCCCTCCCGCACCCCGGACAGCCCGTAGATGATGCCGGCCGTGGGGAAGTCGGGCGCCGGGATGCGCTCGATCAATTCGTCCACGGTGGTCTCGGGCCGCTCCAGCAGCAGCAGGCAGCCGTCGGCCACTTCGTTCAGATTGTGCGGCGGGATGTTGGTGGCCATGCCCACGGCGATGCCCGAGCTGCCGTTGATCAGCAGGTTGGGGATCTTGGCGGGCAGGATCAGGGGTTCGCGCTCCGAACCGTCGTAGTTCGGACCGAAGTCCACCGTCTCCTTGTCGATGTCGCCCAGCAGCTCGTGGGCGATCTTGGCCAGCCGGATCTCGGTGTAGCGCATCGCCGCGGCGTTGTCGCCGTCGACCGAGCCGAAGTTGCCCTGCCCGTCGACCAGCATGTAGCGCAGCGAGAAGTCCTGCGCCATGCGGACGATGGTGTCGTAGACCGCGCTGTCCCCGTGCGGGTGGTACTTGCCGATGACGTCGCCGACGATGCGGGCGGACTTCTTGTAGGCGCGGTTCCAGTCGTTGTTCAGCTCGTGCATGGCGAACAGCACGCGCCGGTGCACGGGTTTCAGGCCGTCGCGCACGTCGGGCAGCGCCCGGCCCACGATCACGCTCATGGCGTAGTCGAGGTAGGAGCGCCGCATCTCCTCTTCGAGGCTGACCGGCAGGGTTTCTCTGGCGAATGTATCTGTCTGCATCTGGGCTTCCTAAGCCTTTGAATTTTATCACATCGGGTATGCTCCTGCTTTCGTCAGTGACCACTCCCCTCCAAATCGATGACTGCGCGCACCCAGCTGCTCCTGCCCTCCTGGATCGCCCCGGTCGAACCGGCTCGCACGGTGCTCCCGGACCACGCGCTGGTGATGCGGGACGGCCAGATCCTCGAGCTCGCGCCGCGTGACCACGCGCTGGCCCGCCATCCCGACGCAGAGCGCGTCGAACTGCCCGGGCGCTTGCTGATCCCCGGGCTGGTGAACCTGCACGCCCACCTGCCGATGGCGCTGCTGCGGGGCGCGGGCGACGACTTGCCGCTGCACCGCTGGCTGAACGAGCGGATCTGGCCCATCGAAGGCCGCCTGATGTCGGACGCCTTCGCCCATGACGGCGCGCTGCTGGCGGGCTGGGAGCTCCTGCGGGGCGGCACCACCTGCGTCAACGACATGTACTTCCACGCGGACGCGGTGGCCCGGGCGCTGGGCACGCTGGGCATGCGCGCGGTGCTTGGCATCGTCGTGCTGGGCTTTCCGACCTCGTGGGCGGCCACGCCGGACGAGTACCTCGCCAAGGGCTTCGCGCTGCGCGACCGGCTCTCGGACGAGCCGCTCTTCGGCTTCGCGCTGGCGCCGCATGCGCCTTACACGGTGCCGGACGAGACCTTCGTGCGCATCGCGACGCTGTCGGCCGAGCTGGGTCTTCCGATCCACTGCCATGTCCACGAGACGGCCCAGGAGGTCGCCGACTCGGTCGCGACCCATGGCGTTCGGCCGCTGGCCAGGCTGGACGCGCTGGGCGTCGTCGGCCCAGACCTGATCGCCGTCCACGCGGTGCATCTGTCGGACGCCGAGATCGACCTGCTCGCCGCGCGCGGCGCGTCGGTGGCGCATTGCCCGCACTCCAACTTGAAGCTGGGCAGCGGGATCGCCCGCACGACGGACCTGCGCGCGTGCGGCGTCAACGTCGGCATCGGCACCGACGGCTCGGCCAGCAACAACCGGCTCGACATGATCGCCGAAGCCCGCACCGCGGCCCTGCTGGCCAAGGGATCCAGAGGCGATGCCACCGCGTGGAACGCGCACGCCACGCTGGAAGCGGCGACCCTGGCCGGGGCGCGCGCGCTGGGACTCGAGGCGCGGATCGGGTCCTTGGTTCCCGGCAAGGCGGCCGACATCGCCGCCATCGATCTGGGCGACATCGACTTCCGGCCGATGCACGACCCGGTCTCGCAACTGGTGTTCATGTGCGGCCGGGAACAGGTTTCGGACGTCTGGGTCGCCGGACGAGCTGTTGTCAGAAACCGACAGCCGGTGGACTCATCTGCTGCCGAGGCCCTTGCTGAAGTGACTGCCCGTGTAGCCGTATGGCAGAATCGATCGAGTGACGTGCTGACGAGCCGTATCTGACGGTCTTCTACAGTCGCCTGTTTTCCCGCTGCATCCCTAGAACTTAGCGGGTATCAAGTTTGCTAGCGGTGTCCGTCGGCAACAATACTCGTTCAAGAATTCGTCCGTCTTACCGAGAGGAGAAACATGAATAAACCGGTGAAACTGGCTTCCCTCGTGGCAAGCGCGCTGCTGGCCGCGGGTGCGTCGGGCGCCGCTTCGGCGCAACAGGCCAACCCGAACAACAGCGCCTACGTGCTCAGCCCGAACGGCCAAGTCGTGAAGAGCGGCTCCGGCCTGTGCTGGCGCACCGGCTACTTCACGCCAGCCCAGGCCATCGCCGGTTGCGACGACGACCTGCTGCCGCGTCCCGCTCCGCGCGCCGCACCGGCGCCCGCGCCCGCCCCGGCACCGGCCCCCGCTCCGGTGGCACCCGCCCCCGCTCCGGCGCCCGCCCCGGCCCCGGCACCCGCCCCCGCGCCGCGTCCCACCAGCGAGAAGGTCACCTTCGCTGCCGACACCTTCTTCGACTTCGACCGCGCCGTCCTGAAGCCGGACGGCAAGGCCAAGCTCGACGACATGGTCGGCAAGCTGCGCGACGTCACCCTCGAAGTGATCATCGCCGTCGGCCACACCGACTCGGTGGGCACCGACCAGTACAACCAGCGTCTGTCGGTGCGTCGCGCCGAAGCCGTCAAGGCGTACATGGTCAGCAAGGGCATCGAAGCCAACCGTGTCTACACGGAAGGCAAAGGCGAGAAGCAGCCGATCGCCGACAACCGCACCCGTGAAGGCCGCGCGAAGAACCGTCGCGTGGAGATCGAAGTGGTCGGCACCCGTCCGACCCGCTAAGCGCACCTCTCGGCGCCGATCCGCAAGCCCCGCTCCGGCGGGGCTTTTTTATTGTTCCGCTCCGGTTGGGCTCTTTTGATGTTCCGCCCCGGCGGGGCTCTTTTCCTGCTCCCGCGGGGCGCTTTCGTCTCGCCACGGCGGGGGCTTTCTCCACGCCTGGCGCGCCTCGTGCCAGACTGACCCGATGGACACGCATTCCTCGCACGCCGCTGCCGGCGCCACGCCCTCGACGAACGTCGACCCGGCGGAGGTGGCCAAATTCCAAGCCCTCGCCGCACGCTGGTGGGACCCGAACTCCGAGTTCCGGCCGCTGCACGACATCAACCCCCTGCGCCTCGGGTGGATCGCCCGGCATGCGCCCTTGGCCGGACTCGAAGTCGTCGACGTCGGCTGTGGCGGCGGCATCCTGGCCGAATCGATGGCACGCGCAGGCGCGCAGGTCACCGGGATCGACCTGGCGGACAAGGCGCTGAAGGTCGCGCGGCTCCACCAACTCGAAAGCGGCGTGGAGGTGCGCTACGAACGGATCGCGGCCGAAGACCTGGCGGCGCGCGAGCCTGGGCGCTACGGCCTGGTCACCTGCATGGAGATGATCGAGCACGTGCCCGATCCGGACTCCACGGTGCGCGCCTGCGCGGCGCTGGCCGCACCAGGCGGCATCCTCGTCTTCTCCACGATCAACCGCAATCCGAAGTCCTTCCTGTTCGCGATCGTGGGCGCCGAATACGTGCTGCGCCTGCTCCCGCGCGGCACGCACAGCTACGAGAAGTTCATCCGCCCGTCCGAATTGGCCGGCGCGGCGCGGCGGGCCGGCCTGGACGCGGTCGACACCACGGGCCTGCTGTACAACCCCATCACGCGCACGTACCGGCTGGACGCGCGCGACGTCGACGTGAACTACATGATGGCTTTCCGTAAACCGGAATAGCCGCCGCCTGGCACCTCCAACTCCGATCCACGCATGCCCGACCTCCTGCTGCCCTTCCCGCCCGCGGCGGTCTTCTTCGACCTCGACGGCACGCTGGCCGACACGGCGGCGGACCTGGCCGAGCCGGTCAACGCGATGCGCCTCGAACGCGGGCTGCCGGCATTGCCGCTGGACACGCTGCGGCCGGTGGCGTCGATGGGCGCGCGCGGGCTGCTCGGCAAGGGGCTGGGCGTGGACAAGGACGACGCCGGCTACGAAGCCTTGCGCGACGAATTCCTTCGCCGCTACGAGGCCGCCATGTCCGTGCACACGCGGCTCTTCGACGGCATGCCGCCGGTGCTCGACGCCCTCGATGCGGCCGGCATTCCGTGGGGCGTGGTCAGCAACAAGGTGCAGCGCTACGTCGAGCCGATCATCGACGCGCTGGGCCTGGCCGAGCGCTGCCGGACCCGCATCGGCGGCGACACCACCGCCTTCGCCAAGCCCCACCCGGAGCCGCTGTTGCACGCGGCGCGGCTGGTGGGCGTCTCGCCGACGCACTGCGTGTACGTCGGCGACGACCGTCGCGACATCGTGGCGGCCCACGCCGCCGGCATGAAGGCCGTGGTGGCCGCCTACGGCTACTGCGGCGAGGCCGACCCGCCGCAGGCCTGGGGCGGCGACGCGCTCGTCCAGGCCCCCGACGAGCTGCCCGCGCTGCTGGGCATCGCGCGGCGCGCCTCCTGATTCCGTGCCGCCCGCCTGATCCCGCGGCGCTCCTCACCGTCTCGCATCGCAAGAGGCCGCGGCGCGGCGATCAGAACGGGTACTGTCGCGGCGTCGTCTGCACGGTGATCCAGCGCAACTCGGTGAACTCGGCGATGCCCGCCTTGCCGCCGAAGCGCCCGTAGCCGCTGCCCTTGACGCCGCCGAACGGCATCTGCGCCTCGTCGTGGACGGTCGGGGCGTTGACGTGGCAGATGCCCGTGTCGATCTTGCGGGCGACGTTGATCGCGCGCGCCACGTCGCGCCCGAACACGGCCGCCGACAACCCGTACTCGTTGTCGTTGGCGCAGGCGATCGCCTCTTCGACGCCGCGGACGCGCACGATCGCCTTCAGCGGCCCGAAGGTCTCCTCGCGGTAGACGCGCATCGCGGGCGTGACATGGTCCAGCACGGTGGCCGGCATGAGCGTGGACGTGGCCTTGCCGCCGCACAGCAGCTTGGCGCCCTTGGCCAGCGCGTCGTCGACCAGCGCATTGCAATGCTCGACCGTGCCCATGCCGATCACGCTGCCCAGCACCACCGGCTCGGGCTTGCGCGGATCGCCCAGTGGCAACGACTTGGCCTTGTCGGCGAACTTTCGCGCGAACGCATCGGCCACCGTTTCGTCGACGATGATCCGCTCGGTGCTCATGCAGATCTGCCCGCTGTTGGCGAAGGCGCCGAACGCAGCCGCCGCCACCGCCTCGTCGAGATCGGCGTCGTCCAGCACCACCAGCGGCGCCTTGCCGCCCAGCTCCAGCACCGCGGGCTTCAGGTAGCGCGCACAGGTCTGCGCGATGATGCGCCCGACCTTCGTGGATCCGGTGAAATTGACCCGCCGCACCGCCGGGTGCGAGATCATCGCCTCGACCACGGCCCCGGCGTCCGCGGGCGCGTTGGTCACGTAGTTGACCACGCCGGGCGGGAAGCCCGCCTCCTGCAGCGCCTCGATGATCAGCTGATGCGTGCGCGGGCAGTTCTCGGAACCCTTCAGCACGACCGTGTTGCCGCAGGCCAGCGGCGTGGCGATCGCCCGCACGCCCAGGATGATCGGCGCGTTCCAGGGCGCGATGCCCAGCACCACACCGGCGGGCTGCCGGATGCCCATCGCCAGGCTGCCCGGCACGTCCGAGGGGATCACCTCGCCCGCGACCTGCGTGGTGAGCGACGCGGCCTCGCGCAACATGCCGGCCGCCAGGAAGGCGTTGAAGCCAGCCCACATCGCGGTGCCGCCGGTCTCGGCGGCGACCGCTTCGGCGAACTGCGGCACCTTGGCTTCGAGCCGATCGGCGGCCTTCAGCAGCAGCGCGCGGCGTTCGCCCGGTCCCGTCTCGCTCCAGGTCCGGAAGGCGTCGGCGGCGGCTTCGACCGCCAGCACGGCGTCGGCCGCGGACGCCGCGGGAGCGCGCGTGGCGACCGTGCCGTCGAGCGGGTTGCGGCGCTCGAAGGTGGCGTTCTTCTCGGCCGTCACCTTCAGGCCGTTGATGAGCATGGACAGGTCGGCCATGACGTTCTCCTCGTTGCGTTCAGCCGACGACGGTCGGAAGCTGCCCGGCGCGCTCGCGCCCGCGGCGCACCGCGTCGGCGGCGGTGGTGGTCTGGTCGCTCGCGGCGCCCAGGTAGGCCTCGCGCACGACGGTGGAGCGTTCCAGCAGCCGCGCCGGGCCCTTGGCGACCAGCACGCCGCGCTCGAGCACGTAGCCGCGATCGGCCACCGCCAGCGCCTTGCGCACGTTCTGCTCGACCATCAGCACGGTGGTCCCGGCGTCGGCGATGCGGCGGGCGATCGACAACAGCTCGTCGACCATCCTGGGCGCCAGGCCCAGCGACGGCTCGTCCAGCATCAGCAGGCGCGGCGCGCCCATCATCGCCCGCGCGATCGCCACCATCTGCTGCTCGCCGCCGCTCATGGTGCCGGCCAGTTGCGACGCGCGCTCGCGCAGCTTCGGGAAGTCGGCCAGCACCTGCTCCAGCCGCTCGGCCCGCAGCGTCTTGGGCAGCAACCAGCCGCCCAGCTCCAGGTTCTCGCGCACCGTCATCTGCGGGAAGAGCTGGCGGCCCTCGGCCACCAGCGCCACGCCGCGGCGCACGATCTCGTCGATCTTCTCCGGAAGGTCGTCGCCGTCCAGCGTGACGCTGCCCGTGCGCGGGATCTGGCCGGTCAGCGCGCGCAGCAGCGTGGTCTTGCCGGCGCCATTCGGACCCAGGATCACGGTCAGCCCGGGCATCACTTCCAGGCTGAGGTCGCGCAGGATCAGGAAAGCGCCGTAGCCAGCGCCGAGCCGCTCGACCTTCAGCCGCGCCCGCGACGTGCCGCCCAGCGCGAAGGGCTCGCTGCGCCACCACATCATCGCGCCGCCCCTTCGATGCCTTCGCTCGGACCCGCCGCTGCGCTCATGCCGCCACCTTGTCCAGCTCGATGATCTCGTCGCCCAGGTAGGCCTCGACCACCTTCGGGTCGCGAATCACCTCGTGCGGGCGCGCGTCCGCGATCTTGGCGCCTTGGTGCAGCACGATCACGCGCTCCACGTAGCGCAGCAGGACCGTCACCGCATGCTCGATCCAGACCACCGACAAGTCGAGCTCGTCCCGCAGGCGCTTGATCAACCGGGCCATCTCCTCGACTTCGGCCTCGGTGAGCCCCGCCGCCACTTCGTCGAGCAAGAGCATGCGCGGACGCGTGGCCAGCGCCATGCCGATCTCCAGCAGCCGCTGCTGCGCCGGCGTCACGTCGGCCGCCCGCAGGCCGGCCTGCGCCGTGAGCCCGATCAGCGACAGGATGCTCTGGGCGTCACGAAGCGCCCAGGACACGCCCCGCTCCTCGCCCCACAGCCACCACTTGCGCGGCCTGCGCCCGGCGAACTTCAGCCCGAACTCGATGTTGGCCGCCACCGGCAGGTCGGCGAAGACGCGCGGCGTCTGGAAGGTGCGCGCCAGGCCCAGCCGCGCGAACTGGTGCGGCTTGCGGCCGGTCAAGTCGCGGCCCGCCAATTCCAGCCGCCCCGACGTGGGCGTCTGCACGCCCGAGATCGCGTTGAAGAAGGTGGTCTTGCCGGCGCCGTTGGGCCCGATGATCCCGACCAGCTCGCCGGCGTGGAAGCGTGCGTCGACCCGGTCGACCGCCACCAGCCCACCGAAGCGGACGGTCAGCTGGCGCGCCTCGAGCAGCGGCACGCGCTCGGGCGCGGCGACCGACGAGCCGCGCTCAGGCGCCGAGGACGCGCTGTCGCCGTGCACGCTGCTTCTCCCGTTCCTTGTCCCCGCTCCATTCGTGGCGGCGGGCTTTCCACCAGCCGGCCATGTCGCGCCGCCAGCCCTGGAAGGTGCTCCAGCGCAGCGACGCGAGGCCCCCGGGCAGGTACAGCACGCACAGGATCAGCAGCAGGCCCAGCGTCATCATGTAGACCTGCGGCGCCTGCAGCCGCAGGGTCTCGGCCAGCACGCTGAAGACGATCGCCGCCAGGAGCGGCCCCCACAGCGTCGCCACTCCGCCGATCAACGCGATCAGCACCGTTTGGAAGCCGATGAAGGGGTTGAACGCGGTGTGCGGGTCGATGTAGGTCCAGCGCACCGCCATCGCCGCGCCGACCGCGCCCGCCACGGCCGCGGTGAGCGCGAACCCGATCACCTTGACGCGGCGCGTGTCGACGCCCAGCGTCTGCGCGCGTTGCTCGTCGGCGCCGATCCCCACCAATGCCAGCCCGAAGCGCGTGCGACGCAGCCAGATCGACAGCCCCACGGTGCCGACCGCCAGCACCAGCACCGTGAGGTAGATGGTCTGCAGCTCCGGCACGACGGTCAGCACGCGACCGACCGTGCCGCTGACGCTCTTCTCGAAGTAGCTGATCGCGTGCCGGATGAGTTCTGCCATGCCGAAGGTCAGCACGGCGAAATAGGTGCCGCGCAGGTGCAGGACCGCCAGGCCCATCACCACCGCGGTCAGCGCCGCGATGCCGCTGCCCAGCGCGATCGTCGCGACCCAGGGCAGGTGCTCGAGCGCCACCGCCGTGGTGTAGGCGCCGATGCCGAAGAAGGCCGAGGTGGCCAGGGACAAATAGCGGGTCGCGCCGCAGAACAGCGTCCAGCTGGTCGACAGCGCGACGTACATCAAGCACGTCAGCGCCATCGCGATCACGAAGTCGCTGGCGATGCCCGGCAGCGCGAGCGCCCAGCCGGTCAGCGCGAGCAACACGAGCAGGTCGCGCACCAGCAGTTGTCGATCGTTCATGCGCGCGCGAAGAGGCCGCGCGGGCGCAGCAGCAGCACCGCGATGAACACGCAGTACGACAGCAGCGCCTTGAGCGACGGGTTGGTGAAGTGCATGCCCAGCGCCTCGACGATGCCCAGCATCAGGCCGCCGGCCAGCGCGCCGCCCATGCTGCCGAAGCCGCCCAGCGTGATCACGATGAGCGCGGTGATGGTGTAGGGCTCGCCCACCGAGGGCGAGATCGTGTACGCCATCGACAGCAGGGCGCCCGCGATGCCGGACAACCCCAAGCCGATGCCGAACATCAACGGATGCAGCCGGCGCACGTTAATGCCGACCAACTGCGCCCCCAGCGGCGACTGCATCAGCGCGCGCACGCCCTTGCCCAGCAACGTCATGCGCATCAGCGCGATCATCGCGCCGCAGAACAGCAGTGACAACGCGAAGATGAGCAGCTTGTTGCCGGCGAACTGGCCACCGGCCACCTTCACCGGCTCGGTGAGGAAGTCGTAGCCGCGCAGGTCGCCGCCCCAGATCCACGACACCAGGTTCTGGATCAGGAACATGAGGCCGAACGCCACCATCAAGCCGCGCGCTTCGAAGACATCCAGGTTAGGCGACGTGGCCGTCAGCCGACGGAAGCACAGCCAATGGATCGCCAGCCCCAGCGCCGTGAGGCCGACGAAGGCCAGCGGCACCATCAGCAGTGGCGACCAACCCAGCTGCACCGCGGCGAACCAGGTCAGGTAGGCGCCCAGCATCAGGAATTCGCCGTGGGCGATGTTGAGGATGCGCATCAGCCCGTACTGCAGGTTGAGCCCGAGCGCCACCAGCGCGTAGATCGCGCCGGTGATCAGGCCACTGAAGAGCAGCTCGGACCAGGCGGTGACGGACACGTCGCGGCGCGGCCCCTCACCAGGCCGGCTTGGCGGGCATCAGCGCGGCGGTGGCCACCTTGGGCGGCCAGACGACCTCGAACTCCCCCTTTTGCCACTGCCCGACGGTGCCCGGCGTGGCCGTGTTCTCGCTGCCGGTGAACTTGACGTCGCCGATGATCGTCTTGTGCGTGGTGCCCGCGATGTAGTCGCGGATCGCCTTGCGGTCCAGGCCCACCTGCTTGACCGCGCTGGTGAGGATCTCGAGACCCGCCCAGCAGTGGCCGCTCGCCCAGCGGTCCGGCTCCTTGCCCTCGAAGCGCTTGGCGTGCGCGTCGAAGTAGGCCTTGGCGGCGGGGCTGGTCTTGGCGTTCCACGAACCCATGCCCAGCACGCCCTCGGCGCCCTGGGCCGTCATCACGTTGCGGTACAGCGGAAACGCGGTGCCCACCGACGCGTAGAAGAACTTCGGATTGAAGCCGATCTCCTTGGACTGGCGGCTGGCGAGGATCGTGTCGGGCGGGTAAGTGAAACCGACGAAGGCGTCGGGGTTCTTGTCCTTCATCGACCGCAGCACCGGCGACAGGTCCTTCACGCCGCCGGGATAGCTCTTGTCCTCGACCATCTGGATGCCGCTGCCCTGCAGCGCCACCTTGAAGGCCGCGTAGTTCTCCAGCCCGAACAGGTCGTCGACGTAGACCACCGCCACCGTCTTGGCGCCGCTGGCCTTGAGCATCTCGACGACCGCGGTCGTCATCGGCGCCGGCTGCTGCAGCAGCAGGAAGAAGTACGGCAGCTTCATCTCGACCAGCTTGCGGCTGAGCGCGGTCGGCGCGAGGAACGGGTACTGCATCCGGTTGGCCAGCGGCGCCACCGCGAAGTTCGCGTTGCTTCCCCACGGCGGAAGCACCAGGTCCACCTTGTCGGACCCCATCAGCTTCTCGTAGGTGCGCACGCAGGTCTCGACGTCGCTGCGGTCGTCGGAGCTCACCAGTTCGATGCGCCGGCGCGTGCCCTTCACGTCCAGGCCGCCCGCGGCGTTCTGCTGCTCGGCCCACATCAGGTAATTGGGCTCCTGGCTGACCTGGGCGCCGCCGGTCCAGGGGCCGGTGCGGGCGATCGCGTAGCCGACCCGGATGGGGGCCGGCTGGGCGTGCACCCAGGGCGCTGCGCCGGCCGCGCCGAGAGCGGCGGCCGACTGGAGCAGGCGACGACGGCGGGTGTTGGGCACGGAAGCAGTCTCCTCGATCTCGTTGTCTTTTTCGTCACGCTCGGGCAGGGGCAGGCGCGCGGCGAGCCGCCGATGCTAGACCCCGGACCGCACCGGCCGCAAGCCTAGGGATTTGGCTAGGAAGACAACGGGTTTCGCCAACGGGTTTCGCGTGGTGCGTGCGGGCGGCGCTTCTCTTCGGTCGCGCGTTTCGTGGAATGATCCCCCTTTCGAGCGGAGGGGAACGCATCATGCGCATCGTGGTCACGGGGGCCGGCGGTTTCATCGGCAGCGCGCTCTTGGCAAGACTCGCCGCGACCGCATCGGCCGCCGGACCACGGATCGAGATCGTCGCGACCGACCGGCCCGGCGCGGGGCTGGACGACGCGGTGCGACGGGCCGCATCGCCCGCCGTGACGCCGCTCGCGGGCGACATCGCCGACCCGGCCTTGCTCGAGCGGCTCCTCGCCGCGCCGGTGGACCGCGTGTTCCACCTGGCCGGCGTCGTCAGCGGCGCGGCTGAAGCCGACTTCGCCCTGGGCCGTCGGGTGAACCTGGATGCGTCGGTCGCCCTGCTCGACGCCCTGCGCCGGCAGGCCGTCGCAGGCGGGCCGGTGGCGCGCTTCGTGATGACCAGTTCGATCGCGGTCTTCGGCGCGCCGCTGCCGGCCCGCATCGACGACGACACGCCCGCCGAGCCGGCGCTGTCCTACGGCGCGCACAAGCGCGCGCTCGAATTGCTGATCGACGACCTCGCGCGCCGCGGTGAAGTCGACGGCCGAGCCCTGCGTTTGGCGGGCGTGCTCGTTCGACCACCCCTGCCCAACGGCGCGCTGTCCGCCTTCAACAGCGACCTGGTCCGGGAGCCACTTGCCGGAAACGACTACACCTGCCCGGTGGGGCCGGACGCGACCCTGTGGGTGGTGTCGCGCCGACACACCGTGGACGCGCTGGAGCGCCTGGCCGAGCTGCCAGGAGAGGGGGTGGAGCAGGATGCGCGGCGCGCCATGGGCGGCGGGCCTGCCCGGCCGAGGCCCCGCCGCGCCCTCACGGCACCCGCCTTGCCCGTGTCCGTCCGCGAGTTGGTCGCCGCCATCGGCCGCGCCGACCCGGGCGCCGCCCGGCGCGTCGCCTACGCGCCGGCGACGGCGGCACAAGCCGCGTTGCAAGCGCAGTTCGGCGCCTGGCCCCGGGACTGCGCATTCGACCGGGCCCGCGCGCTGGGCCTGTCGTGCGACGCCGATGCCGACGAAGTCATCCGAAACCACCTGCAGGAAAACACCCGATGAGCCGCCCTCCTTCGGATCCGACGGGCCGCCCGCTGCGTTCCGACATCGCCTCCCAAGGCGCCGACCGGGCGCCGCACCGCGCCTTCATGCGCGCGTGCGGGCTGGACGACGACGACCTCGCCCGCCCCAAGGTCGGCATCGTCAGCACGCATGGCGAGAACACGCCGTGTTCGATGTCGCTCGGCCCGCAGGCCGACGCGGCGCGCCTGGGCGTGGCGGCCGGTGGCGGCGTGCCCGTGCCCTTCACCACGGTGTCGGTGTCCGACGGCGTGTCGATGAACCACAAGGGCATGCGCATGAGCCTGCTGTCGCGCGAGCTCATCGCCGACTCCATCGAACTGGTCATGCGCGGCCACGCGTACGACGCGCTGGTGGGCTTCGGCGGCTGCGACAAGACGCTGCCCGGCATCATGATGGCCATGGTGCGGCTCAACTGCCCCAGCGTCTTCGTCTACGGCGGCGCGATGCTGCCTGGCCGCGTGGGCGGGCGCGACGTGACCGTCATGACCGCCTACGAGGCGGTCGGCGCCATGATGGCCGGCCGCATGGAGCCGCGCGAGGCCGAGGCCATCGAGCGCGGCTGCGCGCCCACCGTGGGCTCGTGCCCGGGGCAGTTCACCGCCAACACCATGGCGATGGTCTCGGAGACGCTGGGCTTGGCGCTGCCCGGCAGCGCGATGCTGCCCGCGGTGTATTCCGAGCGCCTCGCACTGGCGCGGCGTGCCGGTCGCGAAGCGATGCGCCTGCTGCGTGACGCGGGCCCGCTGCCGCGCGATCTCGTGACGCGCGCTTCGCTGGAAAACGCTTGCGCCGCGGTCGCCGCCACCGGCGGTTCCACCAACGCCGCGCTGCATCTTCCGGCCATCGCGCACGAGGCCGGCATCGCCTTCACGCTGGACGACGTCGCGCGGGTCTTCGACCGCACGCCGCTGATCGCCGACCTGCAGCCGGGCGGACGCTTCCTGGCGATCGACCTGCATCGCGTGGGCGGCACGGACGCGGTGCTCAAGGCCCTGCTGGACGCGGGCTGCCTGCACGGTGACGCCTTGCGGCTGGACGGGCGCACGCTCGCGCAGGCGTTGTCCGACCATCCCGGCCCGGACGGCGAAGTGGTGCGCGCCGCCGACCGCGCGCTGTCGGCGACGGGCGGCGTGGTCGTGCTGCGCGGCAACCTGGCGCCCGATGGCGCGGTCATCAAGGTGGCAGGGCTGAAGTCGCTGTCCTTCGAAGGCACGGCGCGCGTCTTCGAATCCGAGGAGGACTGCTCCACCGTGGTCCAGGCCGGTGGCATCCGCGCAGGCGAAGTCGTCGTGATCCGCAACGAAGGGCCGCGCGGCGGCCCCGGCATGCGCGAGATGCTGGGCGTGACGGCCTTGATCTACGGGCAGGGATTGGGCGAGCAGGTAGCGTTGCTGACGGACGGGCGTTTCTCGGGCGCGACGCGCGGCATGATGATCGGCTATGTCGGTCCGGAGGCCGCGGCCGGCGGGCCGATCGCGCTGGTGCGCGACGGCGACCGCATCCGCATCGACGCGAGCGCCGGGCGCCTGGACTTGCTGGTGGACGACGCGGAGATGGACCGTCGTCGTGCCGCTTGGACACCGCGCCGGGCCGAGCGGCTCGCCGGCGCGCTGGAGAAGTACGCCCGGCTGGTGGGTCCCGCGCACCTGGGCGCCGTGACGCACGCCGGCGCTGTCGAGTGGCCGCACGAATGAGCGCGCCCGCGAATTTCGATGCGCCGCCGCAGGCCGACACACCCGTCCTCGCCTTTCTAGGCGCGGGCCTGATGGCCCGGCCCATGGTCGAGCGTCTCTTGGCCGCGGGCCATGCCGTGCACGTGTGGAACCGCAGCCGCGACAAGCTCGCGCCGCTGGTCGAGCGCGGCGCGGTCGCGCTGGCCACCCCGCGGGAGGCGGCCGAAGCGGCCGACGTGGTGCTTTGTTGCCTGCTCGACGCGGCAGCGGTCGAGCACGTGGCCTTCGGTGACGACGGCGCGCTGTCCGGCAACATGGGCGACGCATCGCTCGGCGGCGGGACCCGCGCCCGGGTCTTCGTCGATCACTCCAGCATCCGGCCGGACGCCACGCGGCGACTGGCCGATCGCGCACGCCGCGAAGCGGGCGTCGAATGGATCGACGCGCCGGTCTCGGGCGGCATCGCCGGCGCTGCCGCGGGCACGCTGGCCGTCATGTGCGGCGGCGATCCGACCGCGTTCGGACGCATCGAGCCGCTGGTGCGCGCGTACGCGGCCAACGTGACCCTGCTGGGTCCGGCCGGCGCGGGCCAGACCGCCAAGCTGATCAACCAGGTCCTGGTGGCGGCCAACATCGCCACCATCGCCGAGGCCGTTTCACTGGCCCGGGCGGCCGGCATCGACGCGGGCCGGCTGCCCGCGGCGCTGGCCGGCGGCTGGGCGGACTCCAAGCCGCTGCAGGTGTTCGTCCCGCGGATGGTGGATGGTTGGGACGCGCCGATCGGCGCGCTGTCGACCATGCTCAAGGACGTCGACACGGCCATGGACCTGTCGCGCCAGGCGGGCAGCCCGCTGCCGATGGCGGCCCTGGCACAGCAGCTGTTGCGCCTCATGGCGGCGCGCGGCCACGCCGACGATGATCCCGCGGTGCTGGCGCGCCTGTACCGCCCTGACTAGAATCGCCTGGCGCAATACTTTAGATTTCAACAATCAGGGAGACACAGGATGTTCCGCTTCGCACGCCTTGCCGCCGGCCTGGCCGCCGCCCTCGCCTTCGCGCTGCCGGTCACCGGCTCGGCGCAGACGGTGCTCACCATGTCGAGCTGGGTGCCGCCTTCGCACCCGCTCACCCGGGACATCCTGCAGGGCTGGGCCACCGAGGTCGAGAAAGCGACCGCCGGCCGCGTGAAGTTCCAGATGCTGCCCAAGCATCCGTCGGCCGCGCCCGGCACGTTCGACGCCGTGCGCGACGGCCTGGTCGACGTGTCGTACGTCACGGCCAGCTACACGCCCGCCCGCCACATCCTGCCCTTGCTGCCCGAACTGCCGGGCGGCGGCGCCACGGCCGAGATCAATTCCATCGCCTATTTCCGCATCCACGAGCGGCACCTGGCCAAGGCCAACGAATACAAGGGCGTGAAGCTCTTGGGCGTGTTCACCCACGGCCCGGGCCAGATGTTCACCACCCGCAAGGAGATCGACAGCATCGACGACTTGTCGGGCATGAAGATCCGTTCGGGCGGCGGCATCTCCGAAGCGATGGCGCGCGCGCTGGGCGCCTCGCCGCTGGTCAAGCCGGCACCGGACTCCTACGAGCTGCTGTCGGGCGGCGTGGCCGACGGCACGTTCTTCCCGCCGGAATCCATCGTCGCGTTCAAGCTCGACAAGGTGGTCAAGTTTGCCACCCTCTTCCCCGGCGGCTTCTACGGCTCCGCGTTCGGCTTCTTCATGAACGAGGACAAATGGAGCAAGCTGTCCAAGCAGGACCAGGACGCCATCATGTCGGTGTCGGGCGAGAAGCTCGCGCGCCTGGCGGGACGCGCCTGGGACGCGGCCGACCAGCGGGGCATCGAGGCCATGCGCGCGGCCGGCGTGAAGGTGACCGAGGCGCCGCCCGCGCTGGTGTCGGCGGTGCGCCAGAAGGCCGCGCCGGTCGAGCAGGAATGGATCAAGGAAGCGTCCGCCAAGCGTGGCATCGACGCCGCGCGGGTGCTGGCCGAGTTCCGTGCCGAACTGGCCCGCGTCGGCAACGAGGTGGGCCGCCGCTGAGGCGGGCCACCGTCCTCCCACAGGCCGGCGGACCACGATCCGCCGGCCCACCGCAAGCCTGAACCTTGAATACGCGCCTCGCCCGCATGGATGCGGTACTGGGAGCGGCAGCCGGCTTGCTGCTGCTCGCCATGATGCTGCTCACCTTCGCCGACGTGCTCGGCCGCTACCTGTTCAACGCGCCGATCCGCGGCGCGTTCGAGCTCACGGAACTCGCGCTGCTCGCCTTGGTGTTCGCCGGCCTGCCGCTGGTCTCCACGGCCGACGAGCACGTGACGATGGATTTCGTCGACAAGATGCTGCCGCCGCCGGCGCGCACGCTGCTCAAGCGCCTGGTGCACCTGGTGTGCGCCGCGGCCATCCTCGGGCTGGGCTGGCTGGTGTGGCTCAAGGCCGGCAAGGTGGCCGAATACGGCGACACCACCGACGTGCTGCGCCTGCCCGTGGCGCCCTTCGTCTGGTTCATGGCCGTGGCGGTCTGGGCCACCGGGCTGGTGCACGTCTACAAGGCCTTGGTCGATCCGGAAGGCCGCTCCAGCGAGGCCCCGTCCGAGTTCGGGGGCACGACATGACCGAGGCGCTGCTGGGCCTGGCCGCCATGCTGGTGCTGGCCTTCCTGCGCGTGCCCATCGCCATCGCGATGGGCATCGTCGGCCTCGTGGGCGTGGCCTACTTGCGCGACTGGAACTGGGCGCCGGCCTTCGCGATGGTGCAGACCAAGGTCTACGAGACCGGCCGCAACTACACCTTGAGCGTGGTGCCGCTCTTCATCCTGATGGGCAACCTGGTCACGCGCGCCGGCATGTCGCAGCAGCTCTTCCGGGCGGCCTACGCGCTGATCGGTCACTTCCGGGGCGGCCTGGCCATGGCCACCGTGGTGGCATGCGCGGGCTTCGGCGCCATCTGCGGCTCGTCGATCGCCACCGCCGCCACCTTCGCCAAGGTGGGCTACCCGTCCATGAAGCGCTTCGGCTACTCGGACGAATTGGCCACGGGCGCCATCGCCGCGGGCGGCACGTTGGGCATCCTCATCCCGCCGTCCACCATCCTGGTGATCTACGGTGTGATGACCGAGACCAGCATCGGCAAGCTCTTCGCCGCGGGCGTCGTGCCTGGGCTGCTCGCCACGCTGCTGCTGTGCCTGGCGGTGCAGTTCATCACCTGGCGCGACCCGGTGGCCGGCCCCCGCGGCGAGCGCCTGTCCTGGCGCGAGCGCATGACCGCGCTCCGTGGCGTATGGCCGGTGCTGGCGCTGTTCGCGATCGTGATGGGCGGCATCTACGGCGGCATCTTCACGGCCACCGAGGGCGCGGGCATCGGCGCGTTCGGCGCCCTGGTGTTCGCGCTGGCGCGCCGGGCGCTCACCCTGCACACGCTCGTCCAGTCGCTGGTGGAATCGGCGCGCACCACTGCCATGCTGTTCGCGATCCTGACCGGCGCGCTGATGTTCGCCGAGTTCGTGAACTACACCACCATGCCGGGCGACCTGAAGGACTGGGTGCAGGCCCTGCAAGTGCCGCCGTTGGTGGTGGTGGCCGCCATCTGCGCCATCTACGTGCTGCTCGGCACGGCGATGGAGGAACTCTCCATGATCCTGCTGACGGTGCCGGTGTTCTTCCCGCTCATCACCAGCCTGGGGTTGGACCCGCTGTGGTTCGGCGTGCTGGTGGTGGTGGTGGTCGAGATCGGGCTGATCAGCCCGCCCGTGGGCATGAACCTGTTCGTGCTGGGGTCGCTGCTGCCGAACGTGCCGCAGCGCACGGTGTTCCGGGGCGTGATCCCGTTCGTGGCGGCCGACATCGTGCGCCTGGGCCTGCTGATCGCGTTCCCGGTGCTGTCCTTGTGGTTGCCTTCCTTCGTGAAGTAGAGACGGTCGGGGCCGGCGCTGGCAACATGGATCCCCGAGCTCACCAGGAGTCATCGAATGGGCGCGAACGACGAACTCGACGGCAACGCGGCGGAACGCGACAAGGCCTACTTCCGCGACCGCGCCGAGCGCGAGATGGATGCCCGGCTGGCGGCGCCGCGCCATGGCGTGGCGCAGGCGCTGGCCCTGACCTGCCGGATCCTCGCGCGCGAAGGCCATGAATCCGGGCTGGCGGGCCAGATCACCGCGCGCGACGACACGCCCGGGCGCTTCCGGACACTCGCCTTCGGCTGGGGCTTCGACGAAGCCACCGCCGAGCGGACCGTGCTGGTCGACGACGACCTGCGCCCGCTCGGCGACGACGGCCGACCCCTGGCCGATCCACCGGCCATCGCCAACCCTGCCACGCGATTCCACTTGTGGATCTACCGCGCGCGGCCGGACGTGCGCGCCATCGTCCATACCCACCCGCCCTACGCCTCAGCCTTGACCATGACGGGCCAGCCGCTGCGGGTGGCGCACATGGACGCCACGCCATTCGCCGACCAGTGCGCCTTCTTGCCGGCGTGGCCGGGGCTGCCCGTGGCCGACGACGAAGGCCGCATCATTTCCGAGGCGCTTGGCCCGCGGCATTCCATCCTGCTGGCGCACCACGGGCTGCTGACGGCCGGCCGCAGCGTCGAGGAAGCGTGCTACCTGGCGGTGCTGCTCGAGCGCGCAGCACGACTGCAGGTGCGCGCCCAGGCGGCCGGCACCATCCAGGACATGGACCAGGCGCTGGCCCGCGAGGCCGGCAGCTTCCTGCTGAAGGAATCGATCGTGCGCGCCACCTTCGCCTACTGGGGACGGCGGCTGACGGCCACCGCCGACGCTTAGGATCCGACCGCTGCGGGCGTGCCGCTCCTGGGCTTCGTTCGAGCGCTGGCGCCACGCGACGGCCGCTCGCTCCGCAAGGAATGCCGCCGATCGCCGTGGGCGAGATGCGAGGCGACGAACACCGCCCTTATCCGGCGATCCGCGGACGTCGAGGCCGTGCATCCTCGCGGCAACGATCGCCGTGCTGGTCGCCCGCGTCCACGCGGCGTGCACGGCCCGTTCCCCGGATCAGGAGAATCGCCCGTGCATGCCACCCAACGCGTCCCGCAATCGCCTTCGGACCCCGCCCCAGTGCTGGGCTTTCCGTCGCCCGGCCCGGCCGCCGCCTACGAGGCGGTGCTGAGGCACGTCGGCGCCAGCACCAAGATCTGGAGCGCGCTTTGCGGTGCCGCCCGCGACATCGAGGCGCTGGGTTTCCGCGCCAACCTGCTGGCGCTGGCCACCACCTTGACGACCGCGGCCGACAAGGGCGCGACCGATCCTTCGGCCCGGAGTGCGTCCGCGGCTGACGCGCCCGCGGTCGGCGACTTGGCGGAGCAAGCGGCCGAGTTGCAGCGCCAGTGCGCCACGACGGCCCGCCAGTTGCACGCGGCGGTGCTGGACAACGCGTCCGATGCGCAGGTGGGCAAGGTCCCCGGGGAGCAGGCGCGTGTTTCCCTGGAATCGGCCGTGGGCCTGGCGCAACGGCTCGCCTCCATCGTCGACGAGACGTCCGCCACGTGCGCCGCGCTCCATGGCGCCGCACGCTGCACGGCGCATGCGGCCTCGGCCGCCGGCGCCACGGCGTCCCGCACGCTGGACGAGCTGGCCGCGACGATCGATGACGCAGTCGATCGCCTGATGGCTGTGGACCTTCATGCGGCAGGGGCCGGGTTGCGCCGTTCGCGCTGATCGCGCCGATCGCGCGCTAGGATTCCTGCGCGTCTCCAGCGGCCCCGGTCGTCGCCGCCCTCGGCGCTGTCCGCAGTGCCGTCCTCAGCGCCACCGCCACAGCGCGCCGCAGCGCGGCCGCAGCCGGGCCGGTGGCCAAGGCCTGGTTCAATTCCAACTCGATGCCGGCGTAGCGCACGTCGTCGAAGCGGCGGCGCAAGTGCGTCGTGAGTCCGTCGGCGATGCCGAGGTAGGGGTAGTTCCGCCGCACCCGCAAGGCCGGCCCGGACTGCCGGAGCGCCCGCGCCCAAGCATCGGCCACCGCGCGCTCGCGTGCGCGCGACGGGTCGTACAACAGGCCGATGTCCGCGTTGCGGACTCGGCCCTCCAACACGGGCGTGAAGCTGTGCATCGAGACATGCAGCACGGCACGCCCCGCTCCCACGTGCAGGGCCACGCGGGACTCCACCGCTTCGCGGTACGGGCGCCAATGCGCCTGGAGGATGCCTTCGCGCTGCCGGCGCGGCAGCGGCCGGGTCACGCTCGACCACGCGCGGCCCGAAGAGCGGTTCAAGTCGACCAGCAAGCGCGTCGTGCGCGAGGCCACCACTGGCACGCCCAGCGATCGGGCCATCACGCGCGCCGCGGCCAATGCGCCCGGGTCCCAACCCCGGTGGCTGCGCAACAGGCTCTCGTGCCCACGGAACAGCGCGTGCCATTCGGCGGGCACCCGGTGGCCGCCATGCTCGCAGGTGACGAGCACGGCGCAGTCGGGCACCACGGTCAATCCAGCCCTTCGAACATCCGCCCGACAGCGAGGCAGTCGGCCAGCGCATCGGCCACGGCGTGCAGTGCCCCGTCCGAAGGCTGTGGTCCCACCGCACGCAACATCCTTCGCGCCAGCGGCCCCTGCCGCAGGATGCGCTCCAGCGGCACGCGCCAGTCGGGTGCCAAGCGCGCCCCGCGCGGTGCTTCCTGGCCTGGCGCGTCCGCCAGCGTCGCGACCAGGTGCCGCCATGCCTCGGCAGCCGTGCAGCGGCTGGCCGGCACGCCCAGGCGCGCCAGGTAGTCCGCGTCCTCGATGACGGCTGCCTCGCCATCGCGCGCGCACGACTGCAACACGCCCGCCAGCCGGGGCGCCTCCAGCGGGGAGGCCGAGGCGTCGCCGTGCCATCCATCGAACAGGGCTTTCACCAGCGCGCAGGTCGTGGCCGCCACGGCGATGTCGGCGCGCGGGCACTCCTGGACGTCGAGCACGCGGATCTCGATGGCGCTTCGGTCGAAGCGGGCGATCGCCCCGCGGGCGTTCAGCCATTCGTGCGCCAGGACGCGTTGCGGGTCGACGGGCGCGATCTGCGCATACATGGGCTGCAGGATCCGCGCCTCGTAAGCGGCACGACTATCCACGGATTCGGGCACCACAGCGCCGGTGATCGAAGGGTAGGCGCGCGCGTTGTCCCGGTAATGCATGAGCCGCATATCGAGCCACGCGCCCGCGCGTCGATCGCTCCAGGGGCTGGAGGCGGCGATGGCCGGCAGCACCGGCAGGGCGATGCGGATCGCTTCGTGCAGCCGCGCGAACTCCGCATCGCCCTTGAAGGGCAGGTTGACGTGCATGCTCTGCAGGTTGGCCCAGCCGTGCGCGCGACAATCGAAGATGCGGTCGAAGGTCGCGTAGATGCCCTGCGGATCGTGCGGCCACAGGCGGGTCTGTCGGCGCGGGTCCATCCACGGGTGCATGGCGGTCGGCATGAGGCGCGCGCCGTGTCCGGCGAGCAGGCCGTTCATCCAGCGCACCTCGGCTTCGAAGCCGGCAGCCAACTGGCGCAGGTCCGCCACCGGGCGCATGCACTTCAGCTCCAGCACATGCGCGACCAGTTCGTTGGACCAGCCGTAGTCGCCCCGGTCGACGTCGCAAACCGGTCCGGAAGGATGCGCGGACCCGGCCGGCTCGACGGCGCCGCCCGCTTCGGCGCCCTGCCTGCGCACTGCGTCCCGCAACACTTGGTCGGCGATCGGCAGCACGTCCATCGTCGCCGCATCGACGACCATGTATTCGAGCTCGATGCCGCACCCTTCGAACGCAGGCAGCGTCATGGTGCGCGCTCCGGGCCGGGCCGACGCGACGACGCGATCGCGTCGGTCCCCGCGGTGTCGTCGCGCGCCTGCAACCGCCGGAAGAAGACCCGCATGACGTCCAGATACAGCGCATCGCCGGTCACCGCGTCCTCGTTGCCGGCGTCCACGTTCGGGTTGTCGTTCACCTCGATCACCACGACGCGCCCGTCCACCGCCTTCAGGTCCACGCCATAGAGCCCGTCGCCGAGCAGGCGCGCCGCGCGGACCGCGGTGTCGAGCACGTCAGGCGGCACGTCGGCCAGCGCGACCGCTGCGGTGCGGCCCTCGATCCGTTCCTCGTCACGTTCCTCGGTGCGCCCCATGGCGTGCTCCCCGGGACGGCCGTCATCGCGGCTGCCCTGCGGCTCCCGCTTGATCACCTGCCAGTGGCCCGGTGCCATGAAGTACTTGCAGGCGAAAAGCGGCCGGCCGTCCAGGACGCCCACGCGCCAGTCGAACGCGGTCGGCAGGAATTCCTGGGCCACGACCAGATCGGAGTCGCGCAGGAAATCGCCGACGACCCGCTCCAGTTCGGCCGGGTCCGCCGCCTTCTTGACGCCCAGCGAGAACGCGCTGTCGGGCCGCTTCAAGATGCAAGGCAGCCCAAGGGTGCCCGCCACCGCGGCGATGTTGCCCGCGTGGACTTGCAGCGTGCGGGGCACGGGCACCCCATGGCGCGTCAGCAGCTCGTGCAGATAGACCTTGTTGGTGCAGCGCAGGATGGAGTCGGGGTCGTCCATCACCACCAGCCCCAAGGCGGCCGCGCGGCGGGCGAAGCGGTACGTGTAATGCGCCACGTGCGTGGTGTCGCGGATGAAGAGCGCATCGAACTCCGCCAGCCGGTCGATGTCGCCGGGTCCCAGCAGCGTGCAGCGCATGCCGATGGACTCGGCGGCCGTCGCGAAGCGCCGCAGCGCCTCCGCGTTGGACGGCGGGTCGGCGGCGCGCGGGTCGTGCAGGATCGCGATGGAGGGGCGGCGGCCCGGGTGCGTCGCCGATGAGCGCGCGTCCGCGTCGCGCGCCTGGCAGGCCACCCACTCGACGGCGGCCCTCGCCAGGCGCGGCCGGTCTTCCAACCGCACCTGCCCCGGCCCGAGCGCGGCCGCGTCGGCGATGCGCCAACGCCGGCGTCGCGCCTGCGATGCTCGTCCTTCCGCCGACACGGATCCGCCGGCCGGTTCCGCCGCCACCACGTCCCGCTCGAAGCGCACGCGCAGCAGAGGCAACCGGAGCGTCTCGAAAACCAGCCGCGCCAGCGCGTCGTGGGCGCCGTCGGCACTGGCGCCGAACAGCGCATCCAGCTCGAGCGTGCAGGTCGGCTCATCGGCCAGCAACCGCTGGATCGGCTCGTCCAGGCCCTCGGTCAGCAGCCGCAGCAGGCGGCTCTGATGGAGATCCTCCAGTGTGCGCACGTCGGGAAGCGGCCGATGACCGCGCGCCTCGGCCAGCAGCGACACGTAATAGCCGCGACTCTGGTAGCGATAGGTCTTGCAGAGATTGACGACGTCGCCACAGCCCGTGGCGCCTCGAGAGTCGTCCAGGTACTCGCGCGCGGTGAGCACGGTGGCGCCCGGCGTGTCGTACGGCCAGTCGCGCCGATGCGCGACCACGAAGCAAGGGGTCATGGCGGATGGGACGACTCGGGTCGGTGCGCGGGGTGGATCACCAGCAGGTTCGCATCGTGGGTCACGATGCCCAGCAACACCGCCCCCACGACGCGATCGACGTTCAGCCAGTATTCGTGTGTTCCGCCGAAAGGATTGGGCTGGTACGGGTCGGCCACCAGCACGCTGCGCTGCTCGCGGTCGTAACCGGCGATCACGACGAAGTGCCCGGCCGGATAGCCGCGCACGTCGTCCGGGTGGTCGTCCTCGCCGAATTCCCGCGCGGCCCGATAGAGGTAGGTGGACGACAAGCCCGTGAGGATGGGCAGGCCGCGACGCAGGATCCCCCGCACGAGATAACGCGACAAGTCCACGAAGCGCAACCGTCCGCCGAGCGACAGGAATTCCAAGTAGCCCTCGGTGGCGTAGGCCAGGCGCTCGTCGCCGGCCTTGGCCCGCCGCTGCGCCCGCAGCTTGGCCGCGATGTCCACGCCCGGGACCGGCCCGGCCCCGACGCCTGGCCGAGCGAACCAGGTCGGGTCGAACATCGTGACGTTGTAGGTGTAGATGGTGGCTTTGAATCCGCGGCGCAGCGCGTCGCAAGCCAGGAACACCGCGAAGGTGCCGCCCTCGGCCAGCCGCCGCGTGCGGCCGATCACCTCGTCCAGGGGAGCCTCGTCGCCCCAGTACCGGTAGATCGCGTGCAGGCAGGTCGGACCGCAGGTCGTTTCGTCGGGCTGCGGAAGGATGCGGACGGGCAGGCGATGCAGGTTCGGAATCAAGTCGGGCTGAAAGGCGCCGGGTTGCTTGGCGGCTTGCACGATCGGTGCCCGGAGCCGGCGTGCGGGCTGGCCCGCCTTCAGTCGAGCAGCACCCACAAGCTGCGGAAGCTGCGGCGGCGGTCCTTCATTTCCTTGTTGGACCGCGGCTCTCCCCGGCCGCTGTCGACGGTGCGGGCGCCGTCGTCGCTGAAAAGCCTCAGCTGCCCCGTGACCGGGTCGACCATCACCGCCTCGGCATTGAAGTCGCGTGGAAGGGGCGCCTCGATCGGCACGGCCCGCGCGTCCCGCTCGCCGGACCAGGCGTACAGCGCACGGCCGTAACCGCGGCCCGCCGCGCCCGCCAGGACGAACCACGCATGCCGGGCGGGATCGTAGGCCAGGTCGCGCACGCCGTTGCCGCCCAGGTCCAGTTGAATCGGCGCCTCGAAGCGGGCCCGCTCGTGGCCGCCGAGCACCGCGTCGGGATTGAGGAAGGGCAGCAGCACCGCGCAACCGCCCATCAGCGGGCTGCGCAGCCCCAGCAGCAGCGCGCCATCGGCACGCGCCCCCATTCCTTCGATGTTCAGGCCGCCGCGCTCCGGTGGCAGGCCTTGCGACTCCAGTTGCTCGAGCTGCAGCGAAGCCAGCGCAGGCTCGGCGAGCATGTCCTCCACCAACCGGGCGTAGGGCGTCCCGGCGGCCTCCAAGTGGCCGTCAGTGCCCACGTCGGTCGCGAAGAAGCACCGCCGCGCCTTGGCGGCGCTTCCGTCGGTCTTGCGGCCATGCGAGCTCGCCCAGTAGATGCGCTTGTCGACCCGCGTGGCCGACTCCAGGTCGATCTCGTCTTCCGCGATGCCGCGCAGGCCGAGATCCTCGCGCAGCCCCAGCGACGCCACCGGCCGCGGCAGGTCGAGCTCGTAGACGTGCAGCGCGTGCTCGCCCGCGGCGGTGGGCTCGTCGCTGGCGATCACGAAGCGGCGCCCGTCCAAGTCGACTGCGGCCGACGCGTCGCAAGCGCCCAAGTAGCTGGGGCCCGGCAACAGCGCCGTCGCGCGGCTGGGCACGACGCGCACCGTGACGGGCAGCTTGCCGATGCGGCTCGGGGCGGGGGTGCGGGCCATGGCGTCTCCGGGGGGTTCGTGGCGGCCATGGTAGCCCCCGATGACGGCCAAGAGGACTTGAAACCGCGGCGGTCGGCTATACTTGCGAGTTCTGGGGCCGACCTGGTTTCGACGTGGGTAGCGAAGCGGGTTGGGGCGTGCCGAGGACCCGTTACCTCGTAAATCCATCGGGAACGCAATAAACGCCAACGACGAGCGTTTCGCTCTCGCGGCCTAAGGGCCCCGAGCGCTGCACTAGCCGGCCGAAAGACTAGGTCGAAGCGGGCAACCGCGGAGACAGCAGCGTAATACCTCTTCGGATCGCGCCGTCCCGGGTCACTTGGGCCGGCGTTAAACCAAGGTGACTGGTTGCTGGCAGGCCTGCCGATCGGCTGGGGCCAGCGACGAGAGCTTAAATTGATCGGCTACGCACGTAGAACCATTCGTAGAGGACTTGCGGACGCGGGTTCGATTCCCGCCGGCTCCACCATCCAGAAAGCAGAAGGCCCGCCTCGTGCGGGCTTTCTGCTTTCTGGACCGCGGGTGCCCGAAGGAATCGAAGCGGCGTCCGGAACGGACGCGGGGTGAGCCCGGGAATTCGGCGGGCACGGCCCGCCGCCGGGCGAACGACTCGCGCCGGCAGGCGCGAGGCCGGGAGATTCCCGCCGACTAAGCCGCGACGCGTCTCACCCGGCCAAGACGATCGCGATGCCGTCGTCCGTCGCCCGCGATCTCGGGCGCGCCAACGCCCTCGCCGTCCGCCTCGACCTCCGCCTCGCCATCGAGCCGCTCAACCAGCCGGTCGAGCATCTCGTACAACTCGTGCGTGAACCGCGCGCCCAACCGTGACTCGAGCGCCGCGTAAGCCGCGTCCACCCGCGGCGCGATGCGCGCGGCCAGCGCGCGGCTCTTGCGCGTCAGCGAGACCATCACGCGACGCTGATCACCATTGACCGGCCCGCGCGAAATCAAGCCGAGATCGTCCATGCGCGACAGGATTCCGGCCAGGCTGGGGCTGGAGATCGTGCACGCCCGCACGAGTTCGCGCGGCTCCATGGGGCCGCGCTCAAGCAGCACGCGCAGGACGCGCCACTGCTGCTCGGTCACGCCGTTGGCGTTGAGGATCGGCCGGAACCACCGCATGACGGCCTCCCTGCCCAGCAGAAGGAGGTGCGGCAGGTTGCGCCGGGAGAAGTTCGCGCCTGCGGGTCGTGATCGGGTTTTCATGTTCGGAGCTGGACTTGCATTGCTCACATCTTAGCGACTAAGCTGCTCAGATGTTAGTGAATCAACTCCTGCGCAACCCACACGTGCAGCCTGGCTCGCCGGCGCCGCTGCAGGCCATCGGCCTGTCCGGTACGGTGGTTGGCGTGCTCGCCAATGACCCGGCGGTGCTCGCGTCGCTGGGCGACGCGGTGCACCTGCCGCCCTACAAGGCGCCGCCGAAGGCGCCCGTGCTCTTCCTGAAACCGCGCAACACGCTGGCCTGCAGCGGCGCTGCGGTCGCGGTGCCCGCGGATGCAGGCGAGTTGGAGATTGGAGCGTCGATCGGCCTGGTGGTCGGCCGCACCGCCTGCCGGGTCTCGCAGGCCACCGCGCTGTCGCACCTGGCGGGCTTCATCGCGGTGGCTGACCTGAGCGTGCCGCATTCCAGCTTCTACCGCCCGGGCCTGCGCTTCAAGGCGCGCGATGGCAGCTGCGTGCTGGGGCCTGACATCACGCCGCTCGAGGCGGTCGCAAGCCCCGATGCGCTCATGCTGCGAGTATGGGTCGACGACGCCTGCGTGCAATCGGGCAGCACCACCGGCATGTTGCGCCCCGCCGCGCAGCTCTTGGCCGATGTCACCGCCTTCATGACGCTGCGCCCGGGCGACGTGCTGATGCTGGGCGCGCTGAACGGTGCGCCGCGCGCTCGCGTCGGCCAGCGCTTCGCGGTGGAGATCGACGGAATGGCTCGGCTGGAAGGTCGCCTGGTGGCCGAAGGGGGCCCGGCATGATGACCGCCCGCGTCGCCTATGCCGGCGCCTTGCACGAGGCCACGCCGCACGCCGACGGCCTGCGCCTGGAAGACGGCCGCGTGCTGCCCGAAGACGCGGTGGTGTGGCTGCCGCCCTTCAACGTCGGCAGCATCGTCGCGTTGGGGTTGAATTACGCCGATCACGTCAAGGAGCTGTCCACGGAGCTCACCGTGCGCTCGGACGACGAGCCGCTCGCCTTCCTGAAGGGGCCGGGTGCCGTGATCGGCCATCGCGGGCAGACGCGACGCCCGAAGGACGCCACCTTCATGCATTACGAATGTGAGCTGGCAGTGGTGATCGGCGCGCCGGCACGCCGCGTGAGCCGCGCAGACGCCATGCGGCACGTGGCCGGCTACACGGTGTGCAACGATTACGCGATCCGCGACTACCTGGAGAACTGGTACCGGCCCAACATGCGGGTCAAGAACCGCGACGGCGGCACGGTGCTCGGGCCCTGGCTGGTCGACGCGGCCGACGTGCCCGACCCCCACGCGCTGGCAATGCGCACCTTGGTCAACGGCAACGTCACGCAGCGGGGCAGCACGTCGCGCATGATCAACGACATCCCGGCGCTGATCGCGTATCTCAGCGGCTTCATGACGCTGCAGCCCGGCGACGTGATCCTCACCGGCACGCCCGACGGCGTCGTGAATGTGGATGTCGGGGACGAGGTGGTGACCGAGATCGAGGGCATCGGGCGGTTGCTCAACACCATCGTCGGCGACGAAGCTTTCGGAATCTAGGGTGGAAAGCATGCGCATCGAACACCTGATCGGCGGCAAGCCGGTCGCCGGCACCGATTACTTCGAGACCATCGACCCGGCCACCCAGGCGGTGCTGGCCGAGGTGGCTGCCGGCGGCGAAGCCGAGGTGGACGCCGCCGTGGCGGCTGCCAAGGCCGCCTTCCCCGCGTGGGCCGCGACGCCCGCGCCGCAGCGCGCCAAGCTGATGCGCAAGCTCGGCGACCTGATCGCCGCACACGCGCCGGAAATCGCCCGCACCGAGACCTGCGACACGGGGCAGGTGATCGGGCAGACCGGCAAGCAGCTGGTGCCGCGGGCGGCCGACAACTTCCACTATTTCGCTGAGATGTGCGTGCGGGTGGACGGCCACACCTACCCCACCGACACGCATCTCAATTACACGCTGTTCCACCCGGTGGGGGTCTGCGCGCTGATCAGCCCGTGGAACGTGCCCTTCATGACCGCCACCTGGAAGGTGGCGCCCTGCCTGGCCTTCGGCAACACGGCCGTCTTGAAGATGAGCGAGCTGTCGCCGTTGACGGCCGCGCGCCTGGGGGAGCTGGCGCTGGAGGCCGGCATTCCGACCGGGGTGCTGAACCTTGTGCATGGCCACGGCAAGGCCGCCGGCGAGCCGCTGGTGCGCCACCCCGACGTGCGCGCCATCTCGTTCACGGGTTCCACGGCCACCGGCAACCGCATCGTGAAGGAGGCGGGGCTCAAGAAGTTCAGCATGGAGCTCGGTGGCAAGAGCCCCTTCGTGATCTTCGAGGACGCCGACCTCCCGCGCGCGTTGGACGCGGCGGTGTTCATGATCTTCTCGAACAACGGCGAGCGCTGCACCGCCGGCAGCCGCATCCTGGTGCAGCGCTCAATCTATGCCGACTTCGCCAAGAAATTCGCCGCGCGCGCCCGGCGCATCGCGGTGGGCGATCCGCTGGATGACAAGACCGTCATCGGGCCGATGATCTCGCAAGCCCACCTGGAGAAGGTGCGCAGCTACATCGAGCTGGGGCCCAAGGAAGGCGCCACGCTGCTGTGCGGCGGCCTGGAGACGCCTGCGCTGCCCGAACGCGTCGCGCGCGGCAACTTCGTGGCGCCCACCGTCTTCGCGGACGTCGACAACCGCATGCGGATCGCGCAGGAGGAGATCTTCGGGCCGGTGGCCTGCCTGATCCCCTTCGAGGACGAAGCCGATGCCATCCGCATCTCCAACGACATCGCCTACGGGCTGTCGTCGTACGTGTGGACCGAGAACATCGGCCGCGCGCATCGGGTCGCCGCCGCGGTCGAGGCCGGCATGTGCTTCGTCAACAGCCAGAACGTGCGCGACCTGCGCCAACCCTTCGGCGGCACCAAGGCTTCGGGCGTCGGCCGCGAGGGCGGCACCTGGAGCCACGAAGTGTTCCTGGAGCCCAAGAACGTCGCCGTGAGCCTCGGCTCGCACCATATCCCGCACTGGGGGGTCTGACATGGGCAAGCTGGCACTGGCCGCCAAGATCACGCACGTCCCGTCGATGTACCTGTCCGAGCTGGACGGTCCGCGCAAGGGCACCCGGCAGGACGCGATCGACGGCCACATCGAGATCGGGCGGCGCTGCCGCGCGCTGGGCGTGGACACGATCGTCGTGTTCGACAGCCACTGGCTGGTCAACGCCAGCTACCACGTCAACTGCGGCCCGCGCTTCGAGGGGCTCTACACCAGCAACGAGCTGCCGCACTTCATCAGCAACATGGCTTACGCGTTCCCGGGCAACCCGGCGCTGGGCAAGCTGCTGGCCAAGTCCTGCAACGCGATGGGCGTCGAAACCCTGGCGCACGACCGCACGACGCTCGCCCCCGAGTACGGCACGCTGGTGCCGATGCGCTACATGAACCAGGACCAGCGCTTCAAAGTGGTCTCGATCTCGGCGTTGTGCACCGCGCATTATTTGGACGACAGCGCGCGGCTGGGTTGGGCCGTGCGGCGCGCGATCGAGGACGACTACGACGGCACGGTGGCGGTCTTCGCCAGCGGGTCGCTGTCGCACCGCTTCGCGCAGAACGGCTTGGCGCCCGAATACGCGTTCAAGGTGTGGAGCCCCTTCCTGGAGGCGCTCGACCGCGAGGTGGTCCGCCTGTGGCAGGCGGGCGACTGGAAGACCTTCTGCGGCATGCTGCCCGAGTACGCGGCCAAGGGGCACGGCGAAGGCTTCATGCACGACACCGCGATGCTGATGGGGCTGCTGGGTTGGTCGGCCTACGACGCGCCGGCCGAGGCGATCACGCCCTACTTCGGCGCCTCGGGTACCGGGCAGATCAACGCGGTGTTTCCCGTCACGCCCCAGGAAGGACACGCGATCCCCGCGGCGCGCGCATCCAGCGCCGAGGGCTACACGTCGATCGCCACGCGCCTTTGAGCGCCGAGGAGCCGCCATGCCCCACCTCGTCGTCCTCTACACGCCGAACCTGGAAGCCGAGGCCGGCCTCTCGGCGCTGTGCCGGCGGCTCGCCGACGCGCTGCTGGCCGTGCGCGACGAGGCCGGCGCGCAAGTCTTCCCCACCGGTGGCGTGCGCGTGCTCGCCTACCCGGCCGCGCATTTCGCCGTCGCCGACGGCCAGCGGGACTACGGCTTCGTGTGTCTCAACCTGCGGATGGCGCGAGGCCGCAGCCCGCAGGTGCAGCAGGTTGCCGGCGAGGCGGTGCTGGCGGCCGCGCGCGAGCATCTCGCGCCGCTGATCGAGCGGCGACTGCTGGGACTGACCGTTCAGGTCGACGAGAGCCCCGGCCAGGTCTACGACGGCAAGGCCGGCAACCTCCACCCGCTGTTCGCCAAGGGCTGACCACACCGTGTTCTCCGCGGAACTCATCGAGCGGCTTGCCGCCGAGTTGGACCAGAGCGAACGCACGCGGGTGCAGCTGGAGCATTTCTCCATGCGTTTTCCCGGCATGACGATCGAGGACGGCTACGCCGTCTCGCGCGCCTGGACGAAGTTGAAGACGGCCCGGGGGCGGCGCGTCATCGGCCACAAGATCGGCCTCACGTCGCGCGCGATGCAGCAGGCCAGCCGGATCGACGAGCCGGACTACGGCACGCTGCTCGACGACATGCTCTTCGGCCCCGGCAGCCTGCCCTTCGAGCGCTTCATCGCGCCGCGCGTGGAGGTGGAGCTGGCCTTCGTGCTGCGCCGGCCGCTCGAAGGCGGCGCGGTCACGGTGGACGACGTGCTGGCCGCCACCGAGTACGTCACCCCCGCCATCGAGATCATCGACGCGCGCATCGAGCAGTTCGACCGCCACACGCAGGCCATGCGCAAGGTCTTCGACACCATCTCGGACAACGCGGCCAACGCGGCGATCGTGGTGGGCGGGCGCAAGGCCGCGCCGCGCGAGCTGGACCTGCCCTGGTGCGGGGCGGTGCTGCGACAGAACGGCGTGGTGGAGGAGACCGGACTGGCCGCCGGGGTCCAGGGCCATCCTGCGATCGGCGTGGCTTGGCTGGCGCACAAGCTCGCGCCGTGGGGCGAGCGGCTGGAGGCCGGAGAGATCGTGCTGGCCGGCTCGTTCACCCGCCCCGTGGCGGCACGCCGCGGCGACCGATTCAACGCGGACTACGGGCCGCTGGGCGCCTTCGCATTCGACTTCGCCTGATGCCACTGGATGTCCATTGACGAGTGCCCTTTGAAGATTCCCTTGAACACCTTCAAGCAAGCCCTGCGCGAGGGGCGTCCGCAGATCGGCCTGTGGGTGGGGCTGGCCGATCCGAACGCCGCCGAGGCGCTCGCCGGCACCGGCTTCGACTGGTTGCTGCTGGATGGCGAACACGCGCCGAACGACCCGCGCAGCGTCCTCGCGCAGTTGCGTGCGGTGGCGCCCTACCCCGTGCATGCGGTGGTGCGGCCGGTGACGGGTGATGTGGCGCTGGTCAAGCAGTACCTGGACATCGGTGCGCAGACGCTGCTCGTTCCGATGGTGGACACGGCCGAGCAGGCGGCACTCATGGCGCGCGCGATGCGCTATCCGCCCGAGGGCATCCGCGGCCTGGGCGCGGCGCTTGC